>CEAC01012551.1_pt1 | contig 107846 bp, 95 predicted proteins | sample 557411 | NCBI WGS metagenome assembly CEAC01 (sample SAMEA3182094, study PRJEB8094) | gut metagenome | biome: human; feature: gut; material: Stool; isolation source: human stools | place: Canada | collected 2012-02-21
GCCCGCCTTGCAGATCGGATTGTCCGCATTGAGGACGGAAAGATTGTGGAGTAAGGAGGTGGCAGGCTATGACATGGCCTTTTGAAAATGATACCAGCGGCATAGTAAAGCGCATATCAAACCGCAGTATATCGGCAAATCGAAAAAGAAATATCTTTATTATTTTGACGATTGCACTTGCCAGCGCATTGCTATCTGCTATTGTCCTCTATGGCTTTGGGGTTATGCAGGAAACGCAGAACCGCAACCAAAAAACAGCGCAGATTATGTATCATGCGATTTCTGAACAACAGGGACAGGAACTATACAAGCAAGAAGAAATTGCGTGGGTTGGGGAATTTTTTAACGCATTTTCTGAACAGGTAAACCATTCAACCGTGAATTTTACTTATGCAAATGCAGATATGCTAAAATCCCAAAGTATGCCCTATTCGGGAGATTTACCAGCTTCGGAGAATGAAATTGTAGTGCAAGAATCCTTTTTGGATAGTTTGGGCTATTCAAATGAATTGGGACAGACAATTCAAATCCCCTTTTCTGACGGCACTACCCATGATTTCAAATTGACGGGAATCTTAGATGTGAAAACCGGCGATATTGGGCGCTATACAGCCATTATATCGAAAGAATTAGTAAGACAGCAGTATGGCGACGAGGGCATGATTGATTATTACATTGGGCTGAAAGGCGCTCAAAATATGAGCGAGGAAGAAGCCACCAACTATGCAAACACTCTGGCGCAGCAATTAAAAATTTCCGATGATAATGTGATTGTCCGTTCCACATATTTTAACTTAAAGGACGAAAATCACGGAAGCGATATGCTGTTCTATTTCTTGATTGGTTTTGTAACTTTCATTGGTTCCGGCATTGTGATCTATTCGATTTTTTATATTTCAGTAGCAAGCAGTATCCGTAACTATGGACAGCTTCGCACAATCGGAACTACAAAACGACAGATCAAAAAGATGGTTTACCGCGAGGGGAAATTACTTGCTGCCATTGCTATCCCGATTGGTCTGGTTATTGGAAATGTGATTGGGTACTTCCTGATTCCTGCCGGTTGGTACTGGCTGACTACTTTATGTGTGACGGCCGGGGTTGGCCTTTTTGCATTTATTATTGTGATGATTGCCATTCATACTCCTGTAAAAAGAGCTGCGGCAGTATCTCCGCTGGAAGCATTGCGATATTCCGATTATCAGGGAAAAATGAAAGAAAGTTCCGTGCTGCACCGTAAAATAACGCCTGCTTCACTTGCTAAAATGAATCTGTCCAGACAAAAGGCAAAGTCCACTTTAACAATACTTTCTCTTTCACTCGGCGGAGTATTGGTTGTATTGATTTCGACAATGTTAGTTTCCTATGATGGCGTTGCAGAGGCAAGAGGCAGGGCGTTCCCTGTCGGTGAATTTAACATTCAGCTCAACGCAAATCAATCGTGGGACACTGCTGGTATTTCTTTGTCTGGATTGCAGCAAAAGAATTTTCTAAATGCCGATTTTATAAATGCAGTAGAATCTATTGATGGCGTTACAGGAATCAAGCACTGGTATTACACGGACGCAGAATATCGTGTAAATGGTAATTCTGGAAAATGGATTCAGGGCTTTTGCCGAGATGAACAGCAGAATTTGGAGAAAGAGCGAATTGCGGGAACGACTGATTATGATGAACTGGTGGCAGGCAATGGAATTGTCTTGCTTCAAGAGCGTGCCGATCTCTATGATATTGAGGCTGCGTTGGGTGATACCGTCGAAGTGGACTATAAAACCGAATCCGGCCAAATTCGCACAAAGGCCTATACCGTCATGGGCATTGTAAACGAATATTCTTACTCCGGCTTCTCAAAATGCTTTGCGCTTCCGGAGCAGTTTATGAATGAAGCGACCGGGATAGATTGCACAGGTACGATTTCCGTAATTACCGATATGAAAAAATATGATACGGTTGAAGCTGCATTAAATCAACTGATAGACGGAAATAGCGATTTGGTTATGGAAACCATAAAAGAAAGTATCACTTATTATAGCGGACTTCAACAACTTTCTTTCGGGGTATTGTTGATCGTGGCTGTTATTGTTGTGTGCTTTTCTTTAATCAACCTTGTCAATACGACAATCACAAACTTCTTATCCCGTAGGCAGGAAATTGGAATGTTACAGGCGATTGGTTTGAGTAAAAAGCAGCTTATCAAAATGCTGTGCTATGAGGGGTTGATGTATTCAGTTTTTGCTACGCTGGTAACATTGGTTTTGGGGACTGGACTGGGCTTCCTATCCGTACAGGTAGTTGTGAAAACGATGAATCCATACTTTTACTATTCATTTCCGTGGCTGATCGTATTGATATATTTAGCAATCCTGCTGATTGTGCAATTCACCTTGATTTCTTACACAACTGGAAATCTGAAAAAACAATCTCTTGTTGAGCAAATCAGGACGATGGAATAGCCGTATGGGATCGGCGGGGCGGCGTGTGCTGCCCCGCTTTTTTCGCCATTTCTCAAAGAAATTTTTGAAATGTCCGAGCGTTGTAACAATTCAGCCTGTTTTTCTGTCGAAATCAAAGGCACCTCGGACATTTGTGTAACATTTGTAGTTTATGCTTGTGGTAAATCAATATTGGGGGTGAGGACACATGAAAAAGATACTGCTGATCGACGACAGCGACACCTATACATGGTGCCTGCAAAAATACTTACAGCACCGGGGCTACCCGGTAAAAACGGCTTGTACGCTGAAAGAAGCGCGGACCGCCATCCAAGAGGAAATGCCGCTGGTGGTCTGCTGTGATCTCGACCTGCCGGACGGTTCCGGCATGGACTTTCTGGACGAGGTGCGGGCCGCAGACAAGGAGCTGCCTTTTATTCTGGCGTCCTGTCATGACAAGGACGACTACGAACAGGAAGCTATGCGCCGGGGCGCGACGCTGTGCATGGACAAAATGAAAGGACTGCTACTACAAGATAAGCTGGTGGAATACGCCTACCGGCAGTTATCCGGCGAAAAGGCCCCGACTTTTCACAAGCTGCTCTTTGTCTATGCAGAAGATACCAGCGCCGAAGTGCTGCGGGCTGCTATGCTACAAAAGGGCTTTGACCTGATTCTGGTTTCCTCGATTTGGGAAGCCAAGCGCCGGATTTTTGAGGATAAGGAAATAGAACTGATCTTGTGCGATCTGGAACTGCCGGACGGCACAGCAATGGAGCTGTTTCATACGCTACGGCGGGTGGCGGGGATGTTCCAAATGAAGAATCCCCCTGTCCGGCTTCTGCCGTTCTTTATCCTCACCGAGAACAACGACCCTGCCACGGAATATGAATACCGGCATGAGGGCGTGAACGACTATATCACCGCCCCGGTCAATATCCCGGAGCTGATCCGGCAGGTTCTGTTCTTTGTGGAATGAAACGAGCCTACATATTCAAACATCTGCCTCCACAGCGGGGAAAAGAAAAAAACCGCTGACGGGCAGAGGATTTCGTGCGCTTTCCTGTATCACTGACGGATACGGCGGTTTTGAGTAGATCAAGGCCGCCGTTTTTTTGCTTCGACGACCCCTGCACCGTGTTCTGGCATGGCGGCTTTAGGAGGGAGCCGCTATGCAACGAAAACTACTTCGACAAAATCCGACAGGGATTAGCCTGTCAAAAAAAGCCGTCCCCCGGCAGCGGGGACAAGCGGCTGTGCGTATGTACTATACCATGTAGGGAAAGAACATATTGCTTTTTGTTTCGCCCTGTGGGTCTTTGACCTGCCGGGCGAATTTTGTTGTTTCCTGCGGCCTGCTATCCGGCGCAAAAAGAAATTTCAAAAAAGTGAAAAAAGGAGGCGTTTAGCGGGCAGCCAGAGAGATTCCATTCGCTCTATTGGCGGAAAGGGAGAGAACCACCACATCCCCCATAGAAAGGGGGTGAGAAGATGGAAGCGATCCCCCGCAAATACGGTGAATGGAGCCAGTTTGACCGCTACTGCAAGCTGGTTCTGTACCATGAGGCGATAGATTATCTGCGGGAAATGAAGTGCCGCCGCGACCGTGAAGTGTCGCTGGACGCTGTTTCCCCGGCTGATTGGGACAAGCTCTCGACCGTAGATCGGTATTCCTGCGACAGCTTTACATTCAGTTCGCATGGCTATGACCTACATATCGACAACGAGCTTGTGGCCGAAGCGTTTGCCAGCCTGCCAAAAGACGAGCAGAGTATTTTGATTCTCCGCTTTGTTCTGGATTTGACTGACGAAGAAATCGGCCGCCTGATGGGAATGTCCCGCAGCGCAGTACAGCGCCACAGGACAAGCACCCTGAAAGACTTGCGTATAAAATTGATGGCGTTCATGCCGGAGGGAGGTTAAACGCGGATGAAGCAATCCAGTTACAAGGGCAAAAGCCCTCTGCCGGATTTTGTGATCGACGCGGCCTGCGCCGGTAACGCCGAAGCCGTGGAGCGTGTCTTGCAGCATTACGACGGCTATATCAATAAGCTGTGTACCCGGACGCTCTATGACGGCAGCGGCCAGCCTCATATCTGCATTGACGAGTATATGAAGCGCCGATTGCAAATCAAGCTGATCCATTCCATCGTTAGTCCCATTGGCGACTGACGGTTAAGGCCCCGGCCATAGACAGGCGGCTTTCCCTTTCCCCGCCTGCCTGTTTTCCTGGCGGCCCCTTTGCTCCTTGACAAATACGCCCGCAGGACAATGGCGGCGCGTCATAGGGCAGACGGATACATTCTGTCTGTGCCGAGCCGGGCGGCAGGTGCGCCAAGAGGCTTTCCCTCATTGGGGTAAGCGGAGCGATTTTACCGTGCCGTAAAGCAGGTGTGGCAGCCTGCGGGCGACGACGCGCAGATAGGACAATGATACTCCCTTGCCGTCGTAGTCCGAGCGTTTGAAGCGTCGCAGGCAACGAGCATGGCCGCGTGAGAACCACGCGGGGGTGAGATTCCCGTGGAGCTGTGCCAGCAGCCGTCCGTTCTTTTCTGCCCACTTTCACAAAAACAACCTTTGTTTTGAAAAGAAAGGGGGCCTTGTTATGAGTAATAACGATGTGCCTATTTGGGAAAAATACACGCTTACCATTGAGGAAGCGTCCAAATATTTTCGGATTGGGGAAAACAAACTGCGTCGGCTTTCCGAGGAAAACCCCACCGCTGGCTGGGTGATCCTGAACGGCAACCGCATCCAGATCAAGCGGAAGCAGTTTGAAAAAATCATTGATTCCCTTGACACAATATAGTGAAAAAGGGCCTTGCGCGTGTTATAATAGGTTATAAGCGTGTCAAGGCTCTTTCCGTCATGGAAAGGAGCATGACGAAATGCCAAGAAAAGAACGAGATGAAAAAAGACGGGACAACAAAGGCCGCCTTTTGAAGTCTGGAGAGAGCCAGCGATCAGATGGAAGATACGCTTACAAATACATTAACACCTTTGGAGAACCCCAGTTTGTTTACTCATGGAAGTTAGTACCCACCGACAAAGTACCTGCCGGGAAACGGCCCTGTCTTTCCCTGCGCGAGAAAATCAAGCAGATACAGAAAGACCTTGACGACGGGATAGACACCATCGGCAAGAAAATGACCGTGTGCCAGCTTTATGAAAAGTACACCCGGCAGCGCGGGAATGTGCGGAAAGGAACCCAAAAGAGCCGCCAGCAGTTGATGAAACTTCTGTCCGAAGATAAGCTGGGCGCGGCCAGCATTGACAGCGTGAAGCTGTCTGACGCGAAAGAATGGGCCTTGCGTATGCAGGAAAAGGGCGTTGCCTACAACACCATCTGCAACAGCAAGCGTTCCTTAAAAGCCATCTTTTATATGGCCGTACAGGACGATTGCCTCCGCAAGAATCCCTTTGACTTCCAGATCAATGAGGTTATCAACGACGATACCGTACCAAAGGTGCCGCTTACCCCTACACAGGAAAACGAGCTTTTGGACTTCATGCAGAACGATCCCGTCTATGCCAAGTATTATGACGAGGTGGTGATCCTGCTGGAAACCGGGCTTCGTATTTCCGAACTCTGCGGCCTGACGCCAGCCGACCTGAATTTTGAGAAGCGCTTTGTGAATGTAGACCACCAGCTTTTGAGAAGCACCGAGGACGGTTACTATACCGAAGCGCCAAAAACAGAAAGCGGATTCCGTCAAGTGCCTATGAGCGCAGCCGCCTATGAAGCGTTTGAGCGCGTGTTGAAGAAGCGCAGGGACGGCAGGTGCATTGAGGTTGACGGTTATAAGGACTTCCTGTTCCTGAACCGGGACGGTCTGCCCAAAACCGCCGTCAACTATGACGCCATGTTCAAGTGCCTTGCCAAGAAGTACAACAAGTGCCACAAGGAGCCGCTGCCCGATGTGATGACGCCGCACACCATGCGGCATACATTCTGTACCAGAATGGCAAACGCGGGCATGAACCCCAAGGCATTGCAGTACATCATGGGACACGCCAACATTGTAATGACGCTGAACTATTACGCCCACGCTACTTTCCATTCCGCACAGGAGGAAATGGAACGGCTGCAAGCCAAGGCAAAAACCACCGCAGAGGCCAAGCCGGAGCCTGCGGCGGAAAGCGCCGAGGAAACCAAGGCGGCATAAGTAGTACGCAGAATTTACTACTGCTTTTACTACTTTTGAGAGCGAAAACATAAGGGGTAATAAAAAGATTTGTGAGGTTCTTCCGATATGAAAAGTGCCGGAAAAGCCCGGAATAACGGGCTATACCGGCATATAAGAACATCTAAAGAGATAATTAGAAATCTATTAAATGATTGTTCTAATTACAAAAATAGCCCCCGGAGAATGCTCCGGGGGTGGTGTATGGGTGGTGTAAGCATCAATCTGGGCGATATGCCGTCACCATCGCTATGGCATACCCGCCATCGTGGCTCAGGGAAAGCGCCAGCTGCCAGCCCTCGGCCAGCTTTTCCGCTTCGCCGCTCAGGGCAAAATACGGCGCACCGGTTTCTCCATAGGTTACCGCCGCTTCCGGCATGGCCCAGCCGCTCAGCCCCACGCCCATCGCCTTGCCAAAGGCCTCCTTGGCCGCCCACAGCGCCGCCGCGGTTTCAGCAGGGCACGCCTTGCGGCAGATGTACTCCTGTTCCTCCGGCGAAAAACACCGCGCCATAAAGCCCGGCCGCTGCATGCTTTTTTCCATGCGCGCCGCCGCCACAATATCCACACCGTTTTGTATCTTCACCCCGTGCCCTCCCCTGCTCCTTTTCCTTTATGATACCACAAAACTCCCCCTTGCAAAAGCCCCTTTGCCGTGGTAAAATAGATGCGTAAAAATGCCGTGAACCGGTAAAGTACCCATCTTTTTCTGGCACAGAGAAGCGCTCCATCGGCTGGGAGGGCGCGCAGGAGAAAATGCGGGAAGTTCCCCGGGGAGCAGCGCCGCTGAACCCGATTCAGTTCGAGCAGTAGGCAGCGACGGAATGGCCCTCGTTACCAGGCCGTAAAGTGTGCGTCCCCATGGGCGCAAAGCTGGGTGGTACCACGGAGCATTTGCGGCTTCGTCCCTGTCGCGGGACGAGGTCTTTTTTTATCCGCCCGCCAAAAAGCTATTATTATCAAAATGGAGGGATCACTATGAAATCCGCACTGGAAGCCATCCGCGCCCGCGCGCTGGAACGGCTGCAAAATGCCGAGGATCTGACCGCGCTGGAGGAAGCGCGGGTACAGCTCCTGGGCAAAAAAGGCGAGCTGACCGCCATCCTCAAGACGATGGGCCAGCTCTCCCCGGAGGAGCGCCCTGTCATGGGCCAAATGGCCAATGAGGTCCGCGCCGCCATCGAGGAAAAGCTGGCTGCCCGCGGTGCCGCGCTCAAGGCCGCCATGGCCGAGCAGAAGCTCAAAATGGAGACTATCGATGTCACCCTGCCCGGCAAACCCGTCCGGGAGGGCCACCGCCATCCCCTCAATCTCGTTTTGGATGAGATCAAGGAAATTTTCCTCGGCATGGGCTTCGATGTCGTCTCCGGTCCCGAAGTAGAGCTGGATTACTACAACTTTGAAGCGCTCAATCTGCCGCCCGATCACCCCGCCCGTGATACGCAGGATACCTTCTATATCACCGATAAGGTGCTGCTGCGCACCCAGACCTCCCCGGTACAGATCCGCACCATGGAGCAGCGCAAGCCCCCCATCCGCATCATCGCCCCCGGCCGTGTGTACCGCAGCGATGCCGTGGATGCCACCCACTCCCCCATCTTCCATCAGATCGAGGGCCTGGTCGTTGATGAGGGCATCACCATGAGCGACCTCAAGGGCTGCCTGGAAACGGTCATCAAGCGCCTGTACGGCGAAGATTCCGTCGTGCGCTTCCGTCCGCACCACTTCCCCTTCACCGAGCCCTCCGCCGAGGTCGATGTCCAGTGCTTTGCCTGCCATGGCAAGGGCTGCCGCATCTGCAAGGGCGAAGGCTGGATCGAAATTCTGGGCTGCGGCATGGTACACCCCAAGGTGCTGGCCGGCTGCGGACTGGACCCCGAAAAGTACAGCGGCTTCGCGTTCGGCATCGGCCTGGAGCGCATCGTTATGCGCCGCTTTGCTGTCGATGATATGCGTCTGTTCTACGAAAACGATACCCGTTTTCTGGAGCAGTTTTAAGGGAAAGGAGGGGTAACTGTTATGAATCTTTCTATGAGATGGCTGGATGAATTCGTCCATGTAGATACACCCATTCATGATTTTTGCGAAGCGCTTACCATGTCCGGCTCCAAGGTAGAGGGCTACGAGGTAGAGGGCACCGAGATCGAAAATGTTGTAGTCGGCAAGGTGCTGGCAATGGAGCGCCACCCGGATAGCGACCATATGTGGATCTGTCAGGTGGATGTCGGCAAATCGGAGCCAGTACAGATCGTCACCGGCGCCCAGAATGTCCATGTGGGCGATCTGGTCCCCGCTGCCCTGCACAAATCCCACCTCCCCGGCGGCGTCACCATTACCCGCGGCAAGCTGCGCGGCGTGGAATCCAACGGTATGCTCTGCTCTCTCAAGGAGCTGGGGCTCACCACCCACGATTTCCCCTACGCTATCGAAGACGGCATCTTCATCCTGCAGGAAGCCTGCGCCGTCGGCGAGGACATCCGCACCGCCATCGGCCTCAATGATACCGTCGTGGAATTCGAGATCACCTCCAACCGTCCCGATTGCCTTTCCATCATTGGTCTGGCACGGGAAACCGCTGCAACCTACCGCCTGCCGCTGCATCTGCATACCCCCGTGGTACAGGGCGCCGGCGGCGATGTAAACAGCCTGCTGAAGGTCCGGGTGGAAAATACCGAGCTCTGCCAGCGCTATATGGCGGCCGTCGTCCGCAATATCAAGGTAGCGTCCTCTCCCCGCTGGCTGCGGGAGCGCCTGCGTGCCTGCGGTGTCCGCCCCATCAATAACATCGTCGATATCACCAACTATGTCATGCTGGAATACGGCCAGCCCATGCACGCCTTCGATCTCAAGTATGTCAAGGACGGCCAGATCGTGGTACGCAATGCCGCCGCGGGCGAGACCATCACCACCCTGGATGGCACCGTGCGGGAGCTCTCCCCTGAGATGCTGGTCATTGCCGATGCCGAAAAGCCCAGCGCCGTAGCGGGTGTCATGGGCGGCGAATACAGCGGCATCCACAATGACACCAATACCATCGTCTTTGAATCCGCCTGCTTCAAGGGCAGCAGCGTCCGCCTCACCGCCAAAAAGCTGGGCATGCGCACCGAATCCTCCGGCCGCTTTGAAAAAGGTCTGGACCCCATGAACTGCGAAGGCGCCCTGCTGCGCGCCCTGGAGCTGGTGGAGCAGCTGGGCGCCGGTGAGGTGGTTTCCGGCGTCATCGATATCGACCACGCCGACCATGCCCTGCGCCGCGTCCCCTTCGATGCCGACTGGATGAACCGTTTCCTCGGCATCTCCCTCACCCGTGAGGAGATGGTGGAGTCGCTGCGCCCCCTGGAGATCGCCGTCGTGGAGGATGAGTGCATCGTCCCCAGCTACCGCAGCGATCTGGAGCAGAAGGCCGATATCGCCGAGGAAGTCGCCCGTATGTACGGCTACGATAAGATCCCCACCACCGCCCTGCGCGGCTCGGCGGAGGCCATTGTCACGCCGGAGCAGGATTTCGAGCGCCGCATCAATAACGCCATGATCGCCATGGGCTACGATGAGATCGTCACCTACTCCTTCATGAGCCCCAAAATGTACGATAAGATCTGCCTGCCGGCCGATCACCCCATGCGCAAATCCGTCGTCATCACCAATCCTCTCGGCGAGGATACCTCCATCATGCGCACCACGGGGCTGCCCAGCATGCTGGATACCCTGGCCCGCAACTACAATAACCGCAATCCCGAAGCCTGGCTCTACGAGATCTCCAGCGAGTACCTTCCCCGCGAGGGCGAGGATCTGCCGGAGGAAAAGGCTGTCCTTATGGTAGGCTGCTACGGCGGCGAAGCCGACTTCTTCACTCTCAAGGGCACTGTGGAATCCCTCCTCAGCCGGCTGAATCTGCCCCGCGCCGATTACACCGCCGTTTCCACCCATCCCAGCTATCACCCCGGCCGCTATGCCGTCCTCACCGTTGGGGATGTCGAGATCGGCTCGGTCGGTGAGGTCCACCCCACCGTGCTGGAGAACTTCGGCATCGGCTGCCGCGCCTGGATCGCCCGGCTGGATATCGCCCGGCTCTTTGCTGTCCGCCTGCCGGAGGCCACCTACCACGCCCTGCCCCGTTTCCCCGCCTCCACCCGCGATCTGGCCGTCATCTGCGATGAGAGCCTGCCCGTTGCCGCCATCGAAAAGACCATCACCGGTGCCGTTGGCAATATTCTGGAGCAGATCAAGCTGTTCGATGTCTACCGCGGTGCCCCTGTCCCTGCCGGTAAAAAGAGCGTCGCCTATTCCCTGGTGCTGCGTGCCGCCGACCGCACCCTCACCGTGGAGGAATGCGATAAGGCCATCGAAAAAGCGCTCAAGGCGCTCTCGCAGTATGGCATCACCCTGCGCGCCTAAAATTTATAAAACAGGGAGAAAACTCGTTTCTTTGCGCTTTTTCTCCTTGTATTCCCCGGCGCTTTACGCTACAATAGTATTAGTGCATCATTTAGGGCCGCCTGCCCATCCGGCGGGCGCACCCTATGCAGCACCGGGCCGCCCACAGCTTTGCACAGAAGGGAGAGTGACAATATGGCCAATACCGAACCCACCATCTCTTTTTCCATCAAGGAAGACCGGGAAAAGGAACTGAAGAGAACCCTGACCACCGTATATGAGGCGCTGCTGGAAAAGGGCTACAATCCCATCAACCAGCTGGTTGGCTATATCCTCAGCGAAGACCCCACCTATATCACCACCCACAATAACGCCCGCGCCCTCATCCGCCACATCGATCGCGATGAGCTGCTGCAGGTGCTGCTGCGCAGCTATCTGGAGCGTTAAGTGCCCTTTTTCCCCACCCTACTAAGAAGGAGGCCACCCCCATGGAAAATATGCTGGAATATAAGGGCAAACCGCTGGTGCGCAGCGGCAATACCCTCTACTACGGCAACCCGGCAGAAAGCTGCGTTGCCATGCTCAAGATCCTTTCCACCAAGGACGATGCGGAAAAAACCGCCGACCGGGTGCTGGTGCAGATCCTCTCCACCGATGAGACCCTGCCCCCCAAGGATCGCATGATCAAAAAGACCGAAAAAAACGGCCTGTACGAGGCGCTCAATATCGCCTCCATCTGGCTGGAGCGTTCTCTGAACCCCTCGGCCTGATCCCCCATCAAAAAAGCCCCCTGAAGCCAAATTCTCGGCTCTCAGGGGTTCTTTTTATTGGTTCTCTTCCGGCGGGTGCGCTATCAGGTACTTGATGCGGATCCCCTGCCCGGCAAACATCTCCTCATGCTCGGTGCGGGGGCTTTCGGCCGGGGCGCCCTCCCGGTGCAGGTCGTGGGTGCGGTAGTCCAGCACCCAGCCCGCCTCCTCCAGGTAGCCCAATGAGGCCATAAACAGGTCGTCGTCATCGGTCTTAAAGTAGAGCCTCGCGCCCGGGGCCATCAGCTTTTGGTAGCGCTCCAGCTGCCGCGGATGGGTCAGACGGTGCTTGTGCTGGCGGCACTTGGGGCAAGGCGGACAGAAGTTGATATACACCTCATCAAATTGGTCCGTCTCATCCATGATGAGGAAGATCCGCTCAATATCCACCGCCGTCATCAAGAAGTTATCCATCGGCACGCCCGCCGCGGCATAGGCCTCCTCCGCCTTGCGCTTGGCCAGCACCAGCATTTCGCTTTTCACATCCAGCGCAATGTAGTTCTTCTCCGGGTGAGCAGGGGCCATCTGCGCCAGAAAGCCTCCCTTGCCGCAGCCCAGCTCCAGCACCATCGGCTGCCGCCGGGCAAATTGCTCCGCCCAGTGGCCGCGCAGCTTTTCCGGCTCATCAATGTAGTATTCCCACGCGGCCAGCTCCGGCCGCGCCTCCGGGTTGTATCGAATCCGCATTTGTCTTCTTCTCCGCCGTCGTTCAGGTCAGGTTCTTGGCGTTCAGCGAGGCAAATCCCTCGCCCAACACCTCGTTCACATTGGTCGTTATTAGGAATGCCTTGGGATCATACTGCCGTATCAGCTCCCGCAGGCGGGGGTATTCATTGTTACGCACCGCGCATAGCACCACATGGCGCTCCGCGCCACTGTATGCCCCAGTGGCGTTCAGCAGGGTGGCACCGCGCCCCATCTTCTCCATAATGCCCTTGGCTATGGCGGTATGCTCATCACTCACGATCAGCACCATGCGTCCGGTATTCTGTCCGCCCATAATGGTATCAATCACGCTTCCGCTGACATAAATGGCGATTAGTGCGTACAGGCCGGTCTCAATGTTCTTAAAGACCACCATCGAAGCCACCACGATCACCGCGTCCACCGCGATCATCGTCTTGCCGATGGGCATAAAGGGCCAGCGCCGCTGCAGCAGCCGGCTCACGATATCGGTCCCGCCGGTGGTGGAACCCCGCAGGAACACCAGCGCCACCGCAATGCCGATGCACACACCGCCAAACAGCGCCGCCAGGATCTTATCTCCGGCGTAGGCCGGCAGGTAAGGGGCCACCACATCCACCAGTACCGACCATACCAGGATGGTCTTCAGGCTGTGCAGCGTAAATTCATGTCCCAAAAAGCGCCATGCCAGCAGCAGCAGCGGGATATTGACGCAGAAGATGGTGATACCCATCGGGATCTCAAACAGGTAATTGAGGATGACCGCCACACCGGACATCCCTCCGGGGGCAATATCATTGGGGTTCGCAAAGCAGTTCAGACCCACCGCGTAGATCAAACCGCCCACTATATCCATCAGGAGATCCATCGGCAGCCGCCGCAGCCATTCCCGGTTTTTCATCGCACCGTCCTCCGTTTTCAGTTCTGTTTCGCGTTCTCTTTGTTGGCCGTTATCGCCTCAAAAAGCTCCCGTGCCCGCTCCTGCGCCCCATTCAGGTACAGGTAACCAAAAAGCGCCTCCAGCCCGGTCGCCTTGGCATAGTGGCCGGGGTCGGCGTTTTTTGGCGGATGGGCCCCACCGTTGCGGCCCCGGCGATATACCGCCTGCTCCTGCTCGGTCAGCAGCGGGGCAATGCGGTCATAGGCCGCCGCCTGCGCCGTAGCGTTCACATAGGCCACCGCCATGCGGTGCAGCTCGCCCACCGGGCGGCTGCCATCCCGGGCCAGCATTTCCCGCACCAGCAGGCCGTACACCCCATCCCCCACAAAGGCAAGATCCAGCGCACTCAGCATTTTGGGGTCAAATTTTCCGCTCATTGCCATCACTTCACATACTCAAATTCAAAGTCCAGGATACTCACGGTATCCCCTTCGTTGATGCCCATATCCTCCAGCTTCTTGATGATCCCGCTTTGGATGAGCACCCGCTGGAAGTATTGCAGCGACTCATAGTCGTCCATATTGACGCCTGCCAGCGCATTGGCCAGCCAGTCGGCCTTCACCACATACACGCCGTCCACCACTTCCACGGTGAACTGGTTGCGGCAGGTGGCCTTCAGGCGCTCCTCCTCGGTGATGGGCTCCGGCTCATACCGCACGATGGGCGGCAGCTTGGCCAACTCCGCGGCAATGGCCTGCACCAGCTCCTCGGTGCCCTGTCTTGTCGCCGCGCTGATGGGGAAAAAGCGATAGCCCTCCCCCTCCACATACTCGCGGAAGGCCGCTATCTGCTCCTCAGTGGCCATATCGCACTTGTTGCCGGCCACCAGCATGGGGCGCTCCGCCAGCTCGGGGTTAAAGCGCCGCAGCTCGGTATTGATGGTTTTAAAGTCCTCGATGGGATCGCGTCCCTCTATCCCGCTCACATCCACCACATGCACAATCAGCCGGCAGCGGTCCACATGCCGCAGGAACTCATGTCCCAGTCCCAGCCCCTCGCTGGCGCCCTCGATGAGTCCGGGGATATCCGCCATCACAAAGCTGGTCTCGCCGTCCACCCGCACCACACCCAGCACGGGGGTCAGGGTGGTAAAGTGGTAATTCGCTATTTCCGGCTTGGCGGCGCTCACCACCGAGATCAGGGTGGATTTGCCCACATTAGGGAAGCCGCACAGCCCCACATCGGCCAGCAGCTTCAGTTCCAATTCCACATCGTAGCGCTCACCGGGGTAGCCGGGCCGCGCAAAGCGCGGGATCTGTCTGGTCGCCGTGGCAAAGTGCTGATTGCCCCAGCCGCCCTTGCCGCCGCGGGCTACCACCACTGGTTCATCTCCGGAAAGATCGGCCAGCACCCGGCCGGTCTCGGCCTCCCGCACCACGGTACCCTTCGGCACCTTGATGACCAGGCTCTCACCGGTTTTACCGCTGCACCGCGCGCCGCTGCCGTTCTGTCCGTTTTCGGCGGCATATTTTTTCTTATACCGGAACCCGATCAGACTGCTCATATTGGTATCCGCCTGGAAGATCACATCTCCCCCGCGTCCGCCGTCGCCGCCATCGGGGCCGCCCGCCGCCACAAACTTTTCCCGGTGGAAGGAAACCGCGCCGTTGCCGCCGTCCCCCGCCTTGATGGAAATTTTCGCTTTATCTACAAACATCTTGTTCCTCGCTTCTATCATAAAAACCGTCCTACCGGCAGTTTCCCCCGCCGGCCGCCGGTTATCCGTTGCAAGAACAAATCCCGGGGTTTACACTCCGGGACTTTGTCTTTGGCCAAATTATTCTGCAGGGTAAACGGAAACCTTCTTGCGCTCTTTACCCATACGCTCAAACTTGACGCGGCCGTCAACCAGAGCAAACAGGGTATCGTCGCTGCCGATCCCTACATTCTCACCGGGATGAATGTGAGTGCCTCTCTGGCGGACCAGGATGTTGCCAGCCAGGACTGCCTGACCGTCAGCACGCTTTACGCCCAGACGCTTGGACTCAGAATCACGGCCGTTCTTGGTAGAACCCATACCTTTTTTATGAGCCATAAATTACACCTCACCTTTCTCCTCAGTTTTCTTGGCAGCAGTCTTACGGGTAGCGGGCTTTTTCTCGCCCTCCGCCTTGGGAGCAGCAGCCTTCTTGGCAGTGGTCTTCTTTTCGCCTTCGGCCTTGGGAGCAGCAGCTTTCTTAGCAGCGGGCTTCTTTTCACCCTCCGCCTTGGGAGCAGCAGCCTTCTTGGCAGCGGGCTTCTTCTCGCCTTCCGCCTTGGGAGCGGCAGCCTTCTTCGCAGGCTTCTCCTCAGCAGCGGTGCCTACCGCGGTGATCTCCACCTTGGTATAGGGCTGGCGATGACCCATCTTGCGCTTGCTGTCCTTCTTGGGACGATAGGTCATTACCACGATCTTCTTGGCCTTGCCGTTCTTGAGCACCTTGCCGCTTACGGTCATGCCCTCTACATAGGGGGTGCCAAAGGTCATGGTGTCATCACCAACTGCAAGAACCTTCTCGAAGGTCACGGTCTGGTCGACTTCAGCGTTCAGCTTCTCGATGTAAAGAACATCGCCGACCTTTGCGGTGTACTGTTTGCCACCGGTTTCAAAGATTGCGTACATATTGTGTAGCCTCTTTCGTTAATCTCGCTGCGAAAAAACAAGGCGGCACCCCTTTCGGGATACACTTATAAAAGCCCGTCGCATGCGGCACTTGATATTGTATCATACCGCCCACAGCTTGTCAAACGGTTTTATGCGGTTTTTCCGCTGTTTTCGGCGGGTTTTGTCCGGCAGGGGAGGTTTTTACTTCCTTCCCCCAAAGGCGATCTTCACCGGCTCGTCCGCCGTTCTCTCACTCACCCAGCGGATCTCGCCCTGCTGTACGGTGAGCAGCAGCTTGTCCCCGAGAGTCAGTTCCTCGCCGTGATAGGTGCCCTCCGCCGGCAGCGCCATTTCCGGCGGCAGCCGCAGGCAGAGCTCCTCTCCCCGCCGCACCGCTTTTCCACAGACGGCATAGGGCGTCCCCAGCAGCTCTCCCGCCAGCTCAGTGTCCCCTTCCAGCAGGCAGCGCCGTATCCGGCTGGAGCTCACCGTCTCCCCTTTCCAGGTCACCGGCTCCAGCGCCGTCACAGCAATGCCCATCGGCTCCGCCAGCTCCCGCAGCAGGGCCACATTTCCGGCGCCCTTTTTGCCAAAACGGTAATCCTCACCGCACACCACACCCCTGCAGTTCAGGCAGTTTTTCAGTATCTCCCGCACAAATTCCTCCGGAGAAAAGTTGTAGAAGCTCTCAAACGGCGGGCAAAGCACCAGCTCCACCCCCAGCTCCTCCATCACCCGGTCCCGGCTTTCAGGGCTTTGCAGCAGCTTCACATCGCTTTTGCTCACGGCCCGGTCGGTGTGGTGCGGCGGCTCAAAGGTAAAAACCGCTCCCTTGCCGTTTTGCGCGCGCGCCTGTTTTACCGCCTCGGCTATTACCGCGCGGTGCCCCAGGTGCACGCCGTCAAAAAAGCCCAACGCCGCCACGGTGGGATATTCACTTTTGCGGGAAAGGTCATGGAAGATCAGCAATTGGGATTCTCCTTTGTGTAAAACAGCTTGATGATCTGCAATTCTGCTATGCTGCGTTCGATGTGGGCCAGCGCCAAAAAACGGCCGTCGCCGTAAACCCGCACCGTATCTCCCTCGGCGGGAATTTTGATGCGGTTGGTATCCAGCCGAATGCCGTCGAGGAACATTTTGCTCTGCTTGGGGGAAAGGAAGATGCTTTTATACTGCCGGAAAGCCGCATCCACCGGCATCAGCAGCTCCTCAAAGCGGCCCTCCTCGCTGGCCTGCTTCAACTCCTCCAGGGTATGGCAGTCCGCCGTGGTAAAGCCCAGGGTCTCAGTCCTTCTCAGGGCGGTCAGCATACCGCCGCAGCCCAGCGCCTCGCCGATATCATGGCAAAGGGTCCGGATATAGGTCCCCTTGGAACAGGCCACATCAATGACACAGGTCCGGTTCTCCGGGTCAAATTCCAGCAGGTCCAGCCGGTGGATGGTCACCTGCCGGGTGGGCCGTTCCACCTCTTTTCCGGCCCGGGCCAGCTTATACAGCCGCTGGCCATCCACCCAAACGGCGGAATACATCGGCGGCAGCTGGTCAATGGTGCCCCGCAGCGGCGCCAGGGCCGCCTCCAGCGCTTTTTTTGTCACCGACTTTTCGCTGGTGGAAAGGATATTGCCGGTGCAGTCCTGGGTATCGGTGGTCACCCCAAAGCGGATGGCGGCGGTGTAGCGTTTATCCTGCACCGGCATCAGCTCCATGGCCTTGGCGCTGCGGCCAAAAAAGAGCGGCAGCACACCGGTGGCCATCGGGTCCAGGGTACCGCCATGGCCTATTTTGTGGCAATCGGCAATGCCCCGCATTTTGGCCACCACATCAAAGGAGGTCCAGTCCTGCGGTTTATCGACACATAGGATCCCCTCCAGCTGGCGGGAATGGTATGTTTTCTTCATGCTTGCTCCTTTGGCAGATGTTTTATGGCCTCGGCCACCAGCAGGCGGGTGGCTTCCTCCACCGTGCCCTTTATGGTGATCCCGGCGGCCAGACGGTGCCCGCCGCCGCCGAAGATCTCCGCGATCTCATCGGCATTGACCGGTTCCTTGCTGCGCAGGGAAATATGGCATTCCCCCTCGTGCTCCTTGATGGTGATGCCCAGCAGCACCCCCTCGATCTTCCGGGGAATGCCGGCCACATCCTCCAGCTCCTCGCCGGTCACACCGGTTTTGGCCCGCATGGCCAGCGTCACCGGCATCACGGCGATCCGATCCCCGGCGTAAAATTCCAGCGAGGACATCATCTCGGCTTCGGCCAGCATTTTGGCCTTGCTTTCGCTTTCAAAAACACGGGTATTGATGGCGGCGGTATCCACGCCGCTTTCCATGATCTCCGCGGCCAGCCGCAGCGTCCCAGCCGCCGTATTGGAAAAGCGGAACCCGCCGGTATCGGTGACAAGGCCGGTATAGATGCACTCGGCTATTTTGCCAGAAATGGGCAGCCCGATGGCCTTGATGACGGCGGCCACCGGCTCGGCACAGGCCCCGGCCTCCTGCCACAGGCAGGTCTGGGCGGCATAATCGCTGTTGCTGGGGTGGTGGTCAATGCAGAGATCCACCATATGGCCGTACTTTTCCTCCAGGCCGCCCAGCATCCCGGCGGTGGCCACATCCACGGTCACCACATATTCCACCGGCCAGTCCAGCACCCGGCTGGGGGTGTAATCCCCATACAGATAGTCATACTGCTTCGGCAGGGCATCGGCGCACAGCACCCGTACCTCCTTGCCCAGCTCCCTTAGGGCATAGTACAGGGCAAAGGCGCTGCCCACGGTATCGCCATCGGGGCGGCGGTGGCACAGCAGGGTGATATTGTCCTTCTGCATCAGCAGCTCGGCCGCGCGGGCCGCGGAAAGGTTTTCCCTCATTCTTCGGTCTCCCCTTTCGCTTCCTCCTCCGGGACGATCTCCCGCAGCAGGTGGCTGATGTGGACGCCGTATTCAATGGAATCATCGGCGATGAACTGGAATTCCGGGGTGTGGCGCATGGCCAGCCGGCTGCCCACCTCCCGGCGGATATAGCCTGCCGCGCTCTTGAGCCCCTTCACCGATTCTTTCGCAGTCTCGATGCCGGAAAGGGAGCTGACATAGACCTTGCAGCTGGAGCCGTCACGGGAAAGCTCGGTGCGGACGATGGAAAGCATGGGGTCGATGCGGGGATCCTTGAGCGACCGGAAAATAGCGGTCAGCTCCCGGTGGATATCCTCGCCATGACGGGCGTTTTTATAATTCGGCATGGTGCCCCTCCTTTGGTTTTTCTCTTCAAACGGCAAGGGGCAGCCGGATATGATCCGGCCGCCTTCTTTACCAGAAAATTATTGTTTGATTTCTCTAATCTCGTAGGCTTCAAAGATATCGCCGTTCTTCAGGTCGCTGAACTTCTCCAGCGTGATGCCGCATTCGTAGCCCTGGGCCACTTCCTTCACATCGTCCTTGAAGCGGCGCAGGGAGGCCATCTTATCATCGGCGATGATGATGCCATCCCGGACCACACGGATATTGGCGGAACGGACCATCTTGCCATCCAGCACATAGCAGCCGGCCACGGCGCCCACGCCGGTGATCTTGTAAACATTGCGGATCTCCGCCCGGCCCAGATCGACCTCCTCGGTCTTGGGCTTGAGCATACCCTTCATAGCGGCCTCGATCTCCTCGATGGCATCGTAGATGATGCGGTAGAGGCGGATCTCGACACCGTCACGCTCGGCATTGGCCTTGGCGGTGGGGTCGGGACGGACATTGAAGCCGACGATGATGGCGTGGGAGGCATTGGCCAGCATGACATCGCTTTCGCTGACAGCGCCGACGGCGCCGTGGATGACACGGACCCGGACCTCGTTATTGGAGAGCTTTTCAAGGGACTGGCGGACGGCTTCCACCGAGCCCTGAACATCGCCCTTGACGATAACGGGCAGCTCCAGCACCTCGCCTTCGCTGATGTGCTCGAAGAGGTTATCCAGGGTGACCTTCTGGTACCGCTTGAATTCCTCCTCCTTCTGCTCCATGCGGCGTTTTTCCACCAGCTCGCGGGCCAGCTTCTCATCCTCAACGGCATTGAAGATATCGCCCGCGGCGGGGACTTCGGCCAGACCGGTGATCTCCACCGGGCAGGAGGGACCGGCCTCCTCGACCTTTTGGCCCTTATCGTTGGTCATGACACGCACACGGCCCACGGCGGTGCCGGCGATAATGGCCTCGCCGGAATGCAGGGTACCGGTCTGGATGAGGACGGTGGCCACAGGGCCGCGGCCGGTATCCAGCTTGGCTTCGATGACGGTGCCCTTGGCCATGCGGTTGGGGTTGGCGGTCAGCTCCATGGTATCGGCCACCAGCAGGATCATCTCCAGGAGGTTATCCAGCCCCATGCCGGTTTTGGCGGAAACGGGGACGCAGATGGTATCGCCGCCCCACTCCTCGGGAACCAGCTCGTATTCGGTGAGCTGCTGCTTGATGCGCTCGGGATTGGCTTCGGGTTTATCCATCTTATTGATGGCCACGATGATGGAAACACCGGCCTCCTTGGCGTGGTTGATGGCCTCTACCGTCTGGGGCATAATGCCGTCATCGGCGGCGACGACCAGTACGGCGATATCGGTGACCTGGGCGCCGCGGGCTCTCATGGAGGTGAAGGCGGCGTGGCCGGGGGTATCCAGGAAGGTGATGGGACGGCCATCCACCTGCACCTGGTAAGCACCAATGTGCTGGGTGATGCCGCCGGCTTCGCCGGAAACGACACTGGTTTTCCGGATGGCATCCAGGATAGAGGTCTTGCCGTGATCGACATGGCCCATGACCACCACGATGGGGGGCCGGGGCTCCTGGGCTTCTTCCTTATCCTCTACCTCGAACAGGCGGTCCTCAATGGTGACAACGACCTGCTTGGTGACCTTGGCGCCGATCTCCATGGCGACGAGGGAGGCGGTATCAAAGTCGATGACATCGCTGATGGAGGCCATAACGCCCAGTCCCATCAGCTTCTTGACGATCTCGCTGGCCTGTACCTTGAGGGTGAGGGCCAGCTCGCCGACGGTCATTTCCTCGGGCAGGGCCACCTCCAGCCGCTGGCGGCGCTGACGCTCCAGCTCCAGGCGGCGCATCTTTTCCTCCTCGCGCTCCTTGCGGCTGAGGACGGGCTTGCCGCGGCGGGCGGATTTCTGATTGAGCTTCTGCTTTTTGGCGAAGTTATCCTTCATGTTGCCGGCCGGGGCGATCTGTTCGTACCGCTCATTGTACTTATCGAGGTTGACCTCGCTGGTGCGCATATCCACGGTGGTGCGGGTCACGGTATTGGCGGTAAAGGTATTCTCGCCCTTGGGGCCCTTCTGCTTGGGGGCCTGCTGGCGGATCTCGATGGGCTTGCGGGGGGCGGCGGGCTGCTGGGGCGCCGCAGGCTTGGGGGCCGGGGCGGGAGCAGCGGGTTTCTGGTTCAGATTGGGCCGCAGGCCGTTGCCCTGCTGGGGACGGTTGTTATCGAAGCGGCGGTCACCCTGCTGGGGACGGTTGTTATCGAAGCGGCGGTCACCCTGCTGGGGACGGTTGTTATCAAAGCGGCGCTCGCCCTGCTGGGGACGGTTATTATCAAACCGGCGCTCGCCCTGGGGACGGTTATTGCCCTGCTGGGGACGGCTCTGGTTCTGGCCGTTGGCGGGCTGCTGGGGCCGGGGAGCCGGAGCGGGCGCGGGCTTTTCGGCGGGTTTGGCGGCAGGAGCCGGGGCTGCTTTTTCGGCCGACTTTTCGGCAGGCTTTTCCGCCGGCTTGGGGGCCGGGGCAGCAGGCTTCTTTTCACCCAGCTTAAAGTACTCGCCGAAGTCCTTGACGGCGTGCTGCTGGGTGTAGTGCTCCATCACAAAATTGAGCTCCTCGCCGGAGAGCACCGTCTGCGGCTTTTTGGCCTCGCCGCCGAAGCGCTGCTGCAGCAGCGTGGTCAGGTCCTTGCCGCTTATATTCAGGTCTTTGGCGACCTCGTTCAGTTTAACTTTTTCGATCATCTATCCAAGTCCTCCTCATCATCACTCATCATTGCCCGGATACCACCGGCGAAGTTTTCATCGCAGACCGCCAGAATGCCGGTATTTTTGCCGGTATAGCGGCTGAGGGTCTGCATCGTACAGGGAAGAGAAATTACCGGGATATCCGGCAGCTTTTGCCGGAGCCGCGCGGCGCTGCGGGGGGAAAGATCCTGCGCCAGCAGGAGAAGATGGGCTTCCCCTTTTTCCGCTTTTTCCACGGCGGCATCCATGCCGGTGGTGAGCCGGCCGGCCCGGCGGCACAGGGAGATGAATCCCAGCACCTTTCTTTGGGTCACATCATTCATCGGCGGCGTTCAGCTCCTCTTCCAGTTTTACCATCACCTCATCGGGTACGGGGCATTGGAAGGCACGCTCCAGCCGTTTGGCCTTCTGTGCCTTGCGGAGGCACTCGACCTTGCGGCAGAGATAAGCACCGCGGCCGGCCATCCGCCCGGTGGGGTCTACATGGACCTCGCCCTGCGGGGTATGGACAATGCGTACCAGCTCTTTTTTGGGGAAATGCTCGCCGCAGCCGGCGCACATTCTTACGGGGATCTTCTTTTGCTGCACTGTGGGTGCCTCCTTTCTTTATGATTACTCTTCCTTGGCGGGTTCCTCCTCGCCGTAGAAGCCGCTTTCGGGACGGATATCGATCTTCCAGCCAGTCAGGCGGGCCGCCAGGCGGGCGTTCTGGCCCTTATTGCCGATGGCGAGCGAAAGCTGGTGATCCGGCACGGTGACGCGGCAGCTGTGGGTATCGGCATCCAGGATCTCCACGCCCAAAACGGTGGCGGGAGAAAGCGCCGCGGAAATGTAGGCGGCGGGGTCATCGCTGTAATTGACGACATCGATCTTTTCGCCGCCCAGCTCCTCCACGATGGTATTGACACGGGCGCCCTTGGGGCCGATGCAGGCGCCGATGGCATCCACATTCTCATCCCGGCTGGAAACGGCCAGCTTGCTGCGGGAGCCCGCCTCGCGGGCGATGGAACGGATCTCGACGGTGCCATCGTAGATTTCGGGGACATTCATCTCGAAGAGACGCTTGACCAGGCCGGGATGGGTGCGGGAGATCATAAGGCGGGGGCCCTTTTCGGTGTTCTGCACATCCACCACATATACCTTGATGCGCTGGCCCTCGGTAAAGGTCTCATCGGGGATCTGCTCGGTCTTGGGCAGCACGGCTTCGCTGCTGCCGATCTCCAGGGTGACATTGCCGCGGACGGGATCCACCCGCAGCACCTTGGCGGAAACGATATCGTGCTGGCGGCTCTCATACTCCTTGAGCAGCAGGCCCTTTTCGGCCTCCCGGATACCCTGATGGATGGAGGATTTGGCCGCCTGGGCCGCGATGCGTCCGAACTTTTTAGGATCAAGGGCGACTTCCAGCACACTTCCGGCGGTGATGCCGCTCTGGTACTTGGCGGCATCGGCCACGCTGATCTGGGTGGTTGGGTCCTCGACCTCCTCCACAACATCCTTGCGCAGCGCCACATAGAAGCGGCCGGTCTCGGGATCGATCTCCACGACGCTGTTTTCGCTGTTAAAGGGGTCCTTCTTGATGGCCTGGGCGATGGCGGTCTGGATCTTTTCGATCATATAATCCACCGGGATGCCTTTTTCCTTCTCCAGCATCTTCAGGGCATCAAAGAGGTTAAATTCCTCCTGGGGTTTCTTCTTGGCTCTTGCAGCGCTCATTTGCTTACTCCTCCACTAAAATCATTATACAGACGGATAAACGCGGTTTCGCCGCGTTCCACATTCATTTCGGTTTTTTCATCCAGCAGCAGGGTCAGGGTGCCATCGCGGTAATCGGTAAGGGTGCCGATGAAATCCCGCACGCCCTCCACCGGGCGGATGAGCCGCACCAGCAGCTGCTGGCCCATCAGGGCCTCAAAGTGCCAATCGCGGGTGAGCTGCCGCTCGATGCCGGGGGAGGAAACCTCCAGCGTGTAGCTGCCATCGATGGGGTCGGCTTCATCCAGCACATCGCTGATTGCCCGGGAAAAGGCCTCGCAGCTATTGATATCGATGCCGCCCTCTTTATCGACATAGTACCGCAGGTACCAGCCGCTGCCCTCCTTCTCGTAGACGACATCCCACAGCTGCAGGCCCATTTCTTCCAGAATGGGAGCTGCCAGCTCCTCCGCTATGGCGGCGGTATTCTTTTTGGCCATCGCTTTGCCTCCTAACATAAAGGAAAGAGCGGGTCGCCCCACTCTTTCTTTCTACTACCATATTCCAAATAATACTGTATCACAAATTGCAAGGCTTTGCAAGCACTATTTTGCACAAAAAGGGCGGTTTCATCGCAAAAAAGCGGCATTTTTCCGCCAAAGCTCACCCGGTGTACTCCTCGCAGCGGTAGCGGGGCTTGCCCTGGCTCTTTTTGCCGTACTCAATGGCGTGCTGCGGGCAGCCGCAGATACAGGCCATGCAGTGGGTACAATGCCCCTCCCAGTGGGGTTTGCCCTCCCGCATCACGATGCAGTTGGTGAAGCACATTTTGGCGCAGCGGCCACAGCCATTGCAGACCGGGGTGGTGTAAAAGGGGCTGCTTTTAATGCAAAAGCGATAGAAGAAACGGTTGACAATGCCGCTTTTTAGGCGGTCGGCCAGGGTCAGCTTTCCCCCCGGGAAGGGCTGATCCCCTGCGATGAGGGCGGCGGCTTCCAGAAGGGGCTCCCGCGCGGCATCAATGATCTTCTTCGCCTCTTCCTCTCCTGGCACCGGGAACATGGCCACATAGTTTTCCGGCATCACCAGCGGCCACACGCCGCGGTATTCCAGGCCCAGCTCCCCGCAGAGCTTGCGCAGGCGGGGCCCGGCTGCGCCGATATCATCCCCGCAGGTGAGGACGAAATAGGCTTTTCTGCTGCCATCAAAGCCGGTGCGGCGCAGCAGATCGGCAAAGACATGGGGGATCTGCCAGCCGTAGGTGGGACAGACAAAGACCCACGGTTTTTCGGAATGGAGGGAAGGCGCCAGGCCGCTTTTGAGGGCGGGGGCGGCATCCTCGGCGGTATCGTGCAGATGATCTGCCAGCAGCTGCGCAGCCCAGCGGCTGTTGCCGGTGCCGGTGAGGTAATAGATCATGCGGAAAAGCCTTCTTTCGGTTAGATTTATTCGGCCCAGTTCTGCAAAAGGCCATCGTAAACGGCGGTCTGGTGCTTGAATTCCTCGTAAAGGGCGTGAGCCCGGCCCAGGCGGTTTTCAAACAGGGCCCGATAGTAGCGGCGTGTGACCACATAGGTGCTGAGGGAGATGCGCTTGTAGTAGTAGCCGGCGGTATCCATCATATCGGCGTACTCGTACATCAGGTCCCACAGGGCATTGATGGCCTCGGTCTCGGGCTTTTCCACATTCTGCACTGCCTGCAGCTGACCCACGATCTCATCCAGCAGGCCGCTATCCATAATGCCGGCGGCGGCGAAGCTATCGCCCTTTTCCATGGCCTCACAGTAGGCTGCGTAATCCCGCTCGAAGCGGCGGCAGCTTTCCCCCGCCACGGCCTCGTAGCTCTCCTTGAACGCGCGGTAATCGGCCAACACCTCATCCAGCACGCCAAAGTACCGGTAGCTGCCCAGCAGCGCCAGCATCTCATCGGAAAGGGTAGTGGGCGAAGCCTGCAGCTTTTTGAGCAGCAGCGGCGAGGCCGTGACCCCATTTTGCAGCAGTACAGTGGCGGTTTCGGTATCATCATTGGCCACAGCCAGGTCCAGCAAATTGCCGGTTTGGGCGCTTTCCACCCCGTAGCGCAGGGCCACAGTGGTGCTGTCCCCTTCGGGAAGGGCGGCCTCCTCCGCCGAGAGCGGGAAATGGGCCAGGTAAAGCGACAGCCGTTCGGCATTCCCCATGGCGGTGCAGTAGTAGGCAATGGAAGGCGCCGTGCAGCCGGTATCGGTGTGCTGCTCCTCCAGAGTGGAAAGCAGCTGCTGCCAATCCTGGCGCTCCGCTATGGTCAAGGCGGCAGGCTCCGCCCAGTAGAGATTGTGGTTTTCCCCGGTGGCACCGGCTTTGACCACCAGCTCCACCGTTTCGGCATTGCCGCTTTGCAGCGCGGCCCACAGCAGGCCGTCGCCATTGCGGTCGGTCACCGAAACATTGCCCTCATTGAGCAGCAGACGCAGGGTGTCATTTTCCCCGTGGCGGGCGGCCCACAGGAGCTGCTCCGACTGTACTCGCAGCACCGATTCCTTTTCCAGCCAGCCCTGGCACAGCACTGTGACGACCCGGAGGGACGGCTCCCCCTGCTGCATGGCCCGCAGCCGCAGGCACAGGGCATGGGGCTCGCCATCGGCCAGGAGAGCCTGTAATTCGGCATCGGCGGCGACGGCACTGGCGCTTTCGCCGGTGATGGGATCGGTGAGAAGAACGGCATAGCGGTTCAGGCCCTCATCCTCCCCGGAAAGATAATTTTCCGGCAGCTTCCCGCCCTGCTGCGCCCACACGCGCACGATGAAAAGATCCTCACAGGCGGTCCATTCCTCCACCGGCAGCACATTGATGCCGAAGGAGGCCCGCAGATCCAGAAGGGGCCGGTTCTGCTCATCGATGCAGTAGCACAGGGTCACAGCTTTACCCTCCACCGTGGCGGGCTGCAGCACCCAGTGCTGCGCGCCGATGGTCAAAGCGGCGGGGTCGCCATCCGAGACGACCGAGCCGGAAAGGCCCAGCTGCTCCCACAGGGCGGCGTTATCGGGATCGGCCAGCCACTGAGGGCGGTCTTCCTCCGCGGCGGCAAATACCGCGGACAGTTTGTATTCTTTTTGCGCGCCGCAGGCAGTCAAAAGCACCAGCATGACCGCCAGCAGCAGCGCCGTCCATCGTTTTAGCATAAGTCACTCCCAAAAATGGTTTTGTGCGGATATTTTACCATACTGCGGCAAAAAAGGCAAACGCAGGGGATGAACAAACTGTAAAAAAAGCCCCGGAACGGGCGGTTCCGGGGTGAGATGAGGGGCTGTTCAGCGGCGCAGAGCCTTGAGCTCAGCCTTGTGCTCCGGGGGGACGCGGAAGCTCTCCACTGCCTTTTGGATGGTTTTTTGCCGTACCCAGGGGGAAAGGCGGTCTTCGGTGAGGTAGGGCAGGATCTCCTCATACCGGAAGGCGAGCGCCGTGGCGAAATACCACGCCTGCATCATGCGGATGTAGTAGTGATCGCTTTCCACCGCGGCCACCCAGGCCGGGTACTCCGGGGAAAAATCCTCCCGCAGGTAGTGGGTCATCAGCATCTCGATGGCGAAGCGGACGGTGTAGGGGTGGGCATCCCCCAGCCAGCGGGTGACGCAGGGCAGCAGCTTTTCGCGGTTTTTGGCAAAGCAGACGGGCTTTAACAGGTCGCAGGTGGCCCAGTTATCGATCCGCGGCAGAAAGCGCTCCAGCCACGGCATCAGGGCCTCAAAGCTCTTTTCCCGCATCAGCAGCAGGGCATGGAGATTATTTTCCTCGTAGTAGGTGTGGGGCAGCTCCCGCAGGAAGAGTGCGGCCTGCGGCGTTTTGGCCAGGGCGGCGGCATAGCGGCGCAGGGCGGGCATCCGCACCCCGATGACGCGCTCCCACGCCACCCCCGGCATGAGGGCGGCATGGAAGGCACGGTATTTTTCATCCCGCAGGGCAAACAGGGCTTCGGTGATCTCTCGCATGGGCGGCCTCCTTTTGGGGTTTTGGATGATAGGATTCTACCGCAAATAGGGTAAAAGCGCAAGAAGGGGCGGCCTGACCCACAAGGGAGGGCAGACCGCCGGAAGAAAAACATGGATAATATCAGTGCTTGGGGACCAGCAGGGCCCGCATGGCATTGAGGATGGCCAGCACCAGCACGCCCACATCGGCAAAGACAGCGATCCACATGTTGGCATCGCCGGTGGCGCCCAGCACCAGTACCAGCGCCTTGACCGCCAGGGCGAAGATAACATTCTGCCAGACGATCTTCATGGTGCGGCGGGAAAGCCGAACGGCCAGCGCCAGCTTGCTGGGGGCATCGTCCATCAGGACGATATCAGCGGCCTCAATGGCGGCATCGCTGCCCAGGGCGCCCATGGCGACGCCGACATCGGCGCGGGCCAAAACAGGAGCATCATTGATGCCATCGCCAACGAACACCAGAGGAGAACCAGTTTGCAGCAGCTCCTCCACCGCGGTCACCTTATCGGCGGGCAGCAGCTCGGCCCGGTATTCATCCAGACCAAGCTCCCCAGCCACAGCCTGGGCTACGGCGGTCTTATCGCCGGTCAGCATCACGGTCTTTTCCACGCCCTCGGCCTTGAGGGTCCGAATGGCCTCGGCGGAATCGGGCTTGGGGGTATCGGCGATGACCAGATAGCCGAGATAATCCTTATCGGCCGCCATATGGATAACGGTGCCGACCTCGGCGACTGCGGCGCAGGAAACGCCGATTTCCTTCATTAGGCGCTCATTGCCGGCGTAGATATGCCGGCCGTCAATGACGGCTTCGATGCCGCGGCCGGTGTGGTCCTTGGCGTCCTCGATCTCTTTTTCGATGGGCTTGCCGTAGGCGGCCACCACCGACTGGGCAATGGGATGATGAGAGAAGCTCTCGGCAGCGGCGGCGGTCGCCAGCAGGTCGTCCTCGGTTCCGGCGGCGGGGACGATATGGGTGACGGTAAAGCTGCCCTTTGTCAGGGTGCCGGTCTTATCGAATACGACGGTTTTGGCCTTAGCCAGCGTTTCCATATAGCCGGCGCCCTTTACCAGGATGCCGCAGCGGGAAGCCCCGCCGATGCCGCCAAAGAAGGTGAGCGGTACGCTGACAACCAGCGCGCAGGGGCAGGAAACGACCAGGAATACCAGGGCACGCTCCACCCAGGTGCCCCAGGGCTGGGAGAAGAACAGGGGCGGAATGACCGCCAGCAGGGCGGCGCCGATCACGACGCAGGGGGTATACCAATGGGCAAAGCGGGTGATGAAGCTTTCCACCCTGGCCTTTTGGTCGGCGGCGTTTTCCACCAGTTCCAGGATCTTGGCGGCGGTGGATTCGCCGTAGGCGCTTTGGGTCTGAACCGTAATGACACCGGTGAGATTTACCGTACCGCTGACCACCGGATCGCCCTCCGTCTTATCCTGCGGCAGGCTTTCGCCGGTCAGGGCGGCGGTATCCACAGCGGTGGAGCCCTCCAGGATCACGCCATCCAGCGGGATCTTTTCGCCGGGGCGGACGATGATGGTCTCCCCTACTTCCACTTCATCGGGGTCCACCTTTTCTTCCTGTCCATTCCGCACCACATTGGCGTAATCGGGGCGGAGATCCATAAGCTGGGTGATGTTGCGGCGGGTCTTGCCCACGGCAACGCCCTGGAACCATTCACCGATCTGATAGAACAGCATAACGGCGACGGCTTCCCGGTAATCGCCCAGTACAAAGGCGCCGATGGTGGCGACCGACATGAGGAATTCCTCGTCCATCAGGTCACCGTGCAGGATCTTGCGGATAGCACCCCACAGGACATCCCAGCCGACAATGAAATACGGCACACAGTAGGCCAAAAGCTGCCAGATGCCCTCCAGCGGGAGAACGAACCACACCAGTGCCAGCAGTACCGCCGCGGCGATAATGCGGGCCAGATGCTTTTTCTGTTTTCTTGTCATTTCGGTAATCCCCTTTCCCCGGTGATGGCGGAAAATATTACTTGAGCAGGATGCGGCAATCGGGTTCCACGCGCTTGCAGGTCTTTACCACTTCGGCCAGGATGTCATCGTAGCGGGCGTCATCGGCCTCCAGGGTGAGCTTCTGGGCCAGGTAGCTGACACGGGCATAGGTCACGCCATCAATTTTGGAAATGGCTTCCTCCATCTTGGCGGCGCAGTTGGCGCAATCCAGGTCTTCCAGCATATACATCTTTTTCATGTCAGTTTTCCTCCTTGGATGAATGATTGGTGGGATGGGAATGGTGGTCATGCTCGGTCAGGTGCTCAAAGCCCTGCCCGATGATGGTACGGACATGGGCATCCGCCAGGAAATAGTAGATGGTCTTGCCCTCCCGGCGGGAGGCGACCAGCTTATTTTCCCGCAGCACCTTAAGCTGGTGCGAGATGGCGGATTGGGTCATGCCCAGCAGCTCCGCGATGGCGCAGACACACAGCTCCGATTCAAACAGCGAATACAGAATCCGCATGCGGGTGATATCGCCGAACACCTTGAAGAGATCCGAAAGGTCACAGATCAGCTCCTCCGGGGGCAGCTCCTGCCGCACCGTTTGCAGGATGGCGGTATGGTCATGCTTTGGCATCATTTCGACCTCCATTCATATGTTTTCTTGTTCATATGATAGCACGCTCATATGTTATTGTCAACAGCAAATTTGAATTTTCTTTGATAAAATATCAAAAAACAGGGGCGGCAAAAAGCCCGGAAAACTGCAGTTCTCCGGGCCTGGTTTGGTGCTTATCGATAGTCCTTGCGCTCGTTCAGGTGGCGTTTTTCCTCCGGGGTCAGGTCAAGGCCGATGGTACCGCCGGGGTTCATGGTGTAATCGGGGTCAAAGTAATCCTTGAGCACCCGGAACACCCCGTACTCCTTCTCACCGATGTAGCCCTCCAGCCACGGGGCAAACATCTTGCCGATGCCGTGGTGATGGCTGATGGCCGCGCCGGATTTCTGGATGGCATCCAGAATGGTGGTGTGGTAGCGCTTAAATTCAGCGGCATCGTTCATCCGGGTGATGAAGATGAAGTACAGGTTGGCGCCCTGCGGGTAGCAGTGGCTCATGTGCGTGGTGACGATGGTATTGGGCAGCGCATGGCAGACCGCGCGCACATCGCGGTGCACCTGCGCCATATTGGACCAGTTGACGCTGCACTCCAGCGTATCGGTGATGACGCTGAAATCCATGAGGGTATCGCGGAGGTAAGGGTCATTGAAGCGGCCCTTTTCCCAGCTCTTGGTCACATAGCCGGTCATGGGCATGGCACCAAAGCGGCGGGCAATGCGGTGGATATTCTTCGCCACATTTTTGGAAAAGCCCTTTTCGCCATCGGTAAAGCCCAGGAACATACAGCGCTCCATATCCTTGTAGCCCAGCTTATCCAGGAGCGGCGCCAGCGGTGTTTCATCCACATTGTAGAGCTTGAGCATCAGGTGGGTCTCTTCGGGGTCGGAAAGGCGAAACACCGAGGAATAGCCGCATTCGCACTGCATCATCTCCCGGGCGGCCGCCATGGCGGTCTCCCAATCCCGGAACATGTAGGAGAAGCGCTTTCGGTTTTCCGGCTGCCAGCGGAATACCTTGAGGGTCACTTCGGTAAGGACGCCGAAAGTGCCCTCCGAGCCCATCATGATCTGGTTGAGATCGGGGCCGGTGGCCTCCCTGGGATAATGGGGAGTGACGATGCGGCCGATGGGGGTGGCGTACTTCTGCGAAAGGACGATATCGGCGATGGTGCCATAGTAGGTGCTGTTCTGGCCCGCGCCGCGGGTGACCACCCAGCCGCCCACGCTGCTGTACTCGAAGGACTGGGGGAAATGGCCGCAGGTGTACTGCCGCTTAGCGCCAAAGCGATTGGGGGCATCCTGCAGGGCTTCCTCCAGCGCGGGGCCGGAAAGCCCCGCCTGCACCGTGATGGTCTGGTCCACCTCATTGAAGCTGAGGATCTTATTGAAGCGCTTTCGCATATCCAGCGAGATGCCGCCCTTGATGGGCTCCACGCCGCGGGTGACGGAGCTGCCGCCGCCGTAGACATACAGCGGGAGCTTATGCTCCGCCGCGTAACGGACAAGCTCTTCCACCTGCTCGGTGGTATCGGGGTAGACCACCACATCCGGCAGGCTATCGATCTGTTTGTGCCTCAAACGGAGAAGATCGTAGCCGGTGCAGCCATAGGCCACCGAAAGTCTTTCGTAATCCCCCGTGGTAACAAATTCTTTCCCGACGATCTTTTTCAGCGCCTCCAGGTGCTCCGGGGCGATGCGAGAGGGGTGATCCGGGAGAGAGACCTGATCAAAGCCGATATCATCGGTGTAGTCCCGGAAGTCCTCATCGGTCATATGGAAGGCTTCCTTCATCATCTTGTAGAGGGATTCCTTGGGGTACTTGAAAAACTCGGGATCGCCCCAGCGGAAGATGGAACGATAGCTGCCCGCCGGGGTGGGAGTCAGCAGCCACTTGGGCTCGAAGCCTTTGTACGGTTTATTGCTCATGGTCATTCTCCTTTTCGGTTTTCTCTTCCAGCAGGCCGGAGGTGATGATGATATCCACCCCCAAGCCCAGCACATTGGGCAGCACCGCTTCTCCCCGCTTCATCGGACGGGTCACACGGGCGCGGTTAATTTCCCGCATGACATCGAAAATTTTATCCTTGGGTATTTCGGCCGAGGTGCGTACACTGATGACCGGGACCTCCGGAAAAACGGTGCGCACCGTGGTGCAGAGGGTGCGGGTGGGGCAGGTCATCTCGGCCGTGGCGAACTGTTCCCCCCGTTTACAGGCATTGCCGGTGACGGTAAAACGGCCGTCCCGCTCTTCGATGCGCAGGGTGCAGCCCCGGGGACAGACGATGCAGGTCAGCTCAGTCATGCTCCATCACCTCAATTTCCAGTTTGATCTGCGAAGCCGCGGTCAGCGCCTGGGCGGAAAGATCCAGCTCCAGCCGTTCCATCTCCGGCGGGCGGAGGAAGGGGTACCGGCGGGTGTATATTTCCCGGCCATCGGCTGTAATGACAAGGCGGCAGGGGCCCAGGTTTTCCCGACTGCGGAAGTAGACAGTCACGGCGGAACGGTCGGCTGCAACATCCAGCCGCTGGGGCACAGCATACAGCAGCCCCTCCCCCGCCATGATGGGAATGAGGGTTCTTTGCTGCCCCGGACGGTACCGGGCCGCGCTTTTTCCGGCGGCTTCTCCGCTTTCGGAGACATAGTCCACCAGGTCATTGACATGCAGGGCATTGCCGCAGGAGAATACACCGGGGACCGAGGTCATCAGCCCGGCATCGCAGACGGGACCTTTGGTTTTGGGGTCGATGACGACGCCCAACCCCTCGGCCAGCTCATTTTCGGGGATAAGCCCCACCGAAAGAATGAGGGCGTCACATTCCACCCGCTGCTCGGTACCGGAAATGGGGTTCATTTTTTCATCTACCCGGGATATTTCCACGGCCGTCAGACGGTCCTGACCAAAGACACGGGTAACGGTGTGGGAGAGATGCAGCGGGATATTGTAATCATGCAGGCACTGGTGGATATTGCGGGTGAGCCCGGAGGGGGTGGATTTGGCCTCGTAGACGCCCAGCACCTGGGCGCCCTCCAGCGTAAGGCGGCGGGCCATGATAAGACCGATATCCCCGCTGCCGAGGATGACGCACTTCCGGGTGGGCAGCTGACCCAGCAGGTTGGTAAAATGCTGGGCACACCCGGCAGTAAAGACCCCGGCCGGGCGGGTGCCATGGATGGAGACCTGCTTGGCAGTCCTCTCCCGGCAGCCGGTGGCCAGCACCAGCGCTTTGGCGGCCACCGTTTCCACGCCATCCCGGTTTACCAGGGTGACGGCAAAACCCTCAACGGTCTTTTGGATGCGGGTGACGAAGGTGAGGGTCCTCGCTTGCAGCCCCAGGGCATGAAATTCATCGATGAAACGGCCAGCGTATTCCGGGCCGGAGAGCTTTTCTCCATACCGTACCAGGCCAAAGCCATCGTGGATGCACTGTTTGAGGATACCGCCCAGGCGGGCTTCCCGCTCGATGAGAAGAATCTGGGCGTCGTTTTGGTGGGCAGCAATGGCCGCGGCCAGCCCGGCCGGTCCCCCGCCGATGACCAGAACATCAACGGTAAGCATGCTTTCTCCCTCCTTCGTCATTTGGTTTTGCCATAGGTGATGACCGCTTGCTCAGAGGATTTTCTGACCTCCTCCAATGGGCAGTCCAGGTATTCGGCGATGATCTGAGTGACCAGCGGCGAGCAGAACCCACCCTGGCAGCGGCCCATGCCGGGCCGCACCCGCTTTTTGATGCCATCCACCGTGGGAACCGGGATGGGCGAACGCAGGGCATCCAGAATTTCTCCCTTGCTTACCTCCTCGCAGCGGCAGATGATGATGCCGTAATCAGGGTTCTGTCGAATCAACGCTGCCCGGCCTTCATCATCCATTTCCCGCAGGACGGGTGGGCCATGGCGGATGGGATCGTAGTTTTCGTTCTTTTCCACCGGTTTAAGCGTGGAAAGATAATCGACCGCCATTTTTTCGATATCCAGCGCGACAGCCGGGGCAGTGGTAAGCCCTGGAGACTGGATACCGGCACAGTGCAGAATGTTGCCGGTTTTGCGGCCCATTTCGATGATGAAGTCCTCTTCGAAGGTGGGGGCGCGCACCCCGGTAAAGTAGGTAATGATATCCCCCTGGGAAAGGGTGTGCATGGTGCGCTGCTGCTTTTGGAACACATGGTCGATGCTTTCCCGGTGGGTTTCGGTGTTCTCTTTTTCCCAAGTTTCTATGGCATCGGGGCCAACCAGCAGGTTATCGTGGACGGTATGCAGAATGCCGCCGCCTTTGGAGTGGTGAGTGTTCCGGGCAATATCCATGACGGAGGCGATGGTGTGCATATAGGCCCCGGCCTTTTTATCCAGGATGGAATTGGTGCCACGGCGAGGATGGATGGAGAAGAAGCGGTCCCCCGCCATGGCGGCGATCTCCTCCGCGAAAACACCGGCGGCATTGATGACCAACGCGGGATAAACGGTGCCGCGGTTGGTGGTGACGCTATGTATTTTGCCATCCTGTACCTCCATGCCCAGCACGGCGGTATTCAGCGAGACCTCGGCACCGTTCTGCACGGCGTTTTCGGCATAGGCGATGGTAAGCCCATAGGGACAGACACAGCCGGAGGACGGATTGGAGATGGCGAAGGCAAAACGGAGATTGGGCTCCCGGCGGCGCAGCTCCTCCCCGGAGATGAGCTCGGTATCGGCGATGCCATCCCGATTTTTACGGATGAGGCAGTAGAGGGCGATGAGGGGCTTGAGCCAGGCTTTTTCGAAGCAGACATACTGCCCCACCCGCTTAAAGGGAACATCGAGCTCCCGGCAGAGCTGATCGTACATGGCATTGCCCCGGCGGACATAGTGGTGCTTGAGAGAGCCGCGGGAAAGATCGATGCCGGGGTGGACCTCGCCGTCATTGCGGCCGCTGGCCTGCAATGCCAGATCGGCTTCCTTTTCCACCAGCAGGATATCCAGCTGCCATTTGGAAAGCTCCCGGGCGATGGAGGCCCCGGAAATGCCCCCGCCGATGATGAGGACATCCGGTTTTCTGCCTTCCAGGGCGGTATCCCGCAGAGTGGGGATGCGGATGGACTGCTCCCCTGCCTCATCGCAGCGGATATCATTGACCACATGGGTGGTACTGTATTTTTCGGCTGCCAGAGAACAGGCCTCTATCACTTTCTCCCAAGTGGGCAGTCGACCGCTGAGGACAATATTTCCCTCCGAAAGCGTGGCCGTTACCGCCGGGCCAAAGCGTTTTTTCAGCCGCCGGTTTATCCTGCGGATGTTCATTTTCCGGCACCTCCCGTTCATGTCGGCCAAACGGCCGACTCTATACCCAAATGATAGCGCCTGCCGGGAGAGATGTCAAGAAGGTAAATGACCGGATGAGAGAAATTTTTTGCAAATTTTACACCGCCGGGCAGGATGGACAGCCGTCCGCTTTCATGGTACAATTCGGGGTAGAAACAGGAAAGGAGCTGGCATATGGCCGCACCGAGAAAGGATAACATCAAGGAAAAGATATTGCAGGCCACCACCGAGCTGCTCAAGACGACCGCGCTGGCCGATATCTCGCTGGCGGAGATCGCGGCGGCGGCCGGGATCTCCAAGGGGACGCTGTACTACCACTACAAAACCAAAAATGAGGTTTTTCTGGATATCACCCAGCGTTTTTTGGATGAACAGTGGGAGGATCTGATCCGCTGGACCGAGAACAAAGAGAAGGACACCAGCCTAAACCGGCTGGTGCGGTATGTAGCGGAGCGGGATATTGCCTCTGCCGGACTGCGCCTGCAGCTGCTGGCGGAAGCCCAGCTGGGCAATGAGACTCTGCGCCAGAACCTGACCACCCTGTATCAGAACTTTCAGGGATTGATCCGTGGGAAAATAGCCGAACGCACCGCGCTGCCGGCCGATTTTTTGACCTGGCTGCTGCTGTTGGTCTGCGATGGCATCATCGTGCAGGAATCCATCGGCAACGCGGCCTTTGACCGGGAGGCCTTCCTCGCTGAGGGGATCCGGTATCTGCGGAAGCTGAGCGCCGCGCAGCAGGAGAACGACTGATTTTACGAAAGCGAATGGAACGATAACGGAAAGGGGGGCACCGCCATGGCACAGAAGAATATCACGCTGGGACTGGTGGCCCATGTGGACAGCGGCAAGACCACCCTGACCGAAGCCATGCTGGTGGGGGCCGGGGCGCTGCGGCAGGCCGGGCGGGTGGATCACGGGGATGCCTTTCTGGACACCCATGCGCTGGAGCGCAACCGGGGCATTACCATATTTGCCAAGGAGGCAAGGCTGACCCTGCCCCATACTGCCCTAACCCTGCTGGATACCCCCGGACACGCTGACTTTGGCGCGGAGATGGAGCGTACCCTTTCGGTGCTGGATTATGCGCTGCTTATCATCAGCGGGACGGACGGCGTGCAGGCCCACACCGAAACGCTGTGGCGCCTGCTGGAACGGTACCGCATCCCCACTTTTATTTTTGTGAACAAGATGGATCAGCCGGGCGCTGACCGCGCGCTTATTCTGGAGGAGCTGCAAAGGAAGCTCTCCCCCGCCTGCCTGCCCCATGATACCGATGAGGAAGCACTGGCGCTGTGCGATGAGCGGCTGATGGCGGAATACCTGGAAAGCGGAACACTGACCGAAACAAATTTGGCTGCCGCCCTTGCCCGGCGGGCATGGTTCCCCTGCTTTTGGGGGGCGGCGCTGCGGCAGGAGGGCATTGCCGAGCTGCTGGAGGGGCTGGACCGACTGACCCTGGCCCCGGCCTATTTGCCGGACTTTGCGGCAAAAGTGTATAAAATTTCGACCGACGCGCAGGGCAGCCGGCTGACCCACCTGAAGGTGACCGGCGGTACGCTGAAGGTCCGCATGGCCCTGCCGGGCGGGGAGAAGATCACCCAGATACGGCTGTATAACGGGGCCAAATACCAGGCGGTGGAGGAGGTCCCGGCCGGAACGATCGCCGCGGTAACCGGCCTGAGCCAAAGCTATGCCGGGGAAGGTCTTGGCTCCGAGCAGGAGAGGAGCTCTCCCCTGCTGGAGCCGGTGATAAGCTGCCGGGTGACGCTGCCGGAGGGCACCGACCCCCATACCGCACTGGCACAGCTGCGCCAGCTGGAGCAGGAGGACCCGCAGCTCCACCTGGAGTGGGAGGAGCAGAAGCGGGAGATCCGGGTGCGGCTGATGGGAGAGATCCAGCGGGAGATTTTGCAGAGCGTGGCCATGGAGCGCTTTGGACTGGCCATTGGCTTTGAGGAGGGGAGCATCCTTTATAAGGAGACCATCGCCGCCCCGGTGGAGGGCATTGGCCACTATGAGCCGCTGCGCCACTATGCCGAGGTGCATCTGCTGATGGAACCGCTGCCCCGCGGCAGCGGGCTGCGATTTGAAAGCCACTGCCCCACCGATAAGCTGGATCTGAACTGGCAGCGGCTGATCCTGACCCATCTGACCGAAAAGACCCATAAGGGGGTACTGACCGGCGCCCCCATCACCGATATGAAGATCACGCTGATCGCCGGGCGCGCCCACCAAAAGCACACCGAGGGCGGGGATTTCCGGGAGGCGACCTACCGGGCGGTGCGGCAGGGACTGCGCATGGCGGAGAGTATCCTTCTGGAGCCGTGGTGCCGCTTTACCCTGACGGTGCCGGCCGAGCAGCTGGGGCGGGCACTCAATGATTTGCAGCAGCGGGAGGCCGAGACCGAGCCGCCGGAGCTGCTGCCGGAGACCGCCACCCTGCGGGGCACGGCGGCGCTGGATGCCCTGCGGGACTACCCGGCTGAGGTGCTGCGGTACACCCGCGGACGGGGACGGCTGAGCTTGGAGCCGGATGGCTACGCTCCCTGCCGCCGCCCGGAGGAAGTAATAGCCGCCTACGGCTACGACTGCAATGCCGATACCGCGAATACGGCGGATTCGGTCTTTTGCAGCCGAGGGGCCGGACACACCGTGCGGTGGGATGAGGTACCGGGTATGGCGCATATCCAGACGAATGTGCTGAAGGCAGACGAGGAGCCGGAGGAACCGGCCGTGACCCGGCAGCGCAGCGAGGCCTACCGGGGCTCCCTTTTGCAGGATAAAGAGCTGATGCGCATTTTTGAGATGACCTACGGACCCATCAAGCGGCGGAGCGGCGAAGCGCTGCATACCCCAAAGCCGACCGGGAATAGCCCCAAGCCGGGGAAAGCGGCGCCCCTGCCCGAAGGGCCGGAATATCTGCTGGTGGATGGATACAATATCATCTTTGCGTGGGAGGAGCTGGCCGAGCTGGCGAAAACCGACCTGGACGCCGCCCGGCACCGGCTCATTCAGATCCTGTGCAACTACCAAGGCTACCGGCGGTGCGAGCTGATATTGGTCTTTGACGCCTACAAGGTAAAGGGCAATCCCGGCAGCATTGAACGGCACCATGGCATCAGCGTGGTATACACCAAAGAAGCCGAGACAGCGGATATGTATATCGAAAAAGTGACCCACACGCTGGCCAAGGAGCACCGGGTGCGGGTGGCGACCTCTGATGGACTGGAGCAGATCATCATACTGGGGCACGGGGCGATACGGGTACCGGCCCGGCAGTTCCAGGAAGAAGTGCGGCAGGTGGAGGAGGCCATTCGGGAGATCCTGGAGAATATGTAAAAACGGGGAGGCTGCCCAAGGCGGGCGGCCTCCTCTTTGATACTGGGGATGGGGATAAGGGGATCGGTGGCGGAGCCACAGCTGGGGCTCCGCAGAGATTTGAATTTACACCGTGCCGGTAATGACCAGCTTGGTCACGCCGGGGGTGATGCGCCACAGGCCGGTTTCGGCATCCTGCGCGGCGGCAGCCGCCGGGACGGTAATGGTGCCGGCTGTGGTGGCAAATGCCCCCGTGGCGGCATTATAGGTGTAGCCGGTGCCGGGGGCCAGCGGTGTGCCGTCCAGCGTGACCGTCAGCCCGTTCAGGACGGGATCGAAGGTATCGCTGACCGTTACGAAGTCGGTGGCAGCCGTGGCGGTGTTGCCGCTGTTTTGCAGGTAGAAGGTATAGGTGACCGTTCCGTTTTCCACCACGCTGGTGGGGCTCATGCATTTACTGATGGAAAGCCGCAGCGTTTCCCCTGCTGCCACCGTCTCCTGCGCCGTCAACGGGGTGGTCAGGCCGTCGCCGGTGATGGAGGCGGTATTGGTGATGGTGCCGCCTGCGGCAGGCGGGGCGTAGCCGTTGGGCTCGGCCTCGTAGATCAGCAGGGCATTGCCGCCCGCCGGTACGGTGATCCCGCCGATCACCAGCGGGGCGCCTGCGGTGACCGCCGGGGCGGGCTGCAGCGTGCCGTTGCTGTAATACTTGAGTGAGCCCTCCACATAGGTGAGGGGCACCCGGGTCTCCCCGGCAAAGGCGTACCCGCCCAGGTCATCGGTGACGGTGAGCCCGGTATAGGCGGCCGCGCCGCTATTGCGGATGCTGACGATATAGGTGACGGTATTGCTGCTGCCGTAGGTTGGCAGCACGGCGGTCTTTTCGGCGGCCAGCACCTGCACCAGCTGCCCCTCCACGGTATTGGAATTGGTGGAGGTATCACGGTAGGAAAGGGTTGCGGTATTATAAAAAGCAGCCATAAAATTATTCCCTCCTAAGATCTCATTGGGAAAGCGGGCGAGCGCCGACTCTCCGGTATCAGTTTATGCTGGTGCGCAAAAATGCGTGTTCCCTGCCCTTTTGCAGCTTGACACCGGCGGGCAATCGTGATATTATAGGTGAGCAGTTTTGAGCGCCACAAAAGAATATGGGCCCGTGGCTCAGTTGGGAGAGCGCCGCGTTCGCATCGCGGAGGCCGAGGGTTCGAATCCCTTCGGGTCCACCATATCATAAACCCGCAGAAATGCGGGTTTTCCCTTTGTTTATGCAGGTTTTCAGCGTTTTTAGTCTTTGCAAATCTTGCTGTTTCTTGCGGTATTTTTTCGTATGTGTGGCACAGTAATGGCACAGTAATGGCACAGTAAAATGCCCCCTCCGCAACTGGAGGGGGCATCTCTTTACCACACCTTCTCTGACACTCCGAGTGCCTCGTACAAAAGGTGCTTTTGCTTTGTGCTTGCGCCTGGAACGGCCTTATCGATAGCGGCCTTCTTCTTTCGGCTTGCAGACCCTGAAATTGTTTTCCCGTTATCGCCCTTGTTGCCTACGATACCACGGGCTGCAAAGTATGCGGCGTAGTATTGGTCGTAGGTAACGCCCTGTGCGACATACTCGGCTGCCTTTTCTCCGACATCCTTGTTGTATGTCTTTAGTGCGTAGTCCTTAAAGATCGTCTCGAACATATCCTGCGCATAGGCGATCTCTTCCTTGCTTTCGTCCTGAATATGGCACATGCCGGCTTTGATAAGCGTTGGCTTGAGTTTGCAGAATGCAAAAATATCTTTCCTGCAGATATTTTGCTACCAGCTCACTGCTTTCTCCCGTTACGCCCATGGCGTGGAAAAACAGTACCGCTGGATTTTTTCTATCGCCAAGTGCTGCAAACCGCATGATCATTCCCCTCCGACCTCTGTTATGGCGGTTAGCCTTTGCTAACTTCAATCCCTAGGAAAAGCCACCCTCCGGCAGCATTTTATCTGTCCCGTCCTACCAACAGCCGATATCAGCCGATCATCTTTACAATGTGGCAGGAATATTTTTACAGCCACATTGTAGCATCCGGCTTTTCTTTTTGCATGATGGTATCGTATCTAAAAAAAACATTTATAATAAACCGATACAAAGCAGAAAAACGGTTCTAAAATGACACTATATATAAAAGTGCTCCGTCCGCTTTGCAGGCAGGCCTTTATGTTGAATCATCAGGAGGCAAAACAATATGAAACGCATCATCTGCACATTTCTTGCTGTTTTTCTATTGGTACTGGGCTGTGCCGGGTGCCAGCCTACCGGTGGAAATGACCCCACCCCAGAGCCAACTCCAACGCCAACACCGACACCCGATGATCCGAAACCAGACGACGAGCCCACGGTGCAAAGCCCGGAACAGCTGCTGGCGGCCATGACGCTGGAGGAAAAAATTGGGCAGCTGTTTATTATCCGGCCGGAATCGCTGGACCCCACACTGACTCCGGAGCAGGTACACAGCACCCGGGACTACGGCGTGCAGGCCCTGACCGAGGAGATGGCGGCCCAGCTATCTAAATACCCCGCCGGGGGGATTGTTTTCTTTGGAAAGAACATCGCCGGGCCGGAACAACTGGAAGCCTTCCTCTCCGGCCTGAAGCAGGCGAGTAACCTGCCGCTGATGATCTGCACTGATGAAGAAGGCGGCAGTGTTTCCCGTATTGCCAATGCGGCGGGCTTCCAGGTGCAGAAATTTGATGGAGCAGAGGCCATCGGCGCTACCGGCGACCCCCATGAGGCCTATCACATGGGGCAAGTCATCGGAGCATATCTGAACCGGTATGGCTTTAATCTGGACTTTGCCCCGGTGGCGGATATTAATTCCGATCTGGAGCATATCATCATCGGTTCCCGGGCCTTTGGCAGCGATGCGCAAACCGTTTCCTCCATGGTAAACGCCATGATAGACGGCCTGCACGATGGCGGCGTAATGGCCTGTATTAAGCACTTTCCCGGGCACGGCGCCGCCAGCGGTGACAGCCACGATGGCTATGTGGAGCTGGATAAAAGCTGGGAAGAACTGCTGCAATGCGAGCTCATTCCCTTTATTGGCGCGCTGGAGAAAACTGACCTGGTAATGGCCGCGCATATCGCCACCCCAAATGTGACCAATGACGGCCTGCCCGCTTCCCTTTCCTACTCCATGCTGACCGAAAAGCTGCGGGGTGAGTTGGGCTATGATGGGGTTATTATTACCGATGCCCTGGCCATGGGCGCCATCATACAGAACTATTCTTCGGCAGAAAGCGCCGTGCTGGCCCTGCAGGCCGGAGCCGATATTCTGCTGATGCCGTATGATTACATTGCCGCCTACCAGGGGGTGCTGGCAGCTGTGGAGGATGGAACCATCCCGGAGGAGCGCATTGATGAAAGCGTACTGCGCATCCTGCGGCTGAAAGCGGCCTATGGGGCAGAAAATTGACAGCTAAAAACAAGTTTTTCTCGCCAATTGTCTATTATCTGTTGCACTTTGTCCACGCGAATCGTTATATAGGGTGAAAGCGCTCCATAGTTACGCATTTTACCGGGGCTGACCGGCATTTCCTACAAATGGAGGAAGGCTTTTTCTGTGGAATGCCCATATCCTTTCCCGGGGAAATTTTGGTATAATGGAGCTGCAGAAAACATTTTTACAAGGAGGAAAATGAGATGAAGAAAACACTGTGCCTACTGCTGGCCGCTCTGCTGGTGCTCTCGCTGGCCGCCTGCGGCAAGCAGCCCGCCACCCCCACGCCTGACCCTACCCCTGATCCCGCCCCAAATGAAGCGCCCAAGCTGGTGGAAGCCCTCATCCCGGCCGAAGAATATCCGGATATCGTATGGGAAAATGCCGGCGGCGGGCCCTGCTGGAATGAAAACTACATTGTGACAGTGGGAAATGATTCAAGTAACTCCAAGACCATCTTCTATTCCACCAACCGCCAAACTGGTGAGACCCGCTCCACCGAGCTGGACGGACTGTGGCTCTCCGATAGTCTGGCCCTATATGGGGATAGCTTTTATTGGCTGACTATTGAGGCCAACAAAGAAACTGGCGAGCGTGAACTGCTCCTGCTGAAATATGACTGCGCCACCCTGGAAAAAACCACCGTATTTACTGAACCATGTGAATACTGGGCCGATGATAGCCAGCTGGCCATCGATGATGAGTGGGCCATCTATGTACTTACCCTCTCGGATTCCGAATATGAGATCCGCGGGTACTCCTTTGCCGATGGAAAGAACCACACCCTGATGAAGCTGGAAAGCAGCATCTTCCCCCGGCTGGTCCAAATGACCGATGGGTGCTATTCTGTCGCCTTGCAGGAGCCGGACGGCTGGGCAACTCGGATCATCCGACTGGCCGATGACGAAACGGTTTGGGAAAACCGTTCCGAAAGCACCAGGGTCCCCACCCGGCTTGCCTTTAATGAAAGCTGGATCGTGCTGCGGGAAGAATCCCAGGCGGACCCCAATGCTGGCAGTCTGCGGGTATGGAACCGCACCACTGGCGAAGAGCTTAATGTAGATGGTCTGAAAGGGATGCTGTACCCCAGCAGTGAGTTGTATCTCATCGGCGACTGGCTGTACAGCACCCGATTGGTCACCAACGAGGACGGCAGTCAGCGGCAGGCACTCATTCGCATCCATCTGCCGGGCGACCAGGCCGAACTGATTTATGATGGGGATGTATTCCGCTTCCGGGTCGACCCCATGACCGGTGAGATTGCCGTATGGCAAATCTATGATGAACCAAGCCAAAATCACAGCACCACCCGCAAGCTCATCCTGCTGAAGGCCAGCTAACCCCGGTAACCAAAGCCGATAAAAGTGCTCCCCTTCCCCGCCGTACGGCAGGAGGGGGAGTTGTTCTTTTTTCCGGCAGGGAAAAGCAGTAAAAAAGTATTAAAAAAACCGTTAAAATTATTTGGATTCAAGGCTGCGTTGTGCTAGAATGGGGATAGATGACCGGCCGCAGGAGGCATAACCATGGAGAGAAAAAAGCTATTGATCGCCGATGATTCCGAAATGAACCGGGCGATCCTTGCCAATATACTGGATCAGGATTACGAGATCATCGAGGCAGCCGATGGGCGGGAGGCCATTGCCGCTTTGCAGGTCTATCACGGGGAGATCTCCGCGCTGCTTCTGGATATCATCATGCCAGAAATGGATGGCTTTGCGGTGCTGGAAGAAATGCGCGCCCATGGCTGGCTGGAGGAAGTCCCTGTCATAATGATCTCGACCGAAACCGGCACCGCCACCATTGACCACGCCTTTGCGCTGGGGGCCTCGGATTACATCAGTCGTCCCTTCGCCACCCGCATCATCCGCCGGCGCATCATCAATACCATCTTGCTGAACGCCGAAAAGCACCAGCTGATGGACATAGTGGCCGAGCACTTTTTGCGGGAGAAACGCAACAGCGATATCCTGGCGGCCATCCTAGGCTATGCGCTGGAGGTGCGCTGCGGCGAGGGCGGCACCCATATGAATGGGGCGGGGCACCTTACTAAGCTTCTACTGCTGGAGCTGTGCAAAAGGACCGACCGCTACGCACTGGAGCCGGATGATATCGAACTGATCAGCACGGCAGCCGGACTGCATGATATCGGCAAAGTTCTCATTCCGGAAAGCATTCTGAAAAAGCCCGGCAAGCTGACCGCCGCGGAGTTTGAGCTGGTCAAGCAGCACACCACCTTAGGCGCGCGGCTGGTGGCGGAGATGCCGGCCTACCAAAACGAAGCACTGGTTAAATATATAATTGAGATCTGCCTTCGACATCACGAGCGTTGGAACGGTGAGGGCTATCCTGATGGACTGCAGGGGGATGAGTGCCCCATTGCGGCGCAGGTCACCGCCCTGGCCGATGTATACGATGCCCTGACCACCCGCCGCAGCTACAAGGAAGCCTACTCCCACGAAAAAGCGCTGGCTATGATCCACGCCGGGGAATGCGGCAGCTTCAATCCCCTGCTGCTGGAGTGCCTGGACGCCCTTTCTGATACCATCCGGAGGGAGGATACCGCCCGGGAGGACAGCTTATCCCAGGAAAAGCCCATCTTTACCGAGGAACTATACCGGAACCGGGATATGGCCGCTGCCCGCATGACCCATCAGCTGGAGGATGCGCGTGCCCGGCAGGATTTCTTTACCAGGATGAGCCGGGAAATGTGGTTTGAATACAAGGTGCAGCCCTCCTCGCTGCAGCTTTCCCTGGGGGCCATGCAGCAAACCGGTCTGCCCGCTGTGATGGTAGACCCGCTGCAAAACCGAGACTTTTTGACGCTCATCGGCGGGGAAACCGCGGAAACGGTGCGGCAGCAGCTAACCGCTATGACTCCGGATGAATCCTATGCCGAGGTTCCGGTAAAGCTGCTGCTGAATGGGCAGCTGCGCCGCTTCCGTTTGGCCATGTTTCTCTCCTGGTCGGCAATGGAAAAGAACCGCTTCCGGAGTCTGTTCGGTAAGGTGATCAATGTAGAGGAAAACTACACCCGGTTGGAGGATCACGCTCGCGCAGGCATCCCACAGATGAAGCAGCAGGTGCTGCTGCCGCTCACCGCGGCGGATGGCGTCCTGCGTATTTCCGGGCAGGAGCTGGCACCCATCCTGCAGGCCTACCGGCAGATGTTCCAAATCGTGCGGCTGGTGGATCCGGGCATCTGCATGCAGGTGATCGCCGCAGATGACGGCCACACCATGGAAAAAGTGGAGCGCTGCTACTCCATCTGGGATAAGACCCAGCGTTGCCGGCACTGTATTTCCCAGGAGGTGGTACGCACCCGCCGCACCCTGAATAAAGTGGAAGCAATCGGCAGCGACCTTTATTATATCCTGGCCATGTGCGTAGAGGTGGATGGCTTTCCCTATTCGCTGGAATGCGTCAATCCTATTTACTCGGATGATGTGCTTTCCGATGAGAATGAGAATCTGCTGAACCAACTGCTGATGCGCAACCGGCAGGTGTATACCGATTCCCTCACCAAGGTCTTTAACCGGCGCTACTGCGATGACCGGCTGCGGCGCCTTTCCGGCGAGTATGCCCTGGCCATGATCGATATAGATAACCTCAAGCAGATCAACGATTGCCTTGGCCACCCGGCCGGGGATACCGCCATATATCACACCGCCCAGGCCATCCGGGCCATCCTGCGCAGCCAGGATGAACTGGTACGCTACGGCGGAGACGAGTTCCTGCTGCTGTTCCACAGTCTGCCGCAGAATATCCTGCGGCGCAAGCTAGAGGATATCTGCCGGGCGGTGCGGGCGCTGCGGGTCGCGGATTTGCCGGAGCTGCGCATCACTGTCAGCATCGGCGGTGTTTATGCCGCGGGGCAGATCAGTGAGCTGGTGGAAAAGGCCGATCTGGCTCTGTACCGTGCCAAGGCTCAGAAGGATAGTGCCGTGCTGTATGAGGAGGACTTCCATGACTCTGAATGAATTTTATACCACCGTGGGCGGCAATTACGAGGATGTCATTGCCCGCCTGCACAGTGAAGCCTTTACAGAGAAATTCCTGCGGATGATTCCGCAGGATAACAGCCTGCCGCTGCTGAAAGAAGCAGCGGCAGCGGGCGATGTCCCAACGGCCTTCCGGGCGGTGCATACCCTAAAGGGCATTGCCCTCAATTTGGGGCTTACCGGGCTGGCCGCCGCCTGCGGCACCATGACCGAAGCCCTGCGCAGCCGGGATACCCTCCCGGAACAGACCGATGTCCTGCTCCGGGCAGTGGACCGGGAATACCAAAAAGTGTGTGATACACTAGCCCGGCTGAATCCCCACACAGAACCGAGGAAAACAACATGATGATAAAAAGCGGATACCAGGAGGGGCTACATTACCAAAGTGGCTCCCCTGCCCCACCGATGCGCTGGAGGAACAACTGCGCGGCCAAATGAATTTTTCCAGTGGGGAGGGCACCGGGACGGCATTCCATGTCACACTGCCCTTTGCCATCGATCCCACCCCGACCGCCGTGGCTGATAACACAGCCGACTCCATTGATCTGACCGGTATGCAGATCCTGCTGGCGGAGGATCAGGATGGCCAAGAAGTCGTCAAGCATTTTGCCGCCTCCGCCCCTGGCGAGATCGACCTCATTCTAATGGATGTAATGATGCCGGTCATAAATGTCTACAAAGCCACCCGGGTCATCCGGCAGATGTCGCGTCCCGATGCAAAGACTATCCCTATCCTAGCCATGAGCGCCAATGCCTTCCAGGATGATGTGCAAAAAAGCCGGGCCGTCGGTATGAATGCCCACCTACCCAAACCCCTAAGCACTGAAAACCTGCTGGGGGCCATCGCGCGCTATATCACTCAAAAATGATTTTATTCTATGTCCCCGATAAAGGAGCCTATCCCCTTATGCACACCAAGAAAGTTTTGATTCCGTTTCTCCTGCTGCTGGCACTGGCCCTACTGTGTGCCTGCGCCGCCACGGCGCCCACCCCCGGCGGTACCCTGCCTCAGCTGGTGATCGGCAGTGATAATTACCCTCCCTACAATTACACCGATGAAAACGGCTTCCCGGCCGGCGTGGATGTAGCACTGGCCCGGGAGGCCTGCCGCCGCATTGGCTACGAGCCCGTCTTTCGGCTCATTGATTGGGACCAAAAGGATGAATTTCTGCAAAATGGTGAGGTCGATTGCCTGTGGGGCTGCTTTTCCATGAATAACCGGGAGGAAAGTTACCTATGGGCCGGGCCCTACGCCTGCAGCCGCCAAGTGGTGGCCGTCCGGCAAGATAGCGATATTCAGTCCCTGGGAGATCTCGTCGGCCATCGCGTCGCGGTACAGATCAGCTCCAAGCCGGAAGAGATCTTCTCCGCCGGCACCGATCCCCGTCTGCCCACTGTCAGCAATATCTACTGTCTGTTAAGGATGGAGGATGTGGTTTCTGCCCTGCGCAAAGACTATGTAGATGCCTGCGCCGGCCACGCTGCCGCCCTTACCGCGCAGCTGCAGTACACCAATACCCCCTACCGTCTGCTGGAGGAATCCCTGCTGCGTTCCGAGGTCGGGGTCGCCTTTGCCCGGGAGGGCGATACTGCCCTGCGGGACCGCCTGCACACCGCCCTGGTGGAAATGTTCGCCGATGGCACCATTGAGAAAATCCTGGCCGAATACGGTTTGGACCCGGCCGATGCTCTGGGAGGAACGGCCGGTGAGTAAACAACAGAATAAACGGATCTGGGACTGGAACCCCAAGCCCCGCTCCGTCATTATTGTAGGGGTCCTGCTGTTTTTGCTGGTGGTGCTGGTACACGGTCACGCGGAATATCAGATCACCACCTCCTTGGCGCGGGATACCGCCAACACCCTGCGGCAGCAGTGCATCAGCTTTTATAAGCTAGCCAGCGGCGACCGTGTTAAAAGCCTGTTCCGGCTTTCAGATAACCTGCTGGAGCTGAGCTATCACCTGCGGGATGATCCCGAGCTCACCAACGATGAGTACCTGGAGCAAAGCGTAGACCGTCTGCGCCTGACCGGCGTGGCCCTGCTGAATGGCGATCTAAGCCTAGAGGCCTCCGGTTATACCCGTCCCATGCAGGGCTCCCCTTGGCAGAATACCACCGAAGGCAACCTGTTCTACGGGGTGGCCGGCACCAATAAAATCTATGCCGAACGGGTGCAGTACGATGGCCGCTACTATGATGTCTGTGCCGTTCCCCGGTTGGATGCCCCCGGCCTCCTCATTGGATTTTACGAACAGCCCGCTGGACTGATTCTGGATGTCGAGGAGGATATGACCACCCTTCTCAATGGTATTTACATCAATCGCGGTGGCACCTACATCATCACAGCCGGAAACACCATATTGGCCGGCAGCGATGATGCCCTTCAGGGCGAGAAAACCGACTCGCTCCCCATTCTGCAGGCGCTGAACCAGCTCCCTCACGATGACCAGCTCCACCTCTTCCACAATGAAGGCGGCATCTACCTGGGCTGCCACACCGCCTGCGAGGGCTGTCAGCTCTACATCTATTTCCCGGTACTTTCTACCTTTGCCGATACAGCGGCGGTATCCGCCGTGTTCGTGGCGCTGTATACCGCCTTTTGGTATATTCTCTCCATTGCTCGCAGCCGTGCTCTGTACCAAAGCAGCCAAAAGCTGCAGGAGAGCAACCTTCACCTGCAAAAGACTGTCAATATGCTGCGCTCGCTGCAGAACATCTATTTTGCTTCCTTCTACATCGATCTGACCCAGAATTCCTGCGAAAGCATTTTCCTGCCGCAGTGGCTGGCCCATTACCTGCCGCAAAATAACTCTTACACCGATATGAAGGACGCCTTGACGCAGAATCTTGTCCCGGAGGAATACCGGCCGATGCTGGATGAGCAGCTCAGTCCTGAGGCTATCCGGGAGACCCTGCGACAGGAAAACCTCACCGATGTGCGCCATAGCTTTTATATCGATTACCGAACCTGGTGGGATGATACCCTAAACTGGAGCCGTGTCACCATCACTGTTGTGGATTTTGATGCGGTCGGTAAGCCCCACCATGTTCTGGCCGTGCTGCAGGATGTCGGCCCGGAAAAAGAACGGGAAGCCCGATACCAGGCTCAGATTATTGCTGAAGCAGAGGAAGCACGGCTGGCCAGCATTGCCAAATCTGAATTCCTGCGCCGCATCAGCCACGATCTGCGCACCCCCATCAATGGCATCCAGGGCTACATCAATATGGCCGCACACCATCCCGATGATCTTGCCCTCCAGATAAGCTGCCGGGATAAAGCTGCCATTGCCCTGCACACCCTGCTGGATATCGTCAACAATGTACTGGATATGAGCAAACTGGAAAGCAGCGCCATCGATCTCGAGCAGCGTTCCTTCTCCCTCTCTGCCACCCTGCAGGAGGTCAGCGCTGTCATCGAACCGCAGGCCGCGGAACGCGGCATCCGGTACGAAGCCCCCACCGAAGCCCTCCTGTCAAATGTCCGTCTCATCGGCAGCCCCAATCATTTGCAGCGCATCCTGTGCAACTTGGCCGGCAATGCCGTAAAATATGGCCGCAGCGGCGGCTATGTCCGGCTGGGCAGCCGGGTCCTTTCCCACAGCGAAGGCTGTGTAACGGTCGAATTCACCTGCGAGGATAACGGTATCGGCATGAGTGAGGAATTCCAGCAGCATCTGTTTGAACCTTTCGCGCAGGAGGCCGATGACGCCCGCACCCAGTACCAAGGCACTGGTCTGGGTCTTTCCATCGTTGAAAAGCTGGTATCCGCCATGCACGGCACCATCACCTTCAATTCCCAAAAGGGTGTTGGCACCTCCTTTCGGGTCGTGCTGCCTTTCGGCATCGATTGCACCGCTCCCACCGCTCCGGTTCCACTGCCCACAGCCGATTTCACCGGTATTCATATCCTGCTGGCGGAGGATAACGACCTCAATATGGAGATCGCGGAATTCCTGCTGCAGGAACATGGCGCCACCGTGTCCCGCGCCTGGAACGGCCGGGAAGCCCTGGAGCTCTTTTCGGCCAGTGCGCCCGGCTACTATGATCTCATCCTGATGGACATTATGATGCCGGTAATGGATGGCACAGCGGCAGCCCGGGCCATCCGCGCACTGCCCCGCCCCGATGCTAAAGCCATCCCCATCCTGGCCATGAGCGCCAATGCCTTCAGCGATGATATCCGCCAAAGCCTGGCCGCCGGCATGAATGAGCACCTCTCCAAGCCCATAGAGGAAGGAAAACTGCTGACCGTCATAGCCCGCCTGCTGGGCAAGGATGAAAAAGCTGTCCGCTAAATCCAGGTAATATGCCCAAAAGCAACCGTTTCATTTTTGCAACATGTTTCGTTTTTGCATCAATAAATTCTATTAATAAAATTTATACGCTTTCCGTAATACTGTGTAATCAAGCCAAAAATTAAGCATTCGAAAAAAAGTGCGGGATGATATGTTGCCTATTTGCATCATATTATCCCGTTCTTTTTCGATTTCCGCTCCTTTTTCTCGCGGTTTCCCCTTTCCCTGCGTTTTTTCTCCATGAAAAAGTATCCAAAGAAATCCTCCCCCATCCCACGCACCTGCCAAACTTTTATCAACCCCATTTACAAGCCCTCTCCCCCTCGCTATAATCATCTCGAAAGCGGGCTTTCCCCTGCATTTTTTCACCCCCTGCCGCCGCTTTGCGGGGGGATTCGTACAGGAACTGAGAGGTTTAATAAGATGGAACAGAATTTAAGCAAAACCCCGATCAAGTGGCGGGCTTCCGCCATTGTGCTGGCTATCTGCCTGGTACTCATGGTCGTCACCTCGGTCATCGGCCACAACATTCAAACCAGCGGCGGCACCGTCCGCACCGAAGAGCTGACCTTCACCACCGATGTGGGCGCCACCAGCCATGCCAAGCTCTATATCCCCGAAACAGCGACTGCCGAAACCCCGGCCCCGGCCATCCTGCTGTGCCACGGCTACACTGCCAGCCTGGATGCCATGGAATCTAACGCCATTGAGCTGAGCCGCCGCGGATATGTGGTCATGGCGCTGGATATGTACGGCCACGGAGAAAGCACCCTGCCCCCTGACGGATACAAGCAGGCGGAAATGGGCAATGTGGAAAATTACGCTCCCGATCTCGGCAGCTACTCCGCCCTGCAGCAGTTCAAAAATTACGACTTTATCGATCTGACCAAGATCGGTATGCTGGGCCACTCCATGGGCACCGCTGCCATTCAGGAGGGCGCTTATCTTGCCTATTCCAAATGGCAGGCAGCCTATACTGCAGCCTATGCTGAAGCGCTTGCGGCAGGCTCCGATGAAACAACCGCTGCTTACACAGCCTACGGCGCAGCGATGAACTCCGGGATTGTACTGCCCGGATCTATGGTACTCACCGGTTATAATTACAATGTCCGCAACATCAACGACTTGACCTACATTGGCGTTACTGCTGAAAACGGCGTTTTCCCGCTGTATGCCGCCCCGGTCAATATCTGCACCATTCAGGGCACCTACGATGAATTCTCCGGTCTTCTGTGGGGCGTGGAGGATTCCAGCCAGTACACCGCCAGTTTTAAGTTCGCCTACGGCACCGGCGGCGCCACCAATGTTCCCTCCGGCACCTACTTTATGTATGGCGATGCCAGCGCCACACCCCTCACCCGTGAGGAAGCTGTGACCGCCGCGGCCAGCGCTGCCGTTACCATGAAGCCTATTAGGGCCGCTTACAGCTTCAATGGCACCCACTCCGATACCTACTATGATGAAACCGCCATCGGCTACGGCATCGATTTCTTCGATATCACTCTGCGCGGCGGCGTTGCCACCATCGCTCCCACCGAGCAGGTCTGGCACGGCCGTGCCGCCTGCGGCCTCATCGGCCTTATCGCCACCCTGGTCGCCTTTGTAGCGCTGGCGCTCACCCTGCTGCGGGTCCCCTTCTTCTCCACCATCGTGCGTCCGGCCGCTCCCTCCATCAGCACCGTCCACGGTGCCAAGGGTGTTATCGGGTATATCATTCCCTATATCATCTTCCTGCTGCCCGCGCCTCTGCTGTACTACTGGCTGATCGGCTATCCCTACTACATGCAGCCCCAGTGGTTCAAATTCCTCACCAAGTTCATGCCCAATAGCTTCTTCAATATGGCTCCCATGAACTCCCTCATGCTCTTTAATGGCGTCGTGGGCGGCGTATTCCTGGTGCTGTATCTGCTGGTATTCTTCCTTATCGGCCGCAAGAAAGGCGCCAACCTGGAAACCACCGGTCTCAAGCTCCCCTTCACGCAGATCCTCAAGAGCCTGCTGCTGGCAGTTCTCTCCTTCGCCGGCATCTACGCGGTGGTGTATGCCTGCTCCGCCCTTTCCGGCACCAATTTCTCCTTCTTCAAGTTCAACATCATGCCCATGGATAGCACCCACTGGGTTGCGTTCTTCAAGTATCTGCCCGTCTGGCTGCTGTTCTTCCTGCTGTGCGGTGTCATCTATAATTCCCTCACCCGCATCAATAACGCCCCCGCCTGGCTCAATTACCTGCTGTGCGCGGTCGTTTCCTGCGGCGGTCTGGCCGTAATGTTCGCCTACGATTACGGCAAGCTGTTTGCCACCGGTGTCCGCGGCATCCAGTACATCCCCGGCACCACCTCCCCCGAATGGCTCGCGGCCGTGGGCATGTCCTTCCCCACCGCGTTGGCCGGCATCATGCTGTTCGGTCTGCTCTTCATCCTGCCCATCACCGCCGTGATGAGCCGCGTCCTCCACAAAAAGACCGGTTCCGTCTGGCTGGGCGGCTTCCTCACCGCATTCATCGTCCTTGTCTTCACCATTTCTCACATGGTCGTTTCCATCTGATTTTTCCTCCTCAAAATAACGCGCAGGAAACGAAGTGGAATCTCTGTCCGTGCAGGTCCTCCGTCGGCTCCCGGTAGGGGGAGCCGACGGAACCCACGGCGCGGCACGCATCGGAGCAACCTTCCCGGTGCGTGCCTTTCTCTGCTTTCCCACATTGGGGGGCGGCACGGTTCCGCTCCCGTCAGGCAGCACCTCCGCTTCGCTTCGGGCTGCCTTCCCCGCTCCACCGCGCCGCCCTCGCGCACTCTCCATCTCCTCCCGAAAGGCAGGTCCTCCCTTTATGACCCCCACCGTCCAAAGCCTCCCCCATCCCCGCCGCGTCTTCCGCGGGGAGTTCGCCCTCTGCATCATCGCGGTGCTCAATAGCTTCGCTGTCTACCTGATGCTTTACAGCGGCGCCGGCATTTCCTCCATCTCCTCAGTGCCGTACATCATTTCGGAGGTGCTGCCGGTCCTCTCCCTCGGCACATGGACTTATCTTTTCCAAACCTCGCTGGTGGCGGTGTTGATGCTGCTGCGGCGGAAGTTTGTCCCCAGCTATCTGCTTGCGTTTTTGGTGGGCTTCGCCTTTGGCGAGATGATGGATGTCCATGCCCTGTGGATCGATAAGCTGCCGCTTACCCCTGTGCTGCGGGTCGTCTATTTCCTCATCAGCTTTGCGGCCCTCACCCTAGGCATCGCCCTCTCCAATCACTGTAAGCTCCCTATCATCCCCACCGATCTCTTTCCCCGGGAACTGGCCGTCATACTGAATAAGCCCTACAAAACCGTCAAAACCCGTTTTGATCTCGGCTGCCTTACCGTAACAGTAGTACTTTCTCTTCTCTTTCTGCACGGCATCCGCGGCATTGGCATCGGCACGGTATTCTGCGCCCTTGTCATGGGGCGGTGCATCTTCTGGGTGGGCGAGCGCCTCACCCGACACTTTGTCTTTGTTTCATTCCTCGCTCCCCACCCGGAGCAGGATCCCTGACTCTCTGTAAAAAGCACTGCAATCTGTTATTTTTTGGGACACATCCGCGGGATTGTCCCTTTTTCATTGCCCCACTGCGCACTATAATTTTAATAGAAAGATTTCCGAAAGAAGGGATCCCCATGTCGCCCCGCTCCGTCAATACCATTGCCCGTACCCTCATCCAAACGGTGGTGCGTCAAAAGCTTAATGCCATCAAAAGCGACCCGGAGCGCAGCCTGCGCAATCTGGTGGATATGGGGCTTAGCTTTGCCGTCGGCGGGGAGCAGAAGCGCTTTTTGCAGCAGGCCCAGCACGCCCTGCAGGATGAAAGCAGCGCCTATTACCGCATCATCTACGATATGGCGCTGCATGTGGATACCGAGCACCTAATGGGCTTTGGCATGAACCTGGGCTACAATAGCCTCACTGCCGGGGCCCGCACCATCCGCCGGCTGGAAAGCGAATGCGGCTACGATATCCCCTGGTGCCTTACCCTCGCCATCGACCGCAAGGGCTACACCGCCCACGAATCCGACTATACCAACCTTATCGAGCAGGGCAAGCGGCTGGGCATCTATACCTATCTGATCATCGCGCCGGAGCTGCCCGTGGGACTTTTCACCCTGCTGCGCCAACAGAAGGACTGTGCCTTCCTGCTTTTCACCTCACCCGATGAACTCACCGGGGATGTCATCGATACCATGGCCCAGCTTTATCATGTCATGCCGGTGGTACGCTTTGGCGATGGCGCCGAAGAGGTCTGCGATGCCATGCGCCGCCGGGAAATGCTCTACTCGGTATTCCTGCCCTACCATTCCGAGGAATCAGAAAACATCTTCAGCGATGGCGATGTGCTGGATATCGAGCAATTTCACGCGCCGCTCACCATCTTCATATCCTACACCGCCCCGGAAAAGGGCCAATCATCACCCTTTTACCGGCGAATCATCGCCGCCCGCTATGACCTGCATACGCAGACCATCCCCGTGGAGCTGTGGGAGGACCTGCGCTATGTCGATGGCGCACTTTCTCCCCGGGCCTCCTATTCCGTCGTGTTTGATGAGCGCTGCCGCCTGATCCGCCCGGATGGCACCGTGGATGACAGCATCTCCTTTGCCGCCACCTCGCTGGAAAGCATCCTTGCCTCCCTGCAATAAAATAAGCCCCGGTTCCGCGGGCATTCCGCAGGATCGGGACTCTTTTTATCATTTTCGTTTTGGGGTCACAGCTCAGCCACTTCTACCCGCTTTACCGCGGCATAAATGCTGACCTTCAGCATCCGCACAAATTCCTGCGGCGGTACACAATCTTTATCGGAAAGCCACCGCACAAACGCCGCAATAAAGGCATCCGCATAAAAATTGATGCAGAACTGCTGGTATTTCGCTTCCTCCAGCGAGGACGCCAAAAAGTATTTGATAGAAGGCTCCAGCACTTCCTTAAAGTGCTCTAGGAAGGAATTCTGTCCCTCAATGCGCAGCGCCCGCCGGTAGAAAGAGCGGTTTTCGTAAAAAAAGCTGCACAGCTCGGTAAGAAAATCCCAGATCCCGGCATAATCCTGCCGGCTGGAAAGCTGCAGATACTCCATATCAAAGATCCAGTTCACCAGGTCGTACTTATCCTTAAAGTGATAGTAGAAGCTCTTGCGGTTCATGCCGCACTGCTCCGCAATATCGGAAACGCTGATCTTGGAAAAAGGCATCTGCTCCATCAGTTCTTTCATCGCGGCGGCCAGGGCGCGCTTGGTCAGGTTGGAATCGGCCGTAGTGTTCACCCCCGTTCACGCCTTATCTTAGCATATCCTCCCGAAAAAATAAAACCCCCATCGCCAAAAAGCGTTGGACAATCGCAAAAAACTGTCCCAAATGGTTGCGTGGTCCGGTTGCTCCCTCTCGCTTCCCCGCCGGCCCCTGCCCATTTCCGCCTACGGCGAAGCCTCCCCCTGCATGACTCCCCAACGCATTATCAAATTCCCAAAGGAGTGGCTCCCATGCCAAAAGAACCTCGTCCCCTGCACGACCTTCATCCCCTGCGGCTGCTGCCGCTGGCTCTTTGCTTGGCCATGGTGGTGTTCTGCATTATCCGGGGCGGCTTCTCGGTGGAGGACATCCTCTCCTACGCCCCGCGGAATGTCTGGCTGGCCGCCGGTTTCCTGCTGCTGCTCTACCTCGCCAAATGCCTCAGCGTGGCTTTTCCCATCATCGTTTTGCAGGTTGCCGCCGGGCATTTGTTTGCCCCCGCGGCGGCGCTGGCGCTCAATGTTTTAGGCCTTGCGGTGGATCTCACCGTTCCCTTCTGGATCGGCCGGTTTTCCGGCAGCGGGCTCACTGCCCGGCTTTTGGCCCGCTATCCCCGCCTGGATGGCCTCCTGGAAAGCCAGGAAGGACATTACCTTTTCCTCTCGTTCTTTCTGCGGGTCATCTACCTCCTCCCCGGCGATATCGTCAGCATGTATTTCGGTTCGGTCCGGGGACCCTATCTCACCTGTCTGCTCGGCGGGCTGCTGGGCGGCCTGCCCAGCCTGCTGGCCGCCACCCTGCTGGGCGCCAGCGTTTCACAGCCTGGTTCCCCGGCCTTTTGGCTCGCCCTTGGCATCACCGCCGGGGTCTCCGTCCTTTCTCTTCTGGGCTATCTCCTCTGGCAAAAGCGCCAAAAGAACAAAATCTAACCCCGCACCCAACAGAATTCCTCTTCGCCGGGGGAGATCTTTTCCCACCCCATGTTTAGAGCATCCTCGACATCACTGTTTGGCCCCTGCTCTCTCGTCGCCGGACTATCCTCCTTGGCTAAAACGCAAAAAGTAAGGTTTAAGCAGTTTCCTCCGCCGCAGGAATCACCCTCTATCCGGGCCACCTGCCCCGCAGCCCCGGAGACATAGCCGCGCTCTTTATTATCAGTTCCCTGCTTTACACACCCACGGCAGAGCCGCCTTTCGCCTTCGGCGAAATCCGCAGTCTGCGCCTGCATCGGCGGGCTTCGCCCGCCGGGCGGCTCCGCCGCCCCCTCCGCCCAACTCTCCTCATACCAAACGACCGTCCTTCGAAAAAACGGAAGCCGGTCGTTTTCTTTTTCATTTCGCCCGCAGCTGCCAGAATGCCACCGCACTGGCCGCCGCAACATTCAGGGAATCCACCCCGTGCTGCATCGGGATCCGAACGGTGTAGTCACAGTCAGCTATCGTGCGGGCTGTCAGTCCGGTGCCCTCGGTCCCCAACACAATGGCCAGCTTTGGTTCCGCCGCCAGTCCCTTATCATCAATGGAAACCGAGTCCTCCCGCAGGGCCATCGCCGCTGTCTTAAAGCCCAGTTCATTCAGCCAGTCAAGTCCCGGATTCGGCCAGTCGGCCGGTTGCTCCCCTATGTAGGCCCACGGAATTTGGAATACCGTTCCCATGCTCACCCGCACCGCCCGCCGGTTCAGCGGGTCACAACAGCTGGGGGTCAGCAGCACCGCGTCGATCCCCAGGGCCGCCGCCGAACGGATAATGGCCCCCACATTGGTGGAGTCCACTACATTTTCCAGCACAGCCACCCGTCTTGTCCCGGCGCACACCTCTCTAAAATCCTTGGGTCTCGGCCGCCGCATGGCGCACAGCACCCCGCGGGTCAGCTCATAGCCGGTCAGCCTTGCCAATACCTCCCGTTCCCCGGTGTAAAGGGGAATCTCCCCGCAGCGTGCAATGATCCCAGCTGCCTTCCCTTCAATAAATTTACGCTCGGTAAGGAGGGCCAGCGGCTCATAACCGGCATCCAGCGCCAGGCCAATGACAGTAGGACTTTCCGCAATAAACACACCCTTTTCCGGCTCCAGGCGGTTGCGCAGCTGCGCTTCGGTCAATCGGCAAAAAACATCCAACTCCGGCCGGGAAAGATCGGTGATCTCGATGATTTGCGGCATTTTGGCATTTCCCCTTTCCTGCTCTCTCCCCCTATTATAGCAGGTTTTTCCGCCCTGGGAAAGTCACTCCTTTTTGCTTTTTACCCCGGATTTTCAATCAGCTCCAAGGCCAGCATCCGCTCCAGCGGGATCTCCTCTCCCTCCGAGAGGAGCAAAGCTGGCGGCTGCTCCCTCAATTTCATGGCCTGTCCGGTTGTGGTCACACAGTTCCCGCCGGCTTTTTTCTCATCCGGTACAAACCAGGTAACGGTGACCCATGGCCGCTCTTTAATCCTCTCCCGCAGCAGCTGCAACCGGGCATCCAGCCGGGTCTGTTCGTCCTCGCTCAGTTGGGGGCAGTCCCTGGTAGGCCGAGCCGCTTCCATCAATATTTCCTCATAGCTGGTCAGGGCCGCAAACGGCGCAAACTGCACCGCTCGATCTTCGAGCGGCATAGGACGGTGCCGCCGGGAAACGGGCCGCGGCAAATTGAGAATGTCGTCATATTGATGGTTCGGCATAGCTGGTCCCCTTTCCGGGCTTTTGGAATGGATACAGAAGAGCGCAAGGCCCGGCGGGCCGGACCCACGCCCTTTGCACAAATCCCTATTCTTCGCAAAAAATCATTACTACAGTCTATACAATCTGTATTATCCGCATTGATTCTTTTCTATATCCAATGGCCTGTCCAGTCCAGCCCAGGGAAGATATCCCCTTTACAAATCCATCTCGCTCCATCCCACAAAGAACCCTCATTTCGCGTTTTTCCGCCAACTGTCACCCTTGTCCAGGTCCATACTCTTCATAAAAATCGGTGCCACATCCTATACAAATTGTATTGACCACTTCTGTTCTGCCACTTATATCTACCCATTTTACCACACCAATCTCAGGCAGCGGCTCCTCCCCGCAAATCCAGCCAACGAAAAACTGCTTTATTTTCTATGCATTTCCGCAAACCGCCAGTTCTGCTCAAATTCCCACTCATCGCAAAATCATCACTAAAATCTATACAAATTGTATTTTATTGTTCCCACTGATCTAATCATTCCGGTCTCTGGCGGCAGCGCCCTCCTGCGGGTCCATTCCGCAAAATTGTAATTTCTGCATTTTTCCATGAGCTATTACCCCCACACAAATTTCCACTCCCCGCAAAAAATCATTGCCGCAGTTTATACAACCCGTAATATACGCTTCCATTCTACGCTTTACTCTCACCGGTTTGACCATTCTCCCCTAATAATGGCCACTTTCTGTAGACCTATCTTTCGGAAAATCGTATTATTCCACAGGCTATCCATTCTGCGCAAATTTCTACTCTCTGTAAAGGTTATTATCCACAATTTATACGAATTGTAATGTCTTCTTCGGCTCTACGCTTTATGCCCGCCAATTTGGCCATTCCGGTTTTTGGTGGTAGCGCCCTCCTGCAAGTCCATTCCACGGAGAACCGCATTTTTCCCATATTTTTGCCGCAGGGCCACAATAGCCTGCTGGCCGCTCAGTTCCCGCTCCAACTCGGCTTTTTGCTGCTGGTGGGCCGCATAGTTCCCAAAGAAGTCCAGCTGGTCCCCTCCGACTAACTGCGCCTCTTCCTGCCGCAGCAATCCAGCTGCTGTCACCGTCACCCTCCGCACCGAAAGTCTGGAATCAGCAATACGGTCAAAAACTTCAGCAGCAGTCTGCATCAAAATACGCGCGGAAGAAGCCGGTACTGAAAGATTAGCGGAGCCGTGGGCAGCGGCCGGAACCGCCCGGCCGTAGCGGTCGGTTTTTGTGGGGCCGTGGTAGGTCTTTTGCCGTACAGGAGCTGAGAGATTCTCGGCATCGTACCCAATATCCAGCACAAACTGGCTGCACACCAGCCCCTTCTCCACCAGCTCCAGTGAAAGCTGATCGGCCATTTCCCGCACGATGAGCCTAGCTTTTTCGTGGGGGTATGGCTCCGGAAGCACCTGCCCGGAACTAAGACTGGAGCTCTTTGGCCGGTAGTCCTTGATGGCGGCAATGGTGCAGGGTTCCCAACCCCAGGCATGGTCGATGAGCAGCTCGGCCTGGACGCCGAACAGCCGGTAAAGCAGCTCCTCGTTGTGCAGCTCTTCCGGCTTCCCGAGCGAGCAGCGGGCAATATCGCCCATGGTGGACAGACCATTCTGGGCCAGTTTTTTGGCGTAGCCGGGTCCTATCCGCCAGAAATCGGTGAGGGGGCGATGATCCCACAGCAGGCGGCGGTAGCTATCCTCATTGAGCATGGCGATACGCACCCCGTTGCGATCTGGCGGGATGTGTTTGGCGACGATATCCATGGCGACCTTGCTGAGGTAGAGATTGCTGCCGATACCGGCGGTGGCGGTGATGCCGGTTTCCTGCAGTACCTCCAGAATGATCCGCATGGCAAACTGGCGGGCGGTGCAGCGCAGGGTAGTCAGGTAGTCGGTGGCATCGATGAAAACCTCATCGATGGAATAGACATGGATATCCTCCGGGGCGACATGGCGCAGGTAGACGGCATAGACGCGGGAGCTGTAGGCAAGGTATTTTGCCATTTGGGGAGGGGCAACGATGTAATCGACGGCGAGGGCGGGCTGCCGCTGCAGTTCCGCGGCGAAGTGGGAGCTGCCGGTAAGCCGGCGGCCGGGGGCCTGCTGCCGCCGCTGGACATTGACGGTGGCGACCTGCTGAACAACCTCAAAGAGGCGGGGGCGGCCAGGGATACCGTAGGCTTTGAGGGAGGGGGAAACGGCCAAGCAGATGGTTTTTTCGGTTCGGGCGGCATCAGCAACGACGAGGTTGGTGGTGAGGGGGTCCAGTCCGCGCTCGACACATTCCACCGAGGCAAAGAAGGATTTGAGATCGATGGCGAGGTAGGTACGCTCTTTCACTGTGGGGGTCCTCCTTTCCGGAGGAGGTTGAATTGAAATAGAACATTTGTTCTTAATTTAATTGTAGCATGGATTTTTCGATTTTGGAATTGGCAAAGCGCACAAACATATATTCTGTAATTTGGAGTGGGTGCACAAAAATGAGGGTAGGGGCGACCGGAGGGAGCCCCACTGAGTGATAAACCGGCATCCTACACCGGGGTGGACAGTGCGGGGCGAGGATGGGCGGGGTGGGCGGGTGGGAGCCCCATCCTTGCCAAAAAAGAAGCCCGCCGAAAACGGCGGGCGGGATATAAGCGAATATTACTCGGCGAACATGAGGCTGGAAAGGTAGCGGTCACCGGTATCCGGGAGAAGGACAACAATGGTCTTCCCCGCGTATTCCGGGCGCTGGGCCAGCTGGATAGCGGCCCATACGGCAGCGCCGGAGGAGATACCCACCAGCACGCCCTCGCTTTGGCCGATCTCCCGGCCAGTGGCAAAGGCATCCTCATCGGCGACAGGGATAACCTCGTCATAGATCTTGGTATCCAGGACGGCGGGGACAAACCCAGCGCCGATACCCTGGATGCCATGCTTACCGGGGACGCCGGTGGAAAGGACGGCGGAGGTCTTAGGCTCGACGGCGACGATGCGGACGGCAGGATTTTTCTCCCGGAGGTAGCGGCCCACACCGGTGATGGTACCGCCGGTGCCGACCCCTGCCACAAAGGCATCCACCTGCCCATCGGTATCCTGCCAGATCTCCGGGGCGGTGGTGGCGTAGTGGGCCTGGGGGTTGGCCTGATTGACAAACTGGCCGGGGATGAAGCTGTGGGGGATCTGCGCGGCAAGCTCATCCGCTTTGGCGATGGCGCCCTTCATGCCCTGGGCACCGGGGGTAAGCACCAGTTCGGCGCCATAGGCTTTCATAAGCTGGCGGCGCTCCACGCTCATGCTATCCGGCATGACAATGATGATACGATAGCCCCGGGCGGCGGCCACAGAGGCCAGGCCGATGCCGGTATTGCCGGAGGTGGGCTCGATGAGGACGGACTGGGGGGTAAGGAGGCCCTTCTGCTCGGCATCCTCTATCACGGCGAGGGCAACGCGGTCCTTGACGGAACCGGCGGGATTGAAGTATTCCAGCTTAGCCAAAAGGCGGGCCTTGAGGTCATACTTTTTTTCAAGATGGGTGAGCTCCAGCAGGGGGGTGCGGCCGATGAGCTGGGCGGCGGATGTATAGATTTTTGCCATAGGGATACCTCCTGACACGAAATAGACTAAAGCGGTAGATTTACTATGGGAATGTTATACACCCTGGGCGGGGATTTGTCAAGAGAAAAGCTCCCCGGGAGGGGAGCTTTTTGGTGGGGCAATTAATCATGCTTGCGCAGGAGGGCGGCGGAGCCGAGGGCAGCGGCGACGGCAGCGGCGACGGCCAGGCCGACCAGGTCATTGGCGCCGGTGGAGGGATTGGGCTGCTGGGCCGGTTTCTCCTCTTCGGCGGGGCGGATGATGACGATGGTGCCGGGGTTATCGGGGGTGGGAGGGACGATCTCGCCCGACTTGGTATAATTGCAAATAGTGCAAGTATCACCATCGTAGTTGTGCGGTACAGTGCTGGTCTTGAAAGTGCAGTTACCAAGCGTACAGTACTGGTAATGGCCAGCTTCCCCTGCAGCAGCATAAACAAGGTTGTAATGGTGACTATAATCATTGTATCCACAGTTGCAGAACCGGTTGTGCATGCCAGGGCTAGGCTCATCTATTCTCCAGCCAGTCCATTCATGGGGCGCTTTGCCGCTTATAGCATCGCAGCCTTCATCGGTGCACTTATGCCAGTGGTACTCTGCATCAAAGATCCATTCTGTGCCAAAATGATGCTCCTCGGTTTGGCCTCTATACCCACAAACGGTACAGGCACCATTACTAAAACTATGAGAAGCCTTATTCGTGATACCCTTGGTCGGATCTGGGCAGTTGGGGTCGGTGCACTCCTGCCAGTGGTGGGTGGCATCGGATTTCCAAGCCGATTGGTCATAGGTGTGCTGGTGGGTAGAGCCGCCGCCGGTTTCGAGGGTCTCCTTGGTGATGCGGAGGTATTGGTAACCAGCATCCTTGTCACCGGAAGTGGGAACAGTATATTCTACCAATGGAGAACCGGAAGCATTAACACTAGCATAGGCATTGTAGCCATCGAAGCTAAAGGTGCCGTTAACATACATTAAGTGATCGGCTCTTTTAGTATTGACCATCGTTACATCGGACTGGATATTTAGACCTTCAGTGGAACAAATCGCCGTCCAATTGCCAGTCAATGTCAGTTTGGCATTTTCTGTCCCAGCAGCATTTTTGATCGTAAGACTATTTGTATCGCCGTTGATAGCATAAGTATTCATGCTGGAAATGGTATTTGTGCCGCTCAACTCAATACAGTAATTCTTATATTCCTTGAAAATGATAGCACCATCTGTTCCATCGCCATATTCATGAGCGAAAGAATGACTAATTTGCGCATTGTTCAGCTTGAGGGTCTTGGTTGTGGAATTGTAGAAAGCATTGTAGTTGCTTTCAGAGCCATTGGCTACTACTGTGCTGCCATCGGTGATGGTATAGTAGGTGTCATTCCGCAGGGTGGTGCCAGCGATGACAACAGGGGACTGGGTACGGACAACTTCGTCGCCGCGGGTGATGGTGACCTTATAGCCGCCGGTGCTGGTGCAGTGACCCGGGATAACATTTACATTTCCACCCGATTGTACCCCTTCGCTTACCACTTTAATGTAGTAGGGGTTACTATCTCCAGTGCTATAGTGATTATAAATGTGTGCTTTGATTGCTCTATGTGCTAAGCTACTGCTGCTATGCAGCATATTCTCGGCGACTATATTAACCTGTCCCTTGGCGTAAATATTACCCATATCACTTCCATCACCGAAAGAAATGGTAGAAAAATTGTGAGAACTATTTTGAGCAATAAGGGACGCATCTACAACGCTGATAACCTTCTGCGCAGGCATCCAAACCGCAGCGCCATCACTATCGGTCTTTGCCATGACTCGTGCGCTGTTACTAATGCTGAGGCTATCCCCACTTATTTCTATGGCCGACGGCATTTGACTGGGGCGAAGGTTGTCATCTCTACCTCTTGGGGTGTCATATTTATTATAGGCCTTTACGGTGTACGCATTGGTACCGGGGTTACCGGAAATGGTAACATTGCCGCCGACCTCGATGGCAGGATTGGTAGCAGCGGTGCATTCCGCACTAAGCTGAGTTCCGTCACCAGTCACAGTGAGGTTACCACTGACCTCAACAGCGGGTTTATCCTCGCTGGGTCTATTGACGGTAACATGAGCGCCGCCATTGATGGTGAGGTTTGCGGTATGTCGAGTGATATTGGGTACCCGGATGGAACCGACGGTAAGGGAGCCGGAGCCGGAGATGGTGATGTTCTGATATTTAGTCTCGACTGCGGAAAGGGTGCTATCTCCTATGAGGGTAATGGAGTTAGGTGTGAATTCCGCATTGAATACGAGGGCTTTATCGCCTTTGAAGTTATTCAAGGTGATGGTATTGTTTTTCCTGTCTACGGTAGCGGTGCCATCGTTTTCGTCTTTAATAGTTTCGCCCTGCTTTAGAGTTTTGCCATCGTAGCTGATGGTGGAATCTTTAGCGGCGGCAGGGGTGATGGTGATGGTCTTGAAAAGCGTAGTTTCCTCGCCTACGGTATAGCCGTTGAGAAGGTCGGGGGTAAACGCAGAAGAGTCACTAATGGTTTCGGTTGGGTAATTTTTCTCTTGCCTTGCACCTACTATGTCATACTTGGTATTATCGATGGTAATGCTGCCAGATTTAACACGGAGAGCGTTGCATACTGTAGATGGAACTTTGTAATTAGTGTTTGTGGTTAGCGTTATATTGCCAGTGTTATTGAAAATGAGATTGCCCACCTGCATATCGATGGCATAGGTATTAGCGATAACATTGAGGCTGCCGGTGCCGGTAATGGTAACATTAAGTCCATCAAGACTTTCATTGTTATAGCCCTTTTCAGGAACACGAATCGCACTTGTAACACCCGTTATGGTGTTGGTGCCTTTCAGCTCGATAGTATAGGAATCTTTAGCCCAAAACTGGATGAAGTGGGCTACATTGGTGATGCTGACATCCTCAAGAGTGAGGGTCTTGGTGTCTTTATTGTAAGTGTAGTAGCCATTGCCTTCGCCAAGGGAGGTTCTCACGCCGACAACGGCGTTTTCTTTTGCAATCAGAACATCAGCGGTTGTTTCGAGGGCGGGGATGGAGATTTTTGCATATCTTTGTCCACTTATGTTGTCAATAGTGGTTACAGTAGAGTTGCTTACGCTGCTGCCGGCCTTAATGGTAGCCCCAGCAGCCTGAATGGTTGTATACTTAAAAGCCCAGCTCTCAGCGATATTTGTGAAATCATTAGTCGTAGCAGTAACGCTGGATTTTTCATCTGCAACAATTAGCGTACAAGGATTAGATTTCGTGCCCGAAATGGCATAGCTATTAAAATGTTGTATCTTAACATCATCAGAACCGGAGCGATTATCATCGTATGTATTTGTTGCACTAAGGGACGCACCACCGGAAACGGTAATAGTACCACCTTCCACGCAAACTGTCGCAGGGGACGAATGAAACCCCTGATTTGTTGCGATTACATTCGTTCCACTTCCTGAAACGGTGAGGTTATGATTGTCACCTACATAAATGGCGTTGCTGGAAACATTTTTATTGTAATAATCTTTTCCGTTGAGGAAACTAACATTTACGGTAATTCCGCCATTGATTGTAATATCGCCTACATTTGAATACAGTGCGGCCCCATAGCTTTTATTTTCATTGCGAGTAATATTAAGGGTACCCTTACCTGTAATTACAAGGTTATTATCATTGCCCATCTCGATGCAGGGTACATCGTTTATTTCAGTGGATTCTTTTTTGAGCGTAAATTGGGGGCTCTCATATGAAGGACTGTATTTACTGGAGCGAATAGTAATAGTAACAGTATTACCTTTCTTGGTTAACATCAGGTTGCTATTAGTTGTCCAATTGTCATCAGCTTTGGTGCTAAAAAAGTATTTTGAAGGACTATTTCCATAGTAATAGGCCGTAATATAGCCATTTGAGCCATCACTATCGAATTTATATCCCTTTCCGTTAATGGAGATATCATAGTCCTTCCCTGTTGTCTCCCCCGCCAAGGCAGTGGTGGGGAGTAGGACAAAGACTAAAGCCAGCGCGAGCAGGGCGCTGAGCAGGCGTTTTTTCATGGGGGTGGGCCTCCTTTTCATTTTTCTTAAAATTGTGGTTTTACTGGGCGCAGAGGCCCTACTTTCAACCCCCATAATACCCCCTAAAAGGGGGTATTTTTCGCCCAGGGGGCGAAATGCGGGCAAAGCGGTGTGAATTGCAGAAACGCCCTAAAAAGTGCACAAAAAGCCCCCGCGATGGAAGGCTTTTTGCTAAGAATGGGAATATATGGCATCCCCAAATATTATTAACCGTTACATAATGCCGCCGGCGGTGGAGGTATAGACGCCCAAGATGAAGGCCACAATGCACAGCACGGCGCAGACGAGGGTATCGGTTTTCTTTTGGCGGGCCATCAGCTTGGCCAGCAGGGCATCGTAGTTTTCGCGGTTTTGGTCGTAATCCGGCTGGGCGGCCAGGGTCTCTTCCATCTTTTTGCCGTACAGGCGGTAATCCGCATAGGTAAGGGCGGGCATAAGCACGATGAAAAGCAGGAAAAACAGCATGGCTGGTGCCTCCGTTCTATTGGGATAAGATGCAGGGAAGCTCCGGCCGGAAAACCGACCGGAGTATGGCCCGTGCTAAAATCCGGGATCAGTGCAGCAGTGCATTGGGCAGCACGGTGACGATGCCGGGGATGTAGGTGAAGAGGAACAGATCGACGATGAGAACCGCCAGGAAGGGCAGTACCTGCCGGATGACCTTCTCCAGGCGAACTTCGCAGATGCTGGAGGAGACGAAGAGGTTCATGCCGATGGGCGGGGTGATCTGGCCGATGGAGAGGTTGATGATCATGATAATACCGAAGAAGGTCTTATCGATGCCATAGGCGCTGATCAGCGGGACCAAAACGGGGGTGAGCAGGGTGATGGCGGCGACATTATCCAAGAGGGCGCCAGCCACAAACAGCGCCAGGTTAACGAGCAGCAGAACGACAGCGGGGCTATTGGTAATGCCGCTGATGGCAGCAACGATCTGATTGGGGATCTGCTGCATGGTGAGCATCCAGCCGAATACGGCAGCCGCACCGATGAGGAACAGGATCATAGAGGTGCTGACGCCGGTCTTGACGCAGGCCTCATAGGCTTTCTTGATATTGAGCTGCTTAAACACAAAGTAGCCAATGATGAAACCGTACAGAACGGATACGCCGGCGGCTTCGGTAGCGGTGAACTTGCCGCTGTAAATACCGCCCAGGATGATGACCGGAGACAGCAGCGCCAGGAAGCTCTGAATAACGATCTTGGCCTTGCTCTGGGTATGGAACTCAGCGATATCCAGCTCGGAGGTGCCGTAGCCGTTTCTCTTGGCGCGGAAGTACTCGACGACCATAAGGCTGAGGCCCATGATGATGCCGGGGATGATACCGCCGGTGAACATCTCCAGGACGGAGACATCGGCGACGATGGCATACATGAGCATGGTGCCGCTGGGAGGAATAATGAGGCCCAGCAGACCGGAGGAAGCGATAACAGCTGCGGTGTATTCTTTCTTATAACCGGCTTTTTCCATGGGCTCTACCATGATGCCGCCGATGGCAGCGGCCGTAGCGGTAGCGGAACCGGAGATAGCGCCGAAGAACATGCAAGCCAAAGTGGTGACCATGGAAAGGCCGCCTTTGAACCGGCCTACCACACGGTTGGCCAGGTAGATGAGCTTATCGGAAACACCGCCCAGGGTCATGACTTCACCGGCCAGGGTGAACATGGGGATAGCCAGCAGAGAGAACTTGCTGACGCCGCTGAGAAGCTTCTGGGTGATGATAAGCGCATTGAGAGTGCCGCCCTGCAGAATGGTGAGCAGAGAGGCGGTGCCCATCGCCATGCCGATAGGAACAGCGATAAGGAGCAGAATGCCGGTGGAAATCAACAGGAATGCAGTCATGCGGTGACTTCCTCCTTTCCTTTTTTGGCAAAGAGATCAGCGAAGCGGTCTACAATGAGGAGGATGAAGTTAAGGATCATGCCAACGGCACCAATGCCTACCACAAAGTAGTACCAGCCATAAGTGATGGGAGAAGAGCCAACAATAACATGCATATTCTCGCCTGTCATCTGGAAGGCCTGGGAGGTAACGACCACCAGGAACGCAATGCTGATGAGATCAGCAATGATGAGGATGACTTTGGTGAGCTTTTTGGGCAACAGATCCACGAAGAATTCCAAGCGGATCTGTTTATTATTGGCCGTAGCAGTGCAGGCCCCCAGGAACACACTGCAGATTAGCAGGAATACGATGAGATCCTGCGACCAAGGCAGTGGAACGAACGCGATAAAGCGGGAAATAATCTGCAGCAGCAGAACCAGGAACATGGCGACCATGACAATGCCCAAAAGGAGATTGCAGACCTTGTTGAAGGCTCCGACCGCAGCTTTCAGCGTTTTACGGAACATAGAATTACTCCTTTACTGATAAGAGAACTTGAGGAGGGGCAGAGTCGGGCGGGTGTGCCCGGCTCTGCCGTGGAGATGACTCAATCAGTTAGCCTTTCAGCTGGTTGTACAGGGCGGTGAACTCATCACCGTACTGCTTGCAGTAGGACTCGGTTACAGGAGCCAGAGCCTCTTCGAAAGCGGTCAGATCGGGATAGGTGATGGTAACGCCCTGCTCCTCGATGAACTTGAGGTCGGAAGCTTCGGACTCGGAAACGGTCTTAACATCAGCAGCGCAAACTTCCTTGGCAGCATCCAGCAGGATCTGCTGCAGCTCGGGAGACAGGCTATCGAACTTGGCCTTGTTCATGATGAGGGGCTCGGAAACATACTGATGATGGGTAACAGCTAGATACTTCTGAACCTCATAGAACTTACTGCCGATGATATTGGAGGTGGGGTTTTCCTGAGCGGAAACGATGCCAGTCTGCAGACCGCTGTAAGTATCACTCATGGAAAGGGTGGTGGGGTTGGCGTTCAGGGCGGTCAGCATATCAGCGATGAGCTTAGCGGAGCCGACGCGAACCTTCAAGCCGGAGAAATCGGCGGGGCTGTTGATCTCGTTATTGGAGGTAACAACACGGAAGCCATTGGCAGCCCAGCCCAGGATGGTCATGCCCTGCTTTTCGATAGCGGTATTGAGGGTAGCAGCTACATCGCTATCAGCGAAGGTGAGAACATGATCCCAGGAAGTGAACGCATAGGGCATAGCGATAACATTGAACAGCGGATCATAGTTGGCGAGGTAAGCATCGGGATCCAGAACCATATCCTGGGTACCGGACTTAACGGACTCCAGCATCTCGGAGCCGGAACCGAGCTGCTCGGCGGGGAAGATATTGATGATGAGCTGTCCATTGGACTTCTCTTCAACAATCTTCTTGAAGGATTCAGCGAGGACCTGATAATGGTGATCGGTGTTGTTGGTGTGGCCCAGGCTCAGCTGAATGGCCTTAACATCGTTGCCACCATTGTTGTTGTCGCCGTTGCTATTGCCGCAGGCAACCAGGGTCAGGATCATAGCCAGTGCCATAATCAGTGCGATGATACTTCTTTTCATGATTTTCTTCCTTTCTTTTTTGTCCGAATTTTTATCTCATGTGATCTCTCACATATGACCTAATTGTACCGCAACCGTGCGGGAAGGAAAGCCGGGAATTAACGGTATCTTAGCCGTGGCAGGCCAGCGCCATACTGCCGCCCAGATGGGCGTGGATCTCCTCGCACATATCGCGGGCGGTCTGGGTGAGCATTTCCAGGTTATAACCGGTGTGAATGCCCATCTTCTCGCACATATTTACGAGGTCTTCGGTGGCGATATTGCCCTTGGCGCCAGGGGCGAAGGGGCAGCCACCCATGGCCGCCAGGGAGGCATCAAAGTGGGTGACGCCTTCTTCCAGGGCTACAAAGGCATTGGCAATGCCCATACCGTGGGTATCGTGCAGGTGCGCACAGATGTGATCTGCGCCGACCAGGCCGATCATGTGGCGGAGGACTTCCCGGGTGTGGGTGGGGGTGGAGATACCGGAGGTATCGGCCAGGCCAAAGTACTCCACACCGACGCTGTGGGCCTCTTCCACGATCCAATCCAGGCGCTCCAGCGGGATCTCATCACCGAAGGGAGAACCGAACACGCAGGGCAGAGCCAACTGGATGCGAACATCGCCGGTCTGCTGAGAAGCCAGCTCCTTGAACTGAGCCATGCTCTCCTGAATGGTACGGCGAGAATTGCGGAGGTTGTGCTCCTCGCTGGCGCTGACCACGAAGGACAGCATGTGGGAGCCGGCCGCGACGGCGTCATCGGCGCCGCGCTTATTAAGGGCCAGGGTGCTGAGGGTGCAGCCTTTTTCGGCGGCGTAGGGCTTGATCGCCTCGAACACGGCGGCCGCATCGGCCATCTGGGGCATGACCTTGGGATTGACGAAGCTGGTAACTTCCAGCTCCTTGGCGCCGCAATCGATCATACGGCGGATGTACTTGATTTTAACTTCGGTGGGAATGAACTCCGCATGATTCTGCCAACCATCACGGGGGCAGCATTCCTGGATATAGACCTCTTTAGGAAGTGGCATGAACTTGTACCCTCCTTGTCAGTTATCAGTTGATGACGCCTTCGGCACGGAACGCTTCGAGCTGTTCCTTAGTGAAGCCGAGGGACTCAAAGATCTCTTCGTTGTTTTCGCCCAGATCCGGAGCGGCCTTGTAATAGACGCAGGGGGATTCCTCCATCTTGAGGGGGTTACCAATGACGGTCAGCTCCTTGGGAGCATCGGGGTGCTTAACAGGCGCGGGTACCTTGACGAGCATCTCACGCACTTCCACGATGTTCTTATCGTTGGCGGCCTGCTCGCAGTTATAAATGGGCGCTACAGGGATACCTGCCTCATCGATGATCTTGCAGACCTCGGAAACGGTTTTATCGGCAGTCCACTTTTCGATGATCTCCTTGAGGGAATCCGCGTTCTTCTTGCGGGACTCGGTATCGCAGTACAGGGGATCCTGAGCCAGTTCCGGCATACCCATGGCAGCGGAAAGCTTTTCAAAGTGCTTATCGGTGCCGGAAGCAATAACAAAATAATCGTCCTTGGCCTTGAAGGAATCATAGGGTGCAGAGGTGATGTACTTATTGCCGGTCTTGACGGGGCTGACACCGGTGTAAACATACTGCATCATCTTGGCTTCCATGCCGGAGAAGATGGAATCGACGAGGGCGACATCGATGTGGTTGCCTACGCCGGTTTTTTCACGGTTATACAGAGATGCGCAGATGGCGAAGCCGGCATTCAGACCGCCGAACAGGTCACCAATGGCCATACCGGCACGGGTGGGCTCACTGCCCGGCCAGCCGGTGATGCTCATGCTGCCGCCCATAGCCTGGCCGATGAGATCGTAGCCGGGACGATTGGCATTGGGGCCATACTGACCAAAGCCGGAGATAGAAGCATAAACCAGGCGCGGATTCAGCTTTTTGCACTCTTCATAGCTGAAGCCCAAACGGCCCATAACACCGGGACGGTTGTTTTCCAGCAGTACATCAGCGCTCTTTACCAATTCGCTGAACAGTTTTTTTCCGTCCTCTGTTTTGAGGTTGATGGCAACACCGCGCTTATTGCGGTTCAGATTCTGGAAATACATGCTCAGTCCACTATTTTTTTCCAAAGGGCGCGCGTTGCGGACGAAGTTGCCGCCGGTGGTCAGGTTTTCCACCTTGATAACATCGGCGCCCATATCGGCCAGATACATACCACAGTAGGGACCTGCCAGGAAGTCGGTGAAATCAAGCACACGGATGCCCTTGAGAAGCTGTCTAGTCATGATAAATCCTCCTGCGGCGCGATACTTTCGCGCCAGAATCATTTTTCGCGCTCCGGGGGCGGCCGACCCCCAAAAACACACAAGATTCGCTTCCGGAAGCTTAATCTACGATTCCATGATAGCCAAGTATGTCGAAATTGTGAAATGCCAAGAAACGAGCTTGATTGATGCTGTTTTTGCATAACAGTCAAAGTGCTGTGATATTGTTTGTGATATTTGTGCAAAAAGCACATGATTCCAGCGATTTGACGGATTTTTGTATATTGTATTTGGTTGCTTTCCTCTTACTCGCATGGTAAAATATTAGGGAAGGCAAAGAGAATACTGTGGCCCAAACGAATGGAGGACACGCAAAACCATGACGATCTTTCAATTGGAATGTTACTACGCGTTAGCTCAGTCGCTTAATTTTACCCAGACGGCCAGCCAGCAGTATATCACCCAGCCAGCCCTAAGCCGAAGCATCTCCTCGCTGGAAAAGGAGCTGGGGATTAAGCTGGTGAACCGCACCACCCACACCGTTTCTCTGACCCCGGCGGGGCGGGTATTTGCCGAAGAGTGCCGCAAAATCATAAGCACCTACCAGGATGGCGTACAGAATGCCTTGACCGCCTCCCAAAGCATTGTAGGACGGGTACGGCTGGGAGTCCCTATCGATTCCTTTGAGCCATTGGCGGTAAAGCTGGTGCGTGACATCACTGAAAAGCACTCCGGTATTCATATTGAGCTGAAATTTAATACCCCGACCCGGCTGCTGCGGGCGCTGGATGACGACCTGGTGGATGTAATCATTGCCAGCGGCCGCCCCAGAAGCGCCGAAAGCAAGTATCTGCTGGTGGACCGCCGGATGGACTATGTAGTGATATCCTCCGTTCATCCTCTGGCGGACCGGGAGGAAGTTTCCTTTAGCGAGCTGCGGTATGAAAACTTTATCGCTATCTCCCGTTCTTCCTCCATTGCCGGGTATCAGTCCATTATTGACCACGCCTCAGCCGGCGGGTTTTCTCCCAATATCGTGGGAGAAGCGGAGACGGTTTCCTCCCTGCTGATGATGGTGGCCTGCGGCGTAGGCATCACCGTGCTGTACAAGGAACACCAGCCCATTTCTGCCACCGACGCGGTGCGGTTTATCCCACTGAAGGGTGAAAAATACTTTAACCGATATCTCATTTGGAACCGGCTGGATAATTCCTGTCTGGATTCGGTACTGGAGGTCGCGAAGGGGCTTTTTACCCCCGAAGCAGAAGATGAATAAATAAAAAGCCCCCTGCGGGAGCGTAATATGCAAAAAAAAGAACCCCCCAAGGGAGACGCTCCGTAAGGAAGTTGTCTCCCTTGGGTTTTGTCGTCAGCCGGAATTTGGATTTATAGGAAAAACAATCATATTGAAGGATTACGGTAGGAGCAAAAAATAGTAAATAATGATTTTATTTTCTGTATAATAAGAAATATAATTTTACCAAGAATAATTTTTGTAAGGCAAATAATTCTTTGAAAGGATGAAAGGCTATGCCACAACATGAATTTATTACAAAGCAACTAATAGATAAAGGTTGGTCAGAAGATAGAAAATACTGTGTTACCGACGAGCAAGGAAATAAATTTTTGCTTCGTGTTTCTCCGATTGAACAGTATGACAGGAAGAAAAGTGAATATGAACTTATGGGTCAGGTAGCAGCTCTCGGTGTACCAATGTGCCGCCCCTTAGAGTTCGGCACATTTGATGAAGGAGTTTATTCTATTCAAACTTGGATAGATGGCATTGATGCAGAAGAAAATATACATAATTTAACAAACCAAGAACAGTATTCTTATGGTTTTGAAGCGGGAAAAATACTAAAAGAAATTCATAAAATCCCCGCTCCGAAAGAAATAGAAGATTGGGAAATCTATTTTAATCGTAAAGTAGACCACAAAATCAAGATGTATGAAGAATGTCCTGTCAAGTACGAAAATGGGCAAGCCTTCATTGATTACATTAACGCTCACAGATATTTGCTCAGCGGTCGCCCTCGAACCTATCAGCACGGAGATTACCATATCGGCAATATGATGATAGGGAATGATAAGCGACTCTACATCATTGATTTTAATAGAAATGACTTCGGAGATCCGTGGGAAGAATTTAACCGCATTGTGTGGTGCGCTCAAGCTACCCCTTTGTTTGCAACCGGAATGGTAAACGGATACTTCAGCAATGACATACCAATTCCGTTTTGGGAGTTGCTCGCACTTTATATTAGCAGTAATACTTTATCTTCTGTGCCTTGGGCAATTCCTTTTGGGCAGAGCCAAATTCAAGTAATGATAAATCAAGCAAAAGATGTACTAAGCTGGTATGAGAATATGACGAAATCCATTCCGACTTGGTACAAAGGAGTTATTATAAATAAATAATACGAAGCATTTGCCGTCGTGTCCACAGGGATAGCAAGCATCGGATTATGACACCACAATCCACGAAAAAAGCTAAATACAAATCATTGGAGTCCCTTCCTTACGGAGGGTGCCCCAAGGGGTTCTTTTTTATTTGATTAGAAATTTTGAGATGGCACAAATGGACCCATCTACTAGTTTACTTTTCTCGTTAGAATAGCCGCCAAAAATCCTGGCTTTTCCGCCATGCGTGAATGGCAATGGAATATGGACTAAACCTCAACAATAAGGACTCCTTCATTTCCTGCCGGTAATTCCTCTTTTATGAAGCTCTTATCAAACAAAGCAGCACCGCCTTTGGCAATTTCGCGATTATCGGGTTTATCCATGCATACCGAATTGACATAAAAAACGGGGGCATTTATTTTGCCGGCCTGTTTGGCATATTCAAACTTTACTGTATTGTTCCATTCTAAATAGTTATAATCTGTATAGACAGGCCACCAAACGATATCCGGTTCCAACTCGTTCAGACGAGTGATGTTTTCTTCATACCAAAGGATACTGCAATGGCGTATTCTTTGGCCATACTGCATATTTCGCGAATAATCATATCATCACAAGAAATAGATACCGCTATATCATGTTCGGCTATAAAATTTATACCATAAAAGCCCTGAAGAAATGCTTCTCCGAAGATAACAACATCCGCCCTTCCCGCACATTTTCTAAGTGTATCAGCGAGAACTGCTTTGTTATACTCGATATCTTCATTGATAAATCCAACGACTGCAAGCGCACATTTCATTCTTATCACCTCCATAAACCCTGACTTTATCAAACTCAATATAACATATCAATATAAAAAGTCCACCGTAATTCTATCAAAATTACGGTGGACTTTTGGTGGAGGCGAGGAGAGTCGAACTCCTGTCCGAAAACCAGTCCGCACGGCTTTCTACGAGTGTAGCTGCTCTTTTAGCGTTCCCTCTGCCTCCCGCCGGACAGCAGGCTGAAGGCTTTAGTAGCTCCTGATACAATCACAGTCCCGGAGCCCTTTCCGTGATCGTTCACCACTCATCGACGCCCTCCTGCGGCCGTGGTCCTCCGCAGTCGGACGGCTGCTTAATTAAGCAGCGTACGCGTAATCAGTGTTAGCGTTTATATTTAAGTTACCCGTTTTATAGAGGTCGAGCGCCTCTACTCGCTTACCCTGTTTCTCAGTCCCCGTCGAAACCGGTACGCCCCCGTATTCACTTTTGGGTTTAGCCGCGGCCGCGCATGGCGCGTTCGATATCCCGCTGGGCATCACGCTTGGCGGCATCGGCACGCTTATCATACAGCTTTTTGCCGCGGCACACACCCAGTTCTATCTTGACCCGGCTGCCCTTAAAATATGCCTGGAGTGGGATAAGGGTAAGCCCCTGCTGCTGTTTTACCAAACCATACAAACGGTTCAGCTCCTTGCGGTGCAGCAGCAGCTTTTTGGGCCGCAGCGGATCACGGTTAAAGATATTGCCCTTCTCATAGGGGCTGATGTGCATCTGACGCACAAAGAGCTCCCCTTTTTCGAAGCTGCACCAGCTGTCCTTGAGATTCAAGCCGCCGTTCCGCAGGCTTTTTACCTCGGTACCGAACAGTTCGATGCCGGCTTCCATGGATTCTTCCACAAAGTATTCGTGCCGCGCCTGGCGGTTGGCGGCGATCTGCTTGATTCCCTGCTTTTCTGCCATGCGCAGTCACTCCTTTTCTTCGGTGGAATCACATCATATCACAAAATTTCGATTTGTCAAGGGGAAGATCAAAGCTCGCTGCGACCCTCCATGGCACGCCATAGGGTCACCTCATCGGCGTATTCCAGGTTGCCGCCCACGGGAATGCCATAGGCTAACCGACTGACTTTGACGCCAAGGGGCTTGAGCAGCTTGGCAATATACATTGCGGTCGCTTCCCCCTCCACGGTGGGGTTGGTAGCCATAATGACCTCGCTGACATCGCCTTTGGCTATGCGGGCCAGCAGCTCCTTAATGGTGAGCTGATCCGGACCGATGCCATCCATGGGGGAAATGAGCCCATGCAGCACATGATAGACTCCATTGTATTCCCGGGTGCGCTCAAAGGCCAGTACATCGCGGGGGTCTTCCACCACACAGATGAGGGAGGTATCCCGCCCTTTAGCCGAGCAGATGGGGCAAAGCTCCCCTTCGGTAAAGTTGCCGCAAACGGAACACTTTTTGATCTTGCTCTTGGCTTCCAAAATGGCAGCGGAAAATTCCTTGGCCTTGTCCTCCGGCAGGTCCAGCACATAAAAGGCAAACCGTTGGGCCATCTTGCGGCCGACACCCGGCAGGCGGGCAAACTGCTCGATAAGTTTTTGCAGCGGCGCTGCGGTGGAATCCATGCGATCCCCTCCCCCTCTTACGGAAAAATAAGATTACAGGCCGAGATCCAGGCCGCCGGTAATGGCGCCAATGGTCTGTTCGGCATCCGCATTGCAGGCACGGATAGCCTCATTGACACCTTCCCTGATCAGATCCTGCAAAAATTCGATATCATCAGGATCAACTACTTCCGGCTTAAGGGTAACAGATGTCACTTCCTTTTTGCCATTGATTCCAACTTCAATATTGCCGCCGCCAGCAGAAACATGGTAGACCTTTTCTTCCAGTTCCGCCTGGGCACGGGTCATTTCCTCCTGCATCTTCTGCATCCGCTGCATCATCTGGTTCATATTACCGGCGCCGCCGGCGCCCTGGGGGATTCTTGCTTTCATATTGGTTCTCCTTTTTGGTTATTATTCTCTGGTAACTGGGATGCCCATTCCCTCTGCCTGCTTGATGAGATCCTCCAACGGAGAACTCTGCGGGGTGGTTGCCTTGGGCGCAGCGGTGTAAGGCCCCACACCGTATTTTACACCGGTCACTTCGGCAATAGCTCGCTTTAGGCTCTGACGAGTGAAGTCATTGCTGCGCATCATCTCCAGGAAGACAGGCTTATCGCACTCGATGAGGACAGTCTGCCCGCGGAAATGGGCATGGCTGCCTTGCAGGGCACCTGCCAGCATCTTATTGATGACACCAAGGCGATCCAACACCTGCAGCCACTGATCCTCCGGCATTGGCTCCACCGGGGTAGCGGCATGCTTTGCAGCCGGTGGGGCTGCTTCCTCCTGCTGCGGGGGCGGCTCCATGCCTGGCAGCGCTACCTGCTCCGGTTCGGCTGATCCCTCTTGTTGTGGCTGGAACATTCCTCCGACAGCCGACTGCTGCGCCGGGGCCGGAGCGGGGCGGATCCCCTCCGCCAGCAGCCGGTTGAGCTTGGCTTCCAGCTCCTCGATGCGGGCGACCAGCGCTTCCCGGCTGGGGCTTACCCGCCGGTCGCTGAGCTTTAAGAGAGCCAGTTCCATCTCCGCCCGGCGGCTGGTGCTGCGAGCCATAGCGGCCTGGGTATCCTGCAGGGTTCTGATGGCATCCATCAGCGCGGCCGGGGTAAAGGAAGCCGCCTGTTTTTTATACTGTTCCAGCGTCTGCGGCAGGCAGACAATAAGTTGTTCGGGATCGCGAGCGGTAGCTGCCACCAACAGGTTGCGGTAATGGCTGATTAATTGACTGCACAGGCGGTCATATTCCACAGCCTGTCCGGCCAGGCGCTCCATGGCATCCATTGCGCCTGTAAAATCCCCCGTCGCGGCGGCATCGGCGATCTCAAAAAGATAATCCTGCCCCACAAGCCCGGCCGCTTCGCTGACGGTCTCCACGGTGATATCATGGGCGTGTGCCCAGCAAAGATCAAGGAGAGAAAGGGCATCGCGCATACCGCCATCGGCAATGCGGGCAATGAGAGCCGCGGCTTCTTCCGTCAAGGTCATGTCCTCCTGCCCGGCAATGAAAAGCAGCCTATCCCGGATGACCTCCGGCGCAATACGCTTAAAATCAAACCGCTGGCAGCGGGACTGGATGGTAGCCGGGATCTTGTGGACCTCGGTGGTGGCCAAAATGAAAATCACATGCTCCGGCGGCTCTTCCATGATCTTGAGCAGGGCATTGACCGCCCCGACGGAAAGCATATGCGCCTCATCGATAATATAAACGCGGTATTTGGCGATATTTGGCAGAAAAACGGCTTCCTCCCGCAGGTCACGAATATTATCCACGCCGTTATTGCTGGCGGCATCAATCTCCACTACATCCACCAGGCTGCCGTTATCCACGCCGCGGCAGCAGTCACATTGGCCGCAGGGGCTGCCATCCACCGGGTTGCGGCAGTTCACCGCCTTGGCGATGAGCTTGGCGCAGGTGGTTTTGCCGGTGCCACGGCTGCCCATCAGCAGATACGCATGGGCAGGCTTTCCCTGAATCATCTCGTTTTTCAGCGTGGTGGTGATATGCTCCTGTCCCACCACTTCTTCGAAGGTGCGGGGACGCCACTTGCGGTAAAGTGCCTGATACATTCTGTTTTCCCCTCCCCCACTATAATAAAAGACAGCCTTTATCATACGGAAACCCGGTTGGCTGCGGCACCCGCAAATACTGCTTAATGCTGCTCGGTTCCCCGCCTGACATGGTTCACAGCACTGCGTCGCACAGGACCAGATTTCCGCATGACAAAGGCTGCCTTTGCACGACCTGTCATGGCCTACTAAGATATTATACACGAATTTAAGTTCGTGTGCAACCATTTTTTCTTGCTATTTCCCTCCGATAAAATAATCCATAATCTCCTGCTGCACAATATCCATATCATCGGCGGTGACGATGACCAAAAAAGCATAATCCCCTGCTGTAATGACCCGCCCGGCCTGCGCCGAAGGATACCCGGGAAATGCCCGCTGTACTGTCTCCAGATGCTTTTGCAGGGTGGCAGTCACCTTTTCCGTTTTGCCCGGGGCCGCCTGCGCCAATAGTATTTGCTGTGGGTTGTCCTCCGGGACTGCAATACGCCCACAACCCAACAGCAGGTACTTTTCCTTTATTTGCAGCAGTGCTGCCAGGTCCGCGGCAGATTCCAGCAGCATACTTTCCGGCAAATCATACCGCTGGGAAAGCTCTTCTATCATCTGCTCCGGGGTGGTATCTTCCCGCAGTGCAATGGATCCTAACAGTTCCTTTTTTCCACAGGCGGTGCACAGCAGCAGGCACCCCAGCAGCAGGGTCATCCATCTTTTCATGCAAACTCCCCCTCCTGCTCTTTTGTATGGCAGTAGAGAGAAAAACATTCCCGCGGTCAAGCTCAAGAATTGGCGGCCGCTTCACGAATCTGCCGCACCTGATAAACCCGCAGGCCCAGCTGCAGCAACAGACGCTCTTCGGAATCTTTGAGATCCCTCCCCAGAATAGATTTGATCTTATCAATGCGGTAAATGAGGGTGTTGCGATGGATGAAGAGAGCTTTGGCTGTTTCGCTAACATTACAGTTGCAGGCAAAGTAACAGTCCAGCGTTTCCACCATGTTGGTCGCGTTCTGTTTATCATACTCTACCAGACTGCGGATAGACAGCGTATAAAGCTCGGCGGATTTTTCATTTTCCACTCCGCTGCTAAGCAGCTGATAGATGATGAGGTCCTCGTAAAAATGCACCCCTGCCACGCTGCGCAAATTGCCGGAGACCCGGATAGCCTCCTGCGCCTGGGTAAAGCTGCGGCGCACATTGATAAGACGGGCGGTCGGCTCCCCCACACCGATATTGAGGACATACTGCTGTGTGATGGCATGCAGACGGTGGTAAAGCCGCTGGATAAACCGCCGATTTTCCTCACTAATGCGCTGGTCCGGTTCGGTATGGACAATGCGCAGAAAGGTGATAATAAGACTGCCACGATGAATAGAGATGCAGCTGCGGCCCTCCTCGCGGGAAAGTTCCCCGATCTGGGCGATCATACGGTCTTTGATGCGCAGGAAGGCATCCTGCATTTCCACATAGTTTTCGGTCCCGCGGGCGGCGCTGTCCAGCTTAGTGACCATGCAGAGATAGGTCCCCTCGGCGTCCATATTGTGCATCCCGGCAATGCTGCCCACCTCCTCGGCAGAATGGAGCTTGCCGCTGAGCAAATCGTCAAAGAAGTCCTGCCGGATATGCATCCGGATCTCCTCGATCTGGCGGGTGCGGAAGCGCTCCAGCGCCAAGGAAGAGGCCGCGATCTCCAAGGCCAGATATTCCACCGATTGCATTTTGCGGCCGGTCTCCCACACCACCAAGTAACCAAACAGGGCATTGCCGCCGGAAACCGGCAGTATGCGGCAGACCGCACGCTCCTGCCCAGCGGAAAAGACCCGTTTGATGGCCTTGGCATATTTGGAAAAATCCGAAGGCATATTGCCGGTAATACTCTCTGGGAAAATAATTTCACCCTTATGCAGCAGGAGATACCGCGAAAGCGGCATTGGGTTTCCAGCATTTTCGGCATAGGCCATCAGCTCCCACTTGGCCCCCAGCAGCAGCACCGCATTACCGATAAAGTCGCTAAGGACGCCCAGCATCCGGGAAACGCCATCTGCCTCCAGCATGCTCTCGGTGATGGAATGGTAAAGCGAAACAAAGCGGTCGGCCTTTTCCACCCCACCGCCGGAAAGCCGGCCAAACACCACCTTGCAGATCTTGCTGAGAGGATACTGGACCGGGATATTGATGAGCGGGAAGCCCAGCCGGTTCGCTTCCTCCAGCATCGCCTCCGGAATCACATCCAAATAGCGGCGGGTTTTAATGGCCAGCCCCACACAACCCAGTTCCGAAAGCTCCCGTACAAGCTGACACTGCATAGCCTCATCATCCCGAAGAAAATAGCCGGTGGTCAGCAAAAAATCCCCGGAGGAAAGCCAATCGTAGGAATCGGGATTATCGATAATATTGATATTGGTGATTTCCGCCTGCAGATCGGCGGTATCCGTCATAAGCTTTAAGCCGGTCAGCTCCTCTTCCCGCAGGAATGAACCGATGGTATACATGATATCCCCCTCCTATAAAAAGACCGTGGACATGATATAAGTTAAGTATATCATACCCACAGTCTTTTTTGTATACCAATATTTTTTTAGCCCAGCATCAGTCCGCTAAGCAATACTACCGCGCCGGAGGTGAGCGAGAACAGCAGTGCCACCGGCAGCAGCTTTCTGATGATAGCACCAACCATTTCCGGATGGCCGGCTGTTGTAGCTCCTAGAACGATTTTGCTGGGGCTGATGAGGCTGCCGGCGCTGCCGCCCACGGTCTGTGCCGCCAGGATAGGGGCAGGCTGCAAGCCCACCAGTTCTGCCGTCGTCATCTGGAAGCTGCCAAACAGGATATTGCTGGACATATTGGAGCCGGTGATAAAGGAGCCGAGCATTCCCACCAGCGCTGCCAGCGCCGCATAGTACGGCCCAAATACCGCGGAAAATCCACCCGCCAAGGCAGCGGTTTGGCCGGTGCCGCTCATAATATTGGCAAGCACCAGAAACACCATAACCGAAACAGAGGAGGGCCATGCTTTTTTCAGGCTGTCCCGCAGGATCTGCTGCCCGCTGCCCGCTGTAAGCCAGCCCCGACGCCGAAAATAGAAGAACCCGAAGCCTGCCGCCAAAAACAGGAACACACCCGCGTTGGTGAGGCTGAGCGGAGAAAAGCCGCTGACCTCCTCGGTAATGGCTGTACCGCCGCTGACAACGGCAGGAATATGGAGCGAAACGGAAACACCCGCCAACGCCCGCTTGACCGAAGGAATGAGCAGGCAGACCAGTGAAAAGGCAGTCATGACAAGGTAAGGGGAAAAGGCGTGCAGGATCCCCATGCCCTGCGGCGCCTGTTCCGACAAAAGCGTTCCGCGCGACGGCTCCATGGCACGGCTGTTTTCCAGCTCCCACGGTGTATTGTAAAGTGGAAGCCGTCCCAAAAGAAGCGATACCACCAAAGCCAGACAGCAGGGAATAAAGCAGCAGAGTGTGGTATTGACCTGACTCATCAGCAGTTCCCCGCCACCCTGCACCAGACTGAGCACCAGTACAGCGGGCAATCCGCGGCGAAGTGCTGCGCCCCTGCCGTAAAACCAGCAGACCAGTAATCCGGAAACAAGATTCATTGCGAAGAGCAGCGCAGCGGTCCACAAAGCACTTTGCCAGTAAAGGGGCATGGCTTCGTTCAAGCCCGCCTGCGCCGCCAGCGCATCCCATGCAGCGCTGAGCGTACCGAAGGTGTTGCCCCACGCCTCGCCCAAAGGGGCAATGGCAAGCGCCCAGAGCGGAGAAACACCTATTTCGATGAGGAGCGGTGCGCAGATCGCCACCGGTACGCCGAAGCCGGTGATCCCCTGCAAAAATGCCGAAAATGTGTAGCCGATGATGAGAATTTGCAGAAGCTTATTGGGGGTGGCCTGCTGAATCCCCGCACGAATGACACGAAATGCGCCAGCCTCCCGGACAATATTGTACATAAGGATTGCCGGACAGATGATGAGAATAATGCTGAGTGAACTCCATGCGCCCTTGGCGGCGCTGACCAGAATTTGCAGCGGATGCGCCCCAAATGCAGATAGAGCAATTACAGCATCTACGGCGACCGAAACGACCGCCGCGCGGCCCACGCTCCACTTGCAGCCCACCAGCAGAATAATGAGCAACAGTACCGGCACTGCTGCCAGCAGGCATAATAGGATTGGACTGAGTTCCATAGTATACTCCGTTCTTTCTCTTTATTAAAGCATAGCACAGCAGGTGTCGGTTCCCCATAGGGGCCCGACGCCTGCCGGCTAATCAAACTCTTTGTTATTATTGCAGGCCGTGCGCTTCACCAAAGGCAACCATCGCCTCTTCGAACATTTCCAGCGGTGCCCTAGAAATACCGGCACCGATCATACCAACGCCGGGGCGTTTACAGGCAATAGCGGTATTGATGATGGGGGAAATACCGGTTTCCACTACTTTGAGAATATCGATACCGATGGGCGAACCACGGAAATCCATATCCGGCATGGCATACTGATCCTGCTCCGAAAGGGTGATTTCGTACATGTTGTTGGTGTAGTTCACAGCGTCCTGGTACTTGCCAGCACCCAGGAAGCGAACAATGGCAGGGGCAGTAGCGATGGCCATGCCGCCAATGCCGCCGGTTTCCATAATGGCGCTGTCACCGATGTCCTTATTGGCGTCCTCCGCGGAATAGCCCGGGAAATAAGCACCTGCCACATCCGCTGCGGGAGCGGTAAACCAGCGGTCGCCCAGGCCGCTCACCCGGATGCCGATATTGACGCCGTTGCGGGCCATCGCGGTCACCATGGTGGAATGCTCGATGCCATGTGCCGCATCGGCGCAGGCCTTATTGGCCGCCATGGCAAAGTTGAGGAAAAACTGGTCATTGTTCCAGGTCAGGAAGTGCATAATCTGGGTAAGCGCCGCACGGCTTTCTACCACCTCGCACAGCGTTTCCGCTATGGTCTTTACAAACAGATTGGTAGCGGCATTATTGCGCATATGCAGCTCATCCCCCATGGCCAGCGCCTGAGAAATGATCATCTTTAGGTTAATCCCGCCCATGGTGTGGACAACATCCTTCAGCGCCGGGCCCAGCACCTTTTCCAGCCACACCAGCTGGTCTACGGTATCCTGGCCGCAGCTGCCAAAGCGGATGCCCTTGCCGGTGCCCTCATTGATGGTGGAATAGGCATAATTACCGTTCTCCTTATTCAACACGCAGATCATCGGCATGGAATAGGAGGTCACACCCGTCATGGGACCTACGGCATTGTGGTGATGGCACGGTTCATATTTTATCTTACCGCTACCTGCCAGCGCAAGGGCTTCTTCATCATTTTCCGCCAGGCCTTCATATTTCAGTACGGCAACAATGGCTCCGCGCATGGGGCCGCACATCTCCTCCCACGCAATGGGTGGGCCTGCATGCAGCAGGGTGTACTTGTCAATTCCCAGCACCTCATGGGCGGGTTTGATATCCACCCAGTAGGGCTGGGCGTTTTTCAATTTATTCACGGCGGTTTCATTGGCCTGCCGGATCATTTCCTTCAGATCGCTCATGGTTATCTCCTTTATTAACTATCTGTTGCGATTATTCTTCGGTTATCCCTTCGTACTCGGCCAGCGCATACAGGGCCTGTTCAAAGCACTCCATAGGAGGCTTAACGACACCCGCACCCACCTGCCCTACACCAGGCTTTTTGTGCGCCATACCAGTATTGATGACAGGCAGAATACCCGTTTCAATAACCTTGCGGATATCAATGCCTGTGCCGGTACCGGTAAAGTCCATGGTCGGCATCACATAGGCATCGTTTTCCCCAACGGTGATCTCCATCATATCGCGGGAATACTTCATGGCGCTGCTGATATTTCCGGCGCCGACAAAGCGCACCACCGCGGGAGAGGATGCCATGGCAAAGCCGCCGATGCCGAAGGTCTCGCAGATGGCGCTGTCGCCCATATCGGGGTTGGCATCCGCTTCGGAATAACCGGGGAAATAGAGGCCGACCGGCATACAGGCGGGCGCCTGGAACCAGCGGTCGCCCAGCGCGCTGACCTGAATTCCAAAGTTAGTTCCGTTGCGGCTCATCGCTGTCACTATGCTGCAATGAGGAATGTCACGAACGGGATCCATGGTGGCCTTGCCGGCGGCCATCGCCAGGTTCAGGAAGAACTGATCGTTGGTGGAAAGGAAGCTGAGGATCTTAAAGCGCTTGGCCGGGTCCTCCACCACATTGGCAAGGTAAGGGGCCAGTTCACGGGTAAGCAACGAGGATGCCGCCACATTACGCTGATGCATCTCATCGCCCATCGCCAACGCACGAGAAATAATGAGCTTGAGGGAAATCGGGCCGGATTCCTGGAGAGCTCTCTTCATAGCAGGGCCCAAATCATTCTGGATCCAGCGCAGGCGGTCAATAACCTCCGTGGAGTTAGCGCCAAAGCGCATGACCTTGCCGATTCCTTCGTTAAAGGTGCTGTAGGCGTAATTGCCAAAGGTTTTATTACGGACCACCCACAGCGGCATGGAACGGGTGATCATACCGGTCATGGGGCCTACACAGTGCATACTGTGATTGGAGATAAAGTGGATCTTACCGGAAGCGGCCATTTCTGCCGCCTCCTCCAGGGTGGAAGCCATCCCTTCATATACTGCAGCTCCCATAATAGCACCCTGCATCGGGCCGCACATCTCTTTCCAGGCGATAGGAGGGCCCGCATGGCCGATGGAATGGTTATCTAACTCCGGGATCACTTCCCCGGCCGGGCACACATCAATGAGTTCCGGTTCTCCACTGAGGATGCGCCGCAGCGCTTCCTTATTGGCTTGTTCTATTCTTTCCATATCATTCACCAATTTCTTTCGTATTTAGTCGCATTACCGCGGCGGAGGGGTGCCGGGGAGGGGCAGCCCACTTATACTTGGGCTGGTTTGCTTTTTCATTGTGCCACTTTCCTGGCTTTTCGTCATCGTTTCCGGTATCTAAAAAAAAACGATTTGGAATATGCATGGTGCACAACAGGCCATTTCATTATTTATCTTAGCACAGCACTACAAAGTCCCCATTTTCTATTAGTCGGCAATAAATTCGCCAAATTATTTGTGGCGATTGAGGAAACAATATGCAGAATCAACAAAATTCTTCCGCATTTCTTTGATTCTTCTTTAACAAACTTCAATTGATTGTGCAGATTGCCCACCACTATAGGCGATATTTCGTGCACAGAACCATTGTTAATGCCTTATCAAGTTGGTATAATCGCCTTGAAAGTTGAGTCTCAACCAAACCAAATAAGTTCTATCGTTCAAATCTGCTAAAGTGCAAGCTGGCATAGACCGTGCGTGAGGGGCGCAGGTCCTGTGCCAACAAGCACTTAACCAAAATGTGATCTGAAGTTCACTTAGGAGGTAAACTCTAATGGAAAAAAAGACTTTTATGCAAAAGCTGAAAAATATGGGGCCTGCCGCTATTATTACCAGCGCATTCATTGGCCCTGGCACCATTACCACCGCTACCCTGGTGGGCGTTAAGTTCCAGTATGCTCTGCTGTGGGCCGTTGTCTTCTCCGGCATCGCCCTCATCGTCCTCATGGAAATGTCCTCCCGCATCGCCATCGCTTCTCACAAGAATGTCATCGATGCAGCCATCGCCCTGAAGCCCGAAAGTCGCGGCTGGCGCCTGTTTGTCCAGATATTTGTCGGCTTAGCCGTCGGTATCTCCTGCTTCGCGTTCCAGTCTGGCAATGAGATCGGCGCCTCCGCCGGTCTGCAGGATATCACTGGTATGCCCCAGTGGGTCTCCGCTCTCATCATCGGCGTTATCGCCCTTATCGCCGCCTTAGCCTCCAATAAGGTCTTGGAGACCATCATGCAGGTATTCGTCAGCGTCATGGGTGTTCTGTTCCTTGTTACTGCTATTGCTGTTGCCCCCAACCTGGGCCAAGTCGTAACCGGTTTGGTTCCTGTTGTTCCCGAAGGCGGCCTGATGAATACCATGGCGCTCATCGGTACCACCCTTATCGGCATGAACCTCATCCTGCACTCCATCACCTCTCAGGGCAAGTACGCTTCCATTGAGGAGCTGCCCGATGCCCGTTTTGACATTCGTTTCAACATCATTATTGGTATTATCATCACTGCTTCTATCCTTATCACTAGTGGCACTGTGCTGTATGGGACCGGCACTTCCGTCAATGGCGCCCTGACCTTCACTAAATCTCTGGAGCCGGTACTGGGTTCCTGGGCCCGTGTGGTAGGCGATATCGGCCTGCTGGCCGCCGGTCTGTCCTCTGCTATCGCAGTCGGCTTCACCTTCAAGACCATCTTCAGCGCCCTGTTCCACTGGGAGGGCGGTTCCTCCTGCACCAAGGCCAAGCTGCTGGCGATCATCGTTATCGTATTTGGCACCGTGCTGGCCATGGTAAATACCTCCCCCGCTGCCATCATCGTAGCGGCCCAGGCCATCAGCGGTTTCATTCTCCCCTTTATCGCTATTCTGCTGCTGGTCATTGCCAATAGCAAAAAACTGCTGGGCAACTACACCAACTCTGTCATTCGTAATGTACTGGGCGGCATTGCTGCTGTAGCTACCCTGGGTCTGGCCATTCGTGCCCTGTATAACCTCATTACCACCCTCGCTAAATAATATCTTCGTCCCCTCAATGTTTTTCCCTAAATATATTTTCTCACAAAAAGAGAGCACCCACAGGTGCCCTCTTTTTGTATCTGCACAAAGTGGAATGCCAAAAACCGCCCGGCACAAAACCGGACGGTCTTTTTATTAAAGAACTTACAGCAGGATAATACCCGCGGCTTCGCATTTCTGCATGGTATCGTCATCCCACACCGAAGACTGCACCTCACCGATATGGGCGGTCCCCATCAGGAACATGCACAGTCTTGATTGGCCTATACCGCCACCAATGGTCAGCGGCAGCTTTCCGGCCAGCAGCATCCGGTGGAAGGGCAATGTACGGCGGTTTTCACAGCCGGAAAGGGTCAGCTGGCGGTCCAGTGCCGCAGGATCTACACGGATGCCCATGGAGGACAGCTCGAATGCTGTTCCCAGCACTCGGTTATAAACCAGCAGGTCACCATTTAAGGTCCAGTCATCGTAGTCTGGGGCACGGCCATCATGGGGCTGGCCGCTGCGCAGCTTACCGCCAATCTGCATTAGGAATACAGTGCCGCATTCCCTCGTAATGGCATTTTCCCGCTCCTTAGGGGTCAGCTCCGGGTAACGGTCTTCCAGCTCCTGTGTGGTGATGAAGGTGACCTCCGGCACCAGGTCCGGAACCGTATTCAGCTGCGGATATATGGCCCGCAGGGTGCGCTGAGTGGAAACGATCGCATCCACAATACTCTGTACCGTAGCCTTCAGATAGGCCACATTACGCTCCTCTGGCGTGATAACCTTTTCCCAATCCCACTGGTCCACATAGATGGAGTGAATGTTATCCAGCGTTTCATCCCGCCGGATGGCATTCATATCGGTATAAAGGCCCTTGCCGGGACGGAAGCCGTAGCGGTGCAGCGCCAGGCGCTTCCACTTAGCCAGGGAGTGCACCACCTGTGCATCCCGGCCGATATCCGGCACATCAAAGGAAACGGGGCGCTCCACTCCATTTAGGTCATCATTCAAGCCGGTGGAAGCCTCCACAAACAGCGGGGCCGATACCCGGCTGAGATTCAGATTTCCGCAGAGAGTATCCTCAAACACCCGCTTGATCAGGCTGATGGCCTTTTGGGTATCGTACAGGGAAAGGCAGCTGTGGTAACCTGCCGGAATGAACACTTTACTCATCGTTCCGCACTCCTTTGCGTAAAAAATATATCTGCAAGTATAGGCCTGCCCACGGCATTTGTCAAGCCAAAAATGAAATTTAACATGGCCTTAACTTGCAAAAAAGGCCAACCCACAGGGTCGGCCTCTCTCGGTTTGCAGGAACCGGCAAATATACTGCTCAAATCAGTCCCTGCGCCCTGTAAAAAGCGATGAGCAGATCGACCATACGGCCGTAGCTCTGCACCCCATCGGTCTGGTCATTGGCCTTCAGGTAGGCATCGTTCCAGCGGTCAGCCGTTTCGCCTACCGGCGTTTCATGCTTTTTCCAGTAACGGCTGTTGGCCGCCAGATCCCGCAGCACTCCTTCCGGCAGCAGCGTATAAATCTCCTGCCAGGCGTTTGGGTCATAGCGGTACAGGCGGTTTGTAGCATGGATAAGTCCCATCATCGCGCCGCTGTACCGCAGCTCTGTACTATCGCTATTATAGCAGGCCAGATAAGAAATAAAATTCGCCTCATCCTCCCGCATAAAGCCGCAGATGTGGGAAAGCTCGTGACACATGGTGGAGGAGATCCCATAGGCCGGTTGGTGTACATTGATATTCGGTTCCGAAATATAAGGGAAAATCACACCAGTCAGCTGAATATAGCTCATGACCTCTGAAAAATACATGGCTTTGGGGCGGGTCTGTCCCGCCAGGTCAAAGAGCTGTACCCCATAGATCTCATCCAGTGCCGTCACCGCACCAGTAGCGGTCTCCGCCAATTCCGCATAGGTCACGGAAGAAGCAAATACCCCCTCGCTATCTTCCTCACACTGTGGCCGCAGCTCCACCGCCTGCCCCGCCAGCAGATGACAGAGTGACCGAAGCGTTTTCACATCCGTTGCCTCGGTTTGCAACCCCAGACTCTGCCCCACCGGAATGCGGTAGTAATTAAGATCCCCGGTAAGGATAAACCAAAAGAATACCGCCGAAGCCGCCGAAACTATGATCCACAACCGCTTCAAACACACCATCCACCAGCGCTTTCCCTGCCGGATGGCTTCCCGTATCCAAAGAACAAGGAACACCAGCGCAGCGGCCCCCAGCGAAAGCAGGATGACCTCCATTACCGAAAAGGGCACCCTCCCGGTCAGCGCTGTCAGAGCCGTTGCCATACCATGGTACCAGCCGCGGCTGTACAGGCGTTCCACTGCCTTGGCATTGCCGCGGGCCAAATGGATCAGCAATAATCCCAGCGGTGTCAGCAGGGTCAGCACCATGCAGGCAATGATACCGCCCCGGCTCATCACCCGGGGCTTCGTTTTTGTAGCAGCCGCACTCATCATGGGGATACCCTCACTGGGCCAGCTTGGCGTTGGTCTTTTCCATAAAGCGCTCCGCCCGTATTACGGCGCGGGTATGGCTGCCCTCGCCGATGGCACCGGCGGTATCTTCGGCATAAACCTTGAAAGAAAGAATTCTGCCCTCCACCGCGGTCAGTTCCGCCGTAACAGTCACTTTCATCCCCACCGGGCTGGCCGCGGTATGTCGCATATTCATCTCCGTTCCCACACTGGTGGTGCCTTCCTCCATCAGTCCGGCACAGCAGCCACAGGCTGCCGCTTCCATCCACGCAATAAGAACCGGGGTTGCCAATACAGGTAGGCTGCCGCTTCCCACATGGGCAGCGGTATCTGCCTCGGTAACGGTTTTATGTAAGGTAAAGATTTTGTTTTCCATAGTAGGTACTCCTTTTATGTTGTATTTTCTCGCCAAACATATTGAATGGACAATTATATTTAGCGTTATATCCTGTGTGAATTACTCAAACTGAATTAAGCACCTATTTGTACAATTATAAAATTTTTTGTTTGACTCAAGCTGAAATAAATTTTTTGTTTCTTTAACATTGGCAACAGTGTGGCTTCTACAGCGATTTTATCAATTCCAAAAGAGCTGATAAAATATAGCTCCCCTCTTTTCCGTAAAACTCTATAACATTCATTCAAGATCTTTTCTAACTCGTTTTCAACATGCGCAAGTGCATTATAGAACACAATAACATCGACGCTATCACTTGCCATCTGCAAGTTAATGGCATCCATCAGTAGAAAAACTATGTTTTCTGCATTCCTTACCGATGGCAGCAAGCGACTATCGTCTAAATCAATGCATGTTACAGAATGAGCATACTGGGCCGCTTCGAGGGAAAATTCTCCACTGCCGCAAGCAATTTCCAAAACATTTTTACATTCTATACTGTGAACGATTTGGTTTAGCGCCTCTGTAATCCTTCGCATATCCGTAGCCTCATATCGTCTTTTCTCATGCATTTTCATGCCTGTCCAAAATAGCATTTGTCATTCCACCTCTATTATAAAAAAAGACGCCGCATCTGTAAAGCGACATCTTTTTACAATCCGCAAAAGCCGCAGGTCGGCCCGCTCCATACAGAAACTTCACTCACTGCGCCGCCGGTATCCGCTCGTGCATCTGCAGGGTGCTCTGCTCCCAGCCGCAGCACAGGATATCCCCGGCACGCAGCTCCCCGGCCAGCAGCCGTTCCGTCAGCGGATCCTCCACCATGGTGCGTACCAGCCGCCGCAGCGGGCGCGCCCCATAGGGGCCCTCCTCCGCCCCCGCAACAATCTGTTCCACCACCGTGTCCTCAAATTCCATCCCGATCTCCTGCTCCCGCAGGCGGCTTTGCACCCCCTGCAGCAGCTGCACCGCGATCTGCCGTAGCTCTTCCTTTCTCAGTGGCTGGAACAGAATCGTCTCATCCAATCTGCCCAGCAGCTCCGGTCGCAGCTGCTCCCGCAGTTTGGAGAGCACCATCGTCTTCGCGTCCGCCCCGGCATCGCCAAAGCCCATCCTCTGCGGATGCAGCATCGCCTCCGCTCCCAGGTTACTGGTCAAGATAACCACCGTATTGCTGAAGACCGCCAATCTGCCCTGGCTGTCGGTCAGTCGCCCGTCCTCCAAAATCTGCAGCAGCAAATTGTAAAGATCCGGGTGTGCCTTTTCTATCTCGTCAAAGACCACAACACTCATTGGATGCTTTTTCACCGCCTCGGTCAGGATGCCACCCTCCTCACACCCCACATAGCCGGGGGGCGCCCCGATAAGCCGGGAAATACTGTGCGGCTCCCGGTATTCGCTCATATCCAGCTTGATGATATTCTCCTCGCTGCCGAACAGCGTTTTGCCCAATGCGTAGCACAACTGGGTCTTGCCCACTCCACTGGGCCCCAGGAACAAAAAGCTCCCAATGGGCCGCCGGGGATCCCGCAGCCCAGCATTGCTGCGCAGGATGGCATGGATAACCTTCTCCACCGCCTCCTGCTGTCCTACCACACTCTGCCGCAGGCCGTTTTCCAGCCGCTCGGCCGAAAGTCCCTGTCCCACCGCAAGCCCGGTCATCGCCCCCGCCGCCTGCTGTACCTCCCGCTGGGTCAGCATCAGCCGCCGGGATGCTCTCATTCCGCTCCCCAGCATGCCTGCCCGGTGGATCCGCAGCCTGGCTGCCGCTTCATCCAGCAGGTCCAGGGCCTTATCCGGCAAAAATCGTGCCGGGAAATACCGCACCGAAAGCCGGATTGCTGCCTCCAGCGCGTCCTCGGTAATGATCATCCCGTGGTGCTGTTCATAGCGCGGGCACAGCCCCCGCAGGATCGCCATTGTCTGTTCCTCGGTAGGCTCCTCCACCAGCACACTTTGGAACCGCCGGGCCAGCGCGCCGTCCTTTTCGATGGTCTTGCGGTACTCCGCTATGGTGGTGGCACCAATAACCTGCAATTCCCCGCGGGCAAGTTTCGGCTTCATGATATTAGCCGCATCTACCGCGCCTTCCGCCGCGCCAATGCCCATAATGGTATGAATCTCATCAATAAAAAGAATCACATCCCCAGCCGCCGCCACTTCCTCCATAATGGACCGGATCCGCTCCTCAAAGTCGCCGCGATACTTAGTACCGGCCACCATTGCTGGCAAGTCCAGAGTAATGATCCGCTTATCCGCCAGAGCCAGCGGCACCCGGCCCTCCGCAATGCGCTGCGCCAGCCCCTCCACCACGGCGGTCTTGCCCACTCCCGCCTCACCGATCAGACAGGGATTATTTTTGGAACGCCGCGAAAGGATCTGCAATAGCCGCTCTGTCTCCTGTTCCCGCCCAATGACCGGATCCAGCCGTCCCTGCCGGGCCAGCTCAGTCAGCTCCCGGCCAAAGCGGTCCAGCATCACACTGCGGGTCTGCCGCTGGGCCTTTCCCACCACTTTGGGGATCTGCCGGTCGTTATTCTGCTCACACTGCTCCAGCCGTATCGTCTCCCGCAGGGCAATGGTCAGGTTGGGGATATCCACTGCGAGCTTATTCATCAGTCTTACCGCCCCGGAATCCTGTTGTCCGCACAGCGCCAGCAGCAGGTGCTCGGTCCCCGCCTGCAAAAATCCGCCCATCTGGGCCTCCCGCAGCGCTTCTTCCACTGCGGCGCGGTAATGCACCGTCGTTTCCTCCGACTCCAGCAGGGTGGGATGTCCCCTACCCACCATTTGCAGCAGGGCACGCTCGGTCTTTCCCGCTGTTACACGCCGCTGAAAAAGCAGCGTATAAGCCGCTCCGGCCCCCTCTCGCAGCAACGCCAGCAGCAAGTGCTCACTGCCGATATAGGTATGCCCTGCCTGCTGCGCCGCCCGCTGGGCGCCCTCCAATGCCGCAGCCGCCCGCGGTGTAAAGCCATTGTATTGATTCATAGGGTCTCCCCTCCTTTTTTGTTCTGCCCTTAATATTGGCTGCATCCAGTCGCTTAAACGCCGCACCAAAATCTCCCCGCGACATAAGATGGGGTGATCCCAATGTAAAGGAGGCATCTCTGCTATGTTTGGTAACTGCTGCAATACCTGCTGCCCTGCCGATAGCAACCGTGGGCTCTTCGGCATCTGCCTGAATGACGCCACCCTGGTCATCATTCTTCTTGCTATCTGGCTGCTGAGCAGCGGCGGACTGAGCGGCTACGGCGGCTGTGGCTGTGGCTGTAATACATGCGGCGGCGGACGCAGTGGCTGCGGTGACTGCGGCTGCGGCTGCAACTAACCTTTTTTGAATAATAGGAGGGTACACTATGGGCTGCAATTCTTGTGGATGCGGCGGCAGCTGCGGCTGCGGCAATAACTGGTGGTGGATCATCATTCTCATTCTGGTGTGGCTGTGGCTCACCGGCGGCAATGCCACCAACATCTCCGCCTACCGCACCTGCGGCTGCGGCGATACCAGCACGAACGGCTGCGGCGGCTGCGGCTGTGGCTGCAATTAAGCCAACCCCACGCAAAAAAGGGAGCCAAAAGGCTCCCTTTTCTTTATGCAGCATCATTCTTCTTTTGCGGGCAAAGGTACCATTCCCTTTTCTATCAGATCCGTGATTGCCGCCACCGCGCCCCGCGGAATGCTCCGCTGCGCCAGCATCATACGGTTGCGCATGGCTGCGCTGCTCAGCAGCCGCCGCACGGCAGAAAGGGTATCCCGCACGCTCTCGGTCCCCAGCGCCATCCCATAGCGGGTAAAGAACTCCAGGTTACGGCTCTCGCAGCCGGGGACGCTCAGCATCAGCACCGCCGGCACCCCCTTTTGGGCGATCTCGGTACAGGAAAGCCCGCCGGGCTTGCCCACTACCAGGTCGGCCGCCGAATAGTAAAGATCCATCCGGTCGGTAAAGCCCACCGGGTACAGCCGCTCCAGGAATTTGGCATACCGCTGCAGCTCCTTCAGGTCGCCCTTGTTCTTCCCGCAGATGACCACCACAAAGCTATCCTTGGGCAGTCGGCGCAGCAGTTTCAGGGCCAGGGTCGTCATCGGCCCGCAGCCAATGGAACCGCTCATCACCAGTACCATCTCCCCCTGCTGGGGCAGGTGCAACAGCCTCCGGGCCACATTCTGGTCCACATGGGCGGCCATTGCCGGGTTGGTGGGGATGCCCAGCGGCAGCAGACAATCCTCCGGGATGCCCCGGGCGGTAAATTCCGGGATCAGCCGCTCATCCGGAATGACCCAGTAATCAGGCGTGATCTCATCCACACAAGGACTGCAGGTGTAATCGGTAGCGATAAAATAAAACGGCTTTTTATATTCATATTTCCGGCGCAGCCTGGTCAGCATTTCCGCCGGGAACACATGCGGCGTCACTATGGCATCGAATCCACCCGAAAGCAGGTAGCGGTACAGCTGCGGCACACAGATGGCATTCATCTTGTATTCAAAGGAGGTCTCGTCCTCCCCCAGCACTCGCTCCTCTTTTTTGCGGTAGCCCGCCCCGTATATTTTGGGGAAATACCGGTAGGCGATGGTGTGCAGGTGGCTGATCGCCTCCGAAAAATGCTTGGGCCCAAAGGAAAGAGCATCCGCCACCGCGCAGGTGTGCCCGCGGGATTCCAGCTCCCGGCGCAGGGCTGCCGCCGCGGCATTGTGTCCGCCGCCGGTATTGCAGGTCAGGATAAGAACTTTCATGCCGGTTCGGCCCCCTTTCTTTGGCAGCGCCGCAGCAGGGCACACAGCCGCGGCCGGTTATACCGCTGGATGATAATACACGGAATGTGAGAGAGCCCATACAGCAGCACTACCAATACCGCCATCGGCCCATGGGCAAAGACAAATACCAGCGGCGTCGCCAGCATCAGCACCCAGTGGATGAGCTCCGCCACACAGGTCTCCTGCAGCAAACGGGTGGCGTTTTCGGCGTCGTTCTGCCCACGGATGGTCTTGGCATATTCATGCCCACCCCAGCGGCTTTTATCCGGCACCCTGTCCTTCCACCTGCGGATCCCCATTTTTTCATAGATCTTGCCGTTTTTCTCCCATGCGTAGGTCTTGTAGGGGAAGCGATCCCAGTGAAACCACCGGCGGGGCAGCAGCTCCCCAATGATCCCGCCGCTGATGCCCAAAGCCGCGATCACCCCCACCGAGATGGTCGCCTGCAGGGCGGCCTCCGGCGCAAACAGCCACAGCGCTCCCAGGATAGCCGCTACGGCCAGACAGATCAAAATGGGCGTCAAGATCGTCATAGGTTTCTCCTTTTCCTCATTTACAGTATGGCGAAAAAAGCTGTAAGAGGTATTATAGCATCGCGGCCGCCTTATTTCCATCCGGGAATATTAACATTATCTTAATTTGGGACACACCGGCCCATTTGGGTAAAAAAGGAGGACCCTGCGATCCTCCTCTGCGCTCAGCGGTATTCCGCCGCCTGTCTGGCAATATAGGCCGATTCCGGCAGTGTATATTTCTCCCTGAATTTCACATACATCTCCCGGAACGCATCGCTGTCACGCTTCATTTCGTTCAGGTAGCGGTGGGAGTCCAGCGCGTCGTGCTGCAGCTCGATGACCGCCACCGCAATGTTGGAGCAGTGGTCGGAAATCCGCTCGTAGTCAGTCAGCAGGTCGGTTAGGATAAATCCCAGCTCGATGGAACAGCGGCCCGCCTGTAGGCGTGCCAGATGATTCTGCTTGATCTCCTTGGTCAGTGCGTCAATGACCTGCTCCAACGGCTCCACATGGTGGGCCATCTCATGGTCGGTATTGATATAGCAATCGGTTGTCAACTGCAAAATCTCCCGCACCGCAGCGGAAAGCACCCCCAACTCCCGCCGGGCCTCCTCCGAGAAAAACAGCGATTTGATCTCCAACTCCTTGCCGGCCTTTACCAGGTTCACGGCGTGGTCGCCCAGCCGCTCAAAGTCCCCGATGGCGTGCTGCATTTTCCCCACGCGGCGGCTATCCTGCTGGGAAAGCGCCTGCGCCGAAAGGTACACCAGGTAGGTATCCAGCCGGTCCTCATACAGATCCAGCGTATCCTCCTGCTTCAGTACCACCTCGGCGTCCTGCTCATTGTAGGCGCCGATGAGCGAGATCGCCCGTTCCAGCGAATCTCTTGCCGTCCCGGCCATCCGGAAGGTATAGTGGTCACACTCCTGCAGCGCCACCGAAGGGGAGCGGAGCAGCAGCAGGTCAGGCGCGTACTGCATGGAGTCCTTAGGTGCCGTTTCGTCTTTGGCCTTCACCAGCCACTTGCCCAGCTTCACCAGGTACTTGGTAAATGGCATCAAAATGGCAGTAATAGCCAGGTTATAGATGGTATGCACCATGGCAATATTCCATGGCGTCACTGCAATATGGATAAAATCAAGCTGAAGCACCGAGGTGATCAACAGGTACAACGGCAGGCAGATAACAGTACCAATGACCTTGATGGAAAAGTGGATGACCGCCACCCGCTTGGCCTTGTAGCTTGTCCCAATGCTGGAAATCAGCGAGGTGGCGCAGGTGCCAATGTTTAGGCCCATCACCATGGGAATGACCATCTCATAGGTCAGGCTGCCGGTCAGCGCCAGCGCCTGCAGAATACCCACCGAGGCCGCCGAGCTTTGGATCACGGCGGTAAACAGGGTGGCCACCACCAGGCCCAGTAACGGGTTACGCAGCCCCGCTAGGATCGCCGAAAACTCCGGCATCTCCGCCAGCGGGCTTACCGCGTCGCTCATCACCACCATGCCGTACATCAAAACGGTAAAGCCCACCAGCACCGTACCAATGCTCTTTTTCTTATCGTTTTTACACACCATCATCATCACTACGCCGATGATGGCTAAAATGGGCGAGAAATTTTCGGGCTTCAGCATCTTCAGCCACACATTCCCGCTTTGAATGCCGGAAAGGGAGAGGATCCACGCCGTCAGCGTGGTGCCGATATTCGCGCCGAAGATGACATACAGCGTCTGGCCAAATTTCATGATCCCGGAATTGACCAGACCCACCAGCATAACCGTGACCGCCGAGGAGGACTGCACCGCTATGGTAATGGCCGCGCCCAGCAGCAGGCTCACCCAGGGGCTCGCTGTCATTGTTTTCAGCAGCTGCTCCAGCTTACCGCCCGCCATCTTTTCCAGGTTACTGGACATCACATTCATACCGAACAGGAAAAAGGCCAGACCCAGCACCAGCCGCAGAAGCGCAAAAATATCCATGTCTTCTTCTCCTTCGGGCATCCACCCGCCCATTACTTCATCTTTGCATACTGTTTTATTGTAACTCATTTGGGGGAAAGTTGTCCAGTCAATTTGCCGCAAAGGATGCATTTTCCCCATATTTGTGCAGTTGCATAAATATAGGGCAGGCCCAGCGGCCCGCCCTATATTTTTTGCCGAATATTCAGTTCATGCGCCGGCGCTGAGCTCGCCTGCGCTGCTTGGCACGGCGGCGCCGCCGCGCCATAAAGTACGCCCGCAGCACAAATAGGATCACGATCAACGCCCCCAGCACTATGCCAATCCATTTCAGCACCGTCAGCACCACAGAGCCGCTGCCGGCCGTCGTGACATCATCCTTTGGCACATCCTCCACGGGGGCATAGGTCTCCACAGTGTACTCCATTGGGAAAGTTCCCACCAGCTCACCACCGCACCACAGCTCCACCTGCGGGTCTATGCGTTCTCCCACCTTATATCGGCTGGGGATATTATATTTCAGCGCGATGCTCTCTACCGCCGTTCCCTTCGGCACCAGCACATCCAGGTCGCCCGTCGCCGCTATATGCACCATCCCGGCAGTATTGGTCAGGCTCCCCACCGGGATATCATACGCCGCTATCTCATCGGTCTTTACCGAAACCATACTGTACCGCTCAAAGCAGTAATCAAAAAGCGCTATGGTGTCCTTGTACTTGCCCCACTTGTCGCTGCAGTCCAGCACCACGCACAGCAAAGAAAGTCCATCCTTCTCTGCCCAGGTCACCGCCGTATGCTGCGCCTCAGTGGTCCAGCCCAGCTTGCCGCCCTTAGCGTAGGGATAGTAGTAAGCGCTTTCCACCAACATATGGTGGTGGGTACCGATGTTTCTTGCCACATCCTTTTTGTTGGTCTTGGGGATGGTATACTCCGTCGCGCAGAAATATTCCTCAAAGCCCGGCACCGTCATCGCCCACCGGGTGATGCGCGCCATATCATAGGCAGTGGTATAGTGGTCCTTATCCGGCAGGCCGTGCGCATTGGTAAAGTGGGTATCGCTCAGTCCCAGCGCCGCCACCTGCTGGTTCATCAGCTCCGCAAAGTCGGTCAGGCTCCCGCTCACCGCCTGGGCTATGGCATTGGCGCAATCATTGGCCGATTCCACCATCGCCCCGTACAGCGCGTCCTTCAGGGTAATGATCTCCCCCGGCTCCAGCGCCAGGTGGGTGGTCTCGCCCCACTTCCATACATTGCTCACCGTTTCCTGAGAAACGGTGATGCGGTCCTCCGGCTTGGCGTAGGTCAGCCCCAGCGCTGTTGTCAGTATCTTGGTAATGCTGGCCGGATACTCCTTCTCGTACATGTTTTTTTGCAGCAACACCTGCCCGGTCTTGGCGTCCATCACCACATAGGCATTGCTGTAGGTTTCCGGCACATCATCCTCCGCTGCCATGGCCGGTGTTATCAGGCCGGTTGTTATTATCATCATCGCTGCCAGCAGCAGCGCCGTTACTCTCTTCATTCTGTTCGTTCTCCGTTAAAATGGGGTATATTTTTATTATAGTGCCCACTGCCGCGAAAGTAAATGAACTGTGCATGAATTTTGATTGATTTTTTCCAGCCGGTATGATAGAATACTTTAGTAACCTCAAAAATGCTGGAATAGCTCAGCCGGTAGAGCAGCTGATTCGTAATCAGCAGGTCGCGTGTTCAAGTCACGTTTCCAGCTCCATTCTCCCTGCCTTCGGGCAGGGAGTTTTTCTTCCCCCCGCTTCCCTTGCGTCCGACCGCGTTTTATGCTATCCTTAAATAAATATATCCATCAAGAAAAGAAGGTGCCCCTTATGTCCCTGCAGGAATCCGGCGAAATGTATCTGGAAACCATCCTTGTTCTCTCCCAACGCACAGGCTTTGTCCGCGCCATCGATATCGGAGAGGAAATGGGCTACTCCAAGCCCAGTGTCAGCCGCGCTGTCGGCATTTTGCGGCAGGGGGGCTATATCCATGTGGCGGAAGATGGCGGCATCACCCTCACCGAATCCGGCCGGGCTGTGGCGGAAAAGATCTACGAGCGTCATCGCCTGCTCACCAGCTTTTTGGTCAAACTTGGCGTTGACGAAAAGACCGCTGCGGAGGACGCCTGCAAAATGGAGCATGTCATCAGCGATGCCTCCATGGAGGCCATCAAGCGCCACGCCATGGGCCACATCCAGTAAGTTCACCGGGAGGTACGGCTATGCACGAGATCAAATGTCCCAAATGCGGCGAAGTCTTTACCGTGGATGAATCCGGCTATGCAGCCATCGTGGGTCAGGTACGGGATGAAGAATTTCACCGGGAGCTGGCCCAGCGGGAAAAGCAGCTGGCCGCCGAAAAAGAAAAAGATCTGGCCCTGGTACGCACTCAGGCCGCCCGCTCTCAGGAGCAGTCCGAGGCCCAGCTGCAGCGGCAGATCGAAGAACTGAAGGCCCAGCTTCTCTCCCAGCAGGCCCAGCGGGAGCTGGCCGTACAGAAAGCCCTGGAGCAGCAGACCGCCGATCTTTCCGCCCGGGATCAGACCATTACTGAACTGCGGGCCCGCCTGAACGCCGCTCAAACCGAGCGGGAGCTAGCCATCCAAAAAGTGACCTCCGAGAAAAAGGACGAACTGATCGAAAGTCAGCGGGAAATCGATAAGCTGAACTATCAGCTGAAGGAAGCCGCAGCCGCCAGCCGGGAAAAGGAGCAGGAGCTGCGGGAAAGCTATAAGCGGGAGCTCAGCAGCAAGGATGAGGTCATCGCCTATTATAAGGACCTCAAAACCCGCCTTTCCACCAAAATGGTGGGAGAAACGCTGGAACAGCACTGTGAGATTGAATTCAACCGTCTGCGGTCCGCCGCTTTCCCCAACGCTTACTTTGAGAAGGACAACGACGCCCGCACCGGCAGCAAAGGCGATTACATCTTCCGGGAGTCCACCTCCGATGGCATCGAATTTCTCTCCATCATGTTCGAGATGAAGAACGAGATGGATACCACCGCCAGCAAAAAAAAGAATGAGGATTTCTTCCAGGAACTGGATAAGGACCGTCAGGAAAAGGGCTGCGAATATGCCGTCCTGGTTTCCCTGCTGGAGCCGGACAGCGAGCTGTATGGCGGCATCACCGATGTCAGCTACCGCTACCCCAAAATGTATGTCATCCGTCCTCAGTTCTTCATTCCCATCATCACCCTGCTGCGGGGCTCGGCACTCCATACGGTGGAATACCGCCGGCAGTTGGCGGAGATCCGTAATCAGAATATCGATATCTCCCACTTCGAGGAGGAAATGAACGACTTCAAGACCCGCTTCGGCCGCAATTACGATTTGGCCAGCCGCAAGTTCAAAACCGCCATCGAGGAGATCGATAAAACCATCGACCACCTGCAAAAGACCAAGGACGCCCTGCTCTCCTCCGAAAATAATCTCCGCCTGGCCAATGATAAAGCCCAGGAGCTTTCAGTCAAGCGCCTGACGAAAAACAATCCCACCATGCAGGCCAAGTTTAAGGAGCTGGAAGCCGCCAAAACTCCTCCCCTGCCGCAGGAACCAAACGAATAACAAAATCAGCACCGCGGAACTGCTCCTCGGTGCTGTTTTCATTCTTCCGCGCGCTCTCCACCCCCGGCGGGCACCCCTGCGCTCCCCAGGGCCGCGCCTCCGCTGCGCTTCGGGCAGCCCTTTCCCGCTCCGGTGCGCCCGCCTGCCTTTTCCCTGCCGCAGCTCATATGCACCGTTCGCAGTACTCCGCCACATCAAAGGGATCCAGCCCGCTGTCCTTCTTCAGGTACAGCGGGTGGTGCGGGTGCCCCTTCACCGAGCGCTTCCCCGCCGTGACCCACCGGGCGCCGTGCCGCTCTCCGGCCGCTATCATATCCTGCACACAGCCTTTCAGGTAGGGACGCATCTCTATGATGTTCCCCCAGGCCGCCCATACCGTCGGCTCCTTACTCAGTCCCAAAATATACTCGAAAGCCTCCATATTGGCCCGGTGCAGCCGCTCATCCCGCTCCCGCGCCATATCCTGCGGCCGGGTAGCCCGCTGCGGGTACACATTAAACATAATAAAGCTGTCGTACCCATTTCCCAGCGCGATCCGCTCCACCGATTTCAGGGTATTATCCAGGTGGTCCGGCTCCGCCGTGGAGGGGTTCACCCCAATGCAGATGAGCGGTTTCTCGCCCTTGGTTCCCAGCACATATCGGTACTCCGTGTAAAAGTCCGGCACATACAGCCACCGGCCGGTATCGTAGTCCGCCTCCCGGCCGCTTTGGCGCATCGCCTCGGCAAAGGATAATACCTCCATCTCACTGGTAGCTATGGCGGGAATATGCATACTGGCACCTCCGGGAAAAATACTTTCCCCCATCATAGCGTATTTTGCCCCAAACGGCAAGTCCCTCTGTTTTCCCCTTACTTGCCCATCTCCTCCCGCAGCCGCTCTATGGCGTGCTTCTCCAGCCGGGAAACATAGCTCCTGGAGATCCCCAGCTTCCTGGCCACCTCCCGCTGGGTCATCGGCGGTCGGTTATCCAGCCCGTAGCGCAGCCGCAGCACCCGCTGCTCCCGTCCCTCCAGCACCCCAAAGACCTTCCGTAGTTTTTCAGCTTTCAGCGTTAGGTCCAGCCGTGTAATGATATCCTCCTCATCGCTCACCAGCTCCATCAGCGTCAGGCTGTTGCCGTCCCGGTCGGTATCCAGCGGGTCCTCCAATGAAACATCCCCCGCCGTCTTCCTTCGCGCCCTAAAATACATCAGAATCTCATTCTCAATACACCTAGAAGCATAAGTCGCGAATTTTGTCTTCTTCTCCAAGTTATAGGTCTCCACCGCCTTTATCAACCCTATCGTCCCTATCGAGATCAGATCATCCTGCTCCCCGCTCACCGCGTAGTACTTCTTCACGATGTGCGCCACCAGTCGCAGATTGTGCTCCACCAGCTCGTTCCGTGCCGCCCGGTCTCCTCGGCTCATCCGCTCCAGGCAGTCCCGCTCCTGCTTAGCCGTCAGCGGCCGCGGGAATGAACCTGAAGTCGAAACATGCAGCGTCAGCAGCCACAGCCCGCCCAGCAGCGTCAGTACCATTGCTCCCAGCATCACTTATTCCCCCTCTCTCTTTAGAGGGTATGCCCCGCCGACAGAAAAATGCCAGTCCCGCCTCAAATGGACAAAGCCCTCCGCCCGCTTTGCCCCTCCGCCCAAAATACCGCCCGATCCCTGTCGGATACTTGATATTTTTGCCGCCTTATAATAAAATTAGTCTATCCTAATTTTAATTGCCACATGTCAAGGGAAAGGATTATCACTATGACTTTGAATGAACTCAAAACCGGCTCCTCCGGTATCATCACGGCCGTGGGCGGCGATGGCCCGCTGCGCTGCCGCCTTTTGGATATGGGCCTCATCCCCCACACCCGCGTCACCCTGCAAAAGGTCGCCCCCATGGGCGATCCCATCGAGATAAGGGTCCGCGGCTATGAGCTGACCCTGCGGGTGGAGGAAGCCCAAAAGATCGAGGTAAAGGAGGCCGCGGAAATATGATCTTCGCATTGGCCGGCAATCAGAATTGCGGCAAAACCACCCTGTTCAATGCCCTCACCGGCTCCAATCAGCATGTCGGCAATTTTCCCGGCGTCACCGTCGATCAGAAAATGGGCGATATCCGGGGCGAGAAAAATTGCTCCGTCGTCGATCTGCCAGGCATCTATTCGCTGCGGCCCTATACCCAGGAGGAGATCGTCACCCGGGATTTCATCCTGAATCAAAAGCCGGATGGCATCATCAATATTGTGGATGCCACCAATATCGAGCGTAATCTCTACCTTACTTTGCAGCTTTTGGAGCTGCGGGTCCCCATGGTACTGGCCCTCAATATGATGGATGAGGTGCGCGCCAACGGTGGCTCCATCGATGTGCAAAAAATGAGCGCCGCCCTCGGCATTCCGGTGGTACCCATTTCCGCCGCCAAGGGCGAGGGTGTATCGGAGCTTATCACCCAGGCGCTCACCGTCGCCCGGGGCAAAATCCTACCCAAGGTCACAGATTTCTGCACCGATGATTCCGCCGTCCACCGCTGCCTGCACGCCGTTATCCACCTCATCTCGGATCACGCCGAACGGCTGGGCGTCCCCACCCGTTTCTGCGCCGCCAAGCTCATTGAGGGCGGCGATACGCTGGAGCAGGACCTGCAGCTGGATGAAAACGAAAAGGAGCTGCTGGAACACTGCATCGTCCAGATGGAAAACGAAACCGGGCTGGACCGCAATGCCGCCCTGGCCGATATGCGCTATACCTTCATCGAAGGGGTCGTCGCCGCCTCGGTCACCAAGTGCCACGAAAGCCGCGAGCACGCCCGCTCCGTCCGGTTCGATCAGATCCTTACCGGCCGGTACACCGCCATTCCCACCTTTTTGGCGGTCATGTTTCTCACCTTCTACCTCACCTTCCATGTCATCGGCCAGCGTCTTTCCGATCTCCTGGCCGTCGGCATTGATGCGCTCACCGCCCTGGTCGATGGCGCCCTCACTGCCTACGGCATCAATCCGGTAGTCCACAGCCTCATCATCGATGGCATCTTTGCCGGCGTGGGCAGCGTGCTGGTGTTCCTGCCCATCATCGTCACCCTGTTTTTCTTTCTCTCCATCCTGGAAGACACCGGCTACATGGCCCGTGTCGCCTTTGTAATGGATAAGCCGCTGCGCCGCATCGGTCTTTCGGGCCGCAGCATCGTGCCGCTGCTCATCGGCTTCGGCTGCTCGGTGCCGGCCATCATGGCCACCCGCACCGTCTCCTCCGATCGCGACCGCAAAATGACCATTCTCCTCACCCCTTACATGAGCTGCTCTGCCAAAATCTCCATCTACGCCTTTTTTACGGCGGCATTTTTCCCGCAGTACGGCGCCCTGGTGATGATCGCCCTTTATCTTCTCGGCATCCTCATCGGCATCGTGGCGGCCCTCATCATGAACCACACCGCCTTCCGGGGCAAGCCCGTCCCCTTTGTGATGGAGCTGCCCAACTACCGGCTCCCCAGCGCCAAAAGTGTAGGGCTGCTGTTGTGGGAAAAAGCCAAAGACTTCCTGCAGCGCGCTTTCACTGTCATTTTCCTGGCCACCATCATCATCTGGTTCCTGCAAGGCTTCGATACCCGCCTCAATGTCGTGGCGGATAGCTCTTATAGCCTATTGGCGCTCATCGGCCAATGGATCGCTCCCCTTTTCGCCCCCCTCGGCTTCGCCGATTGGCGCTGCGCCACCGCCCTCATTTCTGGCTTTGTCGCCAAGGAATCTGTCGTCAGCACCCTGGAGGTCCTGCTGGGCGGTGCGGCCGTCACCGGGATGTTCTCTCCCCGGGCCGCCATCAGCTTTTTGGTCTTTACCCTGCTGTATACCCCCTGTGTGGCGGCCATAGCCACCATCCGCCGGGAGCTCGGCTCCACCGTGAAAACAGTCGGCGTGGTAATCCTGCAATGCGGTGTAGCATGGCTAGTAGGCTGGCTGGCCTATGCCATCACAGGGCTGTTCTGATGGGCCCCCTCGATTGGCTGCTGCTGGCAGTAATCGCCACCGGCACATTTTTCGCTCTCCGGGCCGTCCGCCGGGGCCATACCGGCAGCTGCTGTGGCGATTGCGCCCGCTGCCGCCGTACCGATTGCGGTAAGAATTCAAAGACCGGGTAAAACCGCCGTTGCCCTCCTGCGAAAAGGCGCCACCCGCAGCAAACCAAAAATCAACCGGCAAAACCGCTTTTTATGGCCCCTGCAAAATCCGGGACGCCGGCCGCAGGCCAAACCGCCCGCCGGGCGGTTTCAGCGGGCTTCGCCCGCTGGCCCCGGCTTCGCCGGGGTGGCCTGCGGCCGGGCCCTTCCTCAGCAGGGCCCCGCTTCTTCACCGTTTACCTCTCACTCTTCCCCGCGGAGGTCTTCCTTCAGGACAAAAATTCACCTTCATCGCAGATAAAATAGCCAAAACAAAGCCACCGCATTTATCACAAGGTTATCAACCGCCGTTGCGAGTCATTAGCATTTTCAGGCGGCCTGTCATTTAGTCGCAACGCATCCCCTGCCCTCTTCCTTCCCGGAGAAGGCCTTCTTTTGGCGGATAACTCCCTCCATTTACGCACTACACTAAGGGAAGAAATTTACCCCAATTTTCAATAACGCAACCACATTTGTCGCAAAAGCCCCCAGCCGCCATTGCGAATCAATAGCGGTTTTCAGGTTGACTGCCGTTTGGCCACAGCGCATCCCCTCCCCTACTCCGGAAAGGGCTTTTCTTTTGGTGGACAACTCCCCTGTTTATGCGCTATACTGGGGATGGAAATTTGCCCCGGAGGTGATTTTTATGATCTACACCGTCACCCTCAATCCCGCCATTGATGAAACACTGGAGGTGGAGCGGCTGCTGCCCGGCGGCACCCACCGCATCCTTTCCCGCGGCCGGTACCCCGGCGGCAAGGGCATCAATGTGGCAAGGGCCCTGCGTGTCTTTGCCGAGGACTGCGTTGCCCTGACCATCGCGGGCGGGACGACCGGACAGGAGCTGGCCGGACTGCTGCGGCAGGAGGAGCTGCCCTGTACCGTCTATGCCGCCCCTCACCCCACCCGGGTCAATCTCAAAATCTCCTCCCGGGGGGATGGACTGACCACCGAGCTGAACGCCCCCGGTCTGCTGGGGGAGGCCGCCCCTGCCGGGCGCCTGCGGGAGGAGCTGCTGGAGCGCCTTTTGCCGGGGGATGTGGTGGTGCTGTGCGGCAGCCTGCCGCAGGAACTGCCGGCCGGATGGTACCGGGATCTCACCGCTGAGTGCCGGAAAAAGGGGGCCGCCGTTTACCTGGATACCGCCGGGGAGCCACTGATTTTGGGGATCACAGCGAAGCCGGACTGCATAAAACCCAACCGGGAGGAGCTGGAGCCCCTGTACGGCTACCGCCTGGCAACCACTGAATCCCTGGCGGAAGCGGCCTGGCAGCTGCTGCACCGCGGGGTAGGGCAGGTGGTGGTTTCCCTGGGGGCGCAGGGGGCGCTGCTGGCCACCCGGGAAGCGGTACTTTTTGCCGCGGCCCCTACTGTGACCGCGCTTAATACCACAGGGGCCGGGGACACCATGACGGCGGCCCTCATCTATGCCCGGCTGCACGGGCTCACACCCGAGGAGACCCTGCGATTTGCGGTAGCGGCCGCTACCGCAAAGGTGGTACGGGCCGGAACGCAGCCCCCCGTGATGAGCGACATAGGCGCCCTGCTGCCGCAGGTGGAGGTACGGTCCATTTAGGGTGCAGGAAAGAAAGCCGCCGCCCAAAACGCCGGTTTGCACCAAATGATTCAATTGTCACCTTCTCGAGAAAGGGAGGGCCCGGGAGGACGATCGGTCACACTTTGCAAAGCCCTCTACTAATATAATACGCAAAATAGAACGGATGTTCCTGCATGGAATGTCCGTTTTTTGAAAATTTTTTTATTTTTGGTGGATTTTAGGGGATAGGGTGGCAATATTTCTCTAGATAATGGATCTTATAGGGATGTTTTGGGCGGCGCATGAGGGCCTTTACGAGGCGATAATTGCACCGCTCGCCACGGGGGCTTACTTTTCTATGAAGAAAAGCGGGGAAAAAAACTTTATTTGGGGCAAGATTGCGGTCGCCTTCGGCGGAGTGGAGCCTTGTGCAAAGCTTGGTGAACACCGCTGCCGCGGGGGCCGGTTTGTGGTCGCCTGACGGCGTCGCAGAATTTTATAAAGGGTTTTAATCTGTACGCCTCCCGGCGAGGGAACTTTTCTATGGGAAAAAGCAGGCAAAAGACTTTTTAGGTCAAGATTTTTATTGCCTGTCGGTGGGGCGGAGTCTTTTGCAAAGGCGTAGTTTGCACGCCTCCCCGGCGGGGGATAGTTTGTAATCGCCTTCGGCGCCGCAGAGTCACCGGAAGGTGACGGTCTGTACGCCTCGCCGCCGGGGCGTTCCTTTTACTCGTGTGCGTCGTCGCGGGCTTTGCTCCATGTCGGGTCGCTATCCCTATGGGATAGGCAACCCTCCAACGCTCCGCCGCTCCTCCTTTCCCCAGCGGGCCTTGCGTCCCGCCGGGGGCCCCATACCAAAACACACTTGGGGCTGTGCCCCAAGACCCCCTAACGCTTAAGCTGCGGCTGGATACGAACGATGTAAACATCGTCCGTACGGCGCCGCAGATACACTCTCAAGGTGCCTGCGGCGCATTTTATGTGGGGGTTACTGCAAACCAATAGCAGAAAGTTATGCTGTTGAGCCTATGAGTTGAACAAGCAGTTATTTGCCCAGACGGCCCCTCCCCCGCTGCGGGGGAGGGGTAGGGGGTGCGGAGCTGAGCGCCGCCAGTGGCGG
>CEAC01009054.1_pt1 | contig 103575 bp, 102 predicted proteins | sample 557411 | NCBI WGS metagenome assembly CEAC01 (sample SAMEA3182094, study PRJEB8094) | gut metagenome | biome: human; feature: gut; material: Stool; isolation source: human stools | place: Canada | collected 2012-02-21
CTATCCTTCCTTCTATATTTCATTTCTTACTGAAATATAACCTAACAGAAAAAAATAAAGATTTGATGAAGATTTATTCCCGTATGGAATAAACCATCAATTGAATATCATTATCAGAACTCGGCTTTCCACTGAAATCAGCAAAGCTGTTACAAATACGAAGTCCTAATTTACAGAATATCTCCGTGATTTCATCCAAACTATATAACCTTATAGGATTTCCTTCTTTCATTTCAGGCTTATAAAGTGCTTCTCCATACATATAGTCTACCTGCCCATATATCAGCGTTTTTCTATCCTTCTCCCATTCAAAAGCAGATAATGTAAGTCCCTTTTCTCCTGCATCCCATAACTTGCAAGGGAAATGTGTTTGGGCATGCCATAAAGAATATTGGTTCGCCTTTTTCATATTTGCCTGCGAATTAACAATTTCATTGTCTGCATCATGCATACAAATCCACGCATGTGTCCATATATTTTTCGCATTATCCCCTTCATTCAGTAATGTTTCTATCTGCGATAATGTATCTCTATCTGCATTTCCCGACACCGTTAGCTGATATGTATATGGGTCAATAGAAAATACCAGATTCGTGACCGCAAGCACCTCTCCACCATACTTTTTTATTTGAACCGAAAGTAATATCATCAGGTGTAAGCGGTAAATTCTTCTCCGACCATTCCGTAATAAGCTCTGGGTGTACTTCTGCTAAACTGTTGTTCATAGCCAAACCTCAACCTCCTTGTGCTTAGAGTATATGAAGTTTTGGCTTTATCTTGTAGTTTGCGAATATCCGTATAAATAGAAAAAGCCCTTTGAGAAAAGGATTTCTCCTCTCCCAAAGGGTAGTTTAACTTTTACTTAGAATTATCTTTTTTAATAACTAAGTTATAATTGCTATCATAATACAGTCCAAGTTCTCTACACATTCTATCGTTCACATTATCTAACGCTTTCTTATATTCTGCATACGTTGGAGACAGAACCATTAAATTAGGAATGAATATATCGTTATATCCTTTATTTTGTAACTCTTTCTGCATTTTTCTCTGTGCAATAAATGCTGGATGGTATTTCATTATACCGTTTTTCATTTTAGCACCTTTCCATACTTTTTCTTTTAGTCTTTCATATTCACTTTCACTCATATCACGATAATAGGCTATCATCTCATCTGCGGTTCTGGTTTCTTGTGCAATCCCGCCTATCATCTTCGCACCTATTCCCATAATAAAAGGAACTTTCAATGTCGTTTCATCGCAATATTCTAATATATTATGTAGTGCCTGCTTCTGTTCCAGAGTCTTCAACCTTACATTAAGAAATGGTTTGAAATGACTTTTAAAATAATCTCCCCATTCTTTTCCCGGTAGCAAAGACTCAATTGCATTTTCACCGGTTTGATAATCAAGTGCCTCATTTGCTTTGTCTGCGTCACCATCATCTATAAATTGCTTCAAAGCTTCAAGTTCTGAGTCTTTTAAAACTTTTTCCTGCACTTTTTCTTGATAAATACGAAGAAGAATACTTTTGTCGCCAGTTTCCAAAAGGCTCTGTATGTCTTTAATACTAATACCGAGTTTTCTATATACTGAAATCTTTTTTAAAGTTTCAACATCTTGTGCAGTATAGTTACGATAACCATTGTTATCTTTATCCACTGACAGCAATCCATTTTCTTCATAATACTTAACTGCACGCTTTGTCATTCCAACCTCATTTATAATTTCATTTAATAACATCCGATGCACCTCCTTATGATTTATGTTGATAGTATAAGCGTATACGCTGCGTGCAGGTCAAGAGTTTTTCGTCTTTCTTCTAAAAATGGGCAATCCCGATTTCAGGACTGCCCATTCATTCTGCTAATTATGCGATTTTTTCTTGCTTGCACCGATTTCTGCATCAATTGATGTAAGTTTGATGTAAATCGCTGTTTTTTTAGTTTTTTATCAAATGAAGTACGTCCCGTCTATTCGGTAAAACGGTACATCTTTACATCATCTTAATAGAGCTTTGCACCTGCTGGAATATGGTCATCAACCATCAGAAGATGAAGCTTTTCTTCGCCTTCTTCTTCATGAATAGCACTGAGGAGCATACCGCAAGAGTCAATGCCCATCATAGCTCTCGGTGGAAGATTTGTGATAGCGATAAGAGTCTTTCCAACCAGTTCCTCCGGCTCATAAAAGCTATGAATACCGCTTAAAATGGTTCTGTCTGTGCCTGTTCCGTCATCAAGAGTAAACTGTAACAGTTTCTTTGACTTCGGTACTGCAACACACTCTTTAACCTTTACTGCACGGAAATCTGACTTGCTGAATGTATCAAAGTCTACCATTTCCTCAAACAAAGGCTCAATCTTTACTTTAGAAAAATCAATCTTTTCAGACTCAGTTTTTACATTTTTTTCAGGTGCTTCAGAAGCTGTATTATTTACATCATTTTTCTTATTTACACCATCTAATGACTTCATTGTCGGGAATAAAATTTTGCTCTCTCCATCCCGCCCCATGCCGCTCCGTAGTGCGCAAAATCCGCATAATTGCTGGGTTTTTGAAACTATTTATCATTCGTCCTGTGTCCTATTTGACCGTCCGCTTCACTCGAAAAGTTGTATAAAAATTGTAGTTGTTTGTAGGCATATTTTTTTGTGAAAAAGTGTGTCAGCTCCAAAATGTCAAAAATTGGATAAATTTTCCATGAAAAGGACTGGCACATTGTAGAGCCATGAAGAACATCCCTGATACTGTTTCTTTATCGCTTTTAGCCTATATTATAAGGTATCAATGCTAAAACTGCGGAAACCAGCAATGCACAAACTGCTTATTTGCAGCTCATACAAATATGAGTATACCCCCATCAGTTATTCAAGTCAACATTTTTCAGCGAACTACTTGTCTGCATAAAAAACTAGGAGGTTCACTATGCCAGAATACCAACTTCAAATCAAACAAGTGGTAGATTACCCACGATGCCGGATTTATCGTGAGTTCATCCACAAACTGATCAACGACCGGAGCATCCGCATAAACGGAGGCTCCGGCCTTTTTCATTTTACTGTACTTTGCAGCTATGCAAACTTCCGCACCTCATATCGCCGTATTGACGGGATCAGTTACACAGTCTCCCCCGGCGAATGGGTCTGCACCGTCAAGGAACTGTCTTGCTGGTTCCGCACCCGCTTTCATCGGCAGGCGCTGTCCATGCTGGATACCCTTCAGAAGCAGCACTTGATTTCCTATACACTGCTGGGCCGTGGCAATGTAGTCAAATATAAAATCCTCCACTGGGCCCGCCACAATTCCGCACTGGAGTACAATGCCCCTTGCCAAAAGGATACCGGTTTTTTCTTCCTGCCAGTCTCTGTTGCCCTGGAACTGGTCAGCTCTGCCCGCTGCTCTGAAATGGACATCGTTCTGGATCTGTGGGTATCCGCTGTCTACAACGATACGCAGGTGCAGGGGTCAGAGGTCGGTCCGGTAGCCTACTTTCGCAATGGTACAGGAAACCCGTTGGTCAGTTATACCGAACTCTCCTGCCGCTGGGGGCTGTCACGCGCTACCGTATGCCGGATACTGAAAAAGCTGGACGGTCTTGGGTATATCTCTATCATGTCGTTTCCCGGCCGGCATGGAAGCGTGATCTACCTGCAGAACTACCTGTCCACCATGTTTGAGATTTCCGATGTTTTAATCGACAAGGAGGAAGTTGCCATGACCTTAAACATTCATCTGGAGCTTCCGGAAACTGCTGAAACCGAAGAGAGCCATTCTATCTCTGAGCATGAGGTCATTGTTTCGGATGCACTTTCCAGCGTTTCAAAATCGCACATTGAAACGATACTCCGCAAGATGGCTGACATCCTATCTACGCAAGGGATTTCCTGCTTTTCTTGCCCACTCTCCCGCTATAAGTTATATCCCTTATCGGACGACTGCTGGGAAGAGTTGATTCCGCGTGCGCGAGGGAAATCTACAGTCCACTTTGGTCTGACCATCCTCTGCGGCACAAACACTTCAATCGCCACTTTTGAACTTACACTCACTCCCTCTGAGGAGCACGAAAATAGGAGGAACCTGAAATGAGAAAATTTGTTGAACCTGATGTTGCTGATAATCCCCTGTACCATGATACCTGGAAACTGCTGAAAAAATACCGGGATGTTGTGTGGAGCCTGGAGCTTTCTGTCCAGCATGTCCGCACCAAGTTTGAGATTGAGTATGGTACCTCCATTGAGGATTTTCTGGATTCAGTCTATCTGGCTGGCGCTGATTTGGCCGGAAGCGACATCGAGCATCATGCCAAATGCATTGAACGCAGCCACAAAATGCTCAAGCTGCTGGATTCCGCAATCGAATTGCTGCGTACCAAGCACAAAAACGGTGAGGCATATTACTGGTTGCTGTACTACTCCTTCCTCTCGCCGCAGCAGCTCAAAAATGTTGAGGAAATTATCGAGACCCTGCGACCGCATATCCGCGACATCAGTTTCAGAACTTACTACCGCAAACGCCGGGAAGCCATTGAAGCCCTCAGTTCCGTTCTTTGGGGCTATACCTCCAAGGACAGTTTAGACATGCTGGAGCAGTTCTTCCCAGAGCCAAAATCATCTTCCGGACAATCGGGCAAATAATTGGCACAATTCGGGAACAAAATTGGCATGGTTCTGCTCTTTCAGTGTAAATACCGATGTGTTAAACTGAATATGCTCAAACTTGCACCCAAAACCGAACAGGACAGTAACGGCACCTTTCATCAGGGTGCTTTTTTGCTGCCCAGATGGCCGCCCGGCCATTTGAAAGCCCACATTTGTTTTGACAGGTGTGGGTTTTTCTGTTCCCTATTGAGCATCAAAAAATCATTCAGAATTGGAGGATCGCAAATTGAAGAAAACGAAAACCCCTCAAACTCCGCAGCTTCAGGAGCCGGATACCCAGTCCAAGCGCAGGCTTTCGCTGCCCAAAGTGGCTTACAGCGCCTTCCTGTGTGTGATGATGTCCATGATATTCTGCCAGCCGGCTTATGCGGCAACAGATGTATGGACCAAGGCCAAAGAGATCATGCAGGATGTATACACCCAAATCCTTGCCATCTCCACTATCGCCGCCATCGTCACTGCTTCGGTAGCCTTGCTGCTCATGAACTTCTCCCGTTCCGGACGGACGGTGGATGAAAGCCGCGCCTGGCTCAAACGAATCTGTATCACCTGGGCTATCCTCAATGGCTTGGGCTTTATCATGGCGTATGTGACGCCGCTCTTTAGTGGCGGACAATGGACAGGCTGATTGACCGTCTGACTGCTCGCCGGAAAGGAGGCTTGCATTTATGGGCATTTTAGACGGCATAGTGGAATGGATCGCAGAACAGGTAATGGCCGGTCTTGATCTGGTGACCACATCGGTTTTGGGTGCGCTGGGCTGTGATATGGCTGTATTTCTGCGTTATTTTCCCGCAGCAGAGACTATGTACTCTGTTTTCGTGGCTCTGGCAATCGGGATCATCCTGCTCAACTGGGTCTGGCAGTTATTCAAAAACTTCGGTCTTGGCGCAGGTGTGGAAGCAGAAGACCCGGTAAAGCTGAGTATCCGTTCCGTTATTTTTATCCTGCTGACGCTCTTTTCAGATGAAATCGTCAATATTGTTCTTACCATCGGCGGCACCCCCTACCACTGGATCATGGAGTCCGACCTTCCTGCATTAAGCTTTGCAGACTTCAATTCCGTGATGCTGGTCATCATCGGTGTGTGTGCCAATGGGGCTGTGGCACTGATTACCTTGATTTTGGTTCTCATCCTGGCCTGGAACTACCTAAAACTTCTGTTCGAGGCAGCCGAACGGTATGTGCTGCTCGGTGTACTGGTCTACACGGCTCCTGTGGCTTTTTCTATGGGCGCCAGCCAGACCACAGCAAACATCTGGAAATCCTGGTGCCGGATGCTTGGCGGTCAAATTTTCCTATTGGTCATGAACGCCTGGTGCCTGCGCCTGTTCACAAGCATGGTGGGGTCCTTCCTTGCGAACCCGCTTTCGTTATAAGGAGGTCTTATCCTTGAAGAAACTCAAAAAATTTTTATTTGCGGCCTTTACAGTCGCAATTCTCTCCTGCCTGCTCTGCCAGCCGGCTTTTGCCGCTATCTCCGAAAGCGATGTGCAGGCTCAGGTAGACGCTGTGGGAAAAGAAGCCGTTTCCGGCAATGTGTTTATCTGGTTTCTCTGTGCTATCGGCTTTCTCAAAGTCGGTCAGAAAATCGATTCTTTCCTCTCCAGCCTGGGTGTCAATGTAGGACATACCGGCGGCAGCATGTTGGCTGAGGCTATGATTGCTGCCAGAGGCATCGGCGGCATCAAGAACTTTTCCAGTCACCACTTTGGCGGCGGGAGGAACAGCAGTTCCACCAATGTCAACGCAAACGGTGGTAAAGGCAGCGGCGGCTTTGGAGCAGGGTTTGCCAGCGGCGGTCTTGCTGGAGTGGTGAGCCGAAAAGTCACAAACAGCGCCATCAAAACAGCCACCACAACTCCCGGCTCCAAGCCCTCCGGTCTTGGCAGTCTTTTAGGCGATGCTGCAGCCGGAGGGATCGGCGGCCATATGTACGCTTCTTCCGTCAGTAAGGGCGGCAATTTTGCCAACAATGTAATCGGCAGCGTAGCCACTGGCAGTATCAGCCAAATGGGTTCCATTTCCGGTGAAAAAGCCGCCGAAGCCCTGCACTCTTACATGGGATACGCGGCACTGGAATCCGGAGCTGAAAATGTTCCGACCTTCCAGAATGTCGAAATCGGCGGCGGCCGCATCACCGGTACAGAAGTAACTGCAGAACATCCCGAAGGTATCTCCTTTGGTATGTACCACGCAGACCAATATGTTGCCCCGGAAGGCCAGTACACCACCGTTCATGCCGTGGATGGTACAGCATGGTATAAGCAGTACGCTGTGGATGCTGTTGACAAATCGCCCTATATGGCCCCTGACGGTTCTATCGCCTTCAACGAGTCCATTGTCAAAAAGCTGCCTCCAGCCCCGAGGAGAAAGGACAAGATATAAATGCCAGAAGATCAGAAAAGCGGTTTTTCCGAAGCTGTGGAGACCGGCGCCTCCGCAGCGCATACCATCCGCGGTGCAATCAAAACCGGAAAAGCTATTTCCTCCGCTGCCAAAGGCGCTGCCGCAGGCGGTCCTTACGGTGCAGTTGCAGGCGCAGTGTGGGCAGGTCGGAAGCATATCGGAAAAATCATTGTGGCAGTCATTGCCCTGCTTATGCTGCCGGTATTATTTGTTCTCATGCTCCCCGGTCTTATTTTCGGCGGACTGACCAATGCCTTTTCGCCATCTGACCCCGAAATTCCGATTTTGAATAGCGAAACAGCGATTATTGAGAACGCCAACGAGATCACCTTTACCCTCAACGGCATCTTGGGCGAGGCACTGGATGATGTACTTGCCCGGATCGAAGCTGACTTTGCGGCATCGGGAGCCGACCATATGGAGGTCAAAAATGCTTATTCCGGCGGGCCTATTTATAACGCCAACCTGTTTATTTCTCAGTATTGTGCAGCCAAAGACAAGGATTTTGAAAGCATTTCTCTAAATGACCTTGCCGCCACCCTGCGGGAAAACAAGCAGCATCTATATTCCTACACCAGCAAGCAAGAGATTCGTGAGAGCACCGTGACCGATCCGGAGACTGGGGAAGAAACAACAGAGCCAGAAACATGGATGGTCTATACTGTCCGTTACAACGGTGAGTCCTATTTTTCTGATGTTGTATTCCAGCTTACCGATGACCAAAAGGAGCTTGCAGCCGATTATGCCTCCAACCTAAGCCTGTTCTTGGGCGATGGTCTGCTGCAGAATCTGGAAGCGTGGACCGGAAACAGCATCACCTCTCTGGGCGATGTTACTTTCACCGATGGGATCACACCTGTTGTTTACTACAATCAGCTGGATGAACGCTATGCCGGTAAAGCCTATGGCACGGACAATATTGGCGGTTATGGCTGCGGCCCTACCGCTATGGCAATCGTGGTGTCCTCTCTGACAGACGATATGGTTGACCCTATGGAGATGGCCGAGTGGTCTTACAACAACGGCTACTGGTGTAAAAGCAGTGGTTCTTACCATGCACTGATACCTGCCGCCGCTGGGGAATGGGGGCTTCCGGTTTCCGGCTGTACCACTGCGGAACCACAGCGCATCACAGACGCACTGGCTAATGGTAAACTGGTAGTAGCAATCATGTCTGAAGGCCACTTTACCTCATCCGGTCACTTCATTGTCCTGCGTGGCGTAAAAGACGGCAAGATCATGGTGGCTGACCCTGCCAGTTACACACGGAGCGAACAGCTCTGGGATCTGTCCATTATCTTAAATGAGGCCAGCCGGCGCGCTGGAGCTGGCGGTCCGTTCTGGATTATCGGCTGATGTGCCCGCCCGGCTTCGGAAACGAGGTTAATCATGAATCATAAAATCGACCGAGATACCTACATAATACCACCGAATTTCATCGAGTCAGGCACCTTCTTCGGTGGTATGTTCAAAGCCCGAAATGTGATTGAAGCCGGCATCCTGGCATTTGCCATTGGTGTGCCGGTTTTTTCATTGCTCCCTCTTAGCCTGACTGCCCGTATCATCGCTTTGTGCCTGACCGCACTGCCAGCAGCATTGGTGGCGCTTATCGGAATTTCCGGTGAGAGCCTTTCCTCTTTTCTGCTGATTTTCATAAAGTACCTGCGAAACCGCCGCATTATAGGCGGTAACAGCGCAGAAGATGCGGTTCCGGCGGCAGAGCATGGCGGCAAGCATATTAAAAAGAAGGTACACAAGCCCGACAAGGCTCCCAGACGGTCACGGCGCTCCGGCAGAGAGGATTTCCCAGCGGAGTTTGATGAAGTTCGTAGCTACGAGATCCGCCAAAAACTCCGTCCTGTGAAAAAGCAGAAGCCTGCCAAGGAGAAGAAAGCCGCCAAGCAAAAAAAGAAGGTCTCCAAGGAGCGCAAAGTAAAACGCCCTATCCGCACCCAGGAGCCGAAGCCCGCCTGCCTTAACCCGGTAGCAGATTATCTGCCGATTTCCAAAATTGAAAACGGCATCATCTACACGAAGGACCACCGCTATGTCAAGGTCGTCGAGGTAGTACCCATCAATTTTATGCTGCGCAGCGCCCAGGAACAGCGGAACATCATCTATTCCTTTGTATCCTACTTGAAAATCAGCCCCATCAAGCTGCAAATCAAGGTACTGACACGTCGGGCAGAGATCAACCGCCATCTGGATACCGTTCGGAAGGAGATGGAACAGGAGACCAATGAACAGTGTCTGCTCATGCAGGAAGACTACCTCCAGTTCGTTCAGCAGATCGGTTCCCGTGAGGCAATTACCCGACGTTTCTTCCTGATTTTTGAATATGAGCCGTGGAGCAACACCAAGCGCTCTGATGAAGAAGGCGAGGCAATCAATGCCCTGCAAAGTGCAGTCCATACTGCTACCAACTACCTCCGTCAGTGCGGTAACGAGGTCATCGTTCCGGAAAACTGGGATGAGTTCACCGTAGATGTCCTCTATAACCTGCTCTGCAGAAATGAAAGTGCTGTAAAGCCGCTCTCCGTCCGGGCACAGGAGGTTGTGGCTGAGTACCTTGCCAAAGGGCGCGACAGTGAGATCGACCATATCCCTGCCACCGAATTCTGTGCGCCAAAAAGCATTGACTTCACGCATGGTCACCATATCTGCATTGACGGTCTGTATTATGCTTATTTGCTGGTGCCCTCTGATGGCTACAAAACGCAGGTTCCAGCCGGCTGGCTCAGTCTTATCGTCAATGCCGGTGACGGGATCGATATGGATATGTTCCTCTCCCGTCAGCCCAAAGAAACCATCATCCAGAAAGTCGGACAGCAGCTGCGTATCAACCGTTCCAAAATCAAGGACGCCAGCGACACCAACACCGACTTTGATGACATTGATGGCGCTATCCGAAGCGGGTACTTTCTCAAAGAGGGCCTTGCCAACAACGAGGACTTCTACTACTTGAATCTGCTGATTACCATTACTGCCTCCAACGAGGAAGACTTGGAATGGAAGGTCAGCGAAATGAAAAAGCTCCTGCTCTCACAAGACATGAACGCCTGCACCTGCCATTTTCGGGAGGAACAGGCGTTTTTATCTGCCCTTCCATTGGTGGCAATGGAAAAGAAACTGTATGAGCGCGGTAAACGCAACCTGCTGACAGGCGGTGCGGCAAGCTGTTATCCCTTTACCTCCTATGAGATGTGTGATGATAACGGTATCCTGCTGGGCGTCAACAAGTACAACAGCTCCCTTATTATCGTGGACATCTTCAATTCTGCGGTCTATAAGAACGCCAATATGTCGATCCTTGGCACGAGCGGAGCCGGCAAAACTTTTACCATGCAGTTGATGGCGCTGCGAATGAGGCGGAAAAATATCCCCATTTTCATTGTTGCGCCCCTAAAAGGCCATGAATTCCATCGCGCCTGCTCCAATGTGGGCGGCTCCTTTATCCAGATTTCACCGGCCAGTCCCCACTGCATCAATGTTATGGAGATTCGGCGGGTAGACCGCTCGGTGAATGAAATTCTGGACGGTCCAGGCATTCAGTTATCTGAACTTGCAGCAAAGATCCAGCAGCTCCACATATTTTTCAGTCTGCTGATCCCCGATATGTCTCACGAAGAACGACAGCTTTTGGACGAAGCCCTTGTTCGTACCTATAACACAAAAGGCATCACTCATGATAACGCCTCTTTGGAAGACCCTGCACAGCCCGGCCAGTACCGTGAAATGCCGGTGCTTGGTGACCTGTACGAAATTTTGAAAACCTCCAAGGAAACGATGCGCATGGCCCACATTCTAAACCGTCTGGTAAACGGCAGCGCCAGCACCTTCAATAAGCAGACCAATGTTCGGCTCGACAACAAGTACACTGTTTTGGATATTTCCTCCCTCACGGGAGATCTGCTCACCGTAGGTATGTTTGTGGCGCTGGACTTTGTTTGGGACAGAGCCAAAGCCGACCGTACAGAAGAAAAAGCCATCTTCATCGATGAGTGCTGGCAGCTTCTATCCGGCGCCGGTGCTGCTGGTGTAAGATTGGCTGGCGATTTCCTTTTGGAAATTGCCAAAACCATACGCGGTTACGGCGGCGCCTCGATTTTTGCAAGCCAGGATCTTGCCGATTTCTTTGACCTTGACGGCGGCAGATTTGGTAAGGGCATCATCAACAACTCCAAGACCAAGATCATTCTGAATCTGGAGGACGACGAAGCCCAGCGGGTACAGGAAGCCCTGCACCTGTCCGATGCTGAAACAATGGAGATCACTCACTTTGAAAGAGGTCACGGTCTGATTTCTACCAATAACAACAATATTATGGTGGAATTCAAAGCCAGCCCTCTGGAAAAGGATCTGATTACTACCGACCGCCGCGAGCTGCGTGAAATCGTAGAGCGAAAACGCCGTGAACAATCCACATCTGCCGAACAGCAGATATAACAATTTGAAGAGCGAGGTGATTCCCATGTGCAACTTTCCTGCCAGACGCCGCTATGCGTCTGCTTTGCGTCTGCATTACGCCTAAAAGCCAGTTTTGCCAACCAGATCATCTTTTGGCTTACACTGACTGGCTTTCCTTCCTATTTTAATGCGTCTTGAATACGCCTATATTACGCCATTGGAGGTGATACCCATGAAGACCAGGGCTGAAATCTATGGAAATGAAGCTGCGGCTCTGCTGCGGATCGTCACGATGTATCCCGGTCTCAATATGCAGCAGCTTCTTTGCTTTCACCCTGGCAAAGAAGAAATCATCAAGACCCTGCTCTCCCATCTACAAAAGCAGGGCCGTATTTTTCAAACTGATACAGGCGGTTACTTTCCGTCTGGTTGGGCAGCAAAATCAGACAACTCCCTGATACGGGCTGCCTGGGTACTCTTGGATTTTATCGGGCAGGTGGAATACCATGCTCCCGGTGATTTTCCGGTCAAGCTTATCTTCTTTGCAAACGGTGAACTATACGAAATCGTCTACTCAGCTTCCGGCCAGGAGGCCCTGATCAACCATGCGCTTCGGGATGACCGCAGCGGTGGACGCCGCATCATTTTGGTCGATAATCCGGAAGACATTCGCCGCATTGACTGCCCTGGCATTTCCGGTTTCTGTACCGTGGATGCAGCGGGCCAGGTGCATTACTTTAAGAAAACAGGAGGAACTTGATTGGAACGAAAAATCATCTCACACCGAATCGGAAGCATTCTTGATGATATATCCCGTTTGAGCAATGCTCTTTACGCGATGGATACCACGGATATTCAGCGCTATCCGGACAACTATGAAGTCTTATCCACTGATGCCGCCCTGCGGGCAGAGAAAATTGCCTGCAGGCTGCGGCATTTGATATATTCCAGCACCACCATCCGCAAAGGCGATTACCTGACATCCGCCGGTATTGTACACGGAATTGAGGTTGTCTATGAGGACGGTGTACTGGAGGTCACCCTGCCTGGTCTGCTCCCAAAACGCAAGCAGAGGCAAAACACTGAGTTTCTGCTCGACCCGTTCTACTTCTCATTGGAGCAATACGCCAAAGAGCATCCCATGCCCCGCTTCAGCGATTGTGTGGTGTGCTTTACGCAGGTTTATGACCAGTGCCTTCCCACCCGGCGTATCCGTGACTACGACAATCTGGAAGAAAAGCAGCTTCTGGATGTCCTCTCCACCTTCGTCATGGCTGACGATACCGGCCTGCTCTGCGATGCCTACAACACCGCTGCGCTGGGCGAAAAGGACTGTACCAGAATCAGTGTCATGGAAAAAAAGCGGTTTCCCGCCTGGCTTGCTGAGCATGAAAACACCCTAAAATCCATCTCGGATTTTTGAGCATTTTCAGCCATTGCTTGTCCGACCTGCCGCAACATCGTATTTAGCCCCGGATTTCGGGGCTTTTTTCTGTCGTTACACCACGGATTTTTACCGAAGTTCCTTGCAGTCTCGGTAAAAGCCACACACCACAAGGAGGTGATCACTTGGGAAATTCCCACAGCCAGACACGATGGCGTACAGGCTTCTCTCTCTGACTGCCATCTCCGGCGAGTTCCCCACAGACCAGCTTAACAGACTTCCCGGCAGTCCATATTATCTGGAGTCTGTTGTCACTGCACTGAAAAAAGACGGGCTGCTGCGTACCTATTACCGGGATAAACTGCGCGGCTACCGTCTGGGGCCGCGAGCCAAAGCCACTCTGCTGGAAAGCCGGCCGGACAGGTTTGCCAGCTACCTGACAGGAGATACCGACACCAACCGTTTGAAATGCGAAATTGACCGAAGACTCCGGCTACACCGCCTGGCAGAAACCTATGTGACCATGGATAATGCGGGTGTATGTGTGTATCGGGATGAAAAACCGGCAATTTTTGCGCCGGATGGTTACGCTGGCGGCAGGATTGTCTATCCTGCTTTTTTCAGTTCCAGAGAAGTGAAAGAAATGGGGATCGACACCACGAAGATCCGCAGTTCCCGCTCCACTGGAATACTCCTTGCGCCCTCCGGCATCTTCGTGACCTACAACAGCAGCAGCGCCCTGATGAAGTGGCGCTACAAATCGGAAATGCGGGTCAAGGCATTGATTTGGAGCGTAATCTGCCAACAGCGCCTGGCCCCACAGTTTCGCCATGAGGATGTTCATGGACTGATTCTGGGCAACAGCATGGATCTGGCTTACCAGATTTTGACCAGCACCGGAGGACGCAAACATGATTTCTTCATGCTGGATGGCAGCTATGAGCATTTTCTTTATCTTACCAACAACCATCAGGGGGAGGTGATACTTGCACTGCTGTGCGACCCTGTGAAAACTGCGGAGCTGGACCGCATTCTGCTCCAAGGTCTTACTGCGAGGCAGCCCGGACTGGCTATTGAGCATGACGGTGTTTCACCGGATGGCTCACCAGTCCTGTTTGGCTATTTCTGCGATCTGCCCCGTATCGCACGCTTCAACACCTCCCTCGAACTATCCGAGCGCCCAGGCACACTGATCTGTTTTGACTTCCAGGCAGAGGTACTTCGCAGCTACTGTGGTTCCCGGGTGCGCTTCCAGACCATTGATTTCACAAAATTCGAGGGGAGGTTGTTCCCATAAACAAGAAAAAACTGATCGTAAGCCTGATTGCAGCGCCCTTTGCCATTCTTGCGATTCTATACGCAGGCGGCTTTCTGGCACAGCTTTTGGGTAACTATGCAACCTGGAAACAGGGCGGCGGTATTCCCGGCGACGGTACTTCACCGCTGGCCGCTTCGCCCGACTTCCTTCTCTGCCTTTCCTCTGTGCTCCGACCGCCTTATGGCGTGTATGGCATTTTGATCTGCATTGGCTTGTTAGCAGTGCTGCTCATCATGGTCATGCGCATGGGATATGGTGATGCCGGCGAGTATGATGAAGACCGTAATTTCTCCTACTCCGCCAAAGGCACTTATGGCACCTCCGGCTGGATGTCCCGCAAAGAGATGTCCGGCGTACTGGATCTGGTGCCCGATCTGCGCAAACACAAGGGTGTTGTACTGGGTATGCTGGATGGCAAAGCAGTCTGCATACCGGAAGATACCAGAATCAACAGTAATCTGGCAGTCTACGGCGCCAGTGGTTCCATGAAAACCCGTTCGTTTTGTATGAACCGTATCCTTCAGGCCACTGTCCGAGGCGAAAATGGCGCCGGAGAATCGCTGATCATCTGCGATCCCAAATCGGAATTGTACGAGAAGTCAAGCGAATTTCTCCGCAGCCGGGGCTATTGCGTCAAGGTATTCAACCTCGTTTCGCCTGAAAACTCAGATTCCTGGTGTTGCCTTGCCGAAGTTGAGGGACAGGAACTCATGGCCCAGCTTTTTGTAGATGTCATCATCAAGAATACCACGAACAACGGCAAGAGCGACCACTTCTGGGATGCCTGCGAGATGAATTTGCTCAAGGCTTTGGTGCTGTATGTGGATCAAGGCTATGCGGAAGAAAACCGCAACATTGGCGAAGTCTACCGGCTGCTGACCCTCAACGGGGAATCCCAGCTTGACACATTGTTCGAGGCGCTTCCTTCCACTCATCCTGCCAAAGCACCCTACAGCCTGTTCAAGCAGGCCAGCGATACAGTGCGAAGCGGCGTGATTATCGGTCTGGGCAGCCGCCTGCAGGCATTCCAGTCTGAGCTGATCAAAAAAATTACCGCTAAGAATGAGATTGATCTGGAGCTTCCGGGTCAGCAGCCCTGTGCCTACTTCCTCGTTACCAGCGACCAGGACAGCACCTTTGATTTTCTGGCCTCGCTGTTTCTATCTTTCTGCTTCATCAAACTGGTGCGATATGCAGATCACAACTGCGAGGGAGGCAAACTGCCTGTGCCTGTCCATATCCTTGGGGAAGAACTGACAGCGTGCGGCACGATCCCCGACCTTTCCCGCCGGCTCAGCGTAATACGCTCCCGGAATATCTCTATGTCCTGTGTGTTCCAAAATCTCGCAGGATTGCAGAACAGATACCCACAGAATTTGTGGCAGGAGATCATTGGAAACTGTGACGCGCAGTTGTTTTTAGGCTGTACAGACCAGCTTACTGCCGAATTTATTTCTGCCAGGACAGGGCTTGCCTCTGTAGCAGTATCCAGCAAATCCAAACAGCTGGGCACCTGGCGTATCTCCAACTATACACCGGAGTTTCGTGAGACCTCCGGTGTTGGAAAACGCCCTGTACTTACTCCTGATGAAGTCCTGCGGCTCCCGCTGGACCAGGCACTCATCATCATCCGCGGCAAGAAGGTTCTGCAGGTAGACAAAATGGATTACTCAAAACACCCGGAAGCCAAGTACCTGCGTTCCTGCAAAGCATCTGCCCATGTGCCGGAATGGCGCCGCTTGGAAGAAGAAGCCGCCAAAACACCGCAGCCCGCACCAAAACCGGCTCCTGCAGCAAAGAAACCGGCAAAGCGCAAAGCCACCAAGCCGGCATCCCCCACGGATAAATCACCCAAAGAGGCTCCGGCCCCTAAATCTGCCGGTACGCCGGAAGGCATTATCACTGCAGACAAGGATTCCATCCTGTCTTGAACAAAACTATCAAATTCATAGGAGGTTTTAATCTATGGCAACCAAGAAAAAAGAAATTCTGGAACAGGACGTTCCTGTTATCGAAACCGTTATGTCAGAAAGCGAAACTCTGCCGGCCGATACCGCTCAACCTGAATCCCTTCCTGCCGATGCTGGCGATGGTCTGGATTTGAACGAACTGCTGGGGCAGATGGATCAGCCCCCGGAGGACACCTCTGCCGAAGATATGGCTGAAGCTCCCCTTCCTGAACTCACCGAGGAGGAAATGTTCGGGGATACGCCTGCTGAAACAGATGAGCAAAGTACTGCTCCCGCTGATATGCCGGAAGACTCTGATGGGCAGGCGCCTGATGTTTACGAAAATAACGCCGACGCTGTGCAGGAACCCCCTGCATCTCCCAAGCCCAAGCGTACCAGCCGAAAGAAGAAAGAAGCAGCTGCTCCTGAAGAAACTGTCACAGAGGAAGTTCCTACCGAAACAACAGAGTCGGCGGATACAGCCGAAACTATTCTTGATACAGAGGAACCTGCTGTGGAGCCTGATGCTCCTGCCGTGGAGGAAGCCGCCGATCCTGCAACCACTCCTTCTCCTCCCCGGCGTCAGCCCCGCCCCCAGCGCAGCGAGGTCCCCGTCCTTACCATCCGCAGCCGGGATGATGTCGAGACTGCCGAAGACCGTGATGATGTAATCTGGCATGAAATCCATAATGCCTACCGCACCCGCAAGATCATCACCGGCAAGCTGGGCGGCATTGAACAGCTGGACAACCGCAAGACGGTGGCAGTTGTGGATTACAAGGGGTTCCGTGTTATTATCCCTATCAAGGAAATGATGATCAATCTGGGCCGCAGCCCTTCCGGTCAGGAATATGCCGACCTTATGCTGCGCCAAAATAAGATTCTTGGCAACATGCTCGGCGCTGACATTGACTTCATCGTGCGTGGTATCGACTCCAAAACCCGCAGCGTAGTTGCCAGCCGCAAGGAGGCCATGCTGCGCAAACGCCAGATTTTCTATCTGGATACGGATGCTGCCGGTATGTACCGTGTCTATGAGGGCCGCATCGTCCAGGCGCGTGTGATTGCAGTGGCCGAAAAGGTTGTGCGCGTGGAAGTTTTCGGCGTTGAAACCTCCATTCTTGCCCGTGACCTTGCCTGGGACTGGATCGGTGACGCCCATGAGCGTTTTTCCGTAGGCGACGAGGTGCTGGTCCGTATTCTCAGCGTGCGGCGCAACAGTCTGGAGGACTTGGGCATCAAGGCTGACATCAAGAGTATTTCCGAGAACACCGACAGGGACAACCTGCAGAAGTGCCGTATCCAAGGCAAGTATGCCGGCCGTGTCACAGATGTCCACAAGGGCGTTGTCTATGTGCGTCTCTCCAATGGCGTCAATGCGGTAGCCCATTCCTGCTATGACTACCGGATGCCCGGCAAAAAGGACGATGTATCTTTTGCCGTCACCCGTCTGGATATGGAGCGGGGTGTGGCCGTAGGTATTATTACCCGAATCATCCGTCAGAACCTGTAAGCAAAGTGCCTGGGAAGCAGCGGCGAACTGTTTCCCAGGCTTGCTTTTTATCATTACCGAAACTCCCGCCGCATATCCTCTCCACACGGCTGTTCTCTTAAATCCTCTATATAGATTTTTATTTTTCGTTTGCGTTGATTTTTTACAAAAATGCGGATATAATATATTATAGTAAGGATTTAGGAGGTTATTTTATGCTGATTCAATTTAGTGTGGAGAACTTTCTCTCTATCAAAGATAATGTCGTGTTATCCCTGCTTGCCAGTAAGGATAACGAACATCCAGAGCACCTGATTGTGGACGGAAACAAAAAGCATTTGAAGTCTGCCGTGATTTACGGCGCCAATGCTTCCGGAAAGTCCAATGTCTTGAATGCGTTTTGGTTCATGGTAAATTATGTGCTGACTTCGCATAACCAGCAGCTCCACAAAACCATTGAGCGTTCGCCTTTCAAGTTTGACCGGGAAACACCCTCTCGCCCCAGTAGCTTTGAGGTCATCTTCACCACAAATGGCATCCGCTATGCGTATGGCTTTTCTGTAACAGACAAAGCTGTTATTGAAGAATATCTGTATTACTATCCCAATGGCAGGCAGGCACTCATTTTTGAGCGAAAAGACACAAAAGATTTTCGCTTTACCGTTGATGTCGATGAACAAAACACTCTCAAGGATCGCACTTCGGCTAACAAGCTCTATCTGTCTGTCGCATCAAACTGGAGCTATTCCAAAGTGATTCCGGTTCTGGAATGGTTTGCTTCCTGCCAGATCATCACGAAACATTCTGTTGCAGACGCCTACGGCCTTGAAGCAGAACAACTCAAAGATGATGACTACCGGCATGTGATCGCCTCTATGCTGCGTGTTGCAGATTTTGGCATACAATCCCTTCAGATGCGTGATGCAGAACCCGCTCCTTCTCAGCGTAATGATATCTTTACCAATATTGAGGCCATTCACACTGTACAGGATACAGAGGGAAATACTTCTTCCTACGCGCTGAACATGGCAGAGGAATCTGATGGCACCAACAGTTATTTCAAACTGATCGGTGTTGTAAAAAAGGTTCTGGATGAAGGAACGCTTCTTGTCGCTGATGAGATGGACGCTCATCTGCATCCTCTTCTGACCAAACACCTGGTCTCGCTTTTTAACAGCGTGGAGTTCAATCCAAATGGAGCCCAGTTGATTTTCACATCACACAACACCAATCTTCTTGACTTGGATGTGCTGAGGAGAGATCAGATTTGGTTTACCGAAAAAGACGAGCAGACAGCGGCCACTGATTTGTTCTCCCTTTACGATTTTTCCATCCGCAAGGATGCCAAGGTGGAGAAGGGCTATCTGATTGGCCGTTATGGTGCGATTCCCTTTATCAAGGGAGGGCTGTAAAATGGCACGTGGAAAAATTGAAAAGCGTGGACAGCGACGCAGAAAAATAAAGCCTGTCATTCTGATTGTGACGGAGGGCTCTCAAACGGAGCCTAAGTATTTTGAACACTACCGCAACCGTCAGACAAACATTGATATTCGTGTGGTCGGCAGCCGCACCAGCGGAGGTGAAACTGATTACCTCAGCCTGATCAGGAAAGCCGTGGAATATCAGAACAAAAACCAGATTTCCGTATCAGAGGGAGACTCTGTATGGGTAGTTGCAGATGGAGATGTGAACTACAACAACCCTGACCCCATCACTGCAAAGGACAGTCTGCTCTCCAAGGCAAGGAAAATGGCAGATGCGAAGGGGATTCAGATTGCACTCTCCAATCCCTGCTTTGAATTTTGGTATCTGTTGCATTTCCAGTACACCACCAAATTTTTCAAAGACTACCCCGCAGTGAAAAACGCATTGACCACTTATCTCCCTGATTATGAAAAAGCTGGCGATGTATATAACCAGTTAGCAGAGCATACAGCCATTGCGATTCAGAACGCCAAACGTGTAGAGCAATACCATCTTCAAAATGACAGCAGCAAACCGTTTGGAATTGCTGTCAATCCATTTACCGACATCCATCAGCTGGTGGAATCACTGCTGTAATGTTTCAAAGAAACATGGTTGGCACAAAATTGTCTCTACATTGGCACAGTCCTGCCCTTTCGCCGTAAATCCATATCTGTTATACTTGGTACAGTCAAAACTTTGCATAGCAGCCGCTCTGGTTTGGAGCGGCTGTTTTCAATTTCAGTAAAGGTGGTGGTTTCTATTCTCTTTCAAAAAGCCCGGAAGATGCTGAACAACGAGCGGGGCGAGGCCAACTATTTCAGTACGGTGGTCTTCATCTTCATCGCTGTCCTGCTGCTGGCCTTCATTATTGACCTGTTCAGCATCATTTCCACCAAGCAGGAACTTGACCATGCCGCCGATCAGATGGTCAAACAGATCCAGCTTTCCGGCGGCGTCAACGGCGAAACCGATGAGCTGTTTGAATTTTTGAGTTCTCAGATCGAAGGAGCCGAAAATATTTCCTACTCCATTGACGCTACCTACACATCACCCAGGCCATCCGGCATGACAAATGCCATCCAGCTAGGCACCCCCTTCTTCATTACCATCGAGGGAGATGCCAAACTGGGTGGGTTCTGGAATTTTGACCTGGTAAACATCACAGTGGTTGCCCGTGGCAGCGGCGTCAGTGAGCACTACTGGAAGTGAGGTGACCTATGAAACGCATATTCCTGCGGCTGAAACAGCCACTGCGAAACGAACGGGGCGAGATCACCTTTTTCGCCTGCTTTTTTGTGGTAGGTATCGTGATGCTGATTTCCTTCCTGCTCCTGTATGCTTCCATCCGGATCACCTGCATCAACATCCGCAACGGCGCTAAAATGGAGTTAAATAACCTCAGCGGCACGATTTACGCAGACACCTACCGTTCCCAGCGTGAGACCAACTTTGAAGAGTACCTAAATACCCTTTACTCCAGCAGTGATTATACCGACATGCTGGAGGCTACAGTGGCAGGCGGCCTGGACTCCAAGATTCCGCTTTCAACGGAGGATTACAAGGTTTCCGACATCAGCCTGGAGTTCAATGTAGAGGATGGACGGGTTGAATACATCTTTTACTGTGATGTGGAATTCTATGTACGGATGTTCGGTCACAGTTATCCAGCTATCACCCAACGGGTGGAGCTGACAGGCTACCACAACACAAAATTCTAACAATACTGTTGAAAGTCTAGCACATTCTACCGTATAGGCTTTATATAACAGCAAAAAAGGAGTGTATGTAAAATATGAAGAAGTTTTTCCAATCCAAAGGCTTTATTGTTTCCTCTCTGGCTCTCCTCTGCGTCACTATTCTGGGTGTCTGCTGGTTCGTAAGCCGCGACCGTACCGGAGATTTTAGGCCGGATGAATCCCCACCCAGCAACGTCACCGGCGATTGGTCGGATGGCGGCACGCAGACAGATGGTGATAATGGAGCAGATGCTTATGCTCCCGGCCAGTCCACAGATGCCGAAGAAGAATATCCCAAAGTAACCTCCCAAACGGAGGATGAGGTTGTGATCGACTTTACCGATACTGAAAAGCCTGAAGAAACGCCTCCTCCGTTGCCGGAAGGTAAGACCGAAATCAAAGATCCTGGTCAGGAGCATACCGTCAATCCCGACCCGTCAGTTCCGGAGGTTACTGCCCCGCCCGCCGAGCAAACACCGCCCAGCAATGAACCGGCTCCCGGCTCCAGCAACGGAAATGGAGCTGTATACGATCCGGTGTTTGGCTGGGTTGTTCCCGGAGATGTACAGCAGTCCAACGGTGACAGCGATGGGGATCTGAACAAACAGGTCGGCAATATGGGCTGATTTACTACAACTGAATATGGCACTACTTGGCCGTCACAGGATTGTGGCGGCCTTCCTATTTTCAAAAGGATTGGAGCGTGATGTATTTGAAACGACTTCTCGCCTTCCTATGCTGCTTTACCCTTGTTTTCTGTCTATTCCCCTCCTCTGCCTTTGCAACGAGCGGAAATGGAAACATAGATGGCGGAGGTGGCGGCATGGGTCAGGGCACAAGCAGCAACTTCTGGACTCCGGGTAATGATGGCGTCCGCATTACTGTTGTTGATGCATCCAGCGGAACTGCCGTATCTTCTCCTCTGGACTTTTCAAACCGGACGCAGAAGACCAGTCTTCTCCATTTTGGGAAGGTCAACAAACTGCAATACCTGAGCGGCACCGGTCTCTCCCTCCAGTCCGGCGCTGCCTATTCCTGCATTAAGCCCGCGCAGTCTATGCCCACAATCGTCAGCAGCAAGGGGCAGAGCAACATTGAAGCCATCAAACGGTATTTCTGTTCTGAATATGCGTGCATGATGGTCGCTCAGGCAGCCGGAGTCGATTATGAGCGGATGATTGCCGGCGAGTACAAGCTGCTGATCGAACCCATTGCCTATTTCACACACAACGGCCAGTATTACTGTATGACAGCTACTGAAGCTGGCCTGTATGATCAGATGTCCGGCGGCAATCTGCGGAAAACCATGACCTCGCTTACCCATAAAAACCTGCCGCTGTCCATGTTCCTGGAATTCAGTGACCTTGGTATTTCCGCCTGGACAGGCAACACCACTGGGAAGCAGAACAATTCCGACATCATCAGCACCCTCGGCGTTGGTATCGTCTGGTTTGATGAAGCTCCGCCGGAAGGAGAAATCGAGGCCCCTGATGTAGAATACCGGGTGGATACGGATGTGATCACCTCCGTCACACTGCGGACAGACCAGGATCTGACGCCGGATAATCCGGCATCGGTTACCTTCCATATTCCCGGCACCACCTACCGGGTCAATGATATAGTGATCCCAGCCGGTGACAGTCAGGTAGTCTGGGTCAAATGGCATACCCCCTCCACCCCACAGACCGTGACCATTACAGTATCTGTCAGTGGCGCCTATACCGCTCAGGATACCTTTGTTGCAAAGATCGTTGATCTGAATGAGCACATTCCGCCTGACCCTGTGGCAACCGACACGAATCCCGGCTACTCTGTTCCGCCCCTGCCCAGTGAAACGCAGAAGCTCACTGCCAACTGGGGCGTCTGGAGCTGCTACTGGGTGCCTGTATGGGTATGGTGCGACCACGGTGAAGACGGCGGCCACTGGGTGGATGAAGGATATTGGGAATACGAATATACGGGCTACTCCGCTTCCATCAGCGGCGAGATGTCTCTAATGCCGGACGATATTGTACCCACAGCATCCGGCAAGACGATGAAAAGCGGGTACGGCGTTAAAACCGAAGTGCGGGCAACGCTGTCCACAGATGCCCCGACCAGCCATATTACTTATCCCCAAACCGCTTTTTCCGTGTTCCCTGAGTTCCAGTATCAGACCTATCTGCGGCTTCTGCAGCGTTCCGGCGGCCAAAGTGCAAAATTCATCTTCAAGCCCAACGAGTTTTCCACCTATGACCGGACAGTGCATTTCACACCGCTGTGGTTCCCCGATGCCACCGACTACACCATCTATACGCAGGTATGGGATACCTGGACTCCTGACGGCATGTTATCCATCAACCTAAATGACTATGTTTCGATCCAAGGGAGCCTTTATGATGACTGGTATACCAATCGAGAATAACCTCTGGACAGCTTACCTGCTTACCATATTTTTTGTGGTGGTCGGCTTTGCTGTCTACGATGTGCTTTACAGACGGGTACCTGACCGGGCGCTCGTCTTTTTTATCCCCTTAGCTGCCCTGGCGCCGATTCTGCAAGGATACTTCCTGTTAAACCATGGACTCCCGCCGCTCTTTCTCTGGCCAGTCGCTACCCACGCTCTGGTAGGTGCCCTGCTCGGCTTTTGTATTCCATTGACAGCTGCACTGGCAACAAACGGCACTGGTCTGGGCGGCGGGGACATCAAGTTCTGCGGGATATTAGGGCTGGTCTATGGACCTTCCGGCATGGCGCTGGTCTTTCTGACTGCCGCTGCTACCGCAATGCCTGTGATCTTTCTTCTCAGGCGGCTTTACCGACCCGGACAGCCCCTTGCTATCCCCTTCCTGCCATTTCTCGCCTGCGGCTGCTGTACAGCGACCCTGGCCCAACTATTTTTAAGATAGGAGACAACGCTTATGAAACTAAATAACCGATTCATCTTCGGTATCCTCTCTCTGCTGTTGGCTGCAGTTATCGCCTTTGTGGCACTTCCGACCATCGCCCGCCAGACCAATGGCAAGGAGGAAATCGTCCGCATCACCCAACCGGTATTGAAAGGCGAACAAATCTCATCAGAAAATGCCGAGGTAGTTGAGGTAGGCGGCTATAACCTCCCCTCCAACATCGCCCATCAGCTCTCTGATGTAAACGGCCTCTATGCTACCGCCGACTTGGTTGTGGGTGACTATATCCTCACCAGCAAGATCAGCTCTGTACCGGTTTCGTCCGATGTGGCGCTCAACAGCATCCCTTCCGGTAAGGTTGCTATCTCGCTGACCGTTAAAACACTTGCTTCCGGCCTCTCTGACAAGCTTCAGCCAGGTGACATCATCCGTATTTACCACTTTCTTGATACGGCGGCCGAAGTACCGGAACTGCGTTTTGTCAAAGTATTGTCCGTCACCGACTCAGACGGCATCAATGTGGATAATGCCAAAGAGCCCACGGAGGAGGAAGAAAAACAGCAGTCAGCCACCATCACTGTGCTGGCAAGCCCTGAACAGGCAAAGATTATTACCGGTCTTGAAAATGACGGCGTAGCTCATGTGGCTCTTATCTCCCGCAACAATGATAAACTGGCAGCTGAGCTGCTTGCCGAGCAGGATAAGACTCTGCAGGAAATCTACTTCCCCGAAACTTTGATTGAGGAAGAAGCTACAGATGCGGAAAATTCTGACGCTGAAAGTGAACCCCAGGAAACGGAAACTGCAGAGTCTGCACAATCCACTAATGAAACTGCACCCTCGGCAGAATAATCAAATCAAGGAAGGAGGATCTTCGTTATGGGTAAAGTTATCACCGTCTGGGGAAGCCCCGGCAGCGGCAAATCCATGTTCTGCTGTATTCTGGCAAAGGCCCTGACACGGGACAAGCGGAAAGCCATCATTATCAATGCCGATATGAACGTCCCTATGCTTCCGGTCTGGCTGCCGGAGCAGATCATCCAGACCAACACCTCTATCGGTCAGGTTTTGAGCAGTGTGGAAATCGATACCTCTCTGGTTGCCAGTCATGTGACAGTACTGAAAAACTATCCCTTCATCGGGATGATGGGATATGCGGCAGGAGAAAACCCGCTGAGCTACCCGGAGGTCAAATATGCCATGGTACTACAGCTCATTCACGCTGCTGCCAAGCTGGTAGATTTCGTCATCCTGGATTGCAGCACCAGCATGACCAATGTGTTCACTCCCGCTGCCATTGAAGCCGGCGATGTGGTCATTCGTATCCTCACCCCGGACCTAAAGGGCATCAACTACCTGAAAGCCCATCAGCCTCTGCTTGTGGACGAGCGCTTCCGGTTTTCTGAGCATATGACATTCGCCGGTCTGGCACGCCCCTTCCACGCCTTGGACGAAATGGGCTATATCATTGGCGGGTTTGACGGCCTGCTTCCCTACAGTAAGGAGATCGACCGCTGTGCTACCGAAGGCGGTATGTTCAAGGCTATCACCTACTGCAACCCCAAATACACTGCTTCACTGAACAAGGTACTGGAAATTCTGGAGCAAATGGAACTGGCCGAGCAGTCAGAAGATGATGCAGCGTATGAATGTGAGGAGGATGCCGATGAGTAATTTGAATGATATATTCTTCACACCGGCTGCCAATCAAGAGCTGACCTATGACCAGGTACTGGAGGATGTCCAGCGGTATTTTGCCGAAAACCATGCTTCCACCATTGCCGAAGCTGGAGAAAGCAATGCAGAACGTGCCACAAGCCTGCTCAAAGAACTGATGGAACACTACATTATCAAGCGTAAGTATGCCCTTGACGGGCTCTCTACAAAAGAACTGTGTTCCAAACTCTATGAGGATATGGCCGGCTACTCCTTTTTGAAGAAATGGATCTATAAGCCCGGTGTTGAGGAGGTCAACATCAACGCCTACAACGACATTGAGGTGATCGAATCCAGTGGGCGCAGCATCAAAATCCCTGATAAATTCAGTTCGCCCCAGCACGCCATCGATGTGATCCGCAGGATGCTCAATGCCTGCGGCATGGTCATTGATGACACCATGCCCAGCATTGTGGGATTTCTGGACAAGAATATCCGTATTTCAGTAGACAAAACTCCCATTGTGGATGCAGATGTAGGCGTCAATGCCTCCATCCGTATTGTCAACCAGCAGACCGTCAGTGAAGAAAAACTGCTGAACTCCGGCAGTGCCACCGCTGAAATGCTTCACTTTCTGACTGCATGTATCCGTTATGGGGTGTCCGTCTGTATTGCAGGTTCTACCGGCTCCGGCAAGACCACGATCATGGCCTGGCTGCTGTCCAATGTACCCAATAACCGGCGCCTGATTACCATTGAAGAAGGCAGCCGCGAATTTGATCTGGTCAAGCGGGATGCACAGGGCAATATCCTCAATTCCGTGGTACATCTGCTGACCCGCCCCAGCGAGAACCCTGCGCTGAATATCAATCAGGATTTTCTTCTGGAGCGGGTGCTGCGTAAGCATCCGGATGTCATCGGCGTAGGAGAAATGCGGTCAGCGGCAGAAAGCCTCTCTGCAGCCGAAAGTTCCCGTACCGGCCATACCGTATGTACCACCATCCACTCCAATTCCTGCAACAGTACTTACCGCAGGATGATGACCCTTGCCAAACGCAAATACAACATGGACGACTCCATCCTCATGCAGATCATGGTAGAGGCGTATCCCATCATCGTCTTTACCAAGCAGCTGGAGGATCGTTCCCGTAAGATCATGGAGATCATCGAGGGTGAGGACTACCAGGATGGGCGGCTGATTGCCCATTCCTTATACAAATATGAAGTGGAGGACAATGTAACTGATGACCGTGGCGAAACCCGTGTGGTAGGACACCACAAAAAAATCGGCTTGATCTCTGATTCTCTGAAGAAAAGGCTGTTGGACAATGGCATTTCCAACAAGGAATTGGAAGAATTCATGGAGCCGCCAAAGGAGGTGGGTTAATTGCAATGGATCTATCTTATCTGTTTTATCCTGATCAGTGCCGGGCTTTTGGCTCTGTTTGGTGTGAAGCCGGGTGATTTTATTGACGCCCTCTTCCGCTCCCAGCGAAAATCCGCCACCTTGTCGGATGAACTGAACGTTCTTCTGGGCATGCCAGCCAAGGGTTTCTTTAATCAGGATTATGAACTGAAACAGATCTTGAAGGGCACCGGTCGGGCGGACCGCTATGAGGCGGTAAAACGGCTGTCCCTGATCCTGTTCGCTGTGGGGGCTGTGCTGGCCCTTTTGATTGGGAATGTGTACATGGTGCCCATTCTGGGCATCGGCTTTTCCCTTATACCGATCTGGTATCTGCGCAGCACTGCCGCCAGCTATAAAAAGCACCTGAACGAAGAACTGGAAACTGCTATTTCCATCATCACAACTTCTTACCTGCGTACCGAGGACCTGATCCGTTCTGTCAAGGAAAACCTGCCCTATATCAACGAGCCGGTAAAAGCCAACTTTGAAGCTTTCGTTTATGAAGCGGAGCTGATCAACGCCAACATCACCAGCGCTATCAACAGCCTGAAGATGAAGATACCCAACCGGGTCTTCCATGAATGGTGCGGCACCCTCATCCAGTGCCAGTCCGACCGCAGCATGAAGAATACCCTGCCTACCATCAACCAGAAATTCTCCGATGTGCGTGTGGTGCAGTCGGAACTGGAGGCAATGATGCAGGGACCGCGGCGTGAAGCCATTACCATGATATTTCTGGTTATCGCCAATGTGCCGCTGCTCTATTTCTTGAATGAGGATTGGTTCCACACCCTTATCTTCACCACACCGGGCAAAATTGCACTGGCAATCTGTGCAGCCATCATCCTGTTTGCGCTGACACAGATCATGAAGCTGAGCAAGCCCATCGAATATGGAGGTGATAGCGTATGACCTTTCTGGCGCTCATCGCCATCATCTTCTTTGGTTTTGCCGTTTACAACCTGACCTGCGCCTTTGTGGACATCCCGACCAAGAAGACCTCACAAATGATGATGCTCTCCCGCAAACAGCAGGGCACCAAAAACGAAAAGCTGCTCGATGTCTATGTGACCAAAATCGCCGGCTGGATCGCCCCTTATTTGCGGCTGGACCGGCTCAAGCGCAATAAGGTACAACGTGCTCTGGACATTGCAGGTCTGCAGCTTACCCCGGAGGTCTATACAGCCAGAGCCTGGGTAACTGCCGGGGCAGTTGGTCTGTGTGCCATCCCCATGGCATTTCTTATTCCGCTTCTGGTTCCTATTTTGATTGGCCTTGCGGTAGCGCTGTGGTTTTCAACCTACTATGCAGCCTTTGATTTTGTTAAAAAGCGCCGCAAACTGATTGAGGGCGAGATTCCCCGATTTGCTCTGACCGTCGGCCAGAGCCTTGAAAATGACAGGGATGTGCTTAAAATCCTGACTTCCTACCGCCGTGTGGCTGGGAAAGACTTCGGTGCCGAACTGGATCAGACCATTGCTGATATGAAGACCGGCAACTATGAAAATGCCCTCATTCGATTTGAAACCCGTATTGGCAGCCCCATGCTGTCCGATGTGATCCGTGGCCTGATTGGTGTACTGCGCGGTGATGATCAGCGGATGTACTTCAAAATGATTACCTTCGATATGCGTCAGATCGAGCAGAACAATCTGAAAAAGGAAGCTGCCAAACGCCCCAAAAAGATTCAGCGCTACTCTATGATGATGCTGATTTGCATTATGATCATCTACCTGGTAGTGCTCTGTACCGAGGTTATGAGTTCGCTCGGGGCGTTCTTTGGTTAATTGGTATCTGCCCTGGTATTTCCGGGCGTTTTCATACCTGCTCCTCATACAAAAAACCAATAGGGAGGTGAGCATTTGTACCCAAGCGATTTTCCATAGTGCAGGTACTCCATTTCTTTTCATCCGAGCCGAGCTGTTTCATCAGCCCGGCTCCATTTTTTACAGGAGAATGCCTATGCCCAAAAAGAAATTTTATCCGCCGAATGATACCGGCACCAAAAAACGCTGCTTTCGTTGCCTGCTGTTCCAGCGGCCTAAAGCATATCCGAACCGGCCCCGTTCCAACAAAAACAATCTGATCAAGCCTATCCGCCGCGCTTAACAGACGGTGGACTTGATATACCTATCTACTCAATCATCAAACATATAACAGGAGGTTACCCATGAGAAAATTCACGACCCGTATCTATACCAAAGCCAACTATCTGCTCAACCGCGGCCGTATGGCATTGTCCAATCAGCGCGGCGATTTTTACATTTCGGACGCCGTCAAGATCATTATCGCCGTAGTTTTGGGTGCGCTGCTCCTGGCGGCTCTGACCCTCATCTTCAATGATACGGTCATCCCCCGCATCACTGAGGAGATTGAAAGTCTGTTCTCCTAAGCACCAAATCAGGGGGCCAGTTTGCAGAACTTCTGCAGCTGGTCCCCTTTTTTATTTGCAGATAACGACTAATGGAGGTGAAAGCATGAATCAAAAACCGTGTCAGTTCTATTCCTTTCTGCAGGCAGTCCGGGGTAACTGGCGCAACGCCCTGTTCATCCGCTGCAGCGGTTCACTTTGTCCAATGATCCGGCAGGCATCCTGTGAGGGGTTCCTGATGGCAGCAGACGCAGGCTGTCAGCCGATCTTTCTGCCCGTCCAGACAATGCGGAAGCTGAGTGGAGAAGCAGTGGACCCCGAAGAATGCTCTGCAATTCTGGAGTGCCGCTCGTTCCGGACTGCTTATACCAAGTTTCTGGAATGGCATACCTCTTCGGACCATGTATGTCCGTTTTTACAGCTATGCCCAGACCGGGATACCTACTTCGGATGATTCTGCCTGTTAAGACGCAATGCCGCCGTCATCGGCGCGTAATGGAGGTGATTTTATTGAAACAAAAGCAAATCAAATGTCCTTATTGCCATGCTCACGCTTCTCTTCGGCCTGCAAGCCTTGTGTATGGATCTACTCCACAGACCAGAGGAAAATTCCTGTATGTCTGCGACAGATGGCCGGCCTGCAATGCCTATGTCAGTGCTCATGAGCGCACATTGCTCCCCATGGGGACACTGGCGAATGGCGATCTGCGCCACAAACGCATTCTGGCCCATCGTGTCCTAAAAAAACTGCAGCAGGACTGCCATATGGAAAAATGGGAGGTCTATATCTGGCTGCAAGCCAAACTGGGGCTGGATGCACACCAGACCCACATCGGCCAGTTTTCCGAATATATGTGCGATCAAGTCATTTCCCTCTGTCAGCAGGCTCCGGCGTACACATCCGGGCGTGCTGCCTGAACGGAGGTGAAGCCTAATGAAACAAAACTTTAAGCTTACCAAAGACCAGCAGACACTGGTAGAAAAAAATCTGTCCATCGTTCACTGGGTCATTGTCAACAACATCCATGTAAATCCCGGCATCTGTGGTCTGGAGTACGGAGATCTGTTCCAGGAAGGATGCCTGTGGCTCTGCAAGGCCGCCTTTACCTACCATGCCGGACAGGCGCAGTTTTCAACCTATGCCAAAAAGGTTGTGAAAAATGGACTTCTCTCCTACTGCAGGAAAATCTGCAGTCAGGGGCGGCACATCAGCCGACTGATTATCGGAGAACAGGGCGAGCTGGCCGCAGATGGAGAGCAGGTAGACCATCCCGACGACCATTTTGACTCCCACCTTTCTCGTCTGGAAACCCTTGATCTGCTGGAAGCCAGCAAACAGAACTATCAGGGCGTTGCCAGACTTGGCATCGAAGCACTGGCGCTGAAGGTCCAGGGAATGCGCATTACAGATATTGCAGCCCTCTATCAAGTCCCTCCTTCCCATGTGGGCGCCTGGATTTCCCGCTCCCTGGAAAAGCTTCGCAATGACCCTGACTTTTTGACCTGCCTGCTTTGATTTGTTGAAAATCAGCACTGGCAACAGTAAGGGATATGTATAAGAAGGAGGTATCGAAATATGGCAATCAAAACCCTATACACTGCGGTCGGCCGGTTTGAACGAAGGACAAACGGCTGCAACCGCAGTTGTCCAATCATCCTGTTAGGCGGTCAGGAGTACATGGTCGATATGCAGGAAATGGTGATTTGGAGCATGCTCAACTGGAGAATCCTGCGCTGGGGTGACATCGCACAAGAATACGAAAAGCTAGCCACCGCATCCGGTTACTGTACCGAGCGTTCTTGGGAAGACTGCACAAACCGCCTGCTGACCCGTGGCCTTCTGGTATCCGGCAGCGGTGAAACAGAATACGATGCTCTGTATGACCTGCTTGGTTCGCTCAGCATTATCCCAACCAGCGGACCGTTCTTCCTCCGGCTCGCCTCTTTTGTCAAGCTGACGCTGCTGGCACATGTTCCAGTATCCGCTGCGCGGAAACTGTTCCAGAAAGATAAACGTACCAAATACGAAGCTCTTGTCATGCGCCTTGCCGGACAAGCCCTGCTCTCCACTGCAGAGATCATCAAGTGCATAGATAAAAATATTTCCCGCCTCCCCAATGAATGTGCGCTTTTGGATTCCCTTTACGGAGATGAAACGACCACCAGCGACAACATTGCCAGCATGGTCAAAATCAGCCAGAGCAGCAAGCCAGTGACATTAGCTGTTGCCAATCTTTATCTGCGGCAGCAGATTATCTTTGAGAGGGTATGAGCATGATGGAACAATGGACTCTTTTTCCCACTGTATTGCAACGAAAGTTTCTACTCACTCTGCTGGCCGGAATCGCCAGTGCGGGAATCAGCGTCATCATCTGCGTGGCGACTAAAGATCATATCCTGCTGGCATTGGGGATTATCGTACTCTGCGCCTGTCTTATATCCTGTCGAGGGATCTGGGCGACTGCAGCACATAAGAACTACGAGGTAGTGGAAGGCATCTGCGCCGGTATCAGTACACCTATGCTCCGCCGTTACCGCAAAGTGCATTTGGTAGACAGCCATGGCATGGAGATCACACTGCTTCTCAGCAAATCGACCTGGCTTAAAATAGGCGCACCCTACCGATTTTACTTTCAGAAAGGGACGCGGTCTACCGTGGGAAATGACTATCTGGACGCAGCCCTTTTGACGAACAGTTTTTTGGGCTATGAAGCAATCAGCGAGCCGGGGGAGCATCCCAATCCATCCTCTGAATCCTAAAAATGCGAGGTGGTTTTGAGCCGCCTCGCTTTCTCAAAGGGCATTTTACAAATCACAATGACCAACGCCTGATTTTCTTATATTTTGCAGAATACATTCCTTCTATCCCTATTTATTAAGTAAATGAAGGAAAGGAGGGTTTCCCATGTATAAGCCCCATACCATTGAACAATATAAAGTCTATCGCTTTCTGGAGGAAAACTTTGCGCTGGAGCATTTCCTGCTCGCTCCTTTGTCACGCTTCGGACTGATGCTGGAAGACAAAACCGGTGAAAAAATCGCATTTGCCTTTCTCAATAACTGTGTGCAGGAAATACCTGTACCGGCTCCAGCTGCTCCGGAAACAGTAATCGCTTTTCTAAAGCAATTCCGCAGCCTTACGCCCCGCCCAGTCGTCCATGACTTTGAAGCGCTGACCCGCTGGTGGCTGAACAATCCCAACCCGCTTACCTACCAGCAGGCACTTGGTATGTCCGATGATCTCTACCGTCATTTTCTGTCCCATCCTTTAATCAGTGAAGATGAGGCCCTTCGGCTGGCACGCAAAGGACTCGTTACCGAATCGGAATATAATGACCTGCAGCTATGGTATTTCAACGGCCATACAATGTCCTGCTGGTTTGGTCCTCTGGGAGTAGATGGCACCGGCAGCCTATATGGTCTAACCTTTGACTACCAAACTGCATCCCCAATAAAAACGCAGTTCTACCTATTGGACGACTACTACCGTATTATGAACCATCTTACAGAGTAAATCCCTTTCAACCACTACATATCGTACTTGTCGCTGGCTATAAATCTATATATAGTGTTTTACATCTTGACAGGCACAAGATGCAGTGCTATACTGTATCTGTAATTGATTTTTGTGCGTATCCCATTTGGGAATACAGGTCTTTTTGATCTGTACCGTAGGCCAAAAGCCTGCATTGCACACGCTGTTAAGTTTGTATGCAAGTGTCAGTGATTTTTTGCGCCCTTTTAGGGCCGAAAAACTGCTGGCACTTTTTTATATAGATAATAATGCCAATGGCAGAAAGGAGTGTTATGGCACAGATTTTTGTGTTCGGGCGCGTCATGAACGACCTTGTACCCAAAGAAAGCCAGTCCAAACAAAGCTATGTATGCTTTGATCTGATGGAACGCACCAAAAACTGGACGCAGTTCTATCAGGTATGGGCCTGGGATGCAGATGTCACCCGGCTCATGCAATTCAAGGTCAAAAAAGGCAGTATGATCTGGCTTGCCGGCTCACAGCGGCTGGTAGATGTTCGCATGAAGGACGGTAAATTGGAAAAGAAGCTGAAGGTCAGTCTAAATGACTTTGGTTTCCTCCCCAAACAGCCCGCCGCAGCGAACAGACAGGAGAATGACCCGGACATTACTGCGGAACCCGCACCGCCTCCCACAGAGGTATTGGACGGTGACCGTGAATCCCTGCCGGAGTAGTTTACTTCGGCGCCCAAGAGGGACCGTATCAAGTTTTTCAGAATGAAACTGAAAGCTTGGTGCGGTCCCTCTTTTTTTGTTTTCCAACAAATTCAGAAAAAAGGATGGTATCAAACATGAATAATGACAAAGGACTTTTGAGCGGCAGCATCACGATCCTGATTGGTGCGGTCATCGCAATTATGGCTCTGGTACGTGGGCCCTGGCAGGTTTGGCTGCTTCTGGGCGTTTTCACTCTCTGGGGACTGTGGGTAGTTTTGATCCTGCTTCTCCCCTATATGCAGCAGGCTAAACGGCATCGCCAGCGTCAGCAGCGCACCAGACAGCTCCATGCAGAAGGCCTCCAAACAAGAAGTTTTGAGATCCCTGACCTGGGCAGCACCAGCTCCGATGAACTGCTGGTTCGCCACACCAACCATCGTATTCTGGCATATCTGCGCTCCGCTTATCCGCAAGCCACCTTCGAGTGGTGTGAAAAGCAGCCGGAGCAGCTGATCCGCAATGGCGGTACCGGCCGCATCCGTGTGTTTGGTATTGACGAGTTTGATCACGCTGATGTGACATTGGATCAGAATGCCAATATCAAATGCGATATGGTCAAGATCGTTCCGCTATCCAAGGTCGGCGGAGAAACAAACGAGGATGATGCAACACCTCCGAACAGGCAGCCTGTTGATCCCCGTATCTGGTATGAAACGCAGGGACGCTCTGTACTGGAAGCACTGATCTCCGACCTTAATTCCCGCGGGCACAGCAAACTTACGCTTCGGGAAGACGGTGATATCTGCATTGAGCAGGGCGAAGATGCCGTTTCTCAGGAGCATCTGAACAACTTTCCCCAAAAGGTCTACTGGCCCCGTCTGGCAGAGGTTCTGGAAAGCAATGGTCTGGCGGCTGAAGTCACTGCCCAGGGCATTCAGGTATCCTGGTAATGCTTCTGCTGACAAGGAACACAGAGAAAGGAGTGAACTTGACGAATGAAATCAGGACTTACCATCGTGGAAATGGCACAGCAGATTGAACGCCAATCCAAACTCAAGCAAGACTATTTGCTTGATACCAGGCGACTTCAAGTAGAACCTTTTGGTTCTCAACTTTATCTCCACACCTTTGATGACCACGATGACCCACTGGTGGAGCCATTGGAGATCAACCAAATCGCCCATCGGCAGATCGGCACACATCTGAAGATTCCGGCTGCTTACTATGACCGTATGCTTTCCGATTATCCGGAACTGCTGGCAGAGAATGTGAATTCCTGGTTCCAGCGGGAACCGACCCAGCGTATGGTCCGCACCCTGGATGGCACTGTACGGGCGTTTTTGAGCAACCGCTATCGCCGCATTGACAATCTGGACATTGCAGAAATCGTCCTTCCTGTCATTCAGCAAATGGAGGACGCCTATTTTGAAAGCTGCCAGATCACGGACAGCCGTATGTACATCAAGGTAGTCAACAAGCGGCTTGAAGCCGAAGTTGTACCCGGTGACATCGTACAGTCCGGCGTTATCATAAGCAATAGTGAAGTTGGACTGGGTTCCGTCAACATCCAACCTTTGGTCTATCGGCTGGTATGCAGTAACGGCATGGTCGTCAACGATGCCCAGACTCGCCGCACTCACATCGGCCGGGTCAATGAGGCAGATGAAAACTTCCAACTGTTCTCACAGGAGACATTGGCCGCTGATGACCACGCATTTGCCATGAAGATCAAAGATACCGTGATGGCCGCCGTGGATGAAACGCGGTTTACACGGGTAGTTGGCATGATGCGTGAAGCCACAACCGTTCAGATGAATACCACTGATATTCCCGGCGTTGTCCGTCTGGCAAGCAAGGATTTCAATATTACCGAGGAAGAAAGCACCGGCGTTCTGCAGCGTCTGATTGAAGGCAAAGATCTGACCCTCTATGGGCTATCCAATGCCGTAACACGCTTTAGTCAGGATGTGGACAGCTATGACCGCGCCACTGCCCTGGAGGGGATCGGATACAATATCCTGTCCATGCCCCGACAGCAGTGGAACCGTATCAATCAGATGGCCGCCTGACCATCTGCAACCATCACAATTTTTAAGGAGGAACCACTATGTATAATCAGAACCGCGATTTGATGAAACAGGAAAAATTCATGCTCCCCACTATGATTGAAGGCGATTTCAGCGCCGAGGAACTGGCTGAGGACGCCGATGGTCTGCAGATGAGCTTTCAGCGTGTCAAGATTCCCGCCGGCGGCACACTCCAATTTGAGATGCCGTCCGATGATCCGGACAATCCCGACTATGAAAAGACTCTGGTAGGCGTCATTCTACATAACCACGCCACCTGCGCCTACTGGCCGGCTGGCAGCGAATATGACGACGATACCACGCCGCTTTGTTCTTCTGTGGATGGCAAGGTTGGCATCGGCACTCCCGGAGGCGCCTGTGCTGCCTGCGTGATGAACCGCTTTGGTTCTGCACCTGATGGCAGTAAAGGAAAAGCCTGTAAAAATATGCGTGTGCTCTACCTGCTTCGCAGTGGTGAGTACATGCCTCTGCAGGTAAATCTGCCTCCTACCAGCATCAAGCCCTTCAAGGAGTTTCTGAACCGGGCCTTCATGCTCCGCCGCCGCGCCACTTACGGCAGCATCGTGCAGATTGGCCTCAAGCGTGAGAACAACGGCACCAATGACTACAGTGTTGCTACCTTCAAACTGCTGCAGGATTTCCAGGGCGAGGAGCTGGCTCAGATTCGGGCTTACGCCAACAGTTTTAAGGAGCAGATCAAACTCCTGCTCCAGCAGCGTGCCGAGATCACTGAGGAGCAGCGCGACACCGGCTGCGATTATGTAGTCGAGCCTGGCGCCATGACCAACGAGCCGGCAGACGGTCACTATACTGTCAGCCAGATCAATGGTGACTGCGAGCAGCTGCCCGCATAAGTATTCTGATGTGGTCTGCGCCACATGACACATGAACAAAGGGATGCCTTCGGTTTAACACACCGGAGGCATCCCCCTTTTTTTATTTTAGGAGGAAAACACAATGTTATGTGAAGTACCATTAACCAAAGAACAACAGACATTTGCCACCGCCCATCATAGCCTAGTCTATAAGTTTCTGAACGAAAACCGGCTGCCGGAAGATGAATTTTACGATGTAGTTATTTTCGGCTATCTGAAAGCTGTTCGGGATTATTTTTCTGATCTCACTGCACAACAGTTTACTTTTTCCACCATTGCTAATCGTAGAATGAAGTTCTGCTTGTTCGATTACTTCCGCACCCAGGAGCGCCGCAAGCGCAATATGGAGGTTCTCAGTATTCATGTCGGATTATATCCCGATGGTGCGCCTTTAGAAGATACCATTCCTGCTCATGACCCAATCATGCAGCAGTTAGAAATGGATCTTCTGCTCCACGAGCTGGCTGGCAGAGTATCCAAGCAGCAAATGGACATTATTCATCTGAAACAGGGCGGCTATGGTATCCGTGAGATTGCCCGCACCCAGAAGGTTCCCATGCGGCGCATTAAAGAGTTGCTAGCTGAAGTCCACGATGTGCTGCTGGACATTTGCTATGGATGAACCCATTACAGATAAGAAATACCCTTACATCCACATTTTCAAAAAGATTGGAGGTCAAACCGAATGAAGAAAGAAAAGAAACAGATCGTTTTGAATGGCTCTCTGCTGCGTCCACTGTCTGTTGGGCGAGGTGCGCTTCTGCACGCCGGAGGAAACATCTACCACACTTCGCGTGTGGTGGCGATTCTGGAGGAGTCGGAGGATTGCGTCCGTTTTGAAACGCAGAACTCCCACTACCATCTCTCCATGTCCCCTTTTCCGCTGGCGGCTGTCAGTCCGCTCCCTGTGAGATTGGCCGCATGTGCGTGAAGGGGCTGTAAATGGATTGGAACAGCCGGCTCCCGCTGACTATTCCACAAGTTCTGGCCGTGGCGGATACCATTCCGTCACGGCTCTTTTTATGGAGGAACAAAATGAACGAAGAAATCATGAATGAGATCCAACCAGTCCACCCCAAAGACCAGTTTACCTTTTCCTGCCGTCAATGCGGGGCGTGCTGCCGCAATATCGAAGGTTGTGTAATGGTGGAGAGTCTGGACGCCTACCGTCTGGCTCGTTACCTCCGGGCAAATGGTGAGCCCATCGAAAGAATAGATGATTTCCTGTTCCGCTACTGCGATCCGGAACTTCTGACCGAAGAAGGCTTCCCTATCTATATGCTCAAGACAAAAGCCCCAAACGGCTCCTGTATCTTCCTTATGGATGGGCGCTGTTCCGTCTACCCTGCCCGTACCCGTACCTGCCGTATCTATCCTCTTACCGTAGGTCCAGGGGAGCGTGGCCGTGATTTTGAATACTGCCTGTGTCTGGACCGGCACCGGAGCCACTTTACCGGCAGCCGGGTATCCGTCAAGGACTGGTTGTATCAGAATTTTAAGAGGGAAGATAAAGAATATGTAAAGCGGGAATATGAGATTGCCACCGAACTGGGCAAACTGATGCGCGCCATTGACCCTGCCATGCGGCAAGGCATTGTATTCAAGGTACTCTACTACCGCTATTACAATTTTGATTTAGACCAGCCTTTTCAGCCTCAGTATGAGCAGAATAACCGACACCTGTTAGCAGACCTGCACCGGATTGCCGGGGAACAGTAAAAGGCAAATGGCTTTTAGAAAGGGGGCCTTATTTTATGAATTTACACGAAACAGCAATGGGGCAAAGATTTTTTAATGTTCAGTTCCCCGCACTGATTAACACACTCAAAGACATTGCGGCGGCGCTTTCCCGCCCTGCACCATCTGCTGTATCCTTTCCGGCAGACCCACATTTTCTCACTTCGCTCTATTACGGCGAATATGAAGCAGATGTGTTCAAGCCTGATAAACGCCTCGCGCCTTTTAATCAGGCAGTACAACAAAAAGAAAGAGCGTTGCTTCCGCTGCTCTCCAACGAGGCGTCCATCGCTTTTGAACAGTATCAGGCTGCGGTACAATGCCGCAATTCTGCTGTATTGGAACAGGCATACGCCTCTGGCTACCGTACCGCTGTGCAGATGTTTGCGGCAGGCTTAGGTCCTCAGCCGCCAGTACCGGAACATGGGGAGGATCGCAATGGATGAGAACAGACTGCCCGAACTGCCCCAGGATATTTTTCGGCCAATGATCGCCCAATCAGTCCAACTGGAACAGTTTTTGGGGGAAGAACTGCTTTTTTGCTTTCGGGATTTTGATGGTGTCCATACCTTCACTACCTGCTATGGCGATATCTACAAAATTGTCAATGCACTGCGGGATTATATCCGGCTTCTGGAAGCGGTGTGCGACCAGTGGGAGCTGACTGGATTCCATCGTGCTACCTATGAGTACCATGCAGAAAAGCTGCGTAAAATTGCGGATAAACTGCAAGCCGGTATTGGCTACGACTATGACAAAGCCGTGGAGCGATGCAAAAAGAAACGAGCCCGAAAGTCCCACAGCAGCGATGTCGGGGAAGATGCCCTTCTGCTGACGGTACGGGTTGCCGGCAAGTCCACTGACAATAAAAAGGAGGCTGCGCCTTATGAGGAAGATACCCCTTGGGAACCTGAACTCGAATAACCCTATAAAAACATCTGTTAAAAAGTATCATGCAAGCGTTGCCCGGCAATCTTCCAGAGAACGGAACCGATTGCTGGCCTGCAAGAGCTTTGCATTTATCCACGCCAATGTGCATAAGCACTGCCGCCACTTCCGGCGCGGATAGCCGCCCGGAAGCTACCCACGGAGGATGCCTATGGAACGAGATGAACTACGCACTACTTTAGTGAACCATCTGGAAACCCTGCGGCGCAATCTGCAGGTCGTATCCATGGAGGTGCTGAAAACCAAGTACAAAAAACCATTTGATGCCCTGCGGCAAGACATCTGTAAAGCCGCTACCGCCTATACCCGCTTTCTGGTATTTGACGGTATGCGGATCAAACACAAATACTTTGATGAGGCTGTACCCTATATCGATACAGCTGTGAAGCAAACCAAGCGGCTCAAACAGATTTCAGATGCTGCCTTTCAGCGTCAGGATATTGACGAGATCGAATCCCTCGCCCTTGCCTTGCGCAAAGAGATAGAAGCCGCTCTGCAGCCCTTCTATATGGGACATATGTGCCTTTATGTGACGCCGGAATGCTTTGACGACCCGCCCAAGACGCCGGAAGTCTACAACGATGCAACCGCCTGCGTCTGGCGGGATGGTACATGGCAGCTCCTGGAGGATACCAGCAAAGGGTTCCTGCTCTTTGTTCAATCCAAATCCAAGGAGGAAGCTGCCGCATGAAAAATACATCCCAGCAATATCCAAACAGCGAAGCACACGGTTATCTCATGGAGGCCAAAGCCTGCAAGCTTTTGCTCAAAGACTTGGAGCGCATCCGCGCCAAGCTCAAGCGGCACATCGAAAAGGAAGCCGCAGACCGCGAGGCAGAATTTGAAGCAGCTATGCAATACCATAGCGAAAGCGACATCCAGGAAGCCTACGGCTGGGAATTTATCAGCGAACAGCAATATGAACGCTATCTGGAATTGTTCCGTCAAGGCCGCAAGGCACTTGATGAACACAGCCCCACTGTTACAGAGCTGGCTCTCTCCATCCTGAACCGCATCTTTCAGGATATTGATAGAGACTGCCGCCAATGCGAGTTTGAAGCCCTGTCGCCGGAAGAACAGCTTGCCGAGTTGAAGCGTGCTGAAGAATCCAAGCAGGCATGGAGGCAGTATATCGCCAGTCTGAAAGAAATGGTCGGCTCTATGACTGGAAAGACCAATGACCACACTGCGTCAAAAAATGCAGCAACTATACACAAGGAGGATGCAAAATGAAAATTCACGAAGATCGTTCTCATATGAATATTGATACCAGATGGTTTGAAAAAGGCTATGCCAAAGAAGACGTCCACTCCCTACGCCTGCAGTCTCTATGCACCGAAGCAGAGGCAGCAGCAAACAAACAGTTTTATGACAGCCACACCCGCGAAGAATGGGAGCAGTATATCCGTCAGGCAAGTTTGGAGAGCAGCGCAGCAATGAAACCCGTCATGGAAGCCATCGCACAGGACTTTGTCTGCTACCAGTATGACGAAAATATCCCTGTGTCCTATGGCAGCGACCGATGGGATCTGTACTTCTGGTGTAATCCCTTTAACGGCGCCGCAAACGCATCCGAACGGGATTTCTCATATTTCACGCTGACCTTTAACGAACGTCAGATGCTGGAGAAACGAAGAAAAGTCTGTCAACAGGTGCTGGATCTCCTATGCTCACGCTTTCAGGAGCATCCTAATCTCGATGTAGCCGTACAGTATTCCATATGGTTTGACCATCCAAAGATCCACGATGCGGTGGAGCGCGCAAAGCCCCGTCTGCATGGCCTGCGCTGTATTCAGGACCAAAAAGAAGGAAAGCTGCTCCTGCAGGACGGTGCCCTGCTCTTCAAGCCAAAATACGCAAAGAAATATACCCGCACACTGAGCCAGAGCCAGATTTTGTCCCTTAGTTGGGAACTGGGCGTAGAGGACGGAGAGCTTGATACCGATGCTGCACCTGTTACCTTGCCTTACAAGAAATTTGGTGCCACGCACCCCATCCAGCTGCAGGTGACTTCCTACCTGAACGGAAACCTTGCCATACAAATGGTGACATGGGAAAGCGGTGACCCGGAACCCTGGGCGACTCTCACCGTCAACCTGCCCGGCCAACGGCAAAAAGACCATGCCTTTATCGACACCAATGCCGATTCGGAATTTCCCACCTGGCTCATCCGACATGGTCTGGCTATCCCAACCGGTCGCACCATGCAGAGTGGGTTCTGCACCTATCCTGAATATCGTTTTCGTGCCAACCGGCTGCAGGAGCTGGACCCGGAAGGGTATGCAGGCTACCTGAAAAACTTTGAAAGGCGGTGCAGCGCATGAAATATAAGGCAGTTTATGATGTACTGAATGAAAGGCGGCAGACTACCCCCGGTTTCTGTTACCATGACCGCAGCGGCTGGCGTGCTTACCCCCAAACCTACATGACCATGCAGTGCCCTTTATGGATTATTGCTGAAGATGCTGCCACGGGCAGGCGTCTGTGGATCACCCAGGAGGGCACCCGATTTAGCATTTCCATTCGAAGGATGGATGAACAGGGGCGTAACTATGGCCCTACCTATCGCATTACTTGTGAAAACAGGACAAAGCTGGCTCAGGTTCTGCGCTATCAGTTCGAGTCAAAGACTTTGGCTGTGTAGCTGACGATGACCAGAGAGGAACTTCATTCCTCTCCCTGCTCCGGCTTCCTTGTCCGGAACACACACTAAGAAGCACCGGCAATCTGTATTTTTGCAGGCGTCCGGTGCTTCTTTGGAGGAAAACGCTTATGAATACTCTCGCATTTACGCTGGGCGAACACCGAGCCCAGCTGACTTTGAAAATCAGTACATATCCCAACGGCAATCTCGCCATCAAACTTTATGAAAAGGATCACAGCATCCTGATTTTTTGGGAAACCCTTACCACCAACTTAACCGGAATCCGCCCCGACCACTGCGCTTTCATCAATATAAAAGCCGCAGACGGACTTTTTCCGGTCTGGCTGTCAGACAATCACCTTGCGGAACCTACCGGGCAAATTCTTGAATCGAATGGCTGTCTTTACCCTGAATACCTGTTTTATGGCAAAGAACTGGACGCCCTGGACCATGAGGGGCACACCCTCTACATCCGGCATCAGAAAGGCGAGCTGGGGCGCCGCTTTGAGCGGCTATATCTTGCCCTGCGCCGGCTGGCACGAGAAATCAACGGGTTTAGCTACACTGATTACAGCGGCTGGCGGCGTCCAGATGGGGTTTCCACCACCCTGCCCCTCTGGATCGAGGCGTCTGACCCTTCTCATGGCCGCAAATTCATCTTCACACAGAAAGGACCCGCACTCCAGACTACCATCCGCTATGCCGATGGTACGAAAAAGCAGCGCATCTACCGGCGTAAAGAGGACATGGCTGCCGAACTGATGACCATGTTTCAGGAGGAATTGCGTGTCTACCCTCCCTGGTCTGAAGACCGGAGGAATCGGTACGAATATTAAAGGTAGTAAAATAGGAGGACATCATCATGAAGATCCGTATCTATCCCAAATCCCTGTTGGAAACCGTATGGCAGCAGGACAAACTGCTGTTTACCCCAGAGGCAGAGCAACCACCCTTGTGTCTTCGGTGTGGTCAGCCGCTGGACCGCAGGCTGGTCATCAACGCCCTGAGCCGCTATGCAGATGTCCATATCTGCGAGGCGTGCGGTATGGATGAAGCCCTGCGTGATGCCAACCGTTGCCCACTCCCTCTAACAGAATGGGCAGCTGTCAAAAACGGTTTGAGCCAGCAGCAGGCCGATTTTGAAGATCCGCTGCTGACTACTTCCTGCACCTTTGAAGATCTGTTTCAGCAAGGCTCCCGTCCTGCCAGCGAGATAGCCTATTCCCGTTCTGATTATGACGGATGGAAATGGTGGACCACCTGGCATCAGTGCCAAAAGGATACGCCTGTTCTGGAAGTTGCCCGTGAAATTGATGCTTTCCAGAATGCGCTGTTCCAACTGCCGGAGTTTCGGAATTTGGACACCCTGACACGGTTCTGCCGAGGGTACGCCCAGCCCACCAGCGAGCCCACCGAATTCAATTTGTATTCGGAAACTGCCCACTTTTATATCTGGCTGCGGCTAGTCACCCGGCATCGAGATTATAATGCCTATGTGCATTATAATCTGAAAGGTTAAAAAGTTTGCAACGCACCGGATACAGTGTCTATCAGCACTGTATCCGGTGCGTTTTTCTATGTACTTCCAATTATACGCATATTCAAATTCAATATCTGCCGTTTCATAGCTGCACCCAAAGGAGGACACTATCGTTTTCCCGTCTGTCTTATACGGGTTTTGGATATAGTCAAGGGCTTTGCCCAACATGCTTTTAATAGGCTTAATCTTTGTAACCGCCATATCTCTGCAAGTGCCCCTTTTATTTCCTCTATGTCCTTTTAGTAGACGCTGCCTGTCGCATTGACACGCTTTGCAATCTGCTTAATGTTGACCCCGATTTTCTGTATCTCTGCTATCATGGCTTTTATATCACTATGGTCTGTCTGAATGATGTACCTGTCAATGGCAATCTTGCGAAAATACGGAAATAGGAGCGCTACACAGTTTTCTTTTTTACACTATTGACAGATGTGTTATTTCTGGATATACTGTATATGTATAATAAAGTACAGTTAGTGGGGTGATTGTTTGCATATTGTAATATCGAACAGTTCAGACTTGCCGATTTATGCACAAATAAAAGAGCAGGTAAAGGAACAAATTTTGTCGGGCGAGCTTGAGGAAGATGAAATGCTACCCTCACTTCGGCAGTTGGCAAGAGATTTGAAAATAAGTGTATTGACTACTACACGAGCATACAACGAATTGGAAGAAGAAGGCTTTATTACAAGTCGTCAAGGTAAAGGTTTTTTTGTAATGTCAAGTGGGTCAAATCTTATTCGGGAACAGCTAATACAAGAGGTAGAAAAAAATCTTAATAACGCAATATTAGCGGCTGAACGAGCTTCTATACCCGAAGAAGAACTTATTAAATTACTACGGCTTTTGTTGGAGGTAAACCATGGGTGAAAAGTGTTTAGAATTGAAAAATGTATGCAAGAGTTTTCGTGATTTTACGCTGAATAATATTAGCTTCACGTTGCCACAAGGATATATTATGGGGCTTGTCGGTCCGAATGGTGCAGGAAAGACAACGACCATACAACTTATTCTCAATATGCTTGAAAAAGATACTGGCGAGATTTTAGTTTTTGGCAAAGATAATGTAGTTTGTGAAAAAGAAATAAAACAGGATATTGGTACGGTTTTTGATAACATATTTTATGTGGATAGCTGGACAGTGAAAGATACAGAAAAAGCAGTTTCTATTTTTTACAATAACTGGCGACATGATATTTTTACTGATATGCTTAAACGTTTTGATTTACCAAAAAACAAAAAGATTGGCGAGTTTTCACGTGGTATGCAAATGAAGTTAATGCTTGCTTGTGCATTTTCACACAATGCAAAATTACTGATACTGGACGAACCGACAAGTGGACTTGACCCTGTTACTCGTGATGAATTTTTGGAAATCCTACAAGATTATATTAAGGACGGAGAAAGAAGCGTTCTATTCTCAACGCATATTACATCTGATTTGGAACAGGTTGCCGATTACATCACACTTGTTAATCAAGGAAATATGATTTTTACAGGCAGTATGGAAGATTTATTGGACAGTTATCGACTTATCAAGGGAAAATTGCGCGATTTAACAGTAGAACTTGAAAAAAGCATAATTGGGTTACGCAAGACCGATATGGGTTTTGACGGACTTATAAGCACAAAAGCTGCGGCACAGTATAAAAATTATATTATTGATAATGTCAAAATTGATGATGTTATCGTGCGTATAGGAAAAGGAGGCAGAAAATATGAATAATGCTTTGAGAATTACCAAACTGGATTTTTTTACCATGAAATCGCAGGCTGTTTTATATGCCATTATGGTACTGATTATTTCCATGTTTTCTGTTATGGATTCGTCTATAATTGTATTATTCATTACCGGGGCATGGTTTACGGCGTTAATGGCTTCTAACATTTTTTTCATACAGGAAAAAAATAATCTTAACCGGCTATACGGCTCTGTTTCGGTGGAATTGAAAGATATAGTACTTGGGCGATACATTTTTGTGTTTTCTAATTATGCACTTTCTTTTGTTACTGTTATTGCTGTTTCCCTAATAGCTTCTTTATTTCGGGATATGTTCATAGATATATCCGATATTTTACTTGGTTTTAGCCTGTCTTGGCTGATTTTTTCAATTATAACAGGAATACAAATGCCGTTATTTTTCAAACTGGGATATACAAAAGCGAAGATGTGGGCAGTAATCCCATTTCTTGCAGTAATGTTATTAGTTATTATTCCGTCATTCATAACTGTATTGTCTACGTTTATTCAATCAGTAATGTCAAATCGTAGTATGATAATCGCGGTTGGTCTTGTGGCGAGTTGTGCCATTCAGCTAATCTCTTACAAAATTGCCGTCATTGCATATCGAAAACGAAAATAGGGAGGTGTCCTCGCATGAAATGTAAAACCTGTAAAAAACACATGAAGTCCGTAATAACCAGCTTTTCTATTGCTGTAGATAAAAGAAAGGTAGAAATTGTAAATGCTCCTGCGGAGCAATGCCCTATGTGCGGAGCAATCTGGATTTCTGACATGGTAAAAGAAAATGCTAAACGATATGCGGTTACGTCTGACTTGACAGTAGACTATGCAAAAAGCGAAGATGAAGAAAACGCAAATTTAGTTACCGCACAAATGCTGTTGTGGTAAAATGTATTCTTGTTCAGATATGTGTTCGTATGAAAGCTGTAAAATGGCTATTATGCCCTGTTTGTGGAAACAGAACCCAAGGAAACTCTATCCCCTACGCAGGAATCGACTTTTCTGTCCTTTTACGAGGAGGTGAGCGATACGGGAAAACTTCTGGTATTGTCGGTTTCCAACTGTGAAGAACATATTTTTAATAGGATCATGGCAGCAATCATAGACGAACCAGAGCTTGACCATATTACTCTCCCGCTCTCTGCTGCCAGTCTCTCCTTCCCCAATCTTGAGATTCGACTAAAGGAGCAGACAGTATCCTGCAGAGGTCAACTTGTTACTCTGACTCACCATGAATTTGCAGTTCTTGTATATCTGGCTCGTCACCCTGGCTGGGTATTCTCAGCCAGCCAGATTTACGAGGCTGTATGGGATAGAGACGGTGAACGCTGCGGCACCGCCGTTGCCAATGTCATCAGTCAGATCCGGCGCAAGTTGACGCCGGATACACCAAAGGGTGGCTATATCCGAACTGTACTGGGCAGTGGATATAAATTTGAATCCGTGATATAGGAAACGCCGGACATATGCCGATTGGCTCTGTCCGGCGCTTCGTTTTATATAAAACAAGGCTACAAGTATTACTTCCTTGCGTTGATTGAGCCAAGAAATTATAATTGAGTAATCATAGGAATCCACATAACTTATATTCCATGAAAAAGCAGCAGAAAATGGGATGTTACCCCAAGTCAGATCAATTATTTGTATGCCGGTGGGCGTATCCCCGGCGCTGTAAAGATGGCTACCATTTGGCTGATTCCCAAGGATGCGGAAAAACCGGCAGACCGTCGCTTCAAAAATACAAAAAAATAATCCTCTTGTGAGGTTTCTGTGACATTTGGATGCTACACTAAGAATGAAGGAGTGTGATACAATGCGAATTTTAGTAGTCGAGGATGACCGACTTTTGAATAATACCTTGTGCTATAATCTGGATGCTGCGGGCTATGTCGTGGACTCTGCCCTGACAAAATCAGCAGCCAGTGATTTTCTGACCAGGCAGGATTATGACCTGATCGTACTGGATGTAAACCTGCCGGACGGGAACGGCTTTGATTTCTGCCGGAAGGTAAAGGAACGCCGGCCAGATACAGCGGTGATCTTCCTGACCTCAAATGATATGGAGAGCGATATGCTCAAGGGCTATGAGCTGGGCGCAGAGGACTATGTGACCAAGCCTTTCCCCATGAGCGTCTTTCAAAAGAAGCTGTCTGTGGTGCTGGGGAGGCTGGCAAAACAGTCTGGCGGCGGGGATAGCTATGAGGATGGTGCGCTGTCCATCAATTTCTCAGAGATGACGGCTTCTCTGTCCGGTAAGGCGTTGGTGTTCACCCCGTTGGAATACCGGCTGTTGAAAATCCTAACCAAAAATCCGCAGAATGTTTTGACCAGACAGGTGCTGCTTGAAAAGCTGTGGGATGCCGATGGAAACTTTGTGGACGAACACGCCCTGACCGCGGCCATCAGCCGGGTGCGGAACAAAATTGAAACGGAGGGCCGCCAGTACATCAAGACGGTGTACGGTATGGGCTATATGTGGATTGGAGGGGCGCTGAAATGAATATGAGAAAACTCTCCATCAACAAAGCCTGCATCCTTTTGGGAACGCTTCTGCTGCTGGCAGTTGGTGCAGTCTGCACCGCTGTTTATCTGCTGACTCAGAATATAACCGCTGTCCGGTGTGTGTTCCTGTTCAGTCTCTTTGTACTGCTCTGCGTTATCTTCTTTGTGGCCCTGATCCGCCGGAAGCTGGTCCGGTTCTCCGATGCCTTTTGTGGTCAGATGGATGATATGCTCTCCGGGGATATGCAGCCAAAGCAGACGGTCGAGGAAGAAAGCCTGTTCTATAAAATCAACTACCGGCTGGGGCGGCTGTACGAGGTCATGCAGGAAAATAAAAACAGCATCGCAAAGGAACGGGCTGACCTGCAAGAGCTGATCTCCGACATTTCCCATCAGGTCAAGACCCCGATTGCCAACTTGAAGATGATCAACAACACGCTGCTTGAAAACGAGGTTCCCCCGCAGAAGCAAAAGGAATTTCTGACAGCCCAGGCCAGCCAGCTTGATAAGCTGGACTTTCTCATGCAGGCCATGATTAAAACCTCCCGCCTGGAAACAGGAGTCATTTCGCTGGAGCAAAAACAGCAGCCGGTTTATGATACCCTTGCCGCTGCCCTGGGCGGGATTTTGCTCAATGCCGAAAAGAAACAAATAGATGTGCAGGTGGAATGCCCGGAGCATTTGGATGCGCGCCACGATAGAAAATGGACAAGCGAAGCCCTGTTCAACATTCTGGATAACGCAGTGAAGTACACCCCAGCAGGCGGACAGATCCGTGTGTTCGTGGAAGGCTGGGAAATGTATGTGAAGATCGACATTGCCGACACCGGCATCGGCATTTCAGAGCAGCACCAGGGGGCGATTTTCAAACGGTTTTACCGGGAAGATGCGGTGCATGATGTGGACGGTATTGGGATTGGCCTGTATCTGGCTCGTGAGATCGTGACCTTGCAGGGCGGTTATATCAGGGTGGCGTCCGAGGTCGGGAAAGGCTCAACCTTTTCTGTTTTCCTGCTCCGAAAGTAGCGCCGACACGCCCCAAAAATTGAAATGTCACAGACTTGTGACATTTGGGGCCGAATTTAGCGGAAATTTTTTGTGGCTCGTGACATTTCTGTGAGGTTTGGTCGTTACAATGGGTTTATCAAAAAGAAAGGATGGTGTTCTTTATGAGCATTTTGCAAACGACTGAACTGAAAAAATATTATGGCACAGAGCCGAACATTACCAGAGCCTTGGATGGTGTGACCCTCTCCATAGAAAAGGGCGAATTTGTAGCCATCGTGGGAACCTCTGGCAGCGGTAAATCCACGCTACTGAACATGATTGGCGGATTGGATGTGCCCACCTCCGGCCAGGTGGTCGTGGATGGCAAGGAGTTGTCCAAACTCAAAGACGAGGAACTGACCGTTTTCCGCAGAAGAAAGATCGGCTTTATCTTCCAGAACTACAATCTGGTGCCGGTGCTGAATGTCTACGAAAACATTGTGCTGCCTGTGGAGCTGGACGGAAACAAGGTAGACAAAAAGTTTATGAACGAAGTAGTGCAGATGCTGGGGCTGGAGGATAAGCTGAACAATATGCCCAATAACCTCTCCGGCGGCCAACAGCAGCGCGTAGCCATTGCCCGCGCCTTGGTGTCAAAGCCCGCTATTGTTTTGGCTGATGAACCGACTGGCAATCTGGACAGCAAGACTAGCGCCGATGTGCTGGGGCTTCTGAAAACCACAAGCCAGAAATTCCACCAGACCCTCGTGATGATCACCCATAACAGTGAAATCGCCCAGCTTGCCGACCGCATTATTCGGATCGAGGATGGTAAGATCGTGCAATAAAGGGGGCGGAACTATGAATGACATTCTATTTGGTAATAACAACAAGGCTGTCATCAAAAAGCTGGCAAACCGCAGCTTCCGAAGCAACAAAATGCGGAATGTGATTGCAGTCATTGCGATTGCCCTGACAACCTTTCTCTTTACGGCAGTCCTGACCATTGGTATGGGAGCCAAGGGAACGCTGGAATACAACATGGCAAAGATGATTGGCACTGGTGCGGATGCGCTGGTACAGGGTCTTTCCGAAGAACAATTCCAGCAGTTAAAAGAAAACTCCATGTTTGAAAAGGTGGGCTGTTGGGTACCTATTGAGATTATGACCAACACCAACCGGATATTTGCGGAAATTGATTACGCAGATCAGCCCCAGTTGGAGCTTCGGATGCAGACGCCGCGCACAGGTTCTGCGCCCCAAAAAGCAAATGAGGTTTTGGTTTCTGCCAACATTCTGAATGATTTGAACATCGAAGAAAAAATTGGGGCAGAAATTCCTATCGAATTTAAGAATCGTCAAAGCGGCCAGATGTATCATTTTGATATGATTGTATCTGGTATTTACGACACACCAAACGAAAAATCGGAATCAGTCATTGTTTCCAAAGCCTTCATGGAAGAAAATCCGGAGATGATGAACGAAATTGCCCAAGGGCGTGAGGGTTGTGGCATTTATGATGCTGATGTGATCATGCGGGATAGCTCCATGGTAAAGGAGCGCATCTCGGAGTTTGTCCGTAGCATTGGCGGTAATCCAGACGATAGAAGTGCTGAGAATTATGTCCGTGTAGCTCCCAACACTTTCCTTTCCAACAACAGCGGCGGCTCTATCATGTGGCTGGTAGCAGGTGTATTTGGCGTCCTATTCATGTTCTGTGGGTATCTGCTGATCTACAATGTATTCGAGATTGCAGTTACCAACGATATTCGGCAGTATGGCCTGCTACGGACGGTGGGGACTACTTCCCAGCAGATCAAGCGTTTGGTCAACCGGCAGGCTCTGTACCTGTTCCTGATCGGAACACCATTTGGCCTGCTTTTTGGCATCCTGCTCGGACGCAGTATTCTGCCTGCGGCACTCCAGATGTTTGCTGCCGATTATAGTGGTAAAAACATTGAGGTCAGCACACTTCCATATTTGGGTATCATCGTAGGTGCGATCCTGTTCTCAGGACTTACGGTTTATATCAGTACCAGAAAGTCGGTGAAGAAAGCCTCCCGTGTGTCACCTATCGAGGCTATCCGCTATGTAGAACAGGATGCGGTTTCCATAAAGCGGAAAAATACAAATACTGGAGCAGTTATTCCTCGCATGGCGAAGGCCAACCTCCAGCGCAATAAGCGCCGGACGGTCTTTATTGTGATTTCCCTGACTTTGAGCATCGTCCTCCTGAACTCGGTATTTATCTTCAGCGGCAGCTTTGATGAAGCTACTTATGTACAAAAACAGACCCGAAGTGACTTTGCGGTTTATAACCCAGACATTCAAGCCGCATGGGGAGATGAATTTGGGCATAGCTGTACTGTTTCAGAAAAATCGGTAGAGGAAATTGAACAGCAGCCAGGTGTAATGAACGAAGTCCGCCTATACCGTAATACTTTTGAGGATGATCATATTGCCTGTGATTGGGGTCCTTCTTTCTCGATTGACAATACAAATAAATATGCCTATGTACTTCCTGATTCATTAAATCTCGGCTGGACTGAGGATGGAGAGGATTATGCTGCGTTGACTGCGGATAACCTTCCTCTTGGGAATGTGTATGGCTTCTCTGAAAATCTCCTGAACAAGATGGACATCATTGAGGGTGAAAGCGATGTGTCTGTCCTGAAAGAAAAACTCTGGAATGGTAACAATGTAATTTTAGTAAGCCACTATAACGATAAGGGAAACTTAAGCGGTGGTGCGGATAATATCTATTATTTTGGCCTGTCGGTTGGAGACACCATTCAATTTTATGAAAATGGAGCTCCGACTGAGGAGTTTACAGTGATTGCAAAGGCTGCTGTTACGAGCAATGAAATGACTTTGACTGGCGGTGGCGATAATATTACGACAGATGTTGGTGGACCAAAGATCTATATGTCAGAAAATAAGTTCAAAGAGATTTATGAAACCCCTACCTTGTACGGTTTCCTCTTTGATGTAGAGGAACAGTATCAGCAGGATATGGAGAACTATCTGATGCGGGACACCGATGTTTCCTATAATTCTATTACAACGCTGAAAGCTGATGTTTTAGGCATTAAAAATGTTGTCCTGCTGGTTGGCGGAATGATAGGTGCTGTATTTGCTTTGGTGGGCCTGATCAACTTCATCAATCTGGTTATGACCAATATCGTTACCCGCCGTCATGAGTTTGCCACTATGCAGAGCATTGGTATGACGAACCGGCAGCTCCGAAAAATGATGATTTCGGAAAGTTTCTCCTATGTGCTTCTGGCAGGGATTGTCGGCACATTAGTTGCGGCGACACTTGGCATGACATTGCTAAGAGCATTTGTAGAAAACGGTCCTACCAGTATGATGATGACATTCCAGATAACCTTGCTGCCTGCGCTGATTATGCTGGTTCTCTTTCTGGTACTGGCGTTTATCGTTCCGGTTGTTGCACTCCGACTCCTTAACAATCGGAGTGTCGTAGAGCGGCTTCGGGTAAATGAATAACAGGCGCAGCCATATCAAGTGAATACTTCCTGCGCCGTCGTATGTGGCTGTGGGACGCGGAAAACCGGGGGATTTTTCTCCCGGTTTTTCAAATGTCACGAACTTGTGACATTTGGGGCCGAATTTAGCGGAAATTTTTTGTGGCTCGTGACATTTCTGTGAGGTTTGTTCGTTACAATGGGTCTAAGTTAAAGAAAGGATGGTGTTCTCTATGAGCATTTTGCAAACGACTGAACTGAAAAAATACTACGGCACAAAGCCGAATATCACAAAGGCCCTGGATGGTGTGAACCTCTCTGTTGAGCAGGGGGAATTTGTAGCGATTGTTGGAACCTCCGGCAGCGGCAAATCCACGCTACTGAACATGATCGGCGGGCTGGATGTGCCTACTTCCGGCAAGGTCATTGTGGATGGGCGCGACCTCTCTACATTGAAAGATGAGCAGCTTACCATCTTCCGCAGAAGAAAGATCGGCTTCATCTTCCAGAACTACAATCTGGTGCCGGTCCTGAATGTCTTTGAAAATATTGTGCTGCCTGTTGAGTTGGACGGAAGCAAGGTAGACAAGAAGTTTATGAAAGAAGTGGTGCGGATGCTGGGGCTGGAGGATAAGCTGAACAATATGCCCAATAACCTCTCCGGCGGTCAGCAACAGCGTGTAGCCATCGCCCGCGCTCTGGTATCGAAGCCTGCTATCGTTCTGGCGGACGAGCCAACGGGCAATCTGGACAGTATGACCAGCAGCGATGTACTGAGCCTTCTGAAAGTTACCAGCACAAAATTCCATCAGACCCTCGTAATGATTACCCATAATAATGAGATCGCCCAGCTTGCCGACCGCATTATTCGGATCGAGGATGGCAAGATCGTACAGTAAGGGGGTGGGACTATGAATGACATTTTATTTGGTAACAATAATTCCAAAGTAATTACTAAGCTATCCAAACGCTATTTCAAGAAGAATAAGGTACGCAATCTGGCTGCACTGTTGGCAATCATTCTGACTGCTTTCCTGTTTACCTCTATCACTTCTTTGGCGTTCAATATGGCGTCCTCCATCCAGCTCTCTCTGCAAATGCAGAAAGGCAGCAAGGCGGATGGCACTTTAGGATATATGACGGAGGAACAGTACGAGCAGCTTGTAAACAGCGATTTTGTGGAGCAGGCAGGTCACCGGCGCATCATTGGCTATGCAAGCAATACTTCCAGCCATTCCATTGAGATCAATTATGCGGACAGTGTGCAGCAGGAGCTGACCTTCTGTGTGCCTACTCACGGAGCTGCACCGGAGAAAGCGAATGAGATCGCCACCACGGATTTGGCGCTGAAGGCGTTGGGGGTAGAACCAAAGATTGGCGCAGCGGTTCCGCTGGAATTTGAACTGCGGGGGAAAACTTATCATTATGATATGGTGCTTTCCGGCTGGTGGGAAGCAAGCAATGACTCTGTGAGCGTTGCGACTGTTTCAGAGCAGTTTATAAAGGAAAACCCCGATGTGGTCCAGAACACTTATGCGGTAGACCATGAAATGTCCGGCGTTACTTTTTCCGATGTCGTGCTGAAGAATAAAGCAAATGTTCAGCAGCAGTTGAATGAGTTCGTTTACTCCATTGGCGGCAATCCAGAGGATATGGGCGCAGACAATTTCATTCTCGCCTCTGAAAATCAAATGTCCCAGGGATTGACTTCATCAGAGTCCATCGTGTTTGCTGTTGTATTTATCCTGATGTTTGTCGTGTGCGGATACCTGCTGATCTACAATATCTTTGATATTTCTGTGATGCAGGATGTTCGTCAATACGGCCTGCTGCGGACGATTGGCACTTCCACACGGCAGATCAAGGGCATTGTGAACCGTCAGGCGGTCTGGCTCACGCTGATCGGACTGCCTATTGGTCTGATCGCCGGCTTCTTTGCCGGTTGGGTGCTGCTTCCTATCGTGACAGAGATCATTAACCTTGAATACTCTATGGTGGGTACATCCGTATCGACCTCGCCGCTAATTTTTGTTATCGCCGCTCTCTTTACAATCCTGACCGTGTTTATCAGCACCAGGAAGCCTGCAAAAAAGGCGGCAAAGATTTCTCCTCTGGAGGCGATTCGCTACACTGAGCAGAACGCCTATAAAAAGAGAAGTGCCAAGCGAACCAATGGGGTAAAGCTGTCCCGTATGGCCTTTTCCAACCTGGGCCGCAATCGTCGGCGTTCAGCGTTCATCATTATTTCCCTGCTTCTGTGCATCGTCCTGTTTAACTCTATCATCATTGTGACGCAAAGCCTTGATGAAGAAAAGTGGGTAAACCGTGTCACCAGAACAGATTTTAATGTCTATAACTCAGCCGCATTTAATGTAATGGAAAGCGTTCAGCACCATAAAGATACGCTCTCACAACAGGCGGTGGATCTGATTGCCGGACAGCCCGGAGTTGAGGATGAACGCTATCTTTACCGAAATACAAAAGACGATAGAAATGTATTGGTTGACTATGGGTTTGAAGATTTAAGCGGCATAGAGCTGTCCCATGAGGAAGAAGGCGTCGTAAATCAAAGCTATCAGGGATATAGCCTGTACACAAGTTCTGATACCGAAAGGCGCTATTTTGGCAATGTGATGGGAGCCTCCGAAAATTTCTGGGCTGATATGCGTATTTTTGAAGGCGAAAAAGATGCCGAAACCTTAACGCAGAAAATGGCTACCGGAGAATATGTCATTATTGGCTGCCCCATGGACAAACTGACAGAGGAACCAAGGAACACTCCGCTGACCGATCAGTTACAGGTTGGAGAGAGCATTTCCTTCTACAAGGATGGGGAACTGGTCAAAACCAGCACTATCCTTGCAAAAGCGATCCTCGTGGGAACGGAAACCGAAACGCCGACAGGCACCACCGCCCAGGCGCACATCGCTGCTGATGCTCCTTTTGTGTATCTGCCGGACACTGTATTTAAGGAAATCTATGACGCTCCCACGCTGCTGACTTATGGATTCAATGTGGATGAAGCCTTGCAGCCGCAGATGGAAGAATTTTTGAGCAGCTATGTGAGTGAAAATACTTCGGTTGCCTATACTTCCACCAAGCTGTTGAAAGAGCAGCTTGATTCGGTCCGCAGCATGATCCTGGTTATCGGCGGTCTGATTGGTTGCATCATGGCCTTTGCAGGACTGATTAACTTTGCCAACATGATTATTACCAACATCATCACCCGCCGCCATGAGTTTGCTACCATGCAGAGCATCGGTATGACCGGCAAGCAGCTTCGCCGCCTGACGGTCTATGAGGGCATCTACTATGCCGTAGGTGCGGACATTATCGGCGGAGCAGTCGCAGCGATCCTGGCAGTCACAGTGCTAAAGAGCGCATTGAATGGCCCTTCCATGTGGTTCTTTACTCTGAATATTACATTGGTTCCGGTTCTGGTCATTGGTGTGCTTTATCTGCTGCTGGCTGCGGTTATTCCGCTGATCGTTCTCCACTTCTTTAACAAGGGAACTGTGGTGGAACGGCTGAGGACTTCGGAGTAAGTATGTAGATCTTTGCAAAAGACGATTGAACAATTTTTGAAATATCCGATCTTTGTGGCTTTTCAGCTTATTTTTATTGAATTTTGGGATAACTATGACATTTTACGGATATTGGGATGTTGCAACTAAGATGGGGGTGATTCCGTTGAACAGTTTAACAAATGACAAATTGTAAACCTTATAGTTTCAGATTGGAGGTTCAGGTATGAATAAAAAAATGATAACCGCTACTTTGGGATGTGCGCTTGCTCTTGGTCTGACAATGACAGCTTTTGCAGCATCCGCAAATTTTACAGCGACTTTACCGGCTCATCAGGGGGATACCGAAGTAAGTACAGTACGAAAAGCTACGGAGGATAAGAGCTTTTCTATCACAATAGATTCCATTGGCTCTGGAACCGACAAAGTCTGTGCATGGACAGAAGGAGATTCCACGGGTACAAACTATTCCAGTCCTTATAATCAGGTCGGTGTGGAAACAAAAAGTATTTCTTATACAACGCAGCCGAAAGTAGGAGAAAATGTCGTCTTGAATCTGGATAATCCAGTAGATATTTCAACTTCCGTTAAAGTAACTGGCTCTTGGACACCGAACTAATCAAAACTCATGATGCAGCTCTGGGCATATTTTATGCCCAGAGCCGTTCAGACGAAAGGAGCCTTGCAATGTCATATTTTATTTCCGATATAAAAAAGCTGTATAAAAGCCGGATGGTTCAACTTGTACTGTTGCTGTTGGGAATTGTCGCTGTGGCAGATCCATTGTTTGTCCGCTTTGTGTATGGGAAACAGCCTGGATTTTTTGAACAGGTTGGGGCAAATCCCTTTCAGTTTTGGCTTTTGATGAACTCATCCGGCTGGGGGCATACCATGTATCGAACTTTGTTATTTGTGTTCCCCGTTCTTTCTACGGGATTGATCTTTTTCTATGAAAGGCAGTCCTCCTTATATGAACTTTTGGTATCCCGGAAAAGCCGCATACAGTATCTGAGTTCTAAAGCTATCGCTGTTTTTGTTACGGCATTTTTGAACTTTGCTCTGATTCTCGGACTGAATCTTGTGGTAACAAACCTCTGCTTTTCTGCGGCAGCTCCATTGACGGAGCAGTACAACTATCTTATACCGAAAACTGGTTCTTTTGCGGAAGTATTCTATCAGATCAGCCCTCTGGCAATGGAAATGGCTTATGTGCTTCTCAATGCTCTGGCGCTTGCATTACTCGCTGTTTTGGCGCTTGGCATACAAATGGCATTTCGGTTTCCGAATCATTATATTGCATTCCTTGCTCCCTTTGTCGTTCTCTACGCTGTAAACTATGCCGAGGGACTACTGCTGGCAAATCAAATGCAATATAATCTTTCGGTTATCATTCAGCCGAGGGCAGCCAGTTCATTATCTGTCTGTATCACAACGGCTGATCTGCTGCTGGTTTTTGGCTCATTATTTGCCGTGGTTGCAGCTGTACTATTGATTGGATTCAAGAGGAATAGGGATGTCTTATGATTGTCGTACATAAAAAAATGATGGCGTATGCCGGAGGGTGCCTGCTTCTCTTTCTTTCCATATTGTTTTGCCTGCTTGGGTTTGCAGATGATAAAACGGCTTGGTTTTCCAACCTCTTTTTTGATAAGTTGGTCGTGTTCCTTTTAACGCCGCCATTTTTGTTGGGGACGCTCCTGATAGAAAGAACGATTACCCCAACTGTCATTGTCCGTACAAAAAATCGTACACACGCACTTTTACTGGAACTTATGCAGCAATACTTTCTCGGATTTATTTATTTGACGGTTTGGTTTATCCTGCTGATTCTGTTTTCCCTTATAAAATTCGGAGGCATCTTTTCAGGTTGGGATGCTGCCCAGATTTTCTTGTGGTATATCCGTTTCCTGGTGGCCTTTTTGTTGATGATAAATGCCGCTACTTTGCTGAGAAAGAGCAATATCAAATTATTTACATCAACTTCCAGTGTAATTGTATATCTATTTTTTGCTTTAGAAGTGATTGCGGTTATCCCGGAATTGGACAAACAGCTTGGGCTTGAAATAAACTTGATTTTTTCTTGGATGTTTTATGATGGTACAGTAGGTCTGGTGGCGATGTCCGCTTGGATGCTTGCACTGACAGGGGGACTATTTGCGGCAGCAAAAAGAGAGGAACTATTTTAATAAGGTTGGGAAAGGGTGAGGAAAACATGAAGATCAAAGTGGACGCATTGACGAAGAAAATTAAAGGAACTACGGTTCTTGAAAATATCTCATACGAGTTTACGGGCGGGAATATTTATGGAGTGGTTGGAAAAAACGGAAGCGGAAAGACCATGCTGCTGCGGGAACTGGCAGGGCTGATCCATCCCACCGTGGGAACAGTCAGGGTGGACGGTAGGAGGCTGCACCATGACCTCTCATTCCCACCGAATTTAGGGCTTATCATTGAAAAGCCAGAGTTTATCAATTATCTGACAGGGTTTGAAAATTTGAAGTTACTGGCAGAAATCAGGCATATTGCCAGTGATGAAACAATTCGGGATTTTATGAAGATGTTTTCCTTAGATCCCGATTCAAAACAAAGCATGAAGAAATATTCTTTGGGAATGAAACAGAAAATTGGAATCATTCAGGCTGTGATGGAAAATCCAGACCTTCTAATTTTGGACGAGCCTTTTAACGCGCTGGACGAAGATTCCGTAGAGATGCTTCGTGAACTGCTCCGGCAGTATCAGAAAGATGGAAAACTCATTATCATTACTTCCCACCATAAGGAGGATATTGATGCGATTTGTTCCCATATCCTTTTGTTGCAGGATGGAAAACTGGTACAGGAAATGAAAAATAGATAACGCAGAAAATCCATGTTTCATAAAATTTTAGATCATTAAAAGATCTGTCTTCCATAACATGAAAAAAATCGCTTTAACAAGGGACTATGATAAAATTAGCCTGGTACTTTTGCATAAAATATCACAAAAATAATATGTGAGAAAGGATGTGAGCAAAATGGGTAAACTCGTGATCCTGTCCGTTACCGATCATGAAGAACATATAATCAACAAAATTATGGAACTTATTGCAGATGAGCCAGAGTTTATCCACCTTGCACCATCTGCACCACAATCTGTGATTTCCTTCCCCGGTCTTGAAATTCGACTGAAGGAGCAAACCGTATATTGCAACAGTACCCTCATCACTTTGACTTACCATGAATTTGCAGTCCTTACATATCTGGCTCGTCATCCGGGTTGGGTATTTTCCGCTCATCAAATCTATGAAGCTATATGGCACAAAGACGGTGAGCACTGCGGAACTGCAGTTGCAAGTGTAATTGGTCAGATTCGTCGCAAGCTGACGCCAGACACACCGAAGGGCGGTTATATCCGCACTGTACTGGGCAGCGGATATAAATTTAACAGTTCTCCCTTTTAAGTCAGTAAGAAAGGCTTCGAGACCGTAATGATCTCGAAGCCTTTCTTATTTCCATGAGACATGAACACTATAACTCAATCAACTATAATTCCTATAAGAATGCTGGTTTCAGATAATATTTAAAGAACTAATCCATTCTTGGATTGCTTCCACCAGTACATACTGCTGACGCAAGACAGCCATACCTGTTTCCGGAATGCTGGGGGTGTTTTCTTTTTCCCGTATATTATCTTCCAGATAGGATTTTAAGACACTAACATTTTCCTGAATTTCTGCTATACACAACTTTTGTTTTTCGAGCGGCAAGGAATCCAAATTTACAATAACAGCATTGAAGTCAAGAAAAATGTTAATCGGCTTTGCGGAAATCTCAAACATGAGGCGTTCAAATTCTGCTTCTCCGGCTTCCGTTAGAGAGTATACTGCTTTTTCTGGCATCTTTCCTTCCTTCACGATTTCGCCTCGGATTAGTCCTTTTTCTTCCAACTGAATTGCTTTTTTATAAATAGACGGGGTACTAATTTTTACCCATTTTGATATTTTTCTATATTCTACTAATTTTTGAATATCGTAGGCACTCATTGGCTCCTTTTTCAAAATTCCCAACACGATTAAATTTATGGTAGCCATGTGGATCACACCCTTTCGCTATGTTCTCTGCATGAAATATTACCGTCAAAGTCGCTATAAATTATAGTAGTAGACTTTATACTTTTTGTCAAGGCAAATCCTTCTCTCCTCTTGACATCTACTATAAATTATAGTAATATATTCATTCGGTAGTATACTATAATTTATACTACTCTATTTTATACCTTCAAAGAGTGAAAGGAGTATTAACAATGAGTGAACGTAACAACAAACTTGAGCTTTTGGGCAGTGCGCCTATCCCCAAAGCTCTGATGGCGCTTGGCGTGCCGATTATGATTGGAATGTTAATCAATGCCCTATATAATCTGGTGGATGCCTATTTTGTGAGCGGACTGGGAAAAAGTCAAATGGGAGCTATTTCCATCGTTTTCCCGTTAGGACAAGTCGTAGTTGGATTGGGACTAATGTTTGGCAACGGTGCTGCATCTTACCTATCAAGACTTCTGGGACGAGGCGATAAGGATACTGCCAATAAGGTGGCAAGTACCGCTCTATATAGCAGTCTTCTGATTGGCGCTATTATCATCCTTTTCTCTACAATCTTCCTTAAACCAATTTTGACTATGTTAGGCGCGACAGAAACTATCATGCCGTATGCTCTGACATATTCAAGAATTTATATATTGTCCTGTGTTTTCAATGTGTTTAATGTGACCATGAACAATATTGTAAGCAGTGAAGGTGCAGCAAAAACAACTATGTGTGCGTTACTGTTGGGAGCCGTGTTGAATATTGGATTAGACCCTCTTTTTATTTACACTTTCAACATAGGGGTTGCCGGTGCAGCGATCGCCACTGCAATTTCTCAGCTAGTATCTACACTTGTTTATCTTACATACATTCTGCGAAAAAGAAGTGCATTTTCTTTCAGCTTAAAAGCATTTTCTCCAAATGGGCAAATGATGGTGGAAATCTTGAAAATCGGTGTACCTACTTTGGTATTCCAGTTGCTTACAAGTCTTTCTATTGCTCTGATTAACCGTGCAGCCAGCGATTATGGCGATTCGGTTATTGCAGGCATGGGGGCAGTCACTCGAATTACTTCTATGGGAACGCTTGTTGTCTTTGGATTTCTGAAAGGGTTTCAGCCTATTGCCGGATTCAGCTATGGGGCAAAGAAATTTGATCGTCTGCGCGAAGCAATCAAAACCTCAATTATTTGGTCTACAAGTTTCTGCTTAGTCGTGGGTTTGGTGATGGCCGTTTTCTCCACGCAGATTATCTCTCAATTTACCGAGGGAGATGTTCAAATGGTTTTAGCCGGTCAAAAATCCCTGTTTGCGAACGGCCTTACATTCGTTTTTTTCGGTTTCTACACGGTATACTCCTCTCTATTTCTTGCTCTGGGCAAGGGAGCGGCAGGTTTCTTTTTAGGGGCATGCAGGCAAGGTATCTGCTTTGTTCCTGTCATTTTGCTGCTTCCTATGGTATGGGGCATGAATGGAATTCTATATGCCCAGCCCATTGCAGATATAATTTCCGTAGTAATCACACTGTTTATGGCAATACATCTTCATAGGGAAATATCCATAACCGAAAGCCATACTATTTCTGAAAAAAAGCAATAACCTAATTTTACTATAACGAAAGCCCGTATTCGCTGACAAAAGGAAAAATCATCGAACACTAAATATAAGTATATAGGAGGGGGATATACACAATATGGGAAAACTCTTGATAGTGTCCATTTCTGACCACGAAGAACATATTTTTAATAGAGTCATGGCAGCCATCGCAGATGAACCAGATTTTGACCATATTGCCCCTCCACAGTCAAGTCTTTCCTTTTCCAATTTGGAAATCCTACTGAAAGAACATACTGTGTACTGTAGTGGCAAGCTTATTCCTATGACCCACCATGAATTTGCAGTCCTTACATATCTGGCTCGTCATCCTGGCTGGGTATTTTCTGCCAGCCAGATCTACGAGGCTGTGTGGAATTCGGATGGTGGACACTGCGGAACTGCAGTTGCCAGTGTAATTGGCCAGATTCGTCGCAAACTGACGCCAGACACACCGAAGGGCGGTTATATCCAGACTGTACTGGGCAGCGGATATAAATTTAACAGTTCTCCCTTTTAAGTCAGTAAGAAAGGCTCCGAGGCCATAATGATCTCGGAGCCTTTCTCATTGACTTAAATCTTAAATAATTTAATCGCCTTCAACAAAATAATGCTCAATTCCTGGTACAAATCCTCATCCAGTACACCATCAATAATGGCATACTTGAGTAGCAATGGTCGATACATCTGTAAAATCACTGTAATGGCATCCTCGTTTCCGGCTTTGGCATTGAGAAGCAGACATTCAAAATTCATCCCTTGTCACCTCCTACTACAATACTCTTTCTGATTTTCTGAATCGTCCTGTAGTAAAGCGCCGCTGCCCCTTTATAGGACAGTCCAAACTTTGCTCCCAAAGTCTCAAAATCTTCTTCCTCCAGCGTTCGGGCCAGAAATATCTGGCGTTCCCGTTCATTGAGTTTCTGCAACGCCTCCAGAAGCGCTCCATTCTCAATGACATCCATAAGCGGTAATCTGTCCAAGACCACTTCCTCTGAGCTGGGTTCAGACTCATAGACCACTTCCACAGCACTCTCTATACTGCTTCGTTTATAAAGCTGGATCAAATAATCTTTTCTGCGGCGCTTGACCGCCGACACCAAATATGCTGTAAATCTAAATTGCAGGTCATCTTCTGCCTGCCCATTGTTCCGTTGCCACATGGCTTTACCTCCAAAAGTCTCAAGAATTCCGATGGATTTCCTGAGCTTCTGGCGGTGACCTGCATCGGGCCAAAACTGCCTGATATAAAGAAAAACAGCCAGCTTTGTACCAATGGACAAAACCAGCTGTTTCTTGAATTTCTGCATCGAGCAGTTCAATAGATACCGTTCGGGCAGGTGGAGGTTTATCTTTATATGAAGAAAACTCTCTTGCCCTACCTCGACGATATACCCCTATTGAGAGCCGTTCATGAAAAGCCGTGTGTCCTGGAGTTATGAAAGCAATGAACTGCTCGATGTCGTGGAATCCTTTCTCCATAACACCGTTACTCCCTGTCCGCAGTTATGCGGACGGCACACAGGCGGCCTGCATCATCCCCTTTCTTTCGCGATATGGCAGCGCAACGCTGCCGCCCTGCTGATAATTGTTAAATTGTAAAATAATACTTTTTTCAAATACTGTTCCAGAGCTATTCTATATGAAAACAGGAGGCGGCCTTTATCCCCATCATCAGGATAAAGACCGCCCTGTACTTCCGATTTTCATTGGGTATCGTACTGATCTCATACCCCCACCTCCGCTTGCTGAATTTTCATTGATTTTTGGGATCACTGCCATAATTACAGTGTAACTGACAGTTTTCGGAAACTTTTGGAGTAGCATTGGAATATCCTTCGAGGAAAGAGAAAATCATTCGACATTATATGACAAAACAAGCTCCAAAACGGTCACTGCATTTTTCCGCTTTGGAGCTATTCCTTTATTATTTCCATAAAGTTGCATCTTCTGTCGTTACCTGTGCCGTATCCGGATGGATATAAATGATTTGGAGTCCTTTCTTTTTGGCATAGTTAACAGTCTGCTGAGTTCCGGATCGCATATTGTTTACATTATCATAAACAGCCACCATACAGCCGGCCTGATCCACCATAAAGCAATTGCGTTTTTTATAATTCTCACTTGATGGCATTTCACCCAGGATTAAAACCTTCGCTGCATATTTACGAATAAACTTCATTCTCTTTCTGTGCCAGTCATCCCAATCTGCATCATATCCCTCAAAGGGGAGAGCCAGACACAATTCCACATCTTGATACGCCGTCTGTTCTTTCATGCGCAACAGGATCTCTGACGCCCACATATCAGCTCCCATTGCTCCCCCAGCCCAAAAGCATCGTACTCCCTGATTATAAAGCCGTATAAGCTGCTCCTGCAGACACTTTTTGATCCGCTGGCAGCGCTTGTCCTTTTCGTTATATTTGAACTTGAAACGAGTCGGCCTATGGCCTGTAATCACACACGAAAAACTGTTCATATGGTTCTCCTTTCCCGGCATCCATCTTCGTCTATTATACTTGCCATAGACGAGATAAATCAACCATGACCGCTTAATAATCCATGTCATAGCGGATAAAATGTAACTATGGCATGGAGGTGACGCATGGATAATCTACTAAAAGATATGGGTAAACGGATCTTCGACCGGAGGAAACAACTGAATATGACCCAGGAAACTCTGGCAGAGCTGGCTCATGTCACACCACAGACCATCTCCACCGCAGAACTGGGACAAAAGGCTATGCGACCTGAAACAATCCTCAAAGTCTGTGATGCACTCAACATCAGCACCGAATACTTGTTGCGAGGCATCATCACAGAAACAGATTCCTCCCTTCTTATGGAGAAGATTTCCACACTAACGCCCAAACAATACAGGCATTTTGAAGATATTTTAGACAGCTTTATCGCGGCCATACGGGAAGAGGCATAGGAGCATCACTGGCTCCCATGCCTCTTTTGATTATCCTCTGCTACGGAATGCAGACAAAGTGCCAGCAATCAGACTGCGCATTCTATCGTCCATTTCCGGATCATCGCCTACTTCCTGTGCAGTCGAAAGCATCATAGGCGCTGCAGGCTTCTCCACCAATCTGGCTGTGGAAATCTGCTCTTTTGCTTTTTCCTGTCCCATACCTTCCTGCCACAAAATCTCTTTGACAATAGCTACCACCGCTTCTTTGCTAATAACCGAAGCATTTAGCGGCTGCGGTTCCTGCCCAAAGTGCTCATTATAGTAGACCACTGCATTTGCCACATACTGCGCTTTTGTGCGGGGACTCTGCAATTCCAGTAATCCAATGGCAGCTTCGTGTATGGGATCGCCCTCATTGAATCGCAGCGTAAACCGTCCTCGTTCTTTTTTCTCGCCCATGCCATCACCTGCCTGCGGTTTCAATCCGGTACAGATACTCATAGCCATCTGCATTCGCATTGATTTTCGGTACGAAGAATGGTGCTCCCACCTTTCCTGCAGTTTCGATCTGCCGTTTTAATAGAATAGCACCTCCGCCTACAAAGACTACCTTGCAGTATTGCAAGTCTATCATACGCTCCCGCAGCGTGCTGAATAGGTCACTGATAAATTCCTGCGTCATCTGCTCTGTCAGCCGTATAGCTGCGTCTGGATATTGGGTCTTCTTCCCCATCAGGATAGCGTCCACATCTCCTTCATCCAACAGCAGGTCCAGCTCCGAATTCACCTTGGAACGCACCTTATTGTACAACAGGATCACACCATTTTCTAACGAATCGCAGGAGGTAAGGTCAATCTCTCCGTTTTTCATCAGCAGATAGTCGGCAGTAAACCCGCCAATATCCAAGATTACCGCTTTGGGCTCCTCCACAAGCGTGTGAAGCATGGTGGCCGCTGCTGCGTAAGCCTGGGGAAAGCAGGCCACATCTTCAATATAGATGGAGTACGGCTTGCCCTGCACCTCAAATTCTACCATTCCCCGCTGCCCAAAGTATTGTGTAAACCGCTCCACCTGGGCGCCAAAGTGTGCCGGCGGCAACCCTACCGCCAGTTGGATACGCTGCACCTCTGAGGAATATGCCCCCCTCGCTTCAATCTCACCAGCCAAAGCAAATAGGGTCAGGATAAAGAAGCGATCATCCTCCGTTTTATCTTTCCGATAAGGAATCCGCTCAGTAGACAGCGTATAGTAGGTATTCTGATACCTCAGTACATTCTGTCCAAAGGGACGGGTGACACTCTGCTTCAGACCGGACACAAAGGGGTTGCAATGAACCGTTTTAATTTGTTTGTTGCCATGATCAACGCCAATAAGCATATGTAATGCCTCCTTTTTACTTTATACATATCCTTTACGCCTATATGACGCCTATTCTCAACAATCACACACTATTTTTAATACAACAAAAAGCAGGAGACCCATCATAAAGGTTTCCCGCTTTTGGCTGCTTCATAATGTGCGCAGCTAATATATATTTGATTGTTCTATTCTGCCATACCCTGCGGAACTTCAAATTTGTATCCGCTCCCCAAAACAGTACGGATATAACCCGCTTTCGGCATATCCGGTGTCAGTTTTCTGCGGATCTGACCAATGACGCTGGCAACGGCTGTTCCGCAGTTTTCACCATCCTCACCCCACACTTCTTCATAAATCTGCCCGGCAGAAAATACCCAGGACGGGTGGTTTGCCAAGTATACCAATGTCGCAAATTCCCGATGGGTCATAGAAATTAACTCGCCGTTTCGGTGTACCGTTCTCTCCTTCAGGCGAAGCTCTAATCCCGGAAAAACAAGAGTATTACAAGGGTGAGATGACACAATATGGTCAAATCCTGGCTCGGCTGCAATAATCTCCATAATTCTGCTAAGTATGTATTCTTCATGGTCTGTTACCGACAATACAAAGATTTTTCCCATATGTCCCTCCCTTATTCATAATTAGAATGCTGATACCCTGCAGCCAATATAAAGTTTACTTGTTTATTTCAGTAATAACGACTGTTCCGTTTTTATCCAGCAAAGGGGTAATCCCCGTATCATGGACAAGGTAGTTTACACCTGTTTCAGTATCTACAACAATACTCAAGGAAGTTCCCTGTGTATAGATTGTTTCAAAGCGCTTTTCTTTGTTTGCCATAGTAATCCACTCCTTTGCATAGTGTAAGGTATCAGCATTTCTAATTTATTCCTCTATGATAAAGGCCAAATGTTGCAGAAATCTCCTAACCGCTTTCTTTTTTGACAAGAAAACAGGCGGAATTGCTTCATTTTTGTAGCAATTCATTTTTTATCTCATTTCAGGCAAAGAAAAGCTATTCAACCGTTTCAATCGAATCCACAATATTCATTTTTGAAATTTTCCGCAACGGAATTGCTGTTGCCAGCAAGCAAGCTCCTACTGCCAAGAGGGTTGCTTCAAGAATGGGCATGACAGGGATTGTAACAAGTTGGATGGTGTCGCTCGTGGCCGCCTCAATGAAGATCGTACAAACATATCCCAGTACGCTTCCAATCACAGAGGCAATGATTCCGTAATATGCACCTTCCCAAAGAAAAGTTTTATAAAGGCTACCGGCGCTCATTCCAATGGCCCGCTGCATACCGATTTCTGTTACTCTGGTGTGAATATTTGTGTAAACGGTATTGATGATATTAAGAATACCGATCAGGCCAACGAAAAGGATCAGCCCCCATGCCAGCATTTGAATCTGTGCAAAGCTCTCTTTCAGTTGCTGGTCGCTTTCTTCATACGACAAGAATGTTGTCCCCGGCGTCCTATCAAAAAATGCCTCGATAAATGTATCAAAAATTTCCCTGTCTGCGCCCTCGTTCAGCGTAGGCAAAAACTCTGAATAGGTATCTTTTCCCGTCAGGCGTTCATAGATAGCATCATCAACGATCACCTGAACACCATTTGTGAAACCGCCATTTCCAATACCAAGATAACCGTCATAGCCATCCAAGGTTTTCAAAACATTCAGCTCCATTCCCGCAACACAGATGTTTTCTCCGGCCTCTATATTTGTAAATTCAAGAACATCTTCGCCGTAGCTCATAGGAATAGGATTCCTTACTATACAGGCGTTCCCTGATTTCAGTTGTCCAAGCTGTTCTTCTGGTAATTGATCCCCCATAAAATAATCCCAATATTCATCGTTCAATCCGACAACCTGAAAAGTTTCACCGGGTTTCAGTTGAAATTCAAGACTGATTTCATCGAGCAGCCCATTTTCATTTTGTTCGTAAAGCGAAAATTGTATGGCGGCTACACTTTGCACAGCTTCATTTTTCCGCAAAGTGTTCAGATCATCTGTGGTAAATCCAACACTTTCATTTGTGATCTGATAATCTCCTAAATGGTTATCTTGCAGTGCGCTTGCAGCGTTCAGGAGAGAGGAAAACCCTTGCAGCGCTATAAAAACCGTGATACTCATAACAAGGGACAAAATTGTAATTGCAGTACGGCCTTTATTTCTCTTTAAGTTCAGACGGGCATAGTATGCTTCAAAATTATGGATTTTCTTTGTTTTACGCTCTCTGCGGCGAATTTTCAGATTTGTTCCAGACATCGCCATAATGGGGGATACCCTTGCGGCTGATCTGGCTGCTGGCAATGCTGCAAACAGCGCAAACGCCAAAGTGATTGCTCCGCTTAAAACCAGTAAGGTTCCATTCAAAGAACTGTTCTCTGCTATTAGAGTTTTCAATTCAGAAGCATCCTGAACCAAGAACAATTCAGGGGAAACCAAGCCGGTAGCTGCCTCTAAAATTCCTCTGGCACTCAAGAAGCCAAGAAGCATACCAATAGGAATCCCCATCAGGCATAATAGGATTACTTCAATTACAATGATCTGATAAAGCTGTCCTTTTTCGCCTCCAATAGCCCGAAGTGTTCCATATCCCTTTATCCGTTTTGATACAGATATTTTCAGAATGTTGTAAATCACAAGACCAGCAGCCAGCAAAATCAAAGTACCCACTAATATCCCTGCAACTGTCATAAAAGAGAATCCCTTATCATTGGCATCCTCGGAATTTGCAGCATAGGAAATTCCCAAAGCGTTCAAATATACAATATTGTAGCTGGTATCAAGCTCATGGATGTTCAATTCCTTATTGATGTCATCGACAACTGCTTGAAAACTCTTTTTATCGGCAGTCTGAATATCCACATTGTAATAAATATAAGATTCCGGTAGAAGTTGTTCAGCAGTTCCTTCCCCTACAACTCCCGTAACAGTGCCGCTTGTATATCCTAAGTAGTTATTTTTCAATATCCCTGTAAGAACAAATTCTGCTGTATAGGAATAGCTGTCCGCAATGTTGTGGCGAAGATTTTTTTGCAGTGAAAGTGTAATCTTATCTCCAATACCGCCCTCAAAGCCAAGATATTTCAGAATATCTTCCGAAAGAGCTATTTCCATCGGGGCTTCCGGCAGACAACCTTCTTCTACACTGGTACTGGACGGATAGATAGCGGCATTGTCATCCAAATATTCCATCAAACCAAGGGTAAGAGATGGGGAGAGTTCTAAACTTCCCATATAAATAGATTTCCCTACATAGGAAAGACGCTCATCCTGTTCCAGTGCGTGAAGCTGATCTGCATTCATCTGCAAAAAAGTGGCATATCGGTTTCCTCCGATAGCGATGGCCTGCTGTTCCCGCATTGCACTAAGTACGCCAATGGATTGTCCTACAATGGTTGTCATCATAGTAGACAGCACAACGGCAATCAAAATAAGAATAGAAGTGACTTTTTGGGACAGCAGTTCTTTCAATGCTAATGTACGATAAGATTTCATTTCGCTGTCACCTCCGTAAGCACACCATCTACAATCTGAAACTGCCGGTCTGCCATTCGTGCAATACGGCTGTCATGGGTAATGACAACGAGAGCTTTCCCCATCTTTTTCCATACATTTTGAAGCAGTTCCATGACTTCGCCGCCGCTTTTGCTGTCCAGATTTCCCGTAGGCTCATCAGCAAAAATTACATCCGGCTTTGCAATCAAAGCGCGGGCAATGGCTACACGCTGCTGCTGGCCGCCGGATAACTCATGGGGCAGATGTTCCAAGCGGCCCTGAATGCCAAGCAGTTCTGTAAGCTGTTTCAGGTATGCTTCATCCGGTTTTTGCTTATCCAGCAAAAGAGGCATGATAATATTTTCTTTCGCCGTCAGAACCGGAAGCAGATTAAATTGCTGAAAAATAAATCCAATCCGTTTCCGGCGGAATGCCGACAACTCCTTATCGCTGTAACTGTAAATATCTTTACAATCGTAGGTCAGCGAGCCGGAAGATGGCTTATCCAAGCCGGAAAGCAAATGAAGCAAGGTGCTTTTTCCGCTTCCAGATGGTCCCATAATAGAAATAAAATTGCTGGATACAATTTCGAGATTTGCATGATCCAAAGCCACTACTCGGTTTTCACCGTCACCATAAATCTTTGATAAATTCTTTGCCTCAATATTCATAAAAAAACACTCTCCTTATTTGTGGTATAAGGAGAGTGTAAATGATAAATCTCAAAAATCGCTCAAGGATTACACGAAATGAAAAATAGCCGTTGCGGATGCACCGCCCCTGGCCCGATTTTCCAAAATCAATCGGCCACCATGTTTTTCACATAAAATTCTGCTGCTGTAAAGCCCCATTCCGAAATGTGAGGAATTACTACTTGTCGTTTCAAAGGGGTTTGGCCCATTCTGCATGAGAGACAGCGGATAACCAGCACCATCATCTTCTATATTCAAGGTCATAGAGTCATTTTGCAGCGTTATTTGAATAGAGATTGCTTTTTCTGCAAATCGCGCCGCATTTCCAATCAGATTTTCCGCTACGGTAAGAAATAGCCCGTGATCTATACAAACTGTTCCGCCTGATGGTACTAAAACAGAAACTTTTTTGGATAGCGCTAACAGTCGTGCTGTTTCCTGCAATTCACTCTGCAAAACGGATAGTCTGATTTCTTTTGGCTTAACAGAGAGTTGTTCCAACTTTTGAACACTGCTCATAGCTTCTACATACTGCTCGATCCGTAAAGTGTAACTTTCCAGCCGGTCTATGGTCTGTTCGTCCTGAATACCTTGCCGCAAAAGTTTTACACTTCCTTTTAATACCGTAATCGGGTTACGCAGATCATGGGAAAATGCGGCATTGAGCCGTTTGCGTTCCTCGGCCTGTTGCCACAACAGCCGATTCGATTTCAGAAGTTCACTCCGCATTTCTTCAAAGGCAGCACATAGTTGTCCCATTTCATCGTTAGACAAAATCGGCAGCGAAAAATCCAGATCATTATTCTGAATCCGCATAATGCCATTTTGCAGGCAGGAAATAGGCTGTTTCAATTTGAGATAATAAAAAAGAAAGACTGAAACAATCAATCCGCCTACTGGAAAAAGAATACAGGAAACCGTCTGCACAATGTTTAGGGTAGCTAAAATACGCTGTTGTGACACCGTAGGAGACGGCAGAGGTACAACAGAGCCATCCGACAAGATTTCTACACCGCCTAAAGGATAATGGTTTTCAATGCCTCGGCAAAGGAAGATAACTGCCCCAAGCAGGAGAAATGCCGCTGCCAAACAGGAGAGGGATAATAGCAGGAAAGATTTCTTTAGTCCCATATTTTTTAGGCGTTCCACCGATACCCACACCCCCAAACTGTTTCAATGTAATTGTGCAATGTATGTGCTGCAAATTTAGCGCGTATTTTCCGGATATGCTCCATAATTGTATCGCTGTTTCCGTCCCCATCCAAGCCCCACACAAGCTCATAAATTCGCTCGCGGTCAAAAACCTGTCCTGCATTGAGGGATAAAAGTTCTACAATCTCAAACTCCCTCTTAGATAGCGGGATGTTCAGATTATTGATTGTAACTGTTCGGGCGGAATAATCCAGTATCAATTCACCAAAGAAGCGCACTGCCGAATTATTTTGGCGTCGCTGCTCCCGGCGCAGATGTGCAGCAATACGCGCCCCCAATTCATCCAAATCAAAGGGCTTGACGATATAATCATCCGCCCCAGCCTGAAATCCAATGATCTTATCGCTGGATTCAATACGAGCAGTCAAAAAAAGAATGGGACAGGCAATGTGTTCCCGTATCTGCTGGCATACAGTCAGACCATCCATTCCCGGCATATTGATGTCCAATAAAATTAAATCTGGTTTGCAGGCTACTTTTTTGAGCGCTTCTTGTCCGCTATAAGCAGTCAGAATATCATATTGTGTTTGAAAATAACTCTGTATCATATCAACAATACCGCGTTCATCATCAACGATCAGTAATTTAGGATTCAAAATCATGCACCTCCGTTCTTTATATGATATATGGTAAATCTCAAAAATTCCTCAACTTTCTATGAAACCACAGCAGCTAACATTATAAGCACTCAATCAAAACCAATTCGCTTTTTCTGCTCTGAATTGAGGGGTATCGCCTTCCTGGTATGGATCATAGGTATTGCGATTACACCCAAATTCTTTCAACGACTTTATTCTATTATCCTCTGTCCATTCAACCAGCGAGATTCCATCAAATTCCTCTATACTTCCATTGTTCATTTCATTTTTGAAATACCACTCCACAATCGTTTGATCTCCCTTGTGAAAAAATTGCTTGATTTCCCAAATGACCACCTTGCCACGGGTATTCCATTCCTGAAACCAATGCTTTACTGTTTTTCGGTTGTTATACTGGGGACTCCAGCTTTCTGTATAGATCACATCTTCTGTAAAAATATCATCAATGCCCATATCCTGCTGATTGAGCCACATATCAAACCATAGTCGAATCGTTTTTTCTCGTTCATTCATAATATAAACACCTCACCATTCTATGAAACCACAGCCGTTCCCCTACATTATACGATATTCAGAACAAACATTGAAGATAAATGAATTAAAAATGGCGGCCTTGCTTATGAACCGCCGAATAAAAAAGCTTCATTCCACAAAGAACAGAACTCGCCGGATCAGCTCCGGGATATTGACCGGGGCGGTGATATAGTCGTTCACGCCCTCATGCCGATATTCATATTCCGTGGCAAGGTCGTTATTCTCGGTGAGGATAAAGAACGGCAGAAGCCGGACAAGAGGATTCTTCATTTGGAACATCCCAGCCACCCGCCGCAGAGTATGAAACATCTCCATTGCTGTGCCATCCGGCAGTTCCAGATTGCAGAAGATCAGTTCAATTTCCTTATCCTCAAAAATACGGCGCTTGGCCTCCTCAATCGAGGAAACCAGAATCAGGTCAAAGCCCTTTTGCAGCATAGCAGCCCGCAGCACTTCGGCGTTGGTATCTTCCGTATGGACAAAGAGCAGCTTGTGAAAAGTCGGGGCCTTTTCGCCGGATAACTGCCGGTAGGCGTATTCCACCAGCTTATCTTGCACCAACTGCCCTTTCATTTTGTCCATGCACAGCGTCGCGCCCCGGCGCATAGCCTCTTGTTCGTAGTCGTCCTTGTCATGGCAGGATGCCAGAATAAAAGGCAGCTCTTTGTCTGCGGCCCGCACCTCGTCCAGAAAGTCCATGCCGGAACCGTCCGGCAGGTCGAGATCACAGCAGACCACCAGCGGCATTTCCTCTTGGATGACGGCCCGCGCTTCATTCAAAGTGGAAGCCGTTTTCACTGAATAGCCCCGGCGCTGTAAATACTTTCTCAGATTCCATATATAGGTATCACTATCGTCAATCAACAGTATCTTTTTCATATATCCATCCCTGATTTTAACTTATTAAAATGATAATAGAAAAAGCGGGGCAGCGCACTGCCGCCCCGCCGATTCCATACGATTATTCCATCGCTCGCATTTCTTCCACCAGCGATTGATTTTTCTGCCTGCGCATCGTCCAGAAGGACAGAATCACCTCCAGGCCAAACAGCACCAGAACGAACAGCCCCATTTGCAGGAAGGGGAAGGAATAGGGCATTGCTACATGAAAAGTCATTTCGCTGAATTTTCGGGCAGCTATTATTGCAATCGGGAGGCCGACTGCCAGGGTTGCCAACGCAGCAGAAAACGCATAGCAAATTCCCTCATAGATGGTCATTTGACAGAGCTGTTTTCTGGTCAGACCGATGGCACGAAAGACGCTGTTTTCCCTCTTTCTGGACATCTGATTGGAGAGGGTTGTGTTGATGAGATTGACCACGCCAAAGAGGAATACCAGCCAGGACAGCGCCTGAAACCCTCCAAAAACGACCCGGTTTTCCATTTCCTCATAATCCTTATGTATCCCAATGGTATCCAAGTCAAGATCCGGATTGGAAGAAATGATCGCACTCAGACTGTTTTCAATCTGCTCCGCCTTTTTGGGATCGCTGACAATGCTCCAAGAATAATCAAAACAGTTGATCTTTGGCATTGCTTCCTGAAATAGCTCTTTGGTTGCAACCATGCAGGTGCTGTCCAATGCCAGAGGACCATGACCATTTTTAAGCCCATCGTTTATGAGCAGACCGGAAACAGTGACAGGAATCTCTTGATCCCCTATGGTAAGTTTGATAACTGACCCCACATCTACACCGATCATATCTTCTGCATAATCCATATCAAGTGCAATACTATGGGAATTTTGAGGTAAAGTTCCGGACACAAGCGCCGCTTCCATTTGATCCCTGTTTCGGTCACTCAACAGATCACACATTCCGCCGGAAGAACTTTCCTCATTTTCAAACCGCACATGAACCGCCTGACGATTTTCTATCACATCTGTTACGCCATCCACGGCCAGCACCTCCTGCCGAAGCGCTTCATTCAAAGGATTTCCCTCCGACATTACCTCATATTCTGTTTTTTCAGAGTTCATATAGATTTTATAATCCCCATCCGGGAAAAACTGCCTTGCGATCCGCTCCGGCGAACGAACCAGAAGAATAGAGGCTGTCACCAAAAGAATCACCCCGCCCAGACTCAGGGAAGCCACGATGCTGATCGTCTTTTTGCGGTCACGCCTGAAATTTGCAATTCCCATGGAGAGGGGATTTAACCGCATATTCTTCTTATGCGCGTGGGACTTTCCGCTCTGATTGCCGGTAAAGCGGACTGCTTCAATCGGGGAGATACCGGCGGCAATCTTTACCGGTCTACGGATCGCAATGGATACCATAAACCAGCCAAGCAGTGCAGTCAAAACAATCGCGGCTGCATAAAATAGCAGATTAAACCCACGGGGAAACAGCGCAAACCCGGCTGCACATCCCAGCAAAATACCGATACCAATGCCAGCCCATCCTAAGAAACGGCCTTCTTTTTTGACAATATGGCGGATCTGTTTTGGCGTTGTACCGATGGTTCGCAGTTGTCCATAGCTTTGGATTTTGTCATTGATAGAAATTCGGAAGATACTTTGTATCACAACATACCCTCCGATGATAACCAGAACTGCAATTCCGGCAACCAGCGCCAGCATACTGACATTCACAGGCTGCTTATAGAACTTCATATAGCTGAGGTTCATGATCGGCATTTCCAGCTGATATTCCCTGGCAATCTCCCGGCTGCGGGCAGTCAGCTCTGTTTCATCCATTTGCTGCTCATTCTGAAAATGCACATAGGCTCGATAATCAGCGGGGTCATAGCCACTCCATCCTTTCAGATCTTCTTTGGAAAGAAGGATAGAACAGCCATTTACCTCTTTTTCCTTATAGCCTTCCAGAATACCAGTCACCGTGTATTCTCCGTGAAAGCTCTCGCTGCTTAGCATAACCTTTTCGCCAATCCCGGCGTCTGCACCATATTCGGAAAGGAAATAACGGCTTACTACCACTTCATCCTCCTTTTGGGGCAGGCGGCCTTCCAAAAGCTTCATCTGGTCACGGGCAATATACATGGTTTCCTCATCACAATAAATGTAGGAGGCGTTATATCCCTGCTCCGCAGGTTCCACAGCCAGCATATAATACTCTCCTACCCTTGAGAAGTCATCCAGCCCCTTCAGGGTAGACACATCTTCTTCAGTAATCCTGGTATAGACTGCCTCATAGGTATCCTCCACATGATTTTTCTCTATCTGCCGGGTAGACAAAGCCATCACAATCGAAAAACAGATCAGGCAGGATGCCAGCGCAACGGCGATCACCACCATAAGATTCCGGCGCTTCTCACTTTTCAAACTTTTTCTTGCCAGTTTCCTGACAATATTTCCTGTATCATTCTCAAATGGTACTGTCATTTTGATCATCTCCTTTAAGTCTTATATTTCTGCTGTCAGCAAAGCGGCGGCTTCACATCGCAAGCCGCCGCCTCTGGTTAGTCCATGGTCTTAATCCGCTCTACAAGGGAAAGCCGTTTAGAGTAACGGACAGCAACCACAGAGAAGATTCCGGTCACGACCAAAAGTGCCAGAACAAAAACAACCGTTTCCATCAAAGGGAATTGATAGGACAGTTCCCCAAAAATATTAAAGTTGCTGATCACATAGTCAAAAATCCAGCCCAGGATTCCGCCAATGCCAACTGACAAAAATACCGTAACCCCTGCGTACCACAGGCATTCTGCGATCAGCATACGGGAAACCTGCTTTCCGGTCATTCCCACAGACTGCAAAATTCCAAGCTCCTGCTGCCTTGCCAGCAGATTGGTCATCAGGGTGTTGACCAGATTTACCATGGAGAACACAAACAGGAATGCCAGCAGCAGATAAACACCGCGGGTCATCATCTTTAGCTGCGATTCCAGGGATGCCGCATGGTCTGCTCTGGAAAAGACCGTCAGCACCGGATTTTCCAGCAGACTGAAAATAGACGCCCTGAGCGCATCCGAGTCCTCTGATGTGTGGACATTCCAAACAGCCTCTCTGTTCTCAATGTCCGGGTAGAGCTGATCGGCCAGTTCTTCTGTAAGGGTAAACAGACCCCATGCGCCGGTGCCTGATGTCACTGACGGCTTCGCAATCCCCATGACCGTTACTTCTATGCTCTTACCGTCCATGGATTCAAAGGTCAGCACATCCCCGACAGCAGGCGTATAGCCATAAAACATACTCAAAAGATGGTCTTCCGAATCGGTCACGACCACACCGTTGTTTGCAGCAAGCTCCTCATAATCTGCGCTGCCCTGTTCCAGATTTTCCTCCGGCAGCCATTGTTCCATCTGCTCTCTGTCAAATACAGGGAACTTTAATGCAACACTTTCCTGGGGGAATTTCACCGTTGCGGATGTCACTTCATGGCTGGTGATAGATTCCACACCATCTATGGCAAGAAGCTCCTGACGAAGTTCTTCTGTCAGTGGATTTTCCCGCGCGATGGCAGGCAATCCTTCCGCTCCTCCCGAATCCATCCAGCTGACCTCATAGTTACAGTGATCTCCCATGGCTTCTATCGCCATCTTTTCGGGGCTGATGGAGTTGAGTACCGTAGCGGCTGTTACCAGAAACACCCCTGTCAATCCCAGAGATACCAGAGTGATGACCGTCTTTTTCCTGCTCCGCCTAAAGTTCATCTGTGCCATGGAGAACGGCGTAATGCGGTGGTTTTTCTGATCCTTCCGGTCTGTTGCCGTTTCATAACCACTGGAGCGGACCGCTTCGATAGGGGATACCCTCGCCGCCATGCGGACAGGCGCATGAATGGACAGAAATACCGTCAGGGCGCAGGCTGCTGCGGTCGCAGCCAGATAGGGCAGATTGCCCACCCAGCTCCAATGTGCCGGGAAAATGGCAAACCCGATAGCCCCTCCAACCAAAAGCCCCAGCGGGATACCGCAAAGAGATAACAGCAATCCCTCCCGCCGCACGATCCGCCGGATCTGTTTTGGTGTTGTGCCGATCACTTTCAGGCGTCCATATTCCCGCATTTTGCCCTTTACGGAAATGAAAAAGATACTGTAAATGACCACGGCACAGGCAACCAGCAAAAGGATTGCCACCGGAATGTAATATTTCATCACACCGGTCTTAAACCCTTGCATATCGAAATAGTTGGAGCTGTAAAAAATCTGATCCTCCTCCACATCGTTGGCGGAAAGGAATGCTGCAATACCCGCCTTGAGCTGCTCCAGCTCCATACCATCAGCACCGGTATAACGAAGCCGAAATTCAAACAGCGGCTCTCCCTGTGCCATCTCCTCCACAAATGCTTCAGATACATAAAGCTGGAACATACGGGAGTTATTCTCCACATCCATGATACCGCTGACGGTATAGGTCTGCTTTCCGTTTCCAAGATTCACTTCTATGGTCTGCCCGACTTCTGCGGGGATTTCAAAATAATCAAGAAATGCCCGTTCTACCAGAATTTCATTGGCAGCCTGCGGAAGCGTCCCGGTAAAGGAAGGTTTCTTCCCCAATTCCATCCAGTTGGCATCCGCATACTCCACAGTCAGAACGCTGTCACCATAGCGGGCGGAACCGTAATTCTGGGAAAGGCCCCAGCGTTCCACTTCCGGGCAGTCTTTCAGTTTTTCAATCGTATCACGGTCACAATTCACCACAACCGCCTGATACTGTCCCCGGAGATCCGCCTCCAGTTTTCTGTCATTTCCCGCTCCTGCGCAGAAAATCGCCGCCATCAAAGCAGCCGCCAAAGCGATTGTTACAATCACAAACAGGTTGCGCCGCTTGTCTGTCTGAATACTCCTTGCCGCCAGTCTTTTAATAACCGGCCCTGTGTCATTTTCAAAAGGCAATGTCATGTCTGCCACCTCCTTTATCCAACGATTTTGCCATCCTCGATCCGTACAATACGGTCTGCAAGCTGGGCAATGGCATCATTATGTGTAATCATCACCAGCGTCTGGTTAAATTCACGGCTTGTTCTCTGCAAAAGCCCCAGCACATCGGCGCTGGTCCTGCTGTCCAGGTTTCCGGTGGGTTCGTCGGCAAGGACGATAGCGGGCTTTGACACCAGAGCGCGGGCGATGGCTACACGCTGCTGCTGGCCGCCGGAGAGGTTGTTTGGCATATTCTTCAGCTTATCCTCCAGTCCCAGCATGGACACCACATCCGCCATGAATTTCTGATCCACCGTATCCCCATCCAGCTCCACCGGCAGGACGATGTTTTCATACACATTTAGGATTGGCACCAGATTGTAGTTCTGGAAAATAAAGCCGATATTGCGGCGACGGAATATGGTAAGCTGCTCGTCGTTCATCTTCGCCAGCTCCTTATCCCGCACCATCACGCTGCCGGAGGTGGGTGTGTCCAGACCGCCCATCATGTGAAGCAGGGTGGACTTACCGGAGCCGGAAGTGCCGACCACCGCCACAAATTCGCCCTCCTCCACAGAAAAGTTCACGCCATCCAGGGCGCGGGTAATGTTCGGCTCTGTGCCGTAGTATTTTTTAAGATCAGTTGTCTGCAAAATTTTCATAACAGTTACCTGCCTTTCTTAATTTGTTGAGTATAGGGTAAAGGGCAAATGTTGCAGAATTGTCCTAAAGGGTATGAAAATCCATAATGAATTGCTTCAATTTTAGGACAATTCATATTCTTATTGAACAAGCAACTTTTTTATTGCATTGCTTCATGTATACGCTTGCTTTTGTTGATAAGATCATTATAAAACCCAAATGTCCGAGAAATGTTACAACTCTCGGACATTTCAAAAAAATTTACAGCGGGCATCCAGAAATAACTGTCCACCGAAACATACTACACGATTTTTTAGATAGATTGATTGTGAAATAATTTCAATCCAATCACCGCATTTATCATAAATTCCACAATGAGAATTATACTAATGGCAACATTAAAATTACATAAGTTATATAACCCGATATAGATTTCACAAGTAAGAAATACAACTTGCAGACACAAATTTAGGTATGCCACTAAATACTCGTTAGTTCTATTCCACAATCTAAACAGGAACCTTGTAAAAATAGGTTTTCCAGCAAAAGCAAAAAGCACTGACAATACCGGTACTAAAAATATATAGTAAGAATCTACTGCATTTCTGGGGGATGTACCTGCCCATTGAATTGCTATATTATCAGGAACAACGAAAAATAAAACAATAGATAAAATAACATTGATTATTAAAATGATTGTTGTTGCTTTGCAAAAATTGATTTTTTTCATGGTGTTTTCTCCTGTTATAAGTGTGCTTTAATTTGTTGCGTATAGGGTAAAGGGCAAATGTTGCAGAATTGTCCTAAATAGTATGAAAATCCATAATGAATTGCTTCAATTTTAGGACAATTCATTTTGCAGTAAGACTCACACATTTTCATCCTTTAAGACTTCTACAATAATATCCCTGCGGATTCTTCTGGAAGCCGCCCTGTAAATCCCACTGATGACCATTAGCACCAGGACAATATAGGCTGCCAGCCCTAATAACGGGAATACCTGAATGAACTCCATAAAAGTCACATCCTGCATCCACATCAGAACTGTGGCGTTCAAAAACAGGATTGGTAATCCAATGACCAAAGGCTTTCCTCCAAGGAAGATCCCTTCTATATGGAGCAAACGGTCAAGACCTTTTCTATCCAGCCCCACAGAACGCAGCATGGCAAATTCCTTTCTTCTCTGATACAGGCTGTTCAGAATCGCCACTGCTGCTGATGAGATTCCAATGATACCAAATAGTGCAGTCAAACTGTAAACGATCAGCATGGTCGCATCGGTCAGCCGCTCTCTGTCCAAAGCGCGCTGTGTCTTGCTGGAGGTATAGAAATCACTCGTCCCCAGATAAGTACCACAGATCTGCTCTGCCTGCGCCTGTACTTCGGCATCCAGCCCATCTTCCACGAGAAGATTCATGTAAGTCCTGTAATTGTAAACTGCACGATCTTCTCCGAAATTCTGGATAATCTCATAGTATTGATCCATCGGCACCAGAATGGGCAATGTATAAAAGGCTATATTACGCCCAATCTCCGGCATTTCAGAAAGTGCAGATGATACCGTCACATCAAAACGGTAATCCCCCTGAATGGAGTCCAGGAACTTCTCTGTTACTTCTAAAGACTGATTTTTCTTGGAAAGAAGTGCCGGAGCAGCAGCACAACAACAACCGGCGGGATCAGCAAGCAAGCTGCATTGATGAGTAATGTCTTTGTGATTTCCATAAGGCCACCTCCAAATTCATGATGTTGCTGTCAGCATAAATCCCAAATGTTGCAGAATTGTCCTAAAATCCATTGTCCTCTAAAAATTTTTCAAAAAAGGCAGCCTGCCAAAACAGACTGCCTCAGAATTATTTTATGGGCAGGAACACGGAAAAAGTTGATCCTTCCCCAACTTTAGACTCGACGGTAATATAGCCCCCCTGCATGGTAATGATCTCACGGGCAAGGTATAAGCCGATTCCGACCCCATCTATATCATGCACCGCTTCATCCCGATAGAAGCGTTTGAAGATCGTGCCCTGAGAATGCTCCGGGATGCCTCTGCCTGTATCCGTCACATCTATCCTCAAATACATCTCCCAATCCCGTACCCTCACCTGAATGCTGCCACCAGCAGAGGTGTACTTTACCGCATTATCCAGAATGTTAAACAATGCTTCGGAAGTCCAGCGGCTGTCATGGGATATTGTCAAATCAGATGGGCAGTCCACCGACAGACTGATCTCTTTTTGTTCCATCGGAGCCAAAACACCATTGATGGCGCTCACCAGCGTATCCCCGATCACAGCATCCTGTTTCTCCAGCGTAATGACACCCGTTTCCAAACGGGAGGTTTTCACCATTCCCTGAATGAGAAAATCCAATTTATCCAGCTGCGTGCCTGTGGCCTGCAAAAACTCCTTGCGCTTTTCTTCTGTCAATGGCCGTGTCAGCATGGTATCGTTGATCAGCTTCAAATTTGCGATGGGGGTTTTGGTCTGGTGGGAAATATCTGATACCAGGGATTGCAGTTCTTCCTTTTCTCCCTCTGCCGTATGTCTGGTTTTCTGCATCACATTATAGAGCCGTTCCAGACGATGGCTAATCCGAGACAGCAGTGTTTCCGCTTCATAGTCTACCTGGGGCCGGTCTGTACTGTCCATCATGTGATCCAATGTCTGGCACAAACCATCGGTGAACAGAGAAAGTTTCTTTTGAAAATAGTGCAGAAAAACCATGCCCCAAATGTAAAATGCAGCTATCAAAATAATGCCGCAGATGACAACACGCACATCTTTCGTCAACAGGAAAAAAATCAACAGCAGCAAAGCGGCAGTGAGCAGAGTCCCCGCCACAATTTTTCTCAAAAATGCCCTGACGGATAAATTTTGCAGCTTCATCGAGGCTCACCGCCGATCCACTGATAGCCCATTCCATAAGCTGTCTTAATATATTTCCTCTCCTCTGTTTCGATTTTTTTGCGGATACGGCTGATGATCGTCGTTAGAGTATGCTCATCCACAAAGTCTCCATCAATATCCCACAGCTTCTCTAAAATCTGCCGCTTGGTCAGAATAATCCGGGGATTCTTTACGAACAGGAACAGGGTGCGGTATTCCTTCGGTGTAAAGTCCAGGGATTCTCCGGCAAGGGACGCACTTTGTTCAGAGAAGTCGATTTTCAGAAAGCCATCGTCAAACAGATCATGCCGAGGTGTCCGCAGTTCCAGATTCGCAAAAACCGCCGCTACTTTTTTACAAAGCACTGTCACAGAAAAGGGCTTGGTCACATAATCCGCGCCGCCGACTTCATATCCCTTGAGCATATCGCTCTCCTTGTCGTTGGCGGTGATAAAGATGATATAGGTATGCTGACCGCGATTCCGGATTTCTTCACACAGATCCAGTCCGCTGCCATCGGGCAGGTTAATGTCCAATAGCGCCACATCAAACTCATTTTCCCGCAGCTTTCTTACCGCGCTGTCAAAATTAAAAACCGAAATGACCTCATATCCGTCAGAGGTCAGATTATATGCCAGGGTCCGATTCAAAAGCTGATCGTCCTCTACAATTAAAATCTTCTTCAAAGCCTTCACTTCCTTTCCCAATTTTCCGATCATACTGATATTCTAAACATCAAATGTTGCAGAAATGTCCCAATCCGATATTTTTCTTTTTAATTATAGGATAGCCTACTTTTCAGCACAAGAATAAAAATATGAATTTCAATGTCATGTTGGACAACAAGAACACCGCCGCAAACTATACGATTGCGGCGGTGTTGACTATGTATAAAATCTTCCTATAGATTTTTATGTATGTATCCCGTATTTCGCCGTTTGGATGTTCTCTTCGCCATGCAGGATTACTCCACCGCAAGTCTTTGCGCCCTGTACCATGTAGCCCTCAAAAAAGAAGCTGTAAGGCAGGTAATCATCCGTCAGGACGATGCGCTCATAGTTGTACCAGTTAAAGTGCTGGTCCAGAAACTTCCCCAGTTTGTGCCGAAGGATAGGATTTTCCACTACGGCCTTGAGATTTTTCCGGCTGTGAAACTCTAGCTTTGGCCGGTTCTGTTCCGGAATGGACAGCAGCCGCCACCGTGTTCCATCAACGGTTTCTTCCTCACCTGCCGCATATGCGCGAAACGGCTCATAGGGCAGCCTGATCCGTTCGGTATAGCCGGAAACGCTGTCTCTGCCAGCATCCTTCAGCCATGTGAAGGAAAACTCCAGCACTTTGACACCGTCTACGGCATCACACAGCCGCAGTTCTGCATAGGAATGAATATCTTTGGCGATCAAATACTTCTTCTCCTCCAGCCGCTGCAGTTCCTTTTTCAAAATAATAAATTGCTGCGGCGAACAGCCATTTCTGGAGCGGGTCTTGAGGGAAATACTATCCCGATCCACATAAACCGTTGCCATTGTCCTATTATTCATAATCCACCTCGTTTCTGTTATTTGCCCCTGTATGATGCATGGCAGTCTGTGTGACCAGGAATGGATGCTCTACATACTCCTCTTTTGCTGAGGTATATGCCGCTCCGCCCAGAGAGTCCAGATACTGCCATCCGTTTTTGGATTTTGAGATGTACACATAGAACGGTGCAAGCACATACTCATCCCGTTCATAGCAACCAAGATACTTTCTTGCAAGTACCGCCACAACACCCAACTCTGCCGCTTTCTGTGTTGTCAGGGAAACTGCCAGTTTCATTACTTCCTCTTTTTCAATATCATTGAGTCTGGAAGTATAAACACTCTCCAGGAATAACACAGCCTTCTCACCTGCGGCAGACTTTCCGGTAGCCGTGTTCTCCTGCGACAAATCAGCAAAAGAAAAATCGATGGCAGGTGGTTTTTGAAATGCACCTTTTGTCAGACGGAGGCAGGCGCGAGCCACCACTGTTTCATCCTTTTTCACAAGAATAATCTTCTTGTTAGAGTCAAAGGCGGCTAACAGGCACTCTCTCTGGCTTCCAGTACGGTAAGACAGGCAGGTACCATGAGGAAGCTCCCCAAGCCGCAGAGTGTGGTAAAAATCATCCACCTCTTCTGCCAGAAATGCACCTCGGGCCAAAGAAAGATTTTTCTTCCAGAGGCTCTCCTGCATCTCGCTGACAGGGTAGCGGATCTCACGCTGCAGGTCACCGGCAAAATATTTGAGTTTATAGAACTGGCCCATCAATTCAGCCTGTACGATCCGTCGCAGCGCTTCAACAGCCAACTCCTGCCCGTCCAGTTCCCCATAGAGAGCGCGTACCATAGCCGCGCCACCCCGCAGTAAAAACTCCGTGACAGTCTCCCTGTTCTGCTCCACAAAATCATCCGAGAAGACCAGCTTGTCTTTTAGTTCCAGCCAGTCTGCATCTGTTGTCAGAATATCTTTGCGTACCTGCTTCCAATCCGTCCTTTCCAAAAGAGCCGTCATATTGTTGAGGGCAAATACCGCATCCGGCTCCGCAGTGAAAGCCGGTATGAATGTCTGCAGCTTCGTATAGTGTTGTAACAGTTCCATGGCAGTCCTCCGGGTCAGTCCACGGATATGTCCAAATGAACTCCGGTACCATTCGCTAAATGGCCTTTCCAACAGACATTTTCCAAGCTGCTCCAGCTCTGTATCTCCTGTATACTGGCTGACCAGCTCCCGCTTTATCAGCTGCCGAAGTGTCAGCAAACGCTGATCCACAGGAAGAGGTGTCAGCATGGTGTATAGCCGAACGTAAACCTCTTTCTGATGCCAGAGCTGATACATTTCCTCGAAGGTGTACTGCTGCCCTTCTTCCAGAAGCGTAAAAAAGCTGTCATTGCGGTTCACAGAATCGCTGGCTTTCAAATTCTTCAGCGTCAGAGAATTGATGTTGCAATGCTCACAAAAGCCTGGCTCAAACAAAAGTGAGTATCTCCCCAAGGACAGGAACACTTCACTGTTCTGATCCACCAAATCCAGAAAATGCTTTTTTCTATGCTCCACTGCATAAATGAGAATTGAAAACTGGAATTGTCGGATTGCATTAAAATCCAAATGGAGCCTGCCGGCATACAGAGCATTCAAATAACTCAGTTGGTTGCATAAAATTTCTTTCCTTCGTTCCTTGCTTAAAGGATGTGGCTGGGAGATAAACCAGTTGAGGTCGTATTGTCCGGCATGGTTGTCCAGCCAGAGGTCAAAAAAAGCAGACAAATCCTCTGCATCATATTCAAATACAGCCAACAGCCGGCGGAATTTTCCCACATCGGTCATTTTCATCCACCGGAGATCTTTCAGGCGCTCTACTGACAGAAACAGCCGCACACCTTGCCGATAAAGCAAGATGCAGACTCTCTGGAGCGGACGATTCTGTTCCAACAGTTCCAGAGCTTTCCGCTCATTTTGATGCCAGCAAAACAGATACGAACCAAGAAACGGCTGCCGCATCATATCCCGCTGGTGCTCCGTCAGCATGGAAAGTCCCTTCCACTCCGCAATGGGAAAAGTCTGCAGGTTATCCAATATGACCTGCTCCTCTTCTTCATACATCACAAAGGGAAAATAGTATTTCAGGTATTCAAACCGCAGGGAAGGCAACAGTTCCAATTCCATGACTGCCAGCACCTGCTCTTGGGGATACGCTGTCAGTCTCTCTCCATACCCGTCTGCCGACTCTAAGACCGAAGCAATTTCTTCATCACCAATCTCCTGCCTGCACAACGCACCATAGAGTGCTGCAAAGTTCGGCACCCGAACCAGTTCTTCCTGTATCCGCTTTGTCTTTCGGATGTGCAGCCGTTCCTGTAATTGAAGTGTCTCCACCTGTCCACATGCCTGCGCTATGGCATCCTCTGAAAAGCTGCCTGTAAGCGCCGGGAGCAATCCGTCATCTTTCATTCTGGTCAATAGGGTCAGATGTTTTAATGTATTTCTCATGCTGCTTCACCTCCGATCAGTGTCAGTACCATATTCAAAATCTCATGCCTTGGCCGGGGTTCAGACTTTACCAGTTCACCACACAGTTCAAAAAAGGCATGTGCGCCTTTGGCTTCCATCGTCCGTACACAACCGACAGGCCATTCCACCAGCTTGTCAAACGCCATATTCAGCACCTCGTTCTTCTCGTCCTGATGATAATATCCCCCAATGAATTTAACCAGAGATTCGGCGCTGCCGTTATAAAGCTGCTGCAGCTTTTCCCGTTTCTGTATGGTTCGTTTTTCCTGCTCCAGTCGTTTTTCCTGCTCCTTTCTCTCAGCTTCGACTCTGCGCTCATCCTCCAACTCTTCCTTGGAATAGAATGTTTCCTTCAGCCGGTTGATTTCATAGCCGTTATACTCGCTGTGGAGAAAAAACTGCCGCAACACCGCTGCCAGCGCTTTTTTATCATAAAGGCGTTGGATCTCCGGTGCTTTTAAGGCACTTAAAACGAAGTCCTCATATTTTTCCGGCTCAGTTTGGAAAAATGAAAGCTCCACCCAGTCATAAAGCTGTCGCTGCTGCTCTGCAGTTAGGAATGGCCGGCTGATGTATGTTTTATATTCTCTTCTGCTGTAATACCCCTCACTTCTGACAAAGCATTCGTGAAAGTAAAACCGCTCACCAAAAATCGTTTGAAGATGGGGAAAAGTATACTCAGCCAGCAACCTCTCTACAAACCGGAAACATCTCCAGCTCGAAATTCTTAGGGCATACTCCCGCAGCAGTTTCAGTTGTGGCGCGTATTCGCCACCATCCCTGTGCTGCTCAAAAAACTCCCATAAATCGATTTCTTTCCTTTCCACCAGAAAGGCAAACGCCCGCCCACTGTTCTTATGGCAACTTCTGAAATATTCTCCATAATCGGCTCCGGTTAGTTCTTGGTATCTGGAAAGCCACTGTTTCAAAGGGATCGCCTGCCTGGAATGCAGCATTTGCAAGGTAAACAACTCCATATAGTTATCCCGCTCCAGTTCCTTCGCGAGATCATCGTACTGAGGATCAAACACATCAAATCGGTACGGAAAATCTTTCTGTATCGTTTGATTCATCCATAACAGTGTTTTCGGCGCTGTGGGGTTCAAACCATATTGAACCGCTTCCCAGAGTCCCTGAAATCCTTCGTACTTGACCGTAAAGCTGTCATAGAACCGAAACAGCCAGCCAAGATACTCATAAAATTCTTCCGAAAGATCCTTTGGAGCATTCAGAAGCATCCGCCCACACGCCGCTGCGATTTTCTCGGCAGTGATGCTCTTGGAACTCAACCGATCCGGCAGCCTGTCCGCCCATACAGCGAGAGAGTTTGCCAAAATGATTTCATCGCAGCGATACCCTGCTTTAGTCAAAACCGAAAATTCGCGGCTGTCGGGCTTCACATTCATATACGGCAGTTTCATCAGCGTGCGCAGCACCAGGTCGGCTTTCCCGCGGTATTTCTTTGCCTGCTCTGCATAGAACCGGATGAACCATTCCAGCACACCAAAATCATATACCAGAGAAAGTGTTCGATTTTGTGTAAACAGGCGGCTCAGCTGGGTATGCATCGCCTCATAGCCGCGTTCCGTATCATCAAATAGCGACAGTACAAACAGGGCTTCTTCCGTTCTCATATACTCTCTTTCTGCCAGTTTCTCCAACAGGGCATGGCGCTGTGCCGCATCTGTTTCCAAAAGATACAGAGCGCCCTGCAGGTACACATCTTCTCCGGCAGACCGTCGCAATTTCTGGAGGAATGCTCCACGCTGGTTACCCACAAACATATTGTCAGACTGGATCGCACAGGTATTTCCCAGCGCCAGGGCCAGAGCGCGGAACACCTGGACATCATCGCCCAGTTTTTCCTCAAACCGCTCCAACACCTCGCCAGGGTAACGCAAATGGTATGGTTCAAAATAGCCGGACACATCCGTTTCCACCTGCCATATCTGCATCGCCCTTGTTTGTCGGTAAGTCCTTCTCGCCGTATCGTCCTGAGAAGTCTGTACTACCAATTCGGCAAAGGAATGGTAAAGCTCCAAATCAATAGCCCTCTGATATACCCGGTAAACCGGTATCCTGTCGATATGCATTAAAATCCCTCCTACTTGAAATCTTCCATAAAAGATATGGGGAGAGAGCCCTGTTTCGGCTCTCTCCCCATTGATTAACTGACAGCACACCGATGGTATGCTATATTATCTTACTCAGCACCAGCCATACTGAAAAACTCCGCAGGCGACAGCACTGTAACGCCCAAATCCCTGGCCTTGGATAACTTGCTGCCGGCATTTTCGCCGCAGACCAGATAATCCGTCTTCTTGGACACCGAGCTGCCGGCATGGGCGCCCAGTGATTCGATCAGGTCATTGATTCCGTCCCGGGTGTAGGGTTCCACCTTGCCGGTAACTACGATAGTCTTTCCTACAAAGGGATTATCCTGCACCCTGTCTTCGCTGTGTTCTGCCACAGCAGGCTTTTGAATATTCATCATAGTCTGTAACTCCTCCCAAATACAGAAATTATCTTCTACACAGAACCAGTCGTGGATATTGTTATGCAATGTCTCCCCGAAATCCGGAAGCTGCCGAAAATCATAGCCTCCATAGACCGCATCCCGAAACTCATCCAAATCATAGTGGAACACACGACCCAATACCTTGCTGGCAGTGTTGCCGATCATAGGGATGTCCATAGAAATCAGATACCGTTCAAAGGTGGTATTCCGGCTCTGCTGGATAGCGTCCCAAAGGCGCTGCCAGGACTTTTCACCAAACCCATCCATGCGGACGATTTCAGCCCGGTAGCGGTCCAGACGGTAAATGTCCAGATAACTATGGATAAATCCCTGACCAATGAATTTTTCCAGTGTAGCCTCCGACAGCCCTTCAATGTCCATCGCCTTCTGGCTGACAAAATGAACGAACTTCTTCAGCCGGCGTGTTTCACAGTCAGGATTATCGCAGTACAGCGTCTTGATGATGCGATCCTCGCTCTTTTCGCCCTTTCCGCTTGATTCATGGATGCGGGTAGGCTGTCCGCAGCAGGGGCAAACATGGGGAATCGTATCCGCCATAGAGAAACCGCCTCTGTCCAAATTTTCCTCCACATGAGGGATGATCATATTTCGCTTGCTTACCAGAATCCGGTTTCCAGCCATCAGTTCCAGATCCTCAATAAAGGACAAGTTGTGCAGACTGGCCCGGCTGACCTCGCAGCCATCGATTTCCACCGGTGTAAACACAGCTACCGGAGCAATCTCTCCAGTTCTGCCCGGTGTCCATTCAATGTACTGCAGCAGGCTCTCATGCAGGTCATCTTCAAATTTATAGGCCAGACCGTCCTTATAGTGATGTCCGGTGTGGCCGCAGCTCTGGGCATAGGCGATGTCGTTAAACGAAACCACGATACCGTCAATGGGGATATCTTTGTCAGTGGCATATTGCCTCAGCTGATAAATACCGGCTTCCACATTTTCCAATGTCAGTTTCTGCTTTGTGACCAGATACTTGCAGGGCTGGAACCCCAGCGCACGCAATTCCCGCAGCTTATCTGATTTCCGGGTCAGGTGCGGAAAGCCCTCCAGCACACCAAACGGCATGAAAACCAGCCGACGCTCCTGGCATGTCTTGGCATCCATCAGACGGATGGAACCAGCAGCCAGATTGCGGCCGTTTTTATAGGGCTTACCGCTGCTGTCCTGCAGGCTGGTCTTCAGTTCCTCAAAATCACTGGGTCTGATAAAGCCCTCACCCGTCACAACCAGTCTCTCTTTGTAGGTAATGTGGGAAGGAATACCGCTGATGGCTCGGGTGTTATGGGTAATGATCTCCCCTTCGTCACCATCGCCACGGGTAGCCGCCTCCAGAAGTTCTCCATTCTCATAGGTCAGCTTTACAGTCAGGCCATCCAGTTTGAGCATCAGCATCACCTGCTGCTCACCCATGAAATTCAGAAGAACCATACTGCTCTTAGTCTTATCCAAAGACAACAGCGGGATCTCATGTCTGGTTTTCTCCAGTCTGCTTACCGCAGGATAGCCTACTGTCTGGGTTGGCGAATTTGCCATTTGGATTCCCGTTTCCTGTTCCAGCTCTTTCAACTCGTCAAAGAGTCTGTCATAGACCTCATCTGACACACTGGGCGCATTGCGGTTATAATACTCATCCCGATAACGGTTGAGCCGGTCATTCAATTCTCTCTGCTTTTCAAAAATATTCCGTTCCATTATGCTGCCTCCTTTTCAAGTACCCGGAAGGACATAACCAGTTCTTCTTCCGTATGCTTCTGTTCACTGTCGAAAACACTGCAAACACCGTCTGTAAACTGCCAGTGGGCGGCTCTGCCCCACCAAAGGATTGGGCCGCGGCCGCCGTTCCCTCTGTTGGCAGACGCATCTGGCTGATTCGCTACGGTACTATAAAAGCCCTGCGTGTTTACCAGCGTAATGTTCCGTATCTGTCCAATACATTCCGGCCGGCAGTGATCCAATATCTCCAACTGCGTCCCTTCCCGAAGTGTCCTGCGCAGCTGATTCAGGTTTTTGATCATGCGCTTTTCTCCTTTCCCCGCCCCACAGGGCAATCCTGCTGTGCGGTATGCAGCCCATTTCTGCCGGCTGCATACCTGCCAAAATTCAATTCATGGACAATACGCTGAATGGCGTCATCATCGTCCCACGCTGCGTGAAGCGTATTCCGCTCTGGTCCGGCTCCCACATGGACACATACCTTTTCACTGCCAACCTGCAGCAGCACATCCTGTCGCCTGGCGCAAACCACTGCCAGATTTCCAATTTGTTTCATGCTCTGCTCCTTCCTTGTTCATCAATAGCCGGACACCCAAAGGATGCCCGGCCATTCTCATTTGTCACGCTGCAGCAGCCAGCGCCGGAGACTGGATGCTATCCGTGTTCTCCATCAGATCTGCCATCAGCACATCCACCAAAAGTTTTCCTGCCAAATGGCCGGTATGGATGATGACCCGATCCTTCTTCAACTGGATAAACTCCTTCTCACGAAGGACACGGCTCTCTGCAGCCAGCGCCTTGTCGCTTTCTGTCAGCCTGGCGGTAACCACCCGCTGCCACTTCTGCAGGAACTCTGTTGCCTGCTCAATGTCCTTCTTCTGCCGGTCATATTCCGTCCGTTTCTGCCGCACTGTTCCATCCGGCTCCACTTCCAGCGTGTAATAGGCATGGAAAGGATCATCCGTTTTACGCAGAAACATCACAAAGCTTTCTCGCCGCTCAATCCGATCCCAGTAGCGGTCGCTGCTTCCTACACAGTGATGGAGCGCACGCCCCTCGGTAATAATATCCAGAATACCGCTTGGCACCACTACCATATAATCCGCATCGGCGTACTCATATTTCGTTTTGATTTCCTGACAGATGGCATTAACATGGGGGAATTTCTCCTCCATCTCCTCGGCCTGCAGTTCAATATCCTTCTCCTGGCATTTGAGCACCAGATCATCATGGCGCCGCCGCAGCTTTCTGGTGCGATATACGATCTCATCATAAACATCCATGTGCAGTTTCTTTGCCATGGAAAGATAATCCTCCCATGTACGCAGTACCTCATGGCTGTTTCGCCGGAAAGATGGCATCTGACGCCGCACATAGTTATAGACCTGCACCATGCTCATGCGGTCGGCAATGAACTGGACATCCCTGGGCTTAATATCCTGCTGATACATCCACAAAAGGACATTATCCGGGATTTCCCTGCCGGTGCCCTTTTCATATTGCAGCCACCGCAGCAGATCACAGCCTCCATTATGGAGCCGAAGGCGCTGAAACCTTCTGCTGTCAAGTCCCAAGGCTTTGATCAGGCTCCCTGTACTACGGTTTTTGATAAGTTCACTGACCGTTCCGCAGGAACTGAAACATTCTCTGGTAAGCTTCGGCAGGCTCGCCTTGCTGATCTGTTCCATTTGCGGTATCCGTTCGAGCACAGCCAGATATTTTTCCGGATCAACGCTTTTCTGCTTCCGAATCCAGTTGACCAGCCCTGTGCATCGAAGTTCCTTCTGTTCCAGAGTTGGCAGCGTTTTGCCATAGACCCGTCCATTATGCGAACCAGACCAGTTGTAAGAACAGGGGGATCCGGAAATCCAACGCATATTGCGCTGCTTATACAACCCCCAATAGTAGGTTCTTGGCTTCCTTTCCTTGTCATAAATCGTGCGCCGGATTTCCTGGCAATAAAGTCTGGAGTTTGGAAGGCTTTCTTTTCTGTATGTCCGGTCAGCCTGAAATTCACGAACTACAAAGCCAACTTTGCATCGCTGGATCAGGTAGGCAAAATGTTTTTCTGTCTGCATATACCCCGCTCGTCCATAGGCTTTGAATACCACCGAATGGCGGCAACAACTACAGCGGCCTTTTTGATTGTGATGTGGATGTACCTTGATCGGTACTTCCTTTTCGCAGTAGGTACAATAACCTGTTTTGGCGCCGCCCTTTTTGTAGTGGTAGTAAATGTAATTTTGCCGGATGGCAACCTTATCCACCCATCGACTCCAGTCCTTCGGAAGTTCCGGCACCTGTTCCATATCTTTATCCCATGGATCAGTTTCCCGCCGGTGCCGCTGTTCGAGCTGTTCATCGCGCACATCCCGCTGAAACTGCAGGATGGCCTCTACCGCTTTTTTATCAATGTTCAGATATGTCTGTATAGATGTCTCATCTTCCTCGCTGATCCAGTAGGCTTTGGTATACCAGTATTGCCGCTTCCAGTCCAGTCTGTCCAACTTGGATTCGCACCATTTCTGTATCAGGCTGTTATAGGTAATAAACTGCCGCTTTTCTTTATCCAGATACACTTCATAGGCCGGATTACTCCCATCCAAGCGAAGATGCTCTGGGAAAAAGAAAGCCACCTTCAATATTCCATCCTGTTTGATACATCTCAGATAGGTATAATACTCACAGACTTCCCGAACATATCCGTAGTCAGTTTTTTCCTTTCTTGGCAGGTCTGAAGTCGCGATTTTCTTCATTTCATCCGTCGCTGTCAGATTGGGAAGTGCCATCAGGGCTCTTTTTTTCATCTCAATTCACCATCCTCTTTGTCAAATCTACGCCATACCACACATCAGGCAGTAATGTAACGCCGTCAATCCGGCCCACTGCAACCTGTACGATACTTTCCGAATCCGGAGCTTCCTTCGCAAAAGCAAGGATGTCTCCCAGTCTTCCGGTAGCAACGGGGTCTTTGCCCCGTACCACCGCATAACCGCAGTTCGCCATTGCCCGGTTGGCTGCCACATGGGAGCTCCACACCCTGCGCGGATGATCTACCATGTATGCCAAACCATGTAAAAACAACTCCTCTTTGGTTAGCCGCTTAATCACAGTCAGCTCCGTACAGGCGATTTTGGAGTCATGCTCATCTTCATCGATGTCGCCGCCGGCGTTGACGATATAATATTCCGAATGCTCCAGGCTGGAATAATAACTAAGGCAGTCAAGCGGGTCCTCCGCGCAGTGAAATCCATTTTCCCTGCAATTTGCTTTTTCAGTCGTATTGAGCCCCATCACAAACTGATAGCCACGGCATATCAGCCCGGGGCGAAAGCCCTTATAAGCAATCATTCTGCATTTTTCCTCCTTTGCCGGTTCAGCCTGCCTTTGCCATACCAAAATCCAGCAGCGACATCTGCCCATCCTGAGAAGGCTTTTTTTCCTCCTGCTTGGGTGCCGACTTGGGTTCCGTCTTTTTCTTCTCTGCCGCCTTCTTGGGTTTGTTCTTTGCAGAGGACTTCCCAGCATACGGCTTGGGAACAAACTTTTCCTCATCCTCATGGTCTTCCTTGGCATCAGGGTCACGGAAATAATCTTCCGCCCACTGATAGCACAGATCATCCGGCACATCGCAGCCATACGCCTGCTGTCCGGGACCAGGGCGGGTTCCGCTTGCTTTTAGTTCATCCTGTACATAATCCCAGGCTTTCCGGTTGATGTACTGGAAACAGCGAATCATGTTCTTTTTCGGATGCATTGTCAGACGGGCAAACGCCGTATCTTCCATACAGAGCATCTGAATATGCTCGGACACACACTCCTTCATATTGCGCCGCGTCAGTTTTTCCACATCAGTACTTACCCGCTGGGTAGAGGCCGCGATTACTTCTTCATCACTCATCGCTTCCAGACGGGCGATCTGCTCCTGCTCTGCGGCTTTCTTCGCCTGCTCTTTGGCGTCAAATTCCGCTTTGCGCTGGGCTTCAGCCGCCTCATGCTCCGCACGCTTTTTTTCTTCATCTTCTGCGGCGGGCGGTTGTGCCGAATTCCCCTCCTCAGCAGACTTCTCTTCCCCAGCAGGCGCTACTTCATCCGTAGGTTCCTCCTCTGCATCAGCCAAAGCAGTCTCACCGGCACAAACCGAAGCCGCCGATACTGGGACAGTGTCTGTACCTACAGGCGGCACAGGCAAAGATTCCATCTCCTCCAGCTCAAAGGCTTCATCATCCTCAAAGGCTGCAGACGAATCGAACATACCGTTTTGCTGCTCCATTGCTATTTCTGAAAAAACACCCATTGTAAAATCTCCTTTCGCAAAAAAGGCATGGAGCAGGCCGTTATGATCCTTTCCATGCCATTGTGTGTTGCTCACAGCACATATAAAAGTGTGCTGAAGCTGTCAAAACAGTAGCAGACCACGCCAGTATACTGCCTTGACCATTCCTTGATTTTGTCCTGCACCTCCTGCGCAACCTTTTGATTGCTCATATTCCATGGCGGAGGTACCGTTACGGTAAAGTAGCCATTCTCCAGACAACTTCTGACATCTGCCGGAAGGCCGGAACACTGCTCATACAGTGCTGCAATCTGACTTTTCTTCTTTTCTGCAATACGCATCTGACCCCTATCCCTTCATTCCTGTTTTTGAGCAGGCTCCGGAAGTCTTTTACACAAGAATGGGGAGAAGCGTACCGGTGCAAAATCCCGGCAGTCATTCACATAGAAGTATGTGCGTTTGCCTTGGCAGTCCAGTTCCACCACATCAGATGGAGCCAACGGACGACCTCTGTAATCTTCCGGCAAATGTTCATTGTAGTCCAGGAACAGACGCCCCAGCACTTCCATGTCATTCTGACCCTTTGGGCAACAGACCTCTGCGCTCCATACCGTCTGATAGGCGGCGGCAGGCGGCTGTTCATATCCAGCCTTACGCAGTGCATCCAGTTGCTTGAACGCGAAAGGTACCGTCTGTGTCTCACCCAGGCAAAGCTGGTAAATGCAAAATCTCCGGAAAACTCTCTGGCTGTCCAGAATATCCTTCAGCGCCTGATTGCCTTGAGCAAGAAATATCTGATACTCTTCCTTTGTCAGCCCCAGATACTCTGTCAGGTCCAAATCTTTCTCCGCTCTGGTGTGCCAAAGCTCGACGCAGCCATCTATATAGGTAAAATCACACTTACCGCACAGATATTGCTGCTTAAAATTCATTCTCTGCACCTCCTTTTCCTTCTGTTCTTTCTCCCGAAGGGCAAGCTGCCAATCATCAAACCCTTTATAATTCGGATTCCAGGTCAGCCGACGACATGCCATTCCATTTTTTCGGGCCATCAGATAGATCTTAGATGCCCCATTAGAGGTCATTTGGTTACTGTACTTATCCATATCATGAGCCTCAATGATCTCCTCAGTGCCATTCTGTGCCAACAGTGCAAACAGCGTATCCAACTGGCTGGTGTTGTTTGCACCGGCAATCGCCACAAAAGTCCGGTTTGTCAGGCAGTGCGAGATGTCTGCTTTCAGCAGTCCTTCAATGACATAGACCACCCGGGCAGATGGATCTCCTATAAAATGTACCGGACTCCCGGATGTAACACCCATATTTTTGGACGAGGACGAAAACCAGATGTATTTGGCTCCTGCCTTATCCGGCGGATCATCTTTTTGCTTGAGCGGAATATCCAAAAGGATCTGCAGGCCGTGTATCATACCGTCGTATCCCACAGCCGGAATCAAAATCCCTGCGTTTTTTCGGTAGAAGTTCATGGTCCAGCGCCCGCTGTCATCCAGATAAAAGCCGGGCACTCCCTCCACCTTGCATCCCTGTTTCATCAGCCGCTCGGTAATGGAGCGGCAAAGGAATGGGGGTGGAGTGCTCTTGAACCCGATCCTATCAATCTGTTCATCCGACAGTCCCCGTTTTGGGGAGTGCAGATGGTTGCGGTGGGCAGGCTGAAGAGGCAGCATAGCGAGCAGCAGCGAAAGCGTTTGATGGATTTCCTGTCCGCTGGCCCGTTCTGCTTGCTGCACTGTTTTTAGTTCGCCCCTCCTCTCATATCCGGCAAGGTCGGTCTGAGTCCCCGAAACCGGGGACCCAGTACCAGCCTGCTGGTTTCCTGCCATCTCATATCCAGAGTTCGGCCGTTCCCTGTGAAAATCGTTGCACAGGGCTTCTCCTATCTCCCAATACGCATCGGATGTAGTCGTATTGTTTAGCCGCGCATAAAGCGCAAGCATACCGCCATGCTCATCACAATAATTGCACCGCCAGACATTTTTGACGAAATTCACATTCATCTTGCCGCGGCGGTCACCACAAAACGGGCAATCCACATATACACTGTTTGCCTGTCGGCGTCTGATTCGCAGATGTAGAAGTTCCACTACATCCATAATACCGAACGGAAAATCTCCTGGATATGAGTCCATCTGTTCTCCCTCCCTTCTTGGCCCCATAGATGGGGCTGCTTATCATCCGGCTTTCTGTGCGGCCATACCATCGAGCATGATCTGCGCCGCAGCACGAACGATATTGTTGGTACTCTTGTTACCAGGGGTGAGATAGAATTTCAGACTCACCGGACGCTCCTTGGCAACTGTTGCCATGGTTTTTCCTTTGCTCAGACCGCTATCCACCACCACATTCTGCGCTTCTTCAAAGGTCATTACCTTCAAGATATCTTCTACCGGAGTGCTCTCCGTATAAGAAGGCGCCAGGGGCTGATTAGGTGCTTCCTGCTGAACAACAGGCGCCACAGGCAGTTCTTCCGGTTCATCCGATTGGAATACGGGTGCGGCCGGCTGCTCAGACACATCATCCTGTTTTGGACTGCTATCCAATGTAACCTCACGGTTGGGTACCGGCAGCTCCATATTGGGAGCATTCTCCTCTACCTTGCCGACAGGCAGCGTATCCATATTCTCCTTCTCTTCTGCAGCCATCTGCTGGACAGTGGGCTGTACCGGAGAAACCGGGGGCTGTTCATTCTGAACCGGCTTTGCCGCAGGTTTCTGGATAGAGGTCGGACGCGCAGGCGCATTACGGCGCTCTACGACGCTCTGAGGCGCTCTTTCCAGTCGGGCATGAACTTCCCCGCCAGATTGCCGCAACGCCGCTCCAGGGGCTTCTACGGGCCTCTGCGCCGCATTTGGCATCGGTTGCCGGATAGGAGCCGTCCCGGAAAGCGGAATACTGCTTCCAAACACCTTGCCCGTACTGTCAACAGCAACATCGGCAAACTGCAGACCGAAACCGGCATCCGACAGCGCAGCACTCAATGCCTCATCCTGGGCAGCCTGTACATAGTCAGTACCTTCTTCTGCACTATGCTGCGAGATGTAACTGCTGATGGGCTCTGCATCACTGCGGTCCAGATAGACTCTGGCCTCCATAATCGCAAGCTGTTCCGTGATTCGCAGGGTAGTCAGTTTCATGCGGCCCTGTGGGTGACGCAGACGGAACCACAGTTTCTGATAAGGCAATTCCAACTGCAGCATTTCCTCATTGGTCTTTCTGGATACCTTATGGCGCAGAAATTTGAGCGGGTCAAAGCCCGGCACCTTGTTCAGTTCTGCCACTGCCGGAATTGTTTTGTACATCATAGGCATCGGATTACTTTTTTCGTTCATGTTGGAAACTCCTTTCTGACATAAAAATAGGAGACGCCAAGTGCTATTTCTGCATCTGACCTCTCTTTTTTAACTTGCGTTCTTTAATTGTTCTTCCAACGCAGCCGGAATGGGGATACCGGCTTTCTTTGCGTAGGCTTTGAAATACATCTGAATACGCATACCCAGCAGCGTATTCCGCTTGCCGATCTCATTACGATGGATTGCCATAAACAATACCTGTTTCTGCCCAATCAGAACCACCCGCTTTTTGGCACGCGTGATTCCGGTGTAGAGCAGATTACGGTACATCATGATGGTGTGCGCTTTGAGCAGCGGCATAATAACGGTCTCATACTCAGAGCCCATAGCCTTGTGGATCGTAGTAGCATAAGCCAGATCCACATTGCTCAAATCATCTACGCCGTATTCCAGTGTTCTGCCAGCGCCAAAATCCATGCCGATTTTTTTACCCTGGTCAGTGTCCTTAATATACCGGATGAAGCCCAGATCTCCATTAGAGACCTTTTCTGTGTTCTTGGTCTGCATGATGCGGTCATTGACCCGGAATATCCTGGGGCCAAACTTGATTTCTTCCTCCGCAGAGCGGAATGGGTTGACCAATTCACGAATGGTCTCATTCAGCTGTTCCGACGACGCGGCGCCTTCTGAACGGAAAGGTGAAAGAATCTGCACATTCTCAATGCCACTCTCCTGTATCTCCAAACAATACCGTTCTGTAATCTTTTCAGCGGTGTCTTCCTGACTATCACCAGACACGAAAACAAAGTCCGGTCCATAAAACAGTTTGGTATTGCCCTCGTTAATAAATTTGGCGTTATAGGCAATCAGACTGTCCTTCGACTGACGGAAAATCTGATCCAGCACCGTTACCGGGACGATTTGGGTCTCGATGATCTCACGAAACACATTTCCGGCTCCTACGCTGGGAAGCTGATCTGGGTCGCCTACCAGTACGATTCTGGCATTTGCCTTCATGCGCTCAAAGAATTTCTCGGCAAGCCACATATCCACCATGGAAAACTCATCCACAATGATTAAATCGGCCGACAGTGGCTCTGACTTTCTGTTCCGGCTACCCTCATCCTCTTCACTGGTCAGTCCCAGACCACTGTGTAATGTTCGGGCATCCTCAAAGCCGGTACTCTCCGACATCCTGCGGCTTGCCCGACCGGTAGGCGCCATAAGAGCAATTTTGCCATCAGGGTGCAGCCGCCGGTAAACCTCAAGTATCGTCCGCAGCACTGTTGTTTTACCAGTACCAGGAGAACCCGTAATCACTGACAAGCCATGCCTAAATGCTGCATAGACCGCAGCCTCCTGCTGTGCAGACAGGCGCAGTCCCATTTCAACCTTGACCTGTTCCAGCACCGGCGCAATATGCTCTACTGGCATCTGGGTGACCAGACGCTGGGCGATCCGGCGCGCCGTTTCATCCTCTTGGGCAAACACTCTGGGAAGATAAATATTATCCTTCACGGAAACGATTGCTCCATTCAGGATCATTTCCTGCATCATATCCCTGACTTCCTGCTGATGCAGGCGAAGCTCCGGTACAGGTATCTTCTCATTGAGCAGTTTCAGCGCTGATTTCTCCAGTTCTTCAGAACTGATGTACAGATGGCCTCGTTTACTCTTGCCCTCATCCAGCGCACAAAAGACAGCCCCTTTGATACGCATGGGGTCATGGAGATCGCCCCCGCTCTTTTGTACGATTGCATCTACCCGCCGAAATCCAAAGCCGGAGATCTGGCAAAGCTCGAATGGGCTCTTTTCCAAAATCTCTACGCTGGTCGGGCCGAAATATTGATATATTTTCAATGCCGTCTTGGGAGTAATCTTAAACGGTGCCAGCAAGGTCATAATTCCTTGGAGCATACGGTTTTCTGCATAAGAAGCTTTGATGTCCTCCAATTTATTTTCCGTAATGCCCCGGATCTCCAACAGCCGCTCCGGCTGGTGTTCCAGAATATCCAATGTGTCCACACCGAACCGCTCCACAATGTCTGCGGCAGTTTTGGGACCAATCCCTTTGATAAGCCCGGAGGCAAGGTAGCCCTCTACGCCGTTTTTTGTTCTGGGCACAATTTCACGCCACTGCTCCACCTGGAGCTGGACACCATACTTGCCTTTTGCCCATTCACCATCCAGTTCCAACTCTACCGCATCTGTCCGTGGAATCTCATACCCCACAGCTGTAAAGCGAATCAAATGGTCTTTGTACCGCCTGTTTGACCTGGCCTCAGCTGGCACACTCTGGTCTGCGGTTTTTACACTGATGATACAAAACTTATTGGCAGGATTATAAAAAATCGTCCCGTCGTAGGTACCAATACAATTCATCCTTTTTCACCTCACTAAGCGGCCTCCATAATCGAGGCTCTAACACTGAACCGTCTGGATTCGGATACTGTAACAAACTGCTCGTAAATATCCGGATGCTCCAGTTTCAACCGAAGCAGGTTATCCTTGTCGATGACGGACTTGCGAACAGGGGTATAGGTAACCGTATAGTTCACTCCCTCCTGCTCACAGACTGCAGTGCAGCTGGTACCCATTTCCGCAATCAACAGCGCCTTCAGACGCTGAATATCCTTGTCGATTTCTTTGGAGTACACCTCTGCATTTTTCTTTTCATCCAGAAGCCGCAAATACTGCATAAGTTTTGCAGTCATATCCAGGTCAAGTGCAACGGCCGGGGCATTTTTATCTGCCGGGCCAAAGTGTTTGCGTGCGCTCTCAATAATCAAGGCCCCACTTTCTGTATAGGGCGGCGGCACATGGCGCTGCACATGGTTTTCCCAGAAATACTGCTCCAAAAAGACCATCTCAGCCTCATACTCGAAATCACGCTTGACCTCCCGGATAATAACTTCCTCCTCGTTGTTACCATACAGGCAGCAAAAGAAACATCGGTCAAGATCCGTTACTGCCATATAATGACGCCCCTGAGATTCATAGTAGACTGGAACAGTCTCCTTCCCATTCATCCACCAGTTATCTCTGGCATTATAGTTTGTGGTCTTGATCTCAAGGATCGCTGTGGTGCCATCCGGCAGTTCCACAAAGTAGTCCACATCAGCCAGCATCCAAGGATACTGTGGGTGCTGGAACATCTTTTTGATTTGGTAGACCCGATATCCGGTTTTCCGCTCGAATATCTTTGCTACCAGAGGCTCCAGCAAATGCCCCATTTCCATGGCAACCCAGTTGCCCTCATCATCTTCCACTGACGCTATGTTCAGTTTGTCGTAGTACAGATCCCTGGCTGTCCGGAATGGAGAAGTGCCAAAGATTGCTGATACATCGCTGCCGCCGATTCCACGGCGCCGGTAATCCAGCCATTCTTCTTCTGAAAGATCTGCCGTTTCTACCAGCACCAGCGGTTCATGCCGCTTTCGTTCAGCACTATTGCTGCCAGACATATCAAATCCCCCTTCGTGATCTTCGGGGCAAAATAACTGCCCTCGCCATTGGTGCAACATTTTGGGGCCGGAGCGAAGATACTGCCTGTCTCTTCATCTTCCAGTCCGTGGAGTGTGCCGGCTTGACCCGCCGACCATTCTGCTTTCTTTTCTGCTTCACATTCATGTACATGACCTGCCTTTCTCAGTTTTGATTTATCCTTAAAGCCCTTTCAGGCTTACAGGCAATAAAAAAGCGAGAATGACAGACGGCATAAAGCCTGGCGTCCATAGTTGCCTATGAACCGATGTCATTCTCGCAATGGTGGGTAAATCCCGTAAAATAAAAAAAGCCAGCAATATACCGGCCTGAAAAGGCGCAGTGATACTACTGACACAAGTACAAAATTAACAGCGTGTGCAATGCAGTCATTACTCCGCAACACAAGCCCTAAAGCCTGTGTACCCTGACGGGCAACGCACAAAAATCAATTACATTGCAATTCTAACACAATATATAGTGCTTGTCAATTCAAACATTCTATATATTGATTTTGGATTTTCTTTAAATTTTCTTTCCTCTTTGCAGAAGTTCTTTCTTCCCCGCCTATTTATAGGATGTATCGGATCATTTGGTAATACCGGATGATCCCTACGCTCTTTTAGTACCTTGACAAGTTCATAACCTCTATGGGGAGTTATACAGGAATTCTGGACAGTGTGCGATGACCACAGAAGCGCGCCCATAATCGAAGTGTTGCACAGCAGCAGCCTGAAATACACGGCAGAACCGTTCTGGCGTAGGAAATGGCCCCATTAGAGTTCTTTTGTTATTTCAATACTTCCTGACCTCAAGACCGTTTTCATTGTTTTTGTTGAAAACCTTCTTCTACAAATCGTAAGGGATCATTGTAATCGAAAAAAGGAGGACGATTATGGAGAAAAGAAAACCGAATGACCTACCGCCGGAGCAGTGCTTGGCTGTTGATACCGATACCCTTTGCAAACTGTTGTGCTGTGGAAGGCACACTGCAGTACAGATTGGGGATCTTGCCAATGCACGCATTACCATGAACACCCGTGTCCTATGGAGTGTCCAGCGTATCAAAGAATATCTTTATGATATTTCCGGCTAAATAACCATGCCAGTAAGGCGCACTACACTTTTATAATCAGGAGGTACCAGTAATGGCAAAAGTGAGAAAAGACAACAAAGGGCGAAATCTTCGGCCCGGAGAAACACAACGGGCAGATGGCAGCTATATGTATGTCTACAAATTAGGCACTAAAAAGAAATATCTTTACGACTCCGATCTCGCAAGTCTTCGTGTCAAAGAAAAGCAGATCAACAAAGATAAGGATGATGGCATCCGTACTCAGGAAGCCATGAAGCTTACCCTGAATGATATGTTCAAGGTCTACATGAATAACAACATCAAACTGAAGCCCTCTACCAGAGCAAATTATCTTTACCTGTGGGACTTCTATGTGAAAGAAGAACCTTTCGCTAACATGCCTCTGCCACAAATCCACAGAAGTGATATTCTCGCGTTTTATACCAAACTGCTGAAACACGGCTTTGCTATCAACTCACTGGAGAGCATCAACACCATTGTTCACCCTACGCTTGAAATGGCCGTGGACGACGATTACATCCGCAAAAATCCCAGCAAGGGCATTTACCGCAAGCTCAAGACGGATGGCAGCGCTCCAAAACCTAAACGGCGGATCGCACTCACTAAAACGCAACAGCAGAATTTCCTGCGTTTTATTGCCAAGTCCCCTACATACAGCCATTGGCTCCCCATCATGACTGTGCTCCTTGGAACAGGAATGCGTGTAGCAGAATGTACCGGCATTACCAAAAGCGATATTAACTTGAGCGAAAACACAATCTCCGTCAACCACAACTTAATCTACCGGGTCATTGACGGAAAAGCCGGATTTCACATTACCACTCCCAAAACTGAGAGCGGTACACGAATTATCCCTATCCTCTATCCAGAGGTGGCCGAGCAGCTTCGCCTCCAGATTGAAACCATCGACGCATTGTATCCAGACGATCAACTGGTGTTAGGAGGAGTTCACGGTTTTGTTTTCCGCAACCGAACCGGCTCATTCATGAGCGCCCACAATATCAATCGGGCGATTGAGAGAATCAGCGTAACTTACAACATGGAGGAAATGGATCAGGCTGAACTGGAAGACCGTGAACCGGATTTGCTCCCTCATTTTAGTGTTCACAACTTGCGGCACACCTTCTGTACCCGGCTCTGCGAAAGCACCAACGATGTTAAATTCATTCAGCAAGTCATGGGGCATGCCGATTTCTCTACCACAATGGACATCTACACCCATATCACACAAGAGAATATGCAGGAGAAGGCAAAAAACATTAGTGTGAACATGAAGCTGATGTAAAAAGAAAGGCGAATCTGCATTTTATAAGCAGATCCGCCTTTCATATTGCTTCATCCGGTTTCGTAGGGTCTCACGCAAAAGTTGTAGAAAAGTTGTAGTAACGCGATTTTTTGTAGTAAATGACCTCTTTAGTACAGCTTTGCTCCTGCCGGAATACTGTCATCCAGCATCAAAAGATTTAAGCCTTCCCGTCCGTCATACTCGTACACTGCGGAAATCAACATACCCTCGGAATCAATACCCATCATCTTTCTCGGCGGCAGGTTTGTGATTGCCACACAGGTCTTCCCAACCAGCTCTTCCGGCTCGTAATACTCGTGAATACCGCTTAAAATGGTGCGTTTCCGGTCTGTTCCGTCATTCAGTGTGAATTTCAGGAGCTTCTTGGACTTCGGCACTGCCTCACAGGCTTCGATCTTAACCACTCTGAAATCAGACTTGCTGAATGTTTCAAAGTCTACATCATCTGCAAACAAAGGCTCGATTTTCACCTTGGAAAGATCAATCTGTACGCTTGGAGCGGACACGGTTGCATCCTCTGCAGAACCATTTACCGCTGCTTTTTCGGCTTTGTTTTCAGCCCGCTTTGGTTCCAGGGTCTTCATTGT
>CEAC01014235.1_pt1 | contig 102396 bp, 76 predicted proteins | sample 557411 | NCBI WGS metagenome assembly CEAC01 (sample SAMEA3182094, study PRJEB8094) | gut metagenome | biome: human; feature: gut; material: Stool; isolation source: human stools | place: Canada | collected 2012-02-21
GGTGTACCCGGTTACTGCTAAATCGGTATCCTGTCGGATACCCGCCCATACCGAAGCCTTGACTTGTCGGTATGGATGACACCTCCGCTGCGCTCCGGTGTACCCGGTTACTGCTAAATCGGTGTCCTGTCGGACACCACTCTGCTGGGGTATGACAATCTATAAAACCCCAAAGATAGATGTAAATACAATATAAGTTGTTGAAAATCAGATATGGAATATCAACCGACATATTCCACCTTTGCGTGGATAAAAAGAATGAGGGTTGTTAATTACCATAACCTTATGATTGTATTACGTCTATCTTTGGGATTTTGTAGGTTAATCAAACCGCATTGAATCGCGGCCTTGGTATTTTGTTTTGTATTTTTGAATTCCGGCACATGCACACACAATAAAAAACGGAACGCTGTATGGCGTTCCGCTTTTTTATTATACAATGCTCAATCGGGTTATTTTCCCATTTTGAATTCGAGGAGGCCGCCGTTGAGGATGTCGCGGTGGGTGATTTTGTGGTTTTTGATTACGTCGCGGTTGAGGCGTACTTCCTTGGGATTGATGTAGTCGGGGCGACGGCGGGGCGCCTTGATTTCAAGGGTGTTGCCGTTGGGGAGGTGGACAAGCGCGTGTTCTACGACAGGTGAACCGAGGTCATATTCGCCGGAGGCGGGATTTACGGGATAGAAACCGAGAGCCGAGAATACGTACCATGCCGACATCTGGCCGCAGTCGTCGTTGCCTGCCAGACCCGACGAATTGTTTTTGTACATTTCGGTCATGATTTTATTGAGGTATTTGGCTGCCTTGTCGGGACGGTCCACGTAATTGTAGAGGTAGGCCGCATGGTGCGACGGTTCGTTGCCGTGGGCGTACTGGCCGATGAGACCCGATACGTTGCCGTTCATCTCCTCCGGCTGCTCGTCGAGGGTGAAGAACTGGTCAAGTTTTGCCTCAAACGCCTTTTTGCCGCCTGTCAGCTCGATGAGATGGTCGACATCCTGCGGCATGTACCAGTAATACTGCCATGCATTGCCTTCGGTAAAAGGATTGCCACCGTTGGCACCATGTTTGAGCGGGTCGAACGGACGTATCCATTCGCCCTTGTCGTCCTTGGGCGCGAAGAAACCGCACTCGGCGTCATAGAGATTGTCGGGATAATAGGCTCGCTTCATGAAGTGCTCGTAGTCGTCATCCTTGCCGAGAGCCTTGGCGAGCTGAGCCACGCACCAGTCATCATAGGCCATCTCGAGGGAAATCGACACGGATTGCGTCTGTATGTTCTCGGGCATGTAGCCGTACTGCTCCCACACGTTGTAGGGCGAATTGGGGTGAGACACGGTAGCCGAACGCTTCACGGCATCGTAGGCGCGCTCGGGGTCGATGCCGGGTGTGTCTTTAAGCACTGCGTCGACAATCACGGGAATGGCATGGTTGCCGATCATGCAGTAGTTGTCCTGACCCCACAGATGCCATATCGGCAGATAGCCGTACACTTCGCAGTGGCGTATCATGGAGTTGACGAAGTCGGCGTTCTCCTTCGGAGCGAGGAGCGTGTAGAGCGGATGAGTGGCGCGGTAGGTGTCCCACAGCGAGAAGGTGGTGTACTGGTTCTCACCAGCGGGCACCTTGGCTACGGTATAGTCGGGAGCCATGTACTGGCCGTTGACGTCATTGAACACGTTGGGCTGAATCAGCGCATGATACAATGCGGTATAGAACACGGTCTTGGTGTCGTCGTCGGCAGTAATTTCGATGGCCGAGAGCTGTTTGTCCCAGGCGGCATCGGCCTCCTGCGCTATCATGTCGAAATTCTTGCCGGCGGTCTCGGCCTCAAGGTTTTCCTTGGCGTTCTCGCACGATACGCCCGAGATACCCACCTTGATTTCAAGCGGTTTGTCACTCTTTGCGAAGTCAATCATAGCCCGCAGTTCACGGCCGTTGATTACATCGGCGCCTTTCTCATGACGGCCGCCGTCGCTCAGGTCGATGCTCTCGATAGGCTCGGAAAATTCGGCATAGAAATACACCTTGCGGAGCTTGGCCCAGCCGGTGATGACACGGTAGCCCTCAACGGCATTGGGGGCCACCTGACGTATCTGCGCGTTGATAATCTGACGTCCCCAGCTTCCTTTCACGGCCGAATGGTCCATGTCGAGACGCACGCGGCGCGCGGCACCGGCGGGATAGGTGTAGCGGTGTACGCCTACGCGCGGGGTAGCCGTAAGTTCGGCCTTGATATTCTCCTCCTGGAGGTCGACGGAATAGTAGCCCGGACGTGCTTCTTCACGGTCGTGGGAGAAGCGGCCCCATGCACGGTCAAATGACGTCGGGAACAGGCACACGTCGATAAGGTCGCAGGCACCCGTACCACTCAGACGCGTGTGGGTGAAACCGTGCACGTCGGCGTCGATGTCGCGGTAGCCCGAGCAGTCATACCAGTCGGGGGCAGGCTGAGTGTCGGGACTGAGCTGCACCATGCCGAAGGGCATCGTAGCACCGGGATAGCTGTTGCCAAAGAGCCCCCCCTCGATGGCACCGGTGCCAATCATAGGATTGACATATCTGGTGTAGTCGCCGGCCGATGCGCCCATAGCGACTAAAGCAGCAGCGGCAAGCAGAATCGTTTTTTTCATTTTATCGTTGTTTTTATTTTTAATGCTGACCGGTATTGCAAAACTTCCGGATGTAGGGACGCACGGTCTGTGCGTCCGATAATACACTGATAATCAATGCTTGCTTTCCGGACGCACAGACCGTGCGTCCCTACATCCGGAGGTTCTGCAACACCCGCCCTACAGGCTGACCGTAATTTTTAGTTTTGCAATTACCGGATTATCAGTTGGCTGATACCTCGTAGACGCGTGACGAGAGCTTGTTGCCAGAGAACATAGGCAGCCCGACGTTCATCAGGTAGTTGCCCGAGTATTGTCCGACATGGCTGTCGTTGCAGTCCTGACGGTTGATTTCCTTGACGGTGTAGGTCTTGGCGGGATCGAGACCGGCGAGTTTGACATTGTAGAGCTTCTCGTTGTAGCGGGGATATACGTCAAATGCGAACACTACGGCGTTTGATTTGTCCTTGGTCACATACATCGTCGATGTGTGCTCACCTTCGTAGGGTGATACGAGACGGAACTGGTCGCCGTGGAGTATGGCGGGTTTCAGGCGGTTGTACTCGCGTACGGCCTGCTGGGCGTAACGGAGGTCGCCTTCGCTGAGTTCGTGCAGGTTGATGTCGAAACCGAGCTTGCCCATCATGGCCACATCGGTCTTGAACTTGATGGAAGCGTCACGATTCCATGAAGTGACATGTGCGCAAAGAGTCTTGGCAGGGAACACCTGTGAGAATCCCCACTGTATGAACAGACGCTCCACGGGGTCGGTGTTGTCGCTGGGCCAGAACTCGGTGAAATACTCCAGACCTTTGTAGTCACCGCGTCCGCTTCCGCCGGCGCACATCATGATGGCGAGGTCGGGGTATTTGGCTTTAACGCGGTCAAGCACGTTGTAAAGACCCTTTACATAATCTACATAAAGATGTTTCTGATTCTTCTCGTAGGGTGAGTAGATGTTGGTGATGGGAGAGTTGCAGTCCCATTTGAAGAACGCGATTTCGGGATATTTGGTCTTGAGGTCGTCGAGCACCGAGAACACATAGTCCTGCACCTTGGGGTTGCTCAGGTCAAGCACGAGCTGGTTGCGGAAATAGTATTCGTCGCGGTTGGGGAGGGTGATGACCCAGTCCTTGTGCTGCTCGTAGAGCTCGCTCTTGGGGTTGACCATCTCAGGCTCGATCCACAGGCCGAACTTCACGCCCTGCTTCTTGGCCTCCTCGATGACGGGATAGAAACCGTTGGGGAGCTTGGCTTCGTTCTCGCCCCAGTCGCCCAGACCGGCGGTGTCGCCGTTGCGGGGATACTTGTTGGCGAACCAGCCGTCGTCGAGCAGGAACATGTCTACACCGAGGGTCTTGGCATCCTTGCAGAGCTGTATGAGCTTGGCTTCGTCGAAATCAAAATAGGTGGCCTCCCAGTTGTTGAGCAGCGTCATGCGGTCGCCCTGTCCGTCTTTGAGGCGGTACTGGCGCGCCCAGTCATGGAAGTTACGGCTTGCGCCGCCCTTGCCGTTCTGCGAGAGGGTAAAGAAGAATTCGGGAGTGGTGAATGTCTCTCCCTTGGCGATGGTGTATTCCGAGTTGTAGGGGTTGATACCCGAGATTACGCGGAGCATGCCTTTGTTGTCGACCTCGAAGGTGTAGCGGTAGTTGCCCGTCCAGCCGAGTGTGCCGGCAAGCACCTCGCCCGAGTTTTCCTGAGCCGGCTCGTCAAGACCGAGCTGGAAGAACTGCGACAGGAACATGTTGTGGCGCGAACCGAGGTTGGTGTCGAGCTGCTTCTTGCCGTACTCGAGTTTCTGCTCGTGGAGATTGGCCTCGTTGGCCCAGTCGCCGTTGTACTGTGTCAGATAGTAGGCGGGACGGTTGAACGAGAGCAGCGACGAAGCGTATTTCTCAAGCTCGACGGGCTTGTTCTCGTTGTTCTTGATTTCGGTATAGGCCGAGATGACATCGACATCGGGGAACGCCGTGAAGTGCATCTTCACCTCATCCTTGTAGACGGGGTCGGCAAGGGTGATGACGGTCGACACCGAGCCGTCGGCATTGGTCGTGGTGGCCGAGTCGACATATTTGAGAAGTGTCGACTGGTTGCCGTCGGCATGGTTGATGTGGAGGGCGGGTTCAAAATAGTCCTCCATGCCATGGGTGAGATATGCCTCGATGCCCTGAGGCAGATTGGCATATTCCGACTGCCGGTCGAGTTTCCGGCCTAAATAACGCTGATAGAGACGTCCGTCGTCGCCTACAGAATAAACGAGTCCGACATTGTCAGTTTCGATTGGAATAATTTTGCTGTCTGCGATAGCCGTAGCGGCAACTGCGGCAGAAGCAAGCAATAAAACTGTTCTTTTCATGAATATGTTGAGTTTGTTATTAAGTAACTGTTTAAAATTATTTTATATTAACCATTCTCATTATTTTAATATTCTGCCGGAGTCTTTTTCGTCGCTTTCCGTCTCGTCATCAGTCATGTAGCTCGCTACACTCCTTCTTCCTCACCGGAAATCGCCTGAAAAATCCTTCCGTCATAATATCAAAATAATTTTGAACAGTTACTTATATTAATATCACTTGTCGGTTTAATATTTCTTGTCGGTAGCGAAGGGAGCCACGGGAAGATTGGCCTCGCTGTATATGTTGCCGTTGGGATAGTCGGCCCAGTCGTAGCGGGCTGCCACCGGTTTCTTGATTTTCTGCGCGGTGAGAGTCACGGTTTTGCCGTCGGCCGAGATTTCAGCCTTTGCGGGCTGCCAGTTGCCCTCCTTGTCGCCGATAATGAATCCGAGGGCGGCCGATGATGTGGCGTGAACGGGAGCGTCGAACGTAAGAACCATCTTGTTGCCCGACACTGTAGATTTCACGCACACGGGAGCCTCGCAGGCCACATTCTGGCCGTATGTCTTGTTGCGTGCCAGAAGCGAAAGGCGGCGTGCCACCTCCTGCTTGTTCTTGGGGTGTATGTCGACGGGATTGCCGAGGTCGATTGCCACGGCCATGCCGGTGTTGTCGAGGCCGAGCACCGATTTCTGCGACTCACGCAGGGCTGCCCACTGCGATTCGGGCTGGCAGAAACGGGGTGCGAGGTATCCTGCGAGCTGCACGAAGTAGAAAGGCATGTCGGGATTGTTGAACGCCGCGCGCCAGCCCTTGACCATCTGCGGGAAGTTGATGGCATAGCGCTCGTCCTGACCCACGTTGTTGCAGCCCTGATACCAGATGCAGCCCTTGACGGGGAAATCGCGCAACGGATTGACCATAGCATTGTAGAGTACCGACGGGAAGTTGGTGGAACCTATCGAGATAGGAGCGGGCGGGAACTTGGAGAAATCGCTCGATACCATGTAGTCCCATTTGCCGGTGAGCGACTTGCGTTCGCCCTCGCAGTCGATATACAGTTTCGATGCGTCGCCGTAGATGCCGCCCTCGCCGCCGGTATCGGTGATGACCACGGTGATAAGCGCTTTGCCGGCCTTGACAAGAGATGCGGGAACATTGTAGGCGCGCTCGGAGTTCCATCCCGAACCGCGTGCTATCTCCTTGCCGTTGAAGTATGTGACATCCTCGTCGTCAATGCCGGGGAAATGCAGTGTAAGCTGCTTGCCTGCCCACTCGGCGGGAATATCTACGGTGCGCTGCATGTAGACGATGCCGTCAAGACCGGGAAGTCCGGCCGATTCCCAGTTGGCGGGGAGCTGCATCACGCCCCAGCCTTCCTCGCCGCCGTGATATACATCTTTCGCCGCTTCCTTGCTGCCGGCGGTCAGGCCTTTTTTCCATTCGGCATAGCGGCCGTTGTAGATTTCGCGCATCTTGTCGGCATTGCCGCCTGCCGCCTTAAGGTCGGCGAGTTCGGTCTCGAAGCCGGGAACTATCTGCATATATTCCTCGGGAGTCCATGCCTCGACGGGAGTACCGCCCCATGTGGTGTCGATGACGCCGACAGGCACACCGAGCTTGTCGGCAAGCTCGCGGGCGTAGAAATAGGCGCATGCCGAGAAGCCGGGCACGGTGCCCGATGTGCATTCCACCCAGCCTCCGCCGTTGAATTCAACAGTATCCAATGGCACGGTCGATATATTTTTATGCACCTGAAGCAGACGCACGTTAGGGTTGTTGGCCATAGCGATTTCGGTCTGGAAATCCTTTACCTGTCCCCAACCGGCAAGCGGCATCTCCATATTGGACTGTCCGGAGCAGAGCCATACCTCGCCCGAAAGGATATTGTCGACAGTCAGTACATCGCCGTCATCAAATACGATGCTGAACGGGCCGCCGGCCGCCGGAGTGGCAAGCGTCACAGTGAAGTTGCCCTGCGCGTCGGCAGTGGTCTTGACAGCTTTGCCCCATGAGGGTGTCACGGTTACTTTTGCACCGGGTGCAGTCACTCCGGGTATCTTGATTTCAGTGTTCTGCTGAAGCACCATGTTGTCGCCGATATAGGCGGGAAGTTTCACCGTAGCCGAAGCTCCGGCGGCAGCCATAGCCGACACGGCCATAAGACAGATCTTTTTCATTGTAAATGGTATTAATGTATTGGTATTGGTATTGGTATTAAATTTATTATTTCACTGTAATGACATCTTTGAGGCGTATGTCATCGGAAGCTGAGCCTACCTGCAGCTCGAAGTCGCCCGGCTCTACCACTTCCTCCATACGGGCATTCCATAGAGCGAGTTCCTTCATCGGGAGTGCAATCTCCACGACTTTGCTTTCGCCCGGCTTGAGGCTGATTTTCTTGAATCCTTTGAGCTGCTGCACCGGGGTGGATACGGAGCTTACAACATCGCGCACGTAGAGCTGCACGGTTTCCTTACCCTCACGGTCGCCGGTATTGGTGACTTTCACCTTTACAGTCACGGTATCGGTATCTTTCGGCTCTTTGTTGTCGACTTCGAGGTCGGAATATTCAAATGTGGTGTAGCTCAGGCCGTGGCCGAAATTCCACACCGGCTGCGGCGTGTCGAATATATAACGCATCTTCGGGTCGGCGGGAGTGCCGGGCTTATCCCAAAAATCGCGGTCTGTGAGATAATGGTTGTAGAAGCAGGGGGTATTGCCCGTGCTGCGGGGGAACGATACGGTGAGCTTGCCGGAGGGATTGACGTTGCCGAGCAGCACGTCGGCCATTGCAGCGCCCTGCTGCTCGCCGCTGCAGAACTGCACCAGCGCGGCATCGGCATTTTCCTGTACGTAGGTCATGACCAAAGGCTTTCCGGTGATGAACACGACAATCATCGGTTTGCCGGTAGCTTTCACTGCCTTTATGAGGTCGAGCTGGCGCCCGGGCAGCTCCAGCGACGACAGGTCGTATGCCTCGCCTGCGGTATTCTTGTTGCCGCCGCGTCCGAGGAACGTTGAGCGCGTGCCGACAGCTACGACGGCCACATCGGCATCCTCGACAGCTTTCACGGCCTCGGGAATGCGCGAGTCGTCCTGACTCCACCAGTCGCAACCTTCGGTATAGGTGACCTGCGCTTTGTCGCCGACAGCTTCCGAAAGGCCTTCGTAGAGGTCAATTCCCTCCTTACCTTCGGAGTTGGTCCATGCGTAGTCGCCCATAAGCGCGTAGTGGCCGTTGGGGCCTACGACGGCGATTTTTTTGTATTTGTCGGTGTCGAGAGGGAGTATATTGTTTTTGTTCTCGGTGAGGATAATGCTTTCGTCGGCAACGCGTTTGGCAAGAGCTACATGCTCCTTGGAGCGCACCACCTTTTTCACGTCGTCAGGGTTGATTTTGTCACCCTCGAACAGTCCGAGCTCGAATTTTTTGCGGAGCACGCGGCGCACGGCGGTGTCAATCACGTCCTCGCTGAGCTTGCCCTGACGCACGGCGTCGGCAAGTGTCTGGTATGTCCAGTCGGTATCGATGTCAACGCCTGCGTAGGCAGCCTGGCGGGCGGCCTCCTCGGGAGTGGCTACGGCGTTGTGGAAACTCTTGATACGCTCCACCGAACCCCAGTCGGAGTAGACGTAGCCGGTGTGGCCGAGCTCGCCGCGGAGCACGTCGGTCATATAGTAGCGCGAACCGGTGAGAGGCTCGCCGTCGTAGGCCGAATAGCACGACATGATTGCACCGGGCTTGCACTCGGCGATGACGCGGCGGAACGGATAGAGATAGATAGAGCGGAACTCACGCGGACCGCCGGCTACCGACGCGCAGTTAAGGCCGCCCGAGGGTGAGCCGTGGGCTACGAAGTGTTTCGGCATGGCGAGTACGCCCTCGCTCTGATAGCCGTTGACAAAAGCCTTAGCCATCTCGGCAATCATGAAGGGGTCTTCGCCGAATGTCTCCTCGACGCGTCCCCAGCGGAGCTCGCGGGCAACATCGAGCACAGGCGAAAGCACCTGACGGATACCGATGGCACGGGCCTCACGCGCACATGCCTGAGTCATCTCCTCGATAAGCTCGGTATTCCATGTCGATGCCTGTGCAATGGCGTGGGGAAAGAGCGTACAGCCATTCTGGAGTATTCCCTGGATGCCCTCGCAGCAATTGATGATAGGAATACCGAATCGGTTGTTCTTCTTCAAATGCTCGCCGAGAGTCTTGTAGATTACCGCAGCGTCGTAGGCGTTATGGTCCATCTCGTGTGTCGAACCGTAACTGTTTTCCTTAAAGCGGTCAGCGATTTCATCGAGCTTTCCGACGGGGAAATTCTGCATCTGCATGACTTTTTCATCAAGGGTCATGCGCGAGAGCAGGTCCTCGATGCGGGCGTCGATCGGCGCCTTAGAATTTTTATACAGCGGGCCGGCTCCTGCGGCCACCGCAGCCATCAGTGCGGGAATTACAATTTTTCGTAGCTTCATGTCAATTGGTTTATGTCTGTTGGTTTGTAAAATCATATTGCGGGAAGATAATGCCGTCATTGTCAGGCATCAGCCTCGCCGTCGCCGGCTGACGGGTCGTCATCGGAACTCTCGGGTTGCGGCGGTCGGGCAGCTTCGCCGTTGCGGGCATACTGCTGGCACTGCTTCTCGAAGCCTTTGGGCGTGACGCCGAACTGGCGGAAGAACAGTTTGCTGAAATAACTCGACGAGTTGATGCCTACCATGAAGCATACATCACCTATGCGGTATTTCCCCTCCTGTATAAGCTCGGCGGCTTTCTTTAGGCGGATAAGCCGTATCAGCTCTATCGGGGAGAGGTTGAAGAGAGTCTTGATTTTACGCAGCAGCGACGAACGGCTCATGCAGAACACATCGGCCATCGACTCTACCGAGAAACTCTCGTCGGAGATATTGTCGGTGATAATCTTTATGACTTTGTTCATGAATTCCTCGTCGGCCTTCGTCATCTTCATGTTGTCAATCGAGAAGAAAGGCTGCTTGAGGAATGCCTTGCGTTCGTGCTTGCGGTTTTCGAGCAGCGAGAGTATCTGCTGCCGGAAATACTTGATAGAGAACGGCTTCTCGATATATGCCTCGCCGCCGCACTTGAGGGCGAGCAGCTTGGAGTCGAGATCGTTTTTCGCGGTGAGGAACACGACAGGTATGTGCGAGCGGTTGATGTCGTCCTTCACCTGCCGGCACAGCTCGTAGCCGTCCATCACCGGCATCATTATGTCGGTGACAATCAGGTCGTAGTTGTGCTCCTGGAGCTTTTCGAGAGCTTCCTGTCCGTTGCAGCATGAATCGATGACGAAATTCTGCGACAGCTGGTCGGCAAGGAATTCGCGCATATCGTCGTTGTCCTCAACAAGAAGTATGGAGTAGCTGCGTTCAGCCTCAAGCGATGTAGGCTCGGTCTCCTCCATGACGTATTCATTCATGGTGACATCAGTCACCGGAACATTATCGACCTCAATGCCGGACTGTTTGAGAGGGAGGGTGAGCATGAAGGTATTGACCGAAGTATTGTCGTTGACAAGCTCTATCCTGCCGTTGAGCAGATGGGCGAGAGTGCGGCAAAGCGGCAGACCGATACCTACGCCGTTGTTGTCCTGCTGGGAATTAATCTGGAAGAACGGCTCGAATATGCGTATGGAGTTCTCTTCCGAAATCTTGTCGCCGTCGCTGGTGACCGACACGCTGAACGTATCGGCGTCGGATTTCAGCTCGACATGTATCTTATGCTTGCCGTATTTAAGGGCGTTGTTGAAAAGGTTGGACAGAATTTTTATGAACGCCTCGCAGTCTATGACGGCATAAATCTCTTTCTGGGGAATAGAGGCGGTAAGTTCGCGGCCCTTGACCTGCATGGCCGGCTCGAAACGCTCGATGGTATCGTTGACAATCTGAGCCACATCGACACGCTCGAACTTGAAATCGAACTGGTTGGCGCCGATTTTCTGGAAGTCGAGGAGTTGCCCGGTAAGGTTGAGCAGACGCGAGGTGTTCTTGCGCATCACCTTTATGTAACGCTCGACGCGCTTGTCATCTATGTCGAGCGACTCCATCGCTTCGAGGGGTGCGTCGATAAGGGATAGCGGCGTACGTATTTCGTGGGCTATTTCCGTGAAGAACTGCACTTTGTTCTCGTACAGCTCCTTCTCCTTGTTGACACTGAACAGCTGCTCCTTGGCGGCCAGTTTCCGATCCTGCGAACGTTTGTAGCGGCACCACAACAGGATAAGTACCGTGGCCGAGCCGAGCACATAGAATGCAATCGCCCACCATGTGCGGTACCATGGTGTCTTTACATCTATTTTCAACGACCTAACGGAATATCCCGAGCCGTTGGTCACCTTTACCTGAAGGGTATAGTTGTCGGGCGACAGATTGGCGATGTTGATTGTGCGGTCGGCGATAGGCATCCACGCCGTGTCAAGCGGAAGCAGACGGTAATAGTAGTCGAGGGTGCCCTGTGGCACATAGCTCGGTGTCGATACCTCAAACGTCAGCGGACTGAAATCGTGGGGCAGCGTGATTTCGTCGGTATAGAATATGCTTTTGATCAGCGGCGAGCCGGGAGTGCCGGGTTTAATCTCGGTATTCCCGGTGCGGAGAGCCGTGAAAAATATCTTTGGCACGGAGTCGTTGTAGGTGTCGATTTCGGGGTTGAAGGCGATAAGTCCCTCCATTGTCCCGAAATAGAACCATCCGTCCTTTGAGGCAAGGGCCGAGTGGTAGTTGAACTGGTTGGAAAGTAGGCCGTCGGCGGTGGTGAACACCTTGACGTGTCCGGTCTCGGGATGATATTTGACGAGACCGCGGTTGGTGCCGAACCACAGGAAGCCCTTGGAATCCTCGAGTATGTCGTAGACAACATTGTCGGGCAGGCCCTGCTTCTCGTTGATGGTTATAAAGTTATCGCCTTCGGGATTGTATCGCACGAGGCCTCCGCGGTCGGTCGAGAACCATATATACCCCCTGGAGTCTTCCTTGATGGCGCTTATAGAATTGGTATGCAAGCCGTTGGAGGCATTTTCATAAAAAGGATAATTGGTGAATTTGTCGTTTGACGGGTTGAATTTCCATATACCGTCGCCCATTGTCGCAAACCATATCATGCCTTTAGAATCCTGCATTATATCGAAAATCCAGGCCTGGTCAAGCTCGGGCACGATAGTGAAATCTCGTGCGCCGGGATAGGCGCGGAAAAGCCCCCAGTCAGAGCCGACCCACTTCTGTCCCTGTCCGTCGACGAGAAAAGAGTATACGCTGTTCTGTTCGTCGACGCCGTGCAGGTCGGTGAACCTGTTTTCGACAACTTTGCCATTGACTATCACGTCCATCCCTGCGCGTACCTTGCCGAGATACACCGTATCACGGAAATTCTTAATCATCAATGCTATATCCTTGTCGTTGAAGACGTTGAAATTGCCGGTGCGGGGGTTGAACGTGGTGAAACCGGCATCTTCCGAGCCGATATAAATCAGTCCCTCGGTATCCTCCGACAATCCGCGTATGCGCTTTGAAGCGAGCGAAGTGGGACTTTGTCCGGAAGAGTACCGGTCGAAACGGAAACCGTTGCGCTGGAAGAAGTTAACGCCGCCGTACATCGTGCCGACCCATACGTTGCCTTCACGATCGGCATAGAGGGTGTAGATGGTGCTGTTGGAGAGATTGCTCTTGCCGTCGTTGCTTTCCTGAAGTTTCGTGCGGCTGCCGGTAATCATGTTGATGACGTAAAGTCCGTTCTGGGTGCCGAGCCAAATCTCGTTGTCCACACATATCATGGCACGGGCGAAAACGTCGCGGTCCTCGCCGATGGGTATATGTGTCATGTCGCCGGTAGTTATCTGATAGTGGTAGATATTACCTGACGGGGTGCATAGGGCGAGATTTCCGTCGAATGTCTGGCGTATGAGCAATATAGTCTCGTTGTTGAGAGAATCGAATCCGGGCATCTTGCGGAATTTATTGGTGGTGCGGTCGTAAGAATACAGGCCGTTGCGCGTAGTGCCGGAGTAGACAACATCATCCTTGTCGACAAAGAGCGATACGGGAAGATAGTCCTTATGTCCGACCTTATCCCTGATAATGGGATAATAGTCCACTTTATCGTCACCATAATAGCGGAATATGCCCTGGTTGGGCACAAGCGCCCACACATTGCCGCGGTTGTCGGGTATTATATCCTGCACCCAGTCGTCGGCACTGACTCCTTCGGGCGACTTGGTGCCGAGGTAAGTGAATGTGTCATTCTGCGGGTCGTATATGTAGATGCCGCGGTCGGTACCTACCCAGAGGCCTCCGTCGGGCGTGGCATAAAGGGCGCCGATATTGTTGTTGCCGCGCTTGTTGACCAAATCATAGCAGTCGAAACGTTTCACCTTATTCCCGTCATAGCGGTTGAGGCCGTTTTTGGTACCAAACCACAGGAATCCGTTGATATCCTGCGTTATTGACTTTATATACGAGGATGAAAGCCCCTCGTTGGTGCCAATCTGGCTGAAAGAATAGTTGACGGCACGCGGCAACGCGTCGGCACGGAATGCCAGTGCGGCAACCGCAATCAGTACCAGGGTCAATATGTCATATCTTTTTCGCATATCGGGATTTCGTTTTACTGTTTCCTTGCTATAATTTTATTTTATCGTGCAGGATGCTTAAGATTCCAATCTTGGGGATGTTGCAGAACTGATATTGACGGCTGCATGATGTAGGGCTGCTCCCCGGAGCAGCCGATAGCGAAGATTGATTATCGGCTGTCTGGCGGCTGCACCGGGGTGCAGCCCTACAAGATGACGTGTCATATTTACAATATATTATAAGATATTATAAGTCTTGCAATACCTGCGGATTACGGCCCGGGGTCAGCGTGCCGTAATCTTCGAGGAGAGGGTTGTGCCGTCGGCCATAATGGCGTTGACGATGTATACGCCTTTCTGCACATTCACATCAAATACGGCCTGCACGTGGTTGATGTCATCGACACGTGCCACGCAGCGTCCGCTCAGGTCGTAAATGGCTACCGAAGCCATTTCGGCCGAAGATGACACAACGCATTCGTTGCCGGCTATCACGGCCGACACCGAGGGGCGCGAAGTCCTGTCGACAACTATATCGTCGACACCGGCAACCACCTTTGCCAGACGGAACACGCGCACGTCGCCGGCCGGAACGGAATAATCAAATGATTCCGCTTTGCCGCTGACAGTCTCGCCTGTCCACAGCTCCTTGATTTCCTTTATATTGGAGGGCTCTATGCCGATGCTCTCGTAAAGCACGCTGCCGTTGCGGGCGATATATTTGCTAAAGTTGAATACGGCTACGTAGACATATTGCGGGGTATCGCGCATATATACGTAGGCGGCCTGCTGCGAACCGGTATAGGAACCGCCGTCGACGGGACGGAACGAACCGGTGTTTTCGCGGACGTAAGCGTTGATGTCGGCGTTGCCGAACATCTTGAGGGCACGTGCTTTCGAAGCCTCGGGATAAGCGACCACGGCGCCTTTGGCATGACCGTTGTCGTCGACATAGACACATTTATCGGAGAAGCTGTCGCCTATGATGAAGGCGCCGGTACACATGCCGGTGGTGACACGCACGCGGTTTTCGCCCTCCGTCTCGCCCTTGTTGTGTCCGTCCTTGTGGAGTACAAGCTGGTCGGGGTCGTTGACTGTGTATAGACGGTCGGTCCACCATCCCCATGTCATGGCGTTCATCACATATTCGCTCTCGCCAAGCTCGCTGAAACGGTCGCAGCACGAACGGCGTCCGTGGGCCCACTGATAGGGGAAGAGCGGTGCCATAGACTCTACGATGTACATGTCATATTTCTTAGCGAGGTCGTAGATGATTTTCATGCCGTAGTTGTAGGCCATGACGCCGGTAGTGATTTCGGGATTGTACCATGAGTCGCCCTCGCAGATGCCCGCGTTGATGAAGTCCATCTTGATGTACTTGATTTTCCAAGCCGCCCAGCGCGAAAGGGTATAGTCCATATTATAATAGAACGCGGGATGGGTGGGGTCGATGGCGCAGTACTGTCCGCCCTCGAAAAGGCGGTGCTCCTTGCCGTTGTATCTTAGCAATGCGTCGCCCCAGGTATATGAAGGAATGTCGCGTATGCCGGTACCGGGGACGCTGCCGTTAAAAGTCCAGTCCCATATCACCATGCCGCCGTAAAGGCCGAGACGCTGGTTCAGTCCCTGCTTGGTCTGGAGCCCCTCCTTGTATGTGCCGTCGGAAAGGAATCTGTTGCCGAGCTGCGATATTTCCTGGGAAGTCATGCCCCAGCCGTCGCAGAACGAGTCGAGACTTACCACAGTCTGGTCGTTTTTGTCATGGAAACCGAGGTCGAAGAGATTGTCCTTAATCCACTGTGAAGTCTCCTTTACGGCGGGAGTGTTGACATGGTTCTGCATGACTCCCCATGTACTCCACCCCATAGGGTTGCCGCCATCCCAGGGTGCGGGAGGCGTGATTGTGGCGCATGTCTCTGCAAAAGTCTCGAGACCTACGCGCCAGTCATCGAAGAAACCGATCATATAGCGTGCCGATTCGGCCTTTGCACCTTTGACGTAGCCGTGGGGTATCACGTTTTTTGTTTCCCAGTCGTAGTCGCGCGTGAGCTGCGATGTGTAGCCCGACAGAAGTTCGACTTTCTCGATGAAACGCTTGTAAGACCCCTTGATTGTGATGCCGCTTTTCCATTTGTCGTGGTCGACCGAACCGGCGACGAAACCGAATTTGGTAGTAGCGTCGAATACGCATCCCACCTCGTGTGACGTCATTTCGTTGCTGAAATCGTAGACTTCGTAGCGACCGTGGCCGTCGTTGTCAAACGGGACCTTTATCATGCGGTGCGAGGTGCCTTCGGGCAGCTGGCAGCGTGTTTCGGTGGCGAAAGCCACCATGTGGTTGGATTCAATCACTTCACCGTCGTTGTCGGAAGCGACAACTACACGCGCAATCATATAAGGCGCCTTGTCGTAGAGGCTGAGAGTATGGGTCATGCTCGCCCTCCCGTCATCGTAGACGCGTGTGAGGGCGCGGCCTGAGCCGATTTCGTCCTCGAAAGGCACGATGCTGACCGACGATGGGGAAACGGTCATTGAATTTATACTGCCGCTTGCTTCTGTTCCGGCGATGCGGTAGGTTACTTCGGCGTATGCGTTCTTGATGGCTTCCTTGCCGTCAAAACTGATGGTCAAAGTGTTGTCGTCGGCATTGACGATGCTCCATCTGCCCTGTTCGAGCTTTGTCTCGGCCATCAGAGAGACTGTACCGGCCGTGAGAGCCATTGTCAATATGAGATTTCTTATTTTCATGTTATTGTTCTATTAGGTTTATTTTGCAAATGGTTATTTTATTTTTCGATGCGGAACACTTTGACATCGCGGGCGGGGATTGCGACATTGATTGCACCGTTTACATTAAGCGTATCGTGGCTCCAAAGCTCCATTGCCGGGAAGTTGATAGACTCGGAGAGGCCGAGACGGCGCAGCGGAAGGGATTTCTCTACCGGACGGTCGGTGAAGTTGAATATCGCCACATATATATACTTGTCGTCGGAGTTGGTGAACATGTCGGCAGCCGATGTGCCCTTTGCATGCTCTACGGGGCGGAACGATTTGCAGTTGCGCGCCATAGCGTTGATTTCGCGGTTGCCGGTGTTGCGGATGATGCGTTCCTTGGTGCTCTCGAGACCCTCTTTGCTCATATCGTCGCCGAGGAAATATACGCCGGTGAGGGCGGACGATGTGATGCGCATGCGGTTTTCACCGTCGGTAGCGCCTTCATAGACCACGTGGTCGGCGTCATTGTAGTGATAGAGATGGTCGAGCCACCAGCCGTAGGTCAGGGCGTTGAGCACGTATTCGGTGTCCTTCACTCCGGCCCACGCGTCGCAGCTGATGCGGCGGGAGTGGGCGTAGTTGGCGGGGAAGAGGGGAGCGATTGACAGGTTAATCCACAGGCGGTTGTCGTTGATTGAGTCGATGTAGGCCATGCCCTGGTTGAAAGCCTGTGTACCGGTGGTCACCGAGGGATCGTAGTGAGTGTCGCCCTCGTAGGCGCCGTGGGCCATGAAGTCGATTTTGACATATTCGTATCCCCAGTCAATGAATTGCTCAAGCTGACGTTTGATACGCGCTTTGGTGCCGGGATGGGTCGGGTCGAGTGCGGGAGCGCCGTCAAACTTGACAGGCTCTCCGTTGACACGGATGTAGAGGTCGCCCATCTTGTACTGCGGGTCTTCGCCAAGCACGCCATCGGGATTTCCGCCCCAGTCGGTGAACGGACACCAGTATATGCCGGCTTTCTGGCCGTTGGCGCGGCAGTGCTCCACGAACTGACGGTGCTGCCGGGGCTTGAAGCCGAAGTCCCAGAATGCGTCGAGGTCGATGACGACACTGCTGTCGGCATCGTGGAAACCGCGGTTGGTGATATTGTCGTGAATGAAATCGGAAACCTCTATCGCCTTGTCGTAAGTGATTTTGGTCTGCAGCTTGCCCCATGAGTTCCAGCCGAACGGGCGCGGGCCCTTTGACGGGACGGAGGGGGCGAAAGCGGCACACTGGTCGGCGAACAGTTCAAGCCCGTCGCGCCAGTCGTCGGCAGGAATAAGAATTATACGCGGGGATTTCACGGTCTTGCCTGCTACGTGGCCATGGGGACGCTTGTCGCGCGTGAGTTCGGAAGATGCTCCGCCGAAAGCCTCGAGGGAAACGATTGCAGCATTCGCGTCGGTCGCAGTCTTTATACCTGTCTTCCATATATCGTGCTCTACAGAACCTATCACGAGCCCCTTGCGGGTATCGGCATTGAACAGTGCGACCACCTCGTAGGATTCGGGAATGGCGTCGCCGAAGGGGGTATTGGTGTAACGCACCCATGCGTCATTGTCGTAAGGCACGGAGACCGCATAGTTGCCGGCGCGGTCGGCAAACTGATATGACTGACGAGTGGAGACCGGAGCGAGGAAGTTGAGCGCGAAACCGTCCTTCTGCGCGGCATCTCCCTCGACCGACAGTCGGGTGAGAATAAATTGCGGATAAATATCGTAGTCGACGGTTGCCTTTTCGTTGCCGTACGTTCCTGTCACCGACACCCTGAGGGCATCTCCGTGCACGTCGGAAATACGCCGTGACGATGATTTTACTTTTTGAAGTGCCTCCGGGCGACGGACATTGTCATCGAGTCCCCACGCCGGGATATTGGCTTTGATAATCGTGTCATTGCCGGCCACGATTGTGACGGCACCGGTTGAATTGTCGACAGTGAGTTGCCGGCCGTCATGAGAGTACGTTTTGTTTGAAGCGAGAACTGAGAGGGGGGTCGTCAAAATCAAGCAAGAAAGCAATAGTTTTTGCATGGCGGTAATAATTGGTTTGTAAATTAACGCAAAAATAAAGAAATTTACATAACCAACCTTAGTATATAATACTCAAAAAATGAAAGATTTGCGGATTTATTCAAAAAATAGAAAATTTTCGTGCAAACAGAAGAATTGTTCCGTGCGGCGAAATAGTACGGAAACAAATTGGGTTACAGATAAATATAGATTATAGACAGGCTGTAAGGAAAAAATAATTATAAAATAAGGCACTCAGGCATCCCGCAGGGGTAATAACCCGGGGCATCCCTGTCAATGGAAGAAAATATAGGCAGCTATTATACCGGATACGGAGCCGACGATGTCGGCCAGAAGCGCATAGCTGACTGCATAACGGGTGCGCCGTATGCCCACCGACCCGAAGTAGACGGCAAGGACATAGAACATCGTATCGGTTGAGCCCTGTATGGACGCTGACACTCTTGCCACGAAAGAGTCGGCGCCGTGAGTGGCCATAAGGTCGACCATCATGCCGCGCGAGCCCGAACCGCTCAACGGCTTCATGACGGCCGTGGGAAACGCCTCGACCCAGTCGGAGTCGATACCGATGGCGTTGACCGCGGCGATAAGTCCGTCGGTGAGCACCGTCATCGCGCCGGAGGCCCTGAACATGCCGATTGCCACAAGAATAGCCACGAGATAAGGTATAATCATGACCGCCGTATGGAATCCCTCTTTGGCACCTTCGATAAATGTATCATACATGTTGACATGCTTGCGGAAACCGGCGGCAAGAAATGATATTATAACCGTGAACAGCAGGAAATTGGCCACAAATCCCGAGTAGGTCTGCACCTGCTGCTCATCAAGACGGCTGAAGAAAAAGACTATGCCGCCGATAACCAGCGCCATGCCCCCGAGCCAGGCGAGGAGCACCGGGTCGAGCAGCCGTATTTTCTGCTTGATACACAAGGCTATTATGCCTACCATCGTAGCAATAAAGGTAGCGAGCAGTATAGGCATGAATACATCCGTAGGATTGGCCGCCCCAGCCTGGAGGCGGTACATCATGATGGATATGGGAATGAGACACAATCCCGACGCGTTGAGCACGAGGAACATAATCATCGCGTCGGAGGCGCGTGTCTTGTCGGGATTAATCGACTGCAGTTCCTGCATCGCCTTGAGCCCCATAGGGGTGGCGGCGTTGTCGAGACCCAGCATATTGGCCGACACATTCATGAAAATCGACCCCATAGCGGGATGCCCTTTGGGAATGCCCGGAAACAGACGCGAAAAAAGCGGGCTTATAAGACGACCGAAGAAACTGATTACCCCTCCCCTCTCGCCTATCTTCATCAGTCCCATCCAGAGGGCAAGCACACCCGTCAGTCCCAGCGAGATTTCAAATGCCGTGGAGGCCGAGGAAAACGAGGCCGACATAATATCGGACCACACCTGCATGTCGCCGGCAAAGACGGTCTTTCCGACAGCCACGATGAATGCAATCGCAAAAAAAGCTATCCAGATATAGTTGAGCACCATGGTAATTTTGAATTTTGAATGTGGAATTTTGAATTGGACGCCGGGAGGAGGGTAATCTTGCTATCCAGGCTATTATAGCTATTTTAGCTATTGTAGCTACTGTAGCTATTATAGCTATTATAGGGGCTTTAGATTATGCAAAAATAATATAAATAATGCCAAATACAAAAAAATCTTAAATGATGGTATTTTTACGGGGTAATATAACCATATTGAAGATTTTTGTATTATCTTTGCGGTATATATACTATCGACACAAGCATGGACAATCAGGGAATAATAAGCAGGATACGCTATCTGCTCGAACACTCGCCGGCATCGCTGACACAGGCTGAAATGGCCCGGCGCATAGGTATGGACCCGTCAAACTTCTCCAAACACCTGTCGGGGAAACTGCCAATATCGCGTTCGCTCGTCAACCGTATCGTGGTTGAACTCGGCATATCGAAAAACTGGCTCGAAAAGGGGGAGGGAATGCCGTTTGAAAAAAGGAGCAATCCGGAGGTAGTCGAGTATGACGAAGTGAGGCTTTTCAAGCAGCCATACAGAGGCATTCCGGTATATGACATAGACGTGACAGCAGGATGCCGGCCGCTCGAACGCATGCTTACCGACGACCAGGTAAAAGGCTATGTCGACCTGCCGCGCATGAACCCCGACTCAATACTCGTCAGGGTAAGCGGCGACTCGATGGAACCGCGCATCATGGACGGGGGATTCATAGCCATACGTCCGGTAAAATCGTGTTCCACAATATTCTGGGGACAGATATACCTTGTGATGCTCTCCGACTACCGCATGGTCAAGGTGCTCCGGCGCCATCCCACCGACCCGTCAATGGTAATTTTACACAGCGAGAACCCGCTGTACGACGATATGGACGTGCCGCGCGACGAGATTGAGGCATTATTTTTGGTAGAAACTATTCTTAACATCAAAAACCTTTGCTAATCGGCAATAAATCACTAATTTTGTGACTTACAACTTATCACCAAAGAAGAATGAAATTAAAATATTTATTTGCAATAGCCGCTATATTCAGCACCACTGCAGCCGTCGCTCTTGATGTCACGACAACTGAGGGCGGCTCTCTCGGGTCGCTGACAGGAGGCGACACGACCATCACGACTCTTGCGATAACGGGGCCGGTCAACGCCTACGACTTCGAGTACATCAACGGGACACTCAAATCGCTGACCTCCCTCGATTTGAGCCATGCCACAATCACGGCAGCCAGCGGTGTCAGAACGGCCACGGGAAGCAGCGAATTCGAGGCAGACGAACTGCCCCCTTACGCACTGTTCGGCACTCGCCTGACAACAGTGGTCCTTCCCGAAAATCTCATAAAAATCGGAGAAGGAGCGTTGGGCAATACACCCATCGCCTCCATCACCATACCGCCAAGCGTCACCACCATAAGCAATTATGCATTTACGGACTGCGACAAGCTCACGGAAATAACGGTTCCGTCGACAGTCACCTCGCTTGGTGCGGGCGTATGGAAAGGGTGCAAATCGCTTGAAAAAGCCACAATCTACACGCAGATGGAAGAGATAGGTGCGAGCATGTTTGACGGCTGCACGCAGCTGTCGGAAATCCTTCTGCAGCCGACATTCAAAAGCATCGGCAACAGCAGTTTCGCCAACTGCACGTCGCTCAACACCTTTACTTTTCCCGGCACACTGGTATCGATAGGCGACAAAGCATTTTACGCCGGCGGTCTCACCTCGGTGCACCTCGACAACAGCCCGGCGCTCGCAACAATCGGCGATTTCGCTTTCGCGGAATGCAAGCAGCTGGAGAGCGTCACGATGGGGAGCAGCACGACCGCGCTCGGCAAAGGTCTGTTTTTCGACGACACGGCACTCCGACAGGTACAGCTGCCGGCTTCGACGACCGTAATCCCGGCGTTCACATTCAAGGGGACAACATCGGTCGACCCCGAAACCGCCCTTCCCGTCAGCACGAAGGAGATTAACGACTACGCACTCTACGGCTGGGAACAAGGCGAAAGCATCGTGCTTCCCGAAGGAACGGAATATATAGGCACGGGAGCCATGGAAGGCTGGAACTCGCTCCGGAAACTCGGCGCGGAGAATCTGTCGTCAGTCCCGGCACTCGGCGAGAATGTATGGAACGGCATAAATCAGGGTGAGGTATACCTGTATGTCAAAAGCTCTACGGCCGATGATTTCAGATCGGCCGACCAGTGGAAGGACTTCAAAATCACCATCGGCTCGACCGGCGCCGACGAAATCATCAATGACGTAACGGGCGAGAACGGCAGCGCCAACGTAGACTTCACGGTGGGCGACGGCTATCTGCGCGTACAGTCGCACGGAGCCGACATAGCCGACATCAGGATATACGACCTCAACGGACGCAGCCGCTACATGGCAACCGTCGACACCGACGCGCTGACCGTCAACACCATGCAATGGCGAGGCTCGGTGCTTATAGTCGACGTGAAACTCGCCGACGGTTCACGTGCCACTGTAAAACTGTCAATCTGACCGACTTGAACGCAACACCGGCTTATGGGTAAGAACAAGCTTAAGAAATTCAGGGATATGGAGACGATTGATTTCGTGTTCCAGTATCCCTTTTCAGTGCTCGACGCACAAGGATTTCCCCTCCGCGGGCAGTGGCATCAGGAATTTTTCGGCAACGACAATCCGATTGTGCTCGAACTCGGCTGCGGCAAGGGTGAGTACACGGTAGGACTCGCGCGCCGGTACAAGGACAAAAATTTCATCGGAGTCGACATCAAAGGGTCGCGTATGTGGACCGGAGCCACGCAGGCACGCAGCGAGGGTCTGGGCAATGTGGCATTCCTGCGCACCAATATCGAGCTGATCGACCGATTCTTCACACCCGGCGAGGTGTCGGAGATATGGATCACGTTTCCCGACCCGCAGATGAAGAAAGCGCGCAAGCGCCTTACCTCCACACGTTTTCTCGACCTATACCGCAGGATTGCGGCTGACAATGCGCTTATACATCTCAAAAGCGACTCGCCGTTTCTCTACACCTATACCCGGCATCTGGTCAAGGAAAACGGACTGCCTGTCATCATCGACACCGACGACCTGTACAACTGCGGCATAGCCGACGATATACTTAACATACGCACGTTCTACGAACAGCAATGGCTCGCCCGCGGTTTAAGTATAAAGTACATCAATTTCAAGCTGCCGCACGAAGGGGAACTCACGGAGCCGGATGTCGAGATTCCGTTTGACACCTACCGCAGTTTTTCGCGCGGCACACTCGAGACGATGAACCTGAACGCCCCGGAGGAAAAACAGCCGGCGGAAAACAGCACCCTGTAATAAAATTATCTGTAACTATACGTTATCAACCATACGACAATGACTGAATTACGACTATACCCCAAGCTCATACTCGATGCGCTGAGTAATGTGCGCTATCCCGGCAACGGCAAAAACATCGTGGAAAGCGGAATGGTGGAGGACGACATACGTATCGACGGGAATAAAGTGAGTTTCTCGCTGATATTCGACCGCCCCACCGACCCGTTCATCAAATCGATAGTCAAGGCGTCGGAAGCCGCCATCAGCAATTTCATATCGCCCGAGGTCGACATCAAAGGCAATATCGCGGTCAAGACGCGAATCGAAGCACCGCAGGAAGCAGTCAAGCCTCTTTCGCAGGTGAAAAACATCATCGGCATATCGTCGGGCAAAGGTGGTGTAGGGAAATCGACCGTGGCGAGCAATCTCGCAGTTGCGCTCGCACGCGAAGGTTATCGCGTGGGACTACTTGACGCCGACATATTCGGTCCGTCGATGCCGAAAATGTTCGGCGTGGAGGACGAACAGCTCTACATGCACAAGGTTGACGGCCGCGAACTCATCATACCCCTTGAGCGGTATGGCGTGAAGCTGCTCTCGATAGGATTTCTTGTCGACAAGAATTCGCCGGTGCTGTGGCGCGGCTCGATGGCATCGAATGCACTCAAGCAGCTCATCACCGACGCCGACTGGGGCGAACTCGACTATTTCCTCATCGACATGCCTCCCGGCACATCGGACATACATCTGACACTCGTGCAGACCATAGCTATGACCGGTGTCGTCATCGTGTCGACCCCGCAGCAGGTGGCTCTGGCCGACGCGCGCAAGGGCATAGCAATGTTCATGTCGGACAAGATCAACGTGCCGGTGCTCGGACTTATCGAGAACATGGCATGGTTCACCCCCGAACGTCACCCCGACGAACAGTACTATATCTTCGGACGCGACGGCGGCAAGGAGCTCGCACGTGAGCTCGGCATCGAACTGCTCGGACAGATACCTATCGTAGGGAGCATCTGCGACCACGGTGACGATGGTACGCCCATCGCGCTCGGCGACACTGTAGCCGCACAGGCATTCATACATGTGGCGCACGAGATGATTGACGCCGTTGACCGGCGCAACGAGGAGCTTCCGCCCACACAGAAGGTGAATGTGACGAAAAAATAATAGAGATATGGCAAGAATATTGATTATCAACGGGCCGAACCTGAATCTGCTCGGCGTGCGCGAGCCCGACATCTACGGGAAACTGTCGATGGAGGATTATATCGGGGCAATCAAGGCTGATTACCCCAATGTCGAGATTGACTATTACCAGAGCAATCACGAGGGGGACATAATAGACAGGCTGCACGAGGAGGGTTTTGACAGCGACCTCAACGGCATAGTGCTCAATGCCGGCGCATACACCCACACATCGCTTGCCATAGCCGATGCGATAAAGGCCATAAGAGTGCCTGTGATTGAGGTGCATATATCCAATGTACATGCCCGCGAGACGATACGCCACACGTCGCTGCTGTCGCCTGTGTGCCGCGGCGTGATAGCCGGGTTCGGACTTGACAGCTACCGTCTCGCAATTGAAGCATTTCTGTATTAAATATGTTGACTACCGACAGCAAGATAGAAGAATATATATCGCAACATATAGACCGCGAACCCGACAATCTGCACCGTCTGTACCGGCGCGTGAACACCGAACTGCTGTATAGCCGCATGTGTTCGGGGCATCTGCAGGGACGTCTGCTGAAGATGCTTACGCGCATGATACGTCCGCACCGCGTGCTTGAACTCGGCACATACGCCGGCTACTCAGCGCTGTGCATTGCCGAAGGGCTTGCCGATGACACCGAGCGCGTGGACACCATCGAGCTTGAGGACGAACTCGAGGATTTTATCAGACGCGCCCTCGACGAGTCGGAGTATGGCGCCCGCGTACGGCTGCATATAGGCGACGCCCTCGAGCTGCTTCCCGCTTTGCTCGATGAGAACAGCTACGATATGGTATATATCGATGCCAACAAGCGCCATTATGTGGAATATTTCAACCTTCTGGCGGAACGTCTTCCATCGGGAGCTTTTATCCTGGCCGACAACACGCTATGGGACGGCAAGGTGGCCGACGCCGTGGAGCATCACGACGCCCAGACTCGCGGGATAACAGCGTTCAACGACCTTGTCGCATCCGACGACCGCGTGGAAAAGGTGATATTGCCGCTCCGCGACGGCCTGACACTGATTTATAAGAAATAAGTAGGGACGCGATTCATCGCGTCCGCGCCATATATGCGCCAATCCGGCCATCCGGAGGCGGACGCGATGAATCGCGTCCCTACGACAAAAATATTGTTATGAAAAATCTTATGTTTGACCTCGGAGGGGTCATAATGGAAATAGAACGGCGACGTGCCGTTGACGCACTCAAATCAATCGGTCTCGCCGAAGCCGATGAAATGCTCGGAGAATACGGCCAAAAAGGTATTTTTCTCGAACTTGAGCTTGGCAACATCACGCCCGAGCAATGGCGCAACGAACTGCGCCGACATATCAAAGGGGATGTTACCGACGGGGAGATAGACCGTGCATTCGAGAAATTCCTGATCGGTATTCCGGAAAGCCGTCTCAAAGAACTTGAGGAACTGCACCGCGACCACAAGCTGTATCTGCTGTCAAATACCAACAAAGTGATGTGGGATGGCATGATACTCAGCGAATTCCGCAAGGACGGCCACGACATCAACTACTACTTCGACGGAGTGATACCGTCGTTTGAGGTGCACTGCTACAAGCCTGACGCCGAGATATTCCACAAAGCGTGCGAGAAATTCGGCATACGTCCCGAAGACACAATATTTTTCGACGATTCGAAAGCCAACGTCGAAGCGGCCCGAGCCCTCGGTTTCGGCGGCGTGCACGTGGCAGACAACCGCCCGTTCAAGGAATATCTGGATAAATAATCAGCATAACGTAGGGACGCGATGCAATGCTGTTTACTTAAGATGCATAGATAGGGGCGAGGGCGTCTCGCCCTCGTGGTATTATCTTACATACTGAAAGTTACCACGGGGGCGAGACGCCCCCGCCCCTATCAACTCCGCTTACGTGAACAGCATTGGGACGCGATAAATCGCGTCCCCTACAAGTTGGTGGAACATAATATGATGCATTAATCGTATGAGCGTGATAAAGGGAGCTACAATCGGAATGTTTGACGGGGTGCACCTCGGGCATCAATACCTCATATCGCAGCTTAAGGAGCACTGTGACGAGGCGGTGTCAGTGACGTTCACCAACCACCCGTTGTGGGTCATAAAGGGCGAACGGGAGCCACGGCTGCTGTCGACACCCGCTGAAAAGAGCGGTCTGCTTGGCGCATTAGATGTCAGCCCCGTATTGTTGCCGTTTGACGAACAATTGCGCCACATGACAGCGGAAGAGTTTATCCGACTGCTTGCGCGCGAACATGGCATAGACCGTCTGGTGCTCGGATTCAACAACTGCATAGGAAGCGACCGCCGCACAGCCGATGACGACAGCGCCTTATGCAACGCCACAGGCGTAGAAATAATACGCGCTTCAGAATTGCCCGGCGACGTAAAAGTGAACTCATCGGCCATCAGGGAAATGGTTGCCGCAGGCGACGTAAAGCAAGCCGCGGCATTGCTCGGACGCAACTATGCCCTAAACGGTACGGTAGTCCACGGCAAGAAGTTAGGTCGCACAATAGGCTTCCCGACAGCCAACATAGAGCCTGACTGCACTGACAAACTCATCCCGGACAACGGCGTCTACGCCGCCGATGCCATAACCACGGATGGCCACGCATACCGCGCCGTAGTCAACATAGGCCACCGCCCCACTGTCGACAACACCTCCGCATCCGTCACAATAGAAGCCCACCTTGACGGCTTCACCGGCTCCCTCTACGACCAATCGCTGACGCTTCACTTCCTTGATCGACTCCGCGGAGAACGCAAATTCTCCGGCCTTGACGAACTGAAAGCAGCGATTGCCTCCGACCTCAACCGAGCAAGAGCGCTATAAGAGGGTGTCTCATAACGACACACCTACCCCATCGGCCTTCATCAGCATTCATCATATATAACTTTCTTTTTGCGACACCACAGGTACCGGAACAGGAAAGCTAACGTTGCTGACACCAAGCACCATATCAACATCTTTGAGGTCATCGCCGCATCAGGTTTCACCATATCTCCCACGAGCCCCACAACCCCTATAAACAGGAAGAAACAAGAAAATATGAAGCCTGACCAAAATCCACCTCTTGCCTGCAACGAAGAAGCATAATACAAATTATATTTCGCCTTAAACCGGGCGGTATCAGCCTCATTCGTTTTATCTGAATAGTATTCCTCATAAATCTTGCGGGAAGCATCCTGTATCCATTGTTTTTTCAACATGGCATTTGCTATCGCGGCCATGATAACACCAAGTGTTCTCACTTCGACAATATCGCAGTTCAAATCTCCGCCATCAAAATTCAGATTGAGCTTTGATGCCCAATTCCTTTTTACAATGAGCCTGTCATCATATCGTTGTATCTTGCAATCAGGATACAACCGCATAACAATGCCACCGACACGGTCAAGGCATGGCTGTAATTCAACATCACAATCATTCATAACTATTACTTTTGAAATCTCTGTCTGTTGTTTTTTATTAAGTCAACAGAATGCTGCACTACAAAGATACAGCATAATTTCAATTTCTGTCACCATTCATAGGATATACCCGGATGAAAGTGCCCACAATCAGCATAGAGGGTGTTACAGAACTCAAGATATACCAACGAATCGCGTCCTAATGCTATTAACTTAAGCGGAGTTGAGTGGAGCGGGGGCGGGACGCCCCCGCTCCACTCAACATCCCCTACGTTTTGTATTGATGTAATTATCAGATACGGATTGAATACAGTAGCTTGTAGTTCTTGTCAAACAGTTTGCCGGTGACGTAGGGTTTGTGTTGCAGCTCTTCCTCCACAGCCCTTGTAAAGGTCTCGACCAAGTTCTTTAACTCTGTCAGTTCGCTTGAAGAGAAATCACCGGTAGTTTTAGGAACTGTAAACCATATCTCACACTCGTTACCACCGGTAACCCTGATTTGCTGAACGGTTATCGTGCCGTTGTCAACGGGAAGCTCGGCATCCAGCTCCGCCACGCGCTGCTTCCAGTCAAAAACCACCTGCGCATCTCCCCAGCCGTCGCCGGTCCAGTTTTGTGAGGCAAGCAAAGAGCCGTCAGCCTTATAATATCTGGCCGTTTGGGGGGTATTATCGCTGCTATAAGTAAATACTACCTTGGCAAAACCGGCGGCACAGTTAACTGGTTTTCCTTTCTCGTCAAAGAAAGTGGATTCCATAATATTACCGTTATCATCGTATTTGGTTGTCTCTTTATGATATCCATTTACAGTAACCGGTTGATTTGTTTTCCCATAATAGGCACTTTCTGTCTTACGGCCGGATTTATCATATTTATTTTCCAGTTTATGGTATCCGTTGGTACATTGTGTAGGATTATTTCGTGTATCGAAATACGACTCAGATGTCAGATTCTTTCTGTCATCATATTCCATACGTTTTATACTCCAGGGTTCACCGGCGTAATTGATAAACTCTCCTTTTTCATTCTGGGCAGCCACATAAATCGGGTTTCCTCTTTTATCATATTTAGCTATTCCAACCGGAGGGAATTTGTCGGAAGGAGTCGGTTTACCGTCAGTACCGAAAAAACATTGTCTTGTAATATTCCCGAAAGAATCGTATTCGTAAGTCGCACTGCTCCATCCCTCGTCACATAAACAGGGCATTTTGTCAGCACCAAAATATGATAATTTGACACGATTGCCTCGATCGTCATACTCTGTACGGGATATAGCCCAGCCGTCGTCACTTCCGGCCGTCAAATTACCATTAGTGTCATATCTCGCATTTTCTATTTCCTGGTTGCGGCTATTGTATTTATACTGGTATTTATGGACGCCCTGATAGTTGGCAGCGGGTTTGCCGTCTTTTCCATAAAGAGATGATTCAATTAAATTGTCGTATTCGTCATATTTAAATACCTGCTTCAGTTTCGACGGGGCTTGTTTTTCATCAGTGCCTAAAGGCAGATTTTCAAGGATATTTCCGCGCCAGTCCAGTTTAATATCGTTACCGGCAATACCATTGACCAATGTCAGGTTTCCGGCTGCATTATAGTATCTGATGCTATTTTGGTTTCCATTTTCATCATAGCCATATTTCACTTTAGCATATCCTATCTGCGGAGAAGAAACAGGATTACCTTTATCATCAAAGAAATTTTCTTCGATAATATTCCCATGCTCGTCGTAAACCAAATTTTTACCGGCAAAACCATTAGCCATAACTAGTGTGCTCCCGTCGGTATCGTATAATGAATATTTAGTCAAATTTCCCCTTTTGTCATATTCCATAATCATATTTACAATACCGTCGTTGTCAGCAGCCGGTTGTAGATCAAGACCTAAATTCGTCTGTTTTATCCTAAGGTTCTTATCATTGTACTCGAAAATCGCACCAGCCGTACCGTCAGACAGACAGACTTGTCTATCTGCACCGTATGTCACCTGTTTTATTACATTACCAACGGAGTCATATTCAAACTTAATACCAGCATAACCGTTTTCTCCTTCGGTCAATTCGTTATTAATGCCATAAGACCAACTTTCGAGGTTATTTCCATTTTTATCATTTACAAAAGAAGCGGAAGCCAATCCGTAGATATTCTCTACCGGAGTATCATCGGGGGCATAAAAAGACACGGCGTTGAGATATCCGTTTTCGTCATATTGATTATGCGTGATCGCAACACCGGTAGCAGGCACAAACATCGGCTTACGGTCAACATCAAGGTATTCCTCCTTAGTTATGAAACCTCTGTCATCATAGGTGTAGTGTACGCCGGCGACATTGTGCTTTTTGGGGTACATGAGATTACCGTCGGCATCCTGATGCATCAGATAAGTCGGGTTGCCATTATTATCGTATTCCATGACATAGACGCAGACTCCATCTTCGTCATCTAATGCCGGTTTGCGGTCAATCGTCAGATATTCCGATTTTATCCAGTTGTCATTGTCATCGTACTTAAAAGTCTTTATGCCAAGCCCCCATTTGGTAGGCTGCGGAGTTCCGTCTATGCCGACATAGTGGATTTCCACAGGACGACCTTTATCATCTCGGACATAATTCCTTCCGTAAATGCCGTTCTTATCGCCGACAGGAGAATTGTCAATTCCTGCATATTTTATAGAGGAAACATAGCCATTGGCGTCATATTCGAGCCACCAGCGGGTTATGCGACCTTTATCATCTCCCTCATTTTCCAGTAGACGGCCGTAACCAACTGTCGTATTGGATATAGTTCGTTCGGTGCCGTGCTCATCGTCGTACTGGAATGACATGGTGTTGAGCTTATCGTTGTAGTTTTTGACATACAAGACCTTACCGCTGCGATCCTTGACTTTCACACGATGAATTTTACCGTCCTCGGTATAGAAAAGCTCCTGGTCGACAGGGCGCTCGTTGCGTTCGCTCTCCCCGTCATCGATAAGGTTGCCGAGACTGTTGACATGTGACACTCGTAGCAGCTTGCCTTTCTGGTAAATAAAGCGATAGGCCCGATGAGAATGCTCATTGGAACTGAGTTTGCCGATGCCTACGGGAATGCCCCACTGCTCGGTGTAATCCTTATAGTAGTATGTCTTGATGCGGTTATAGTCCCAGAGCCAGTATGCTCCGCCGGCAATAAGCAACAGGGCCACGACGGCGGCTATCTTCATCCACAGTTTCGGGCGCCAAGGGTAGATTGCCTTGTGGAGCGCCTTTTTGAATTCGTCGGTATTCTTGTAGCGGTCGGCGGGGTTTTTGGCTGTAGCCTTGTCGACTACGGCCTGCACCTTGTCGGAGACATATTTATAGTATGTCTTCATTCGTGGCAACGGCTCTTCGACTACCTTTTGGTTGATCTGCTGCTCGGTAAGCGTGGTTGTGTCGTAGGGGGCATTGCCGGTAAGCATCTGATGGAGAAGCACACCGAGGGAATAGATATCGGAGCGTTCGTCGAGTTTCTCCCCCTTGACCTGCTCGGGGCTCATATATGATGGTGTACCCATTATCACGGTTTCTTCCTCTTCTTCGTTCTCGCCTTCACCGTTGTCCTTGATAATCTGAGCGATACCGAAATCGAGTATTTTAGGATTGCCGTCAGTACCGACAATGATATTTGCAGGCTTGATATCACGATGGAGTATGCCTTTGCGATGGGCGTAGCCGACGGCATCGAGAATAGGCTCGAATATGGGACAGATACGCTCCTCGACAATGAGTCCGTTGACATTGTTGATATAGTCCTCGAGGCTCTTTCCCTCGGCATATTCCATCACGAGATACAGGTTACCATTGTTGTCGATATGGTAGTTGTGGAAAGTAACTATGTTCTGATGTTTCAGCGACGCCAGCCGTTTTGCTTCCTTGCGGAGCAGGTCGCGGGTGAAATCGTTGACCATATTGGCGTTGATAACCTTTATGGCGACTTTCTGTTCGGAGATAAGGGTGTGTTCGGCGAGATAGACCGAACCCATTCCTCCGGTACCGATCAACGATATAATCCTATAGTTCAAAATTTCTTCTTCCATCTTGATTATAAATGTTTAAATCTTGGTTTAAAGGCTGTCAAGTAACTGTTTAAAATTATTTTATATTAACGGTTCTCATTATCCCGAACAGTCACTTATCGTGCAGATATGATGAGTATAAGATTGATGAAGAAAGCCACCCAGGCAATTGCGGCCGCTTGTGACGCCCGTCGCGGAGTGTCGTCTTTCCAGATAAAATACATAATCCAGCCTGCAATTGGCAGAAGGAAGGCCAGAATAGCCCAACCGGCCTCAATACCGCGTTGGGAATAACTGTCATTGTATGCAGGCTCTACATGACCGGCGGGCTCGTATACGGTACCACCGGCATAAGGCGCGCTCCCCTTCAATGGCAGAAGAGTGTATATCTGTGCCCATGGAATCGGAATTCTCCCTGACAGCAGTACTTCGGTGCCTGGAGCTATGCCGGCTCTGCCACCGCTAAGCAACCGGCCGTTGATTACCGAACCGTTTTTGCCGAGATTTTCAAATACATACGCATTCCCGGATACGTAGAGTCTCGCATGCTCACGGCTTACTCTCTCATCGGGCACTATTATATCGCACCGACTGCTTCTTCCTATCGTGATATAAGGTCTCATTTATAAGTAACTGTTTAAAATTATTTTATACTAACCATTCTCATTATTTTAATATTCTGTCGGAGTCTTTTTCGCCGCTTTCCGTCTCGTCACCAGTCATGTAGCTCGCTACACTCCTTCTTCCTCACCGGAAATCGCCTGAAAAATCCTTCCGTCACAATATCAAAATAATTTTGAACAGTTACTTAAGGTGTTATTTCATTATAATCAACATAAGTAATAAATTTGCCACAAAGCCGGCGATGCCAAGCAATCCGGCGAGATTTGCCTTTGAAGGGCTTTCGGAGCGCCATACACCCCACATTATCCATCCGGCAACGGGTATCAGGAAACTGACAACGGCCAGCAATGGGTTTAACCCCTCGGTAGCAGCGGTGGGTGGTGGCGGCGGAAAGATTTTTTCCGGATTCCAGCCACGCTGTTTCAGTATACGCATTACCTGACCCCAGTCGACAGGACACTCGGCACGAGCCGCCAAAAGGACTTCCGGCAGCGCCCCCCTGCCGCCATACCCAATCTTCATCGACGCATGCCGCAGTGGACGGCCGTCAATGCCGGTTCCGTTGGTGCTATTGTCAATTATCTCAAGAAAATGACGATTGACACCGTCGGCATCGGGTTCGAGAGTACCGTTTACCACAAGGTGATGCCGGCTCACATAGTCGTTATGGACTACAATATCATTGTCGGGAGATGACCCGATAGTGACAGTCGCAGCCCGTGGCCCAGACCCGACACCCATATCCAGAGCCCTACGGAATTCGTCAGCCGACTGGTACCTCAACCGCATGTTTTTATCCATAGCCTTCATCACGGCGTTGTCTATGTATGCCGGGATGCCGGGAACGACCGACGAGGGGGGCTGCACTTTAAAGCGGAGTATGGTGTTTATCGTCTCGTACTCGTTGGAGCCTTTCTGAATGGCATTTTTGCCGGTCAGCATATAGTACATCACGCAACCGAGCGAGTAGATGTCGGTGCGGGTGTCGATATTCAGCCCGTCGGCCTGCTCGGGACTCATGTAGCCGTCGGTGCCGATGATGCGTCCCACGGTATTGCCGGTGCCGATTTTAGCGTCTTTTGCAATTCCGAAATCAATCATGCATATCGAGCCGTCGGGTCGGAGCATGATGTTGGAGGGCTTTATGTCGCGATGTATCTTCTGCCGGTCGTGGACATACTGCATCACCTCGAGTATCTTGCACATAAGCCCGGCGGCTTCCTGAGGTGGCATGACGCCGTTTCTGGCGATGTAATGCTCAAGCGTTTCCCCCTCGACGAATTCCATCGGCAGGATGAGATTGCCGGCAGAATCCTGGTAGGGATCGCCTACGATATGGACTACCGAGGGATGGTTGAGACGTCGGAGCGTGTCGACTTCACTTTGAAAAAGATTGCGGTACTCGGGGAAACATGTCACCCTGTTGCTCATCATTTTCAGTGCGACAGTACGGCCCGTGGAGTCGACGCCTTTATAGACGCACCCCATGCCGCCCCGTCCTATTTCCTCAAGCAGAGTGTACTTCATATCGTCGACAGCGGTTTAACATGTATCCTGTACGATTTGCCGCCGGCATTGTCAAGCGGAATTGAAATGACGGCATTTCTGACGGGCACTTTTTTGTTGTTGACAGTTATCTTGCAGGTGCGGCGGTCCCGGCAGCTGACGCTGTACCAGTTTGTACGCTCACTGATCAGGCCGATGGCATAATCGGTAAAGAGTTGCGTTGAGGTATTCGTACCCTTTTTACTTGACAGCGTAATTTCGGTACTGTTTTCTGTTGTTGACACATTGATGGAGACTTCGAGAGGCTGTTCGTCATTCCCGTCGTCGGTAGCGGGTGTGTCAGGCTGAGAGGTGTTGTCGATAATAACAGGTTCTGAAGGGCCTTTTTTGCCTGCCGGAGGAGCAAGAGGCGTGACTGTGTTCGGCTGTTTGGACGATGACTTTATCAACTTGACCGGGAATACGTATATAAACGTGGAATCGCCGGCGGAGAATGTCAATGTAAGATTCGTGTCATTGTCGGCTCCTGATTTGAGTGCGACATTCATCTTGTCGCCGGTAATCTGTGCAGTGACATTGCTCTTGGGGAAGAATTTGACATCACCCAGTTTCACGGGATGCCTGTCGACCAACGTATCCACCAGCTTTCCGTCGCTGTATACCTCGATTTCCAGGGAATTGTAGGTATGGTTTTCGGTCAGGGTCAAAAACGGTTTGTTCTCTACATATCGTATTGTGTCGCCGAAGTTACGGATACTGGTATTGGGCTTTGACATCTGCGTCATCAATACGTTGTCAGGCAGATTTTTATCCGCGTCAGGTTTTCTTAAAAGCAACACGACAACTGCGGCAATTACAATGACTGCGGCGGCGATAATGGCGGCGTAGATACCGGTTTTTTTCTTTTTTTGTTCGGCGGCGGCCACCTGTGACGGTGTTACCGCGAACTCAACAATCTGGCAGGTGATGTTGTCGAGGCCACCGTTCTTTTTAGCCAGACTGATAAGAGCATCGACGCGGTCGCGCTGGCTCATACGCTGCTGGTCGGCGGCAATCTTCAGAATCGCATTATCGGGAACCATGCCGCTTAGGCCGTCTGAACAAAGTATGAAACAATCGCCGGCCTCAGGGTCAATCGGCACTTCGGCCACAGTAGCCGGCTTCATGCTGTCAAGTCCCAAAGCATTTGTTATTTCATTCTTGCGGGGATGGTGCTCGGCCTGTTCCTTTGTGATCTCACCCATGTCGACAAGCATCTGCACATAGCTTTGGTCGACGGTAAGCTGCGTGATGCGTTTGCTTCTGACAAGATAAATACGGCTGTCGCCTACCGAGCCATAATATACTTTACCGTCACGTACGATGAGCATGACGCAGGTGGCACCCATACCGGTCAGTTCGGGTTTCTCGACGGTACGGTCTATAATGGCTTCATTAGCGGCGTCGCAGGCCTCTATTATTGCCTGGCGGGGGTCATCGAAGTTGTTGGTTTCAAGAAACTTCCTGATTGTCTCTATGGCGAGGTGCGATGCCACTTCGCCTCCGACATGGCCACCCATGCCGTCGCATACCACAGCGACAAGGCCGTTGCGGCACTCGAAACTGTCGAGCCAGTCCTCATTGCCGCTGCGTTTGCACCCTACATCGGTTTTCCCGACAATGTTGCAATAGGAATAATCCTTCATATTTTTTCAATTAAAAATCGGGAATTGCAAGGAATATAAGTTTGGTTTTTCCAATGACAATCACATCGTTTGATTTGATTTCAGTCTCGCCTCTCGCAAATCGGCCGTTGATATATGTGCCGTTGGATGAGAACTGGTCTTTTGCCCAATATACGCCTTCCGCTTCGTTGAAGAAAATCAGCAGGTGCTCCTTCGACACGTTGTCGTCATCAATAATTATATCGTTGGTGTTGACGCGGCCTATCATATTGCGGCCTTCATATATTTTATATATTTCACCAGAGGGATTGGTTGTGTATGAAGCAAGCACACCGACGACTTTTCTTCCTCCTTCGGGATTGGAACCGTCGCTGCCAAGCACACGTATGACCGTATGGCCTCCGCCTGCCCCGCCGCCGTTGTTGTCACGCACCGGAATAGTGGCGCCTGTGCCTGCACCGGTAGCACCCCATGTGTCGCCTCCACCGGCCACCTGGGTAGAAGCTGTGGCACCGGCGTTTACGCGCGTATGACTGCTTTCGGGACAAAAAGGGCAGTTATCACCATAAATTCCTGAATCGTACTGGTGCCCGTTAGGACATTTCTTTGTTGCCATAATACTTATATTTTATTTATTTGTTTCCTATTATTATTTCAATAGTTCTTTAAGCCATTTCACTTTTATACCACTGTTAAAGCCTTGCGCGCCGGTGAGGCCTGTCATGCCGGCATGATGCACTCCGATAAGTTTTCCTTTGTCATTGAGTATCGGTGAACCGCTTGCACCGCCTGCAGTCTCAGCATCATGACTGAATTCATAATCGCCCATGTTCTGGGTAATAGAACCGTCGTGTACCTGGTTGCGTATGTCATTGTTGCTGTCAAGCGCAAGAGTAGTACCGTATGGAAATCCTATGGTATATACATTTTTACCCTCCTTATACGCATCTTCAGTGTCAATAGCTGTTTTTATATCGATAATATTTATATCAGCTGAGGGTAGACTGCGCGTCTCAGTCTGCATAATCGCCACATCTTTATTGATATCTTCGCCTCCATTGTATTCCACACACTCGATAAGGTTTCCCTGAGTGATAGGCAGCCCGTTGAGCACAACGTACAGACCTGTATTTACACCTACAATTTCCACTTTGCTCCTGCTCAGATATGGATTTTGCACAGATTTCTCGGCTATAAAACGGTTGATATACTGTTCAAGCATTTCACCGGATGATTCAAACAGCCATGGCTTTGTGATATGTAGGTTTGTACCGAGTTTGCCATCCTCCGATATAAAGAATGCCGTTCCGGTGGCCTGACTGCTTCCCTGCACCAATTCCCCGTCGCTGACATTGACATAAGGCACCCCGAACAAATCACTTGTCATATCCTCCCCGTCAATCATTACTTTGTAACCCCATTGGGTAATCACCATACATACAGCCTTGTTGTACTTGTCATAAATCTCCTGCTTGTCGAGTGTGCGTCCTTTGAGTAGCAGGAATATAGCTCCACCTACCACAATCAATGCAAGGCATGCTATCAATGCCACTGTCACGCCACGCGGCATTCCACCCTTGGGCTTCACTTTATCCTGCCGGAAATAATTCTCCCAGGCCAACGGATAATTACGGGTGATAGTCACCCGGTCGCCCGGCTGAAGCACTTTGCTTGTGACTTTTGTGCCATTGACGTACGTACCGTTGGTTGAACCACTGTCCTCAATCACTATTTCGCCTCTCTCATTCTTATATAGAACGGCATGCTTGCGCGATACGTCATCATGATTGAATACAATTCTGTTGTCAGGGGTCTTGCCTATAGTCAGTCCATTGACAGGAATATTCGACTTCTTGATCACTGTTTGTCCAAGTTTTCTGACAATCTCCCCGAGGTTTGTAACTTCAGTACCAAATCTGATTACATCATTTTTGACAACCTGCACTTCGTGTGCTACACGCTTGTTATTGACAAAGGTGCCATTGGTCGAAGCCAAATCGCGGAGTACAGCCGACTGACCATCTTCGCTTAATGTAAGAATTGCATGGTTGGAAGAAACACTCGAATTTTCAAAAACACAATCATTGTTACGCGAGCGTCCTATTTTTACTACTTTTCCCATTGAGTGATATTATTTGGTATTAGTGACCCGTCTCTTTATAAGAAACGGGCTGACTCACTCAATATTCTGGTTTTTAATAGTTTATATAAAATTATAATATTTTATTATTTTATAATGTACCTATAATGTAAAAATTTGATTAGAGAATTTTGATGGTATTGTTTGATTTATACTGTTTTTTATTTACATTTGTGGAGTCAGCCCGTTTCTTATAAAGAGACGGGCTGATTTTCAATCAATTTATTTATATGATTATATGATTATATGATTATATGATTATAATATAAAAAACTGTGTAATAATCCACGTTTTTACTTCGTGGATTATTACACAGTTTATTTTATTCCTAAATTATCAGATGGCGTCGTCTTCGACTGTCTCGAGCTGGTCCTTTACAGGAGCGGGAGTGTCGGAGGTAGCGGCTTCGAGTTTCTTCATCATCGAGAAGATGAAGAGGGCTGAGAGGACGCAGAGTGCCACGAGGATAACCCATATCAGAGCTACATCAATCTTGCCCCAGAGGAGGGCAGGAATGGCTGTAAGGAGGTTACCGATGGCTGTGGCTCCGAACCAGCAGCCCATCATCATGCCTTTGTATTTGGGAGGCGCTACTTTCGATACGAAGGAGATACCCATCGGTGAGAGCAGAAGTTCGGCGAATGTGAGCACGAGGTAGGTGCTGATAAGGAGGTTGGGGGTGACGCTCTGGCTTTGTGCAACGGTGCCGAGGCCTATCGAGCCGATGGCCATGATGGCGAAGCCTACGCCGGCCACGAGCATACCGTAACCGATTTTACGCGGTGCCGACGGTTCTTTCTTTTTCTTGGCAAGCCATGAGAAGATGGCTACCGAGAATGGCGTAAGGGCTACGACGTAGAAGGGGTTGAACTGCTGATAGATCTGCGGCTGGATACCTGATACGGGGTTGGGAGTGTTGGAGTAAATCAGGTATATTCCTACCAAAGCAGCGACGAGTACTACAGCCGATATGCCGCGCCCTTTTGACGACTTGCTTTGGAAGAGGTTGAATGCCGAGTAGACCACGACTACGATAAGCGCGAGCGCCCATACGTTAAACCCGATACGGGTGAAGCCGCCTGCGTCGGGTGAAGTGAATTCCTGCGCGAACTTGGTGAGGGTAAGACCGTTCTGGTGGAATACCATCCAGAAGAAGATAACGACAGTGAACACAAGCAGCAGGGCAACGATGCGCGATTTGGTCTGCTCCTTGGTGAGTTCGGGCTCGTTGGAAGCAACGTTCTTGCCACCTTTGGCCTTTGAGTCGGATACGCCCTGGTATGTCTTGCGTCCGAGTTTGTAGATAAGGAATGATACGACCATCGAGAAGCAAGCCACGGCAAATGCGTAGGAATAACCGGTGGAGATGGTGCTTACGTAGGTCTTGCACCATGCCAGCAGTTCCTGAGAACCTTCGGCAAGATTAGAAAAACCGGTCAGCGTGGCCATATCCTCAGGTTTTACGGTATCACCTGCAATCAGCTGGTTGCAGATACCGGGAATTTCGGCGTTATAAGTAAGGTTGTTGGCATCAAGAGCCATAGAGCACAAGGCTTCGGTGACCGAGGGTGCGAACATGGCACCGATATTGATAGCCATATAGAAGAGCGAGAACGCTACATCGCGCTTCGATTCATATTTCGGATTGTTATACAGGTCGCCTACCATCACCTGCAGGTTGCCTTTGAAAAGGCCGGTACCGCACGAGATAAGCAACAGTGCCAGTATCATGACATAGAATGCGGGCGAAGCGAACGCGGAGCCATCACCCTTGGTCATAGGTATGGCCATTACGAAATAACCGAGGAACATCACTATGATACCGAGAGTCACGGTCTTCTGGAAGTTCCATTTGTCGGCGATAATACCGCCAATCATCGGCATAAAATAAACGAGAGCGAGGAATACTGAGTAAATGGTACCCGCCGTTGCTGTCGGGAGGGCGAATTTGGCTTGCAGGAACAGTAGCAGAATAGCAAGCATAGTGTAGTAGCCGAAACGCTCGCCGGTGTTGGCAAGCGCAAGCACATACAATCCTTTTGGTTGGTTTTTAAACATAGAATATAGTAATGGGAGTTAATAATTTCATGGTGAAAACAAAATTATCGTCATTGCCAACGAAGTTAAGGAAAAATTTCAAAATATATGTATATTTGCATATCTTTTTTTGAAAAAACAAGCAGACAGATGCATTATTTCATATCGGCCGGCGAGGCTTCGGGCGACATTCACGCCGCAGAACTTATAAAGCAGCTCCGCGTTGCGGATACTGCTGCACGCTTTACGTTTCTTGGGGGCGACCTTATGTCGGCCGCCGCAGGCACTGCGCCGCTGATACACTACCGCGACATGGCTTTCATGGGGTTCTGCGAGGTGATACGCCATCTTGACAAAGTGCTTCACAACCTGAGCACGGCAAAGAAAGATATTGCATCGCAACGACCTGACGCACTTATACTGGTCGATTACCCGTCGTTCAACCTCAAGCTGGCCAAGGAAGCCGTTAAACTTAATATTCCGGTTTTTTACTATATATCACCCAAAGTATGGGCATGGAAAGAGGGTCGTGTCAGGAAAATCAAAAGTTATGTCAAGCGTATGCTGTCGATACTTCCATTTGAAGTGGCCTACTACCGTGACAAACACGGGTATGATATAGACTATGTGGGAAATCCTACCATCAAGGAAGTTGACGAACGGCTCGCTTCGCTTGGCACTGAACAGTCATTCCGCAGCCAACATGGTCTGGAATCCAACCGTCCGATTCTGGCACTTGTACCCGGAAGCCGCATTGGAGAGATTCGCAACAATCTGCCTGTCATGACCGAAGTGGCTCGCCGCCATCCGGAGATGCTGCCTGTGGTAGCCGGTGCTCCGGCAGTTGACCGGAAAATATACCGTCGCTACTGTGATTTCGATATTGTGTATAACGATACTTTCGCACTTATGGCTCACGCCAGCGGAGCACTCGTCACTTCAGGAACCGCCACGCTCGAGGCAGCGCTGACAGGCGTGCCACAAGTGGTATGCTACCGCGCCAACGGCAGCCGCATCTCCTATAACATATTCAAACACATACTGAAAATACCGTTCGTATCCCTACCTAATCTTATAGCCGGAAAAGCAATAGTGGCCGAACAGCTCGTGCATCTGTGCAATCCCGATCTTGTCGATGCCGAACTTACCAAAGTGCTTCCCGGTGGAACGCGACATGAAACACAACAGCAAGGCTACAGAGAAATACGGAAAATACTAACCACCGCCGATGCCGCAGCCAATGCAGCGGGAATAATCGTTGAAGAAATAAGCTGATTTCAGGTATTGACTGCAGGCACGGTCTTTCTTCTTCGTAAGAATCGTCGTCCCCAAAAATGCCAACTCATTGTTGACAATACTATTACCGTAACAGATACTACAATAAATGCAGGAACGGCGCCTATACGTTCCACAGTATTATAATGCGCGAATATCTGCGCTATCGGGAAATGCAGAAGATACAAATCATACGAAATATCGGTTGAACCAAGCCAAAATCCCCATCTTCCGATAAAGGCTGCCGGAATAACTATCATCGGAATAGCCATCGGCTTTACAAAACTCTCACATTCGGGTATCAAATATGCTATCAGCAACGCCACGCCTCCGACAATAATCAGTTTATAACGGTGTCGTACAATGAGGTGCAATAGTTCATACATGAGCATCCCCATCACAAAATACGCCAACTGCCCCCCTATCTGACGAGCATAAATCACAAACCGCTCATCTCCGGTACGACCGAACAACGTATTACATACGACAGTATATGCAACCGACAACAGAATCAGTAAGACAAAAAATATTATTGGATTGATTTTTATTTTTTTACATATATAGACCAATATCGGTAGTGCTACATAGCACATAAGTTCGATTTTAATAGTCCAAAGTGACCCATTGACTGCAACAATATTATTTTCGGTAAAAACCCCAGGCAATGTAGGTTGCGCAAAATTAGAAAACGAAAGATTGTAAGCCAGATATCTTACCCAGTCCTGACCGAAGTATTCCGAGACAGAAACAGACGAAACAAAAAATAATACTATTGCAAAAAAAATGACTATGAAGAAATAGCTTGGGAAAATGCGCCTGGCACGTTTGACGAAGTACGACTTCAATGACGCTGACCGGCAATAGCTTGCATATATCAAAAAACCTGATATGACAAAAAATCCACGCACACAATCCGCTGTCCTTAGTATAGTAAGATTCGTATCAATTCCTGAAATTGCGACAAAGTGGACGCAAAACACATAAAACGCCAGGAACAGGCGTATCATGTTGAAGTTGTTGGGTTGCTGTATGTCTTTTGGCTCTCCGAAATTCATACTATAAAAACGTGCCGGACTGCATTTTATTGCATTCCGGCACATTTTACCATACTGAATCCTATCAGATGGTTATACTGTTGAGAAGGTCTAGTTTGCCGTCATTTACAAGTTTTAGTATAAGTTCACCGAACAGGGTGTTCTGCCATGCGAACCATTCGCGTGTGAAATTGGACGGATCGTCCTTATGGAACGATTCATGCATGAATCCCGTGCCGTTATGTGTGGTCATCAGTGTTTCGATACACTGCTTGATTTCAGCATCGTCAGTGCTTGTAAACGCCTTCATCATTATACTCATGGGCCATATCATATCGTACCCTACATGAGGCCCTCCGATGCCTTCGGCAGCCTTACCTTTAAAGAAATAAGGATTTGAAGTGCTCCATACAAAGCGCCGGGTATTCCGGTATACAGGGTCGTCCACATCAACGTCGCCGAGATATGGCAAAGCAAGCAGGCTCGGCACATTTGCATCGTCCATCAGCAATGCATTGCCAAACCCGTCGACCTCAAAAGCATAGATTTTACCGAATTCCGGGTGGTCGACCACCGCGTATTTCTTTATGGCATTCTCGACCTCATCGGCCAAAGTGGTGCATTTTGCCGCGAGCTCCTCATCCTTATTTACTACAGACAGTATCTCGGCAGCCTTGCGCAGCGATGTCACGGCAAAAAGATTGGAAGGGACAAGAAACTGGAGAGTGGTAGCATCGTCGCTCGGTCGGAAACATGACACAATCAATCCCACCGGATTGACAGGCGCACCAAGACCGTTGTTATTGAGCGTATCGGTCGAACGATCGGTCTTACGCGTAAATCTGTAGGGTCCTACCCCATCCTTTCGCTGTTGTTGGATAAATGTTGTCAGGATATTGTTGACGGCTTTCAGCCACGTCTCGTCAAATACCGAGTCATCACCGGTCACTTTCCAGTATTCGTAGGCCAGACGTATCACATAACACAGCGAATCAATTTCCCATTTGCGTTCATGTAGTTCGGGCTTCATATCAGTGTTGTCCGATTCCCAGTAACTGCCTACCGGCCCGTCGTTGAAGGCATTGGCGTATGGGTCGAGGTTGATACACATCAGTTGCCGCCGCACTACTCCTTCAAGCATCAGACGCAGCTGCTCGTCTTTATTGGCAAGCTGAAGATATGGCCACACCTGCGCTCCGCTGTCACGCAGCCACATTGCATGAATGTCGCCCGTATAGACACATGTATCGGGATTGCCGTCAAGCATCCGGAAATGTACCGTAGTGTCAATAGTGTTTGGAAAACAGTTCTCAAACATCCATGCCAGCTGCCTGTTGGTAAGAAGTGATTTCACACGTGCTATCTCATCTTCGACCGCTTTGGATACAAAAAGCCTGTCGGCCGGAGCCGGACGTCGGTTGGTATCATACTTCGAGTCAGCTGTAACTGCGGCGGCATCGGCAACAGCAGCAACGCCGGACGCAGCATCGAGATTTGCAATCGCCAGCGTTGCGGCGGCAAATGTCAGAATGGGACGGTAAAAGGTTTGTTTGTTCATTTTATATTTGTGGTGTTAGATTTTAATCGTTTTTTCAGCGGAAAAAACTACAAAATTTGACAGCGCGAATACAATATTCTAACTGTCAATCATTTTATTATGTCATTTCTTGTCAAATCTAATTTCGTCAAGATTGAGATTTGAATTGTTGAGATGAAGTGTGAATCCCTCCACCTGCGGGTCATTGATAAGTGCCGATATATCGAAAGAAGCATAATAAGCACGTGAAAAAGTAGCGACATCGGTCTCAGATGCATTCACAAGATATATGTCGGGATAACTACTGTCGGCCTGTATCTCAGGCATCGCGAGAGTAAAGTCGCGCGGACCTTGCTGATACGGCAGCCGAACATGCATATTCAGATACTTGCCGGCCCGCCACGCACTGAGAAGATATACCGCCTCTCTGTCCCAGCCCTCTATCTCGTTTCCTTCCGTAACTGTCAGCTCGCCATTGACAATCTTACCGTATCCTTTGGCGGTGACTGCTCCCGAACGATAGGCTTCCCCGCTTTCGGGCACATACATGAGCAGAAACCTGTCGCCTGCGGCCACAACACGCGTGTCGAGCCGCTGCGGAGTTGTCAGGGTTATGACTTCATCGTTTCCGGGCTTGCATAATGTGAATACCGAGCCGTTTTCCGAATCCTCCTCCAGACATACTATATCGAAAAGTACAGCGCTGTCCGACGGATTGTCGTCAGAACACGAAGTCAGCGACAACAGCAAAATTACGATAACGGAGAAATACTTTTTCATCTTTACCCGAAACATTAGTCACACTGCAATAATGCCGTCATTTATGGTTATCACTCTGTCAGCTTCGCCTGCGAGAGTATTGTCATGGGTGACAATCACGAATGTAGTGCCCATATCGCGGCGTAGGTCGAAAAAGAGCCTGTGCAGCTCCTGGCGGTTAACTGAATCGAGACTGCCGGATGGCTCGTCGGCAAGCACTACCGACGGACTGTTGACCAAAGCCCGTGCCACGGCCGCACGTTGCCGCTCTCCTCCCGACAACTGCGCCGGACGGTGGCTTATACGCTGGCTTAACCCCATATAACAGATGAGCTTACGCGCACGTTCGAAAGCCTCGCTGCGCCGCTCGCCTGCTATCAAAGCAGGCATCGCCACATTTTCCAGCACATTGAATTCGGGGAGAAGCTGATGGAACTGGAATACAAAGCCTATGTTCTTACCTCGGAAAGCTGCAAGCTGCCTGTCGCGCAACGTATATATGTCGGTATCGTCGTAATACACATGCCCTTTGTCGGGCGAATCGAGAGTCCCGAGAAGCTGAAGCAATGTTGTCTTGCCGGCTCCGCTCGGCCCTACAATGGCTACGACCTCACCGTCATCAATGGTGAGGTCTATACCCTTGAGTACCTCGAGATTGTCGAAACTCTTGTGTATGTCAACGGCACGTATCATACGAACGATTTGGCCATTGTAGATATGGCATATTCAGGAGACACCCGGCGGTAGAGTATGTCATAAACCCCTTCAAGTATAGGCATCGCCATCTGGTATTCCTCATTGATTTCGTGTATGCATTTTACGCCGTAGTATCCTTCCGCCACCTGTTCCATCTCCATTTTTGCAGCTTTCACCGAATAGCCGCGCCCTATCAGCGCGCCGAAGTTATGGTTGCGTGAAAATCTGGAATAAGATGTGACGAGGAGGTCGCCGAGATATACGGAATCACAAATCTGTCGCGGTCGCGAATCAACGCCGTCGAGAAAGCGTTCCATCTCGCGTATGGCATTGGATACGAGCATGGCAAGAAAATTGTCACCCTTCTTCATCCCGTGCACTATACCCGCGGCAATGGCATACACATTCTTCAGTACGCCCGCATAGCCTATGCCTGTCACATCCGACGATACTATGGCATGCACATTATTCGATTCAAGAACGGCGGCAAACTGCGACGCTATATCGATATCGCATCCTCCAACAGTAAGATATGACGGACGGTCAAGAGCCACTTCCTCGGCATGACACGGTCCGGATATTATCAGAGCCTTTGAAGGCGCCACTCCGTAGCGTTCGACCATATAGTCCGTGATAAGCATATTGTCATCGGGCACTATTCCCTTTATAGCGGTAACTATGGCACGCTCGGAAATATCCACCGTGAGTTTCGACAGATGGTCCTTGAAATATGGCGACGGCATTGCAAAAAGCAGCGTATCGCTCATCTCCACCACCTTGTTGATGTCGCTTGAAAACTTGATACGCCCGGTATCGAAACGTATGTCTGTCAGGTATGCGGGATTATGGTTAATGCGTTTGAATTCCTCAATACGGTCGTCACGACGCATATACCAGTTGATAGTATCGCAATTTTTCAACAAGACGCTGGCCAGGGCGGTGGCCCAGCTGCCGCCACCCATCACAGCAATGTTTCCGGGAAATTCCATGGTAATTCAGTAAATATGCGTGAATTATGTTATTGCGCTTCCCCTCAGGCCTCTTCCAGCTCCTCGTCGTTATCCTTTGTACGACGTTTCTCGGGACGCATCTGCGGGAAGAGCAATACCTCCTGGATTGTAGTCTGCCCGGTCATGAGCATGACAAGACGGTCCATTCCAATGCCCATACCTGATGTGGGAGGCATACCGTATTCGAGCGCACGAATAAAGTCGGCATCGATAATCATTGCCTCATCGTCGCCCTTCTCGCTCAGACGCATCTGCTCCACGAAGCGCTCGTACTGGTCAATTGGATCGTTAAGTTCCGAGTAAGCATTGGCAAGTTCCTTGCCGTTGACCATAAGTTCAAAACGCTCGGTGAGTTCGGGATTGTCGCGGTGACGCTTTGTAAGAGGCGACATCTCAATAGGATAGTCGATTATGAAAGTAGGCTGGATATAATTACCCTCGCATTTTTCACCGAATATCTCGTCGATGAGTTTGCCTTTACCCATCGAGGCGTCAACCTCGATATCGAGTTTACGGCATACGTCGCGAAGTTCATCTTCGCCCATGCCGGTAATATCGATACCTGTGAAATCCTTGATTGCATCAATCATCGTCACACGACGGAAAGGCGCCTTGAATGAAATGATATTGTCACCGACCTTGACTTCTGTCGTGCCGTTGACATCAAGACATATCTTTTCAAGAAGTTTTTCCGTGAAATCCATCATCCATTTGTAGTCCTTGTAGGAAACATATATTTCCATACAGGTAAACTCCGGATTATGGGTGCGGTCCATACCCTCGTTGCGGAAATTCTTGGAGAACTCATACACACCTTCAAAACCGCCGACAATCAGGCGCTTGAGATAAAGCTCGTCGGCGATACGCAGATAAAGCGGAATATCAAGAGCATTGTGATGGGTGATGAACGGACGCGCAGCCGCCCCGCCAGGTATCGACTGGAGTATAGGTGTCTCTACCTCCATATAACCGTGGTCGTTGAAGAACTGGCGCATGGAGTTGAACACCTTTGTACGTTTCACGAATATCTCTTTCACGCCGTCGTTGACCACGAGGTCGACATAACGGCGGCGATAACGCATCTCGGGATCATCAAAAGCGTCATAAACAACACCGTCTTTCATCTTGACGATAGGAAGCGGGCGCAATGACTTGCTGAGCACTGTCAGTTCCTGCGCATGGACTGACACCTGACCTGTCTGCGTACGGAACACATAGCCTTTCACACCTACGAAGTCACCTATATCAAGCAGTTTTTTGAACACAGCATTATACAATGTCTTATCCTCACCGGGGCAGATCTCATCGCGGTTTACATACACCTGTATGCGTCCGGTAGCATCCTGCAGCTCCATAAACGAAGCCTTGCCCATTATGCGTCGGCTCATCACACGCCCGGCAATTGTAACCTCACGCCTGGGCGCATCATCTTCAAATGTCGACAATATCTCGTCGGCATGTCCTGTCACCACATATTCTGCTGCGGGATAAGGTTCTATACCAAGGCGGCGCATCTCCTCCATGGAGCCGCGGCGCACTATCTCTTGTTCGCTAAGTTCTTGCGGATTCATATCTGTAATTTTTTTATCTCATAATTAAATCACCGCACCCTCCCTCAAGGCACTCCGGGCGGCCGGCAGCGTCATCTTGGATTGCAATTATAGTTCACACGCAATGCAAGTAGCTGCAAAGATAGCAATTATCGCCGACAAAGTCAACCTACAGAATTAATTTTTGATATTTCACGCATATATAAGCTTTATCACGCCTTTTTTATACAAAATATTATTCCAGTATGACATGCATTATGCTCAATTTTATACATCTGTAGCTTAAAATTTATTAATACGGAAAATTTTCTTTAATTTTCAATAAATATCTCAAAAATTCTGTCTATATTTGCAATCAAATTAAGCCATTAGAACGTTTCTATTGTGTTTCCTCTTGATTGACAGACCTGCATAGTCTGCGTCAGATATTAAAAATAGATACTTTTTCGAGAATTTTTAAATTACACTATAATTTTATATTAAATCAAAAGAAATGAGCAAGATTGATTTAACCCGTTATGGTATCACCGGAACTCCGGAGATTATCCACAATCCCTCATGGGACCAACTCTTCATCGATGAAGTAAATCCTTCATTGGAAGGCTATGAAAAAGGCCAGAACACTGAGCTGGGCGCTGTAAACGTAATGACCGGTATCTACACCGGACGTTCGCCCAAAGATAAATTCTTCGTTGAAGACGGCGTTTCAAAGGACACTATCTGGTGGACTTCCGACGAATATAAAAACGACAACAAACCCATCTCTCCCGCTACCTGGGATGCTCTCAAGGAAATCGCCGACAAAGAGCTTTCAAACAAGAAACTCTATGTTGTTGACGCTTTCTGCGGCACAAACCCCGATACCCGTCTTGCCGTCCGCTTCATCGTTGAAGTTGCATGGCAGGCTCACTTTGTTACCAACATGTTCATCCGTCCCACCAAGGAAGAACTCGAAAACTTCGAACCCGACTTCGTAGTTCTCAACGCTTCCAAGGCTAAAGTTGAAAACTGGAAAGAACTCGGCATCAACTCTGAGACATGCGTTGCCTTCAACCTCACCGAAAAGATGCAGGTAATTATCAACACATGGTACGGCGGTGAAATGAAGAAAGGTATGTTCTCTATCATGAACTACTACCTTCCCCTCAAGGGCATGGCTTCAATGCACTGCTCGGCCAACACCGATATGAACGGCGAAAACACCGCTATCTTCTTCGGTCTTTCCGGTACAGGCAAGACTACTCTTTCTACCGACCCCAAACGTCTCCTCATCGGTGACGACGAACACGGCTGGGACGACAACGGCGTGTTCAACTTCGAAGGCGGTTGCTACGCTAAGGTTATCAACCTCGACAAAGAGTCTGAGCCCGACATCTACAACGCTATCCGTCGCGACGCTCTTCTCGAAAACGTTACAGTTGACAAAGACGGTAAGATTGACTTCGCCGACAAGAGCGTGACTGAAAATACCCGCGTTTCTTATCCTATCGACCACATCGAGAAAATCGCCCCGGGAAGCCACGGCCCCGCTGCAAAGAACGTTATCTTCCTTTCAGCTGACGCATTCGGCGTGCTTCCTCCCGTTTCTATCCTGACTCCGGAGCAGACCAAATACTACTTCCTCTCAGGCTTCACCTCGAAACTCGCAGGTACAGAACGCGGTATCACCGAGCCCACTCCTACTTTCTCGGCTTGCTTCGGTGCAGCATTCCTTTCGCTCCACCCCACCAAATATGCTGAGGAACTCGTTAAGAAGATGGAAAAGAGCGGTGCTAAGGCTTACCTCGTGAATACAGGCTGGAACGGTACCGGCAAACGTATCTCCATCAAAGATACCCGCGGTATCATCGACGCTATCCTCGATGGCGCCATCCTCAAGGCTCCCACCAAGCAGATTCCTATCTTCGACTTCACTGTTCCTACCGAACTTCCCGGCGTAGATCCCAAGATTCTCGATCCCCGCGACACCTACGCTAACCCCGAAGAATGGAACAAGAAAGCAACTAAACTTGCTGAAATGTTTATCGCCAACTTCAAGAAATTCGAGAACAACGCAGCCGGCAAAGCTCTCGTAGCAGCAGGTCCCCAGCTCTAATTTCTGAAACATGATAATAAAAAAAGCAGCGGAAATTCCGCTGCTTTTTTTATTATCATAATGTTATTTCAAATTCTATTTCAACGTGTCAAGCCTGCGGCAAAGCCACAGCCAGCATCTGTAATAGACATATACGGTGCAACCGACAAAAACAACTGTCGTATATCTCGAAGTATAACCTTTGCTCCTGAGCCAGCCGTTGAATAGAGCTATTATTCCGCCATACAACGATACCGCCAAAAGAAACAGAAGGAACGTATATAATCCTTTTCTTGTTGTCCTATTCATAACATCGTTGTATCGCACGTTTAGAAAATCTCTTAGAAGCCGCCTAAGATGTCGCAAAGGTCCGAATGAAGGAGTGTAGGCCTTGACGACAATTCATCGACGAGACGCTGTGCAGCGACGTGCAGACGGCTGTTGTGATAAGCGCGGTTGAGATACTGGTAATGCTTGTCAAACAATTCTTCAGCTTCATCAGCTTCAAGCTGACACTCCTTGGCGTAATCATACAGCGCATCAAGCATGGCGTCATGATACGAAATTCCAAGTTCCGCATGATTTCTGACCATCGAACGGCACATTACATTAGATATAAGCATCGAGGCTATAATCTGGTACTGCTCTATGACATGCGCCCATGAGGCTTTTGGTGAGATACTCTCCCCTGCAGCCATATAAAAATCGGGAGAAAACTCCACTGCGTCAAGTCCGCGACGTTCAACCGATACAGAAGCTATATATTTCTCATAATCCAGAATAAACGCAGCCAAGGCCATTCCGGCCACTCCATAACTGCGATCGGTATCATCCTTATATTTCAAACTGTCCGTTGAGTCCATACAAATTTATTTTACCACAAGTATCTTTGTGACGGCACCTGATGTCTGACCGTTACCGTTTTGCGATGCAAACACATAATATACCCCTGTCTTCACACGGTTGCCCGATGTGTCGCAGCCATCCCATGTTATCATACCGCCTTGTGAAGTACCCTGGAAAAATACATTACCCGCGGCATCGGTAATCTTCACAAGAGAATCCTCCATAAGCCCCGCAATCGTGACTGAACCGTTGTATTCCGGCCTCACAGGATTGGGATAAGCATATACGTCACTGTAATCTTCCGACGAAGGTGATGCATCGGAATTATATTTTACAAGTCCGGCGACAGTACCGAAATAAACGGCATTAGAGAATTTATCACATGCTATCGCATATATTTTATTAAGATGAAGATATGAATTTTCTGTAGTGAAATGCTCTATTATCTCGCTACCGTTCTCGCTTACAAGATATGCTCCTGAATTGGCCGTACCAATCCACTTCCTGTTAATACCGTCAACAGCAATAGAATATATAGGCTCACCCTCAAGAAGATAATCGGCAAAATTGGTACCGTCGTTACGCGGCACTTTAATACGCTGTATGCGCATATTCGGATCGGTCAGCTTCGACGGATTCGGGATAATGAACACACCCTGGTCCGTTCCTACCCACACCTGTCCGTTATTATCCTCAGTCAGGCAATAAATCTGAGATAATGACCACTCCTTTCCATCCTGATCAACAAACCTACTCCATGTATAATTCTTATCATCCGTTGGAGATGCTGTTCCATTTGTATCAATACAAATCAACTGAGCTGAATAAAGAAATATGTACATTACCATATTACTTTTCTTACAGGCAAGCAATGTAGGATCCCATTCCTTTGTAGCAGTCGGAAAACCTGTTATCCAGTCCCCCTCGGTAGTAGGTACATTCGATTTACGTTTTTCTGCCGGAAGTAAATTAATTTGCTTATTGCCGGCTACCCATAAGTTTCCCTTGCCATCTATATCAATAGCCGAAGTCTGCATATAAATCCAGTTAAGTTTAAATGTTGAATTAGTTTCATTGTAGAAATTCAACTGTTTTCCATTCTTTATTTTAAATACACCATCATACTGTGTAGCAATGAAATAAGCATCAGGATCATCAGGATCTTCAACTATGTTATATGTATTTGAAGGACGAAAAGTACCATCTTGATAACCATCCTGATTAGAATATCTTAAAGTCAAACCTGAAGGTGTTATATCCTTTATCTTGTTATTTTCAATGACATTTATATAAGATATTCTATTAAAAGGCCAGTCTCCCGAAAATCCATTACTATATCCGCGGGCCGATACATATATCTTACCGGAAGGTGTAGCCGTCAGATTTCCCACACCTTTTGAAGTGATTGCTTCCGGTTTGAAACTGTCGCGGAGCAGGGTGAGAGTACCGTCATCGGCAAAAGAATATTCACTTACACCATTATTGTCTGCAATAAACAGATTATTGGGGTTATTCCACATTGTCAACAGCTTTCCTGAAAAATCAGATGGTAATGAAGTTTCCGTAATATTGTAATCTTCATCAAACTGTTTGATACAAGCCTTATTGCTTCCCGAAGCTACTGTATTATAAATATAATATCCGTTTTTATTTTCAAACGGACCGGTATAATTGCCGTCGGGAACCCAATTATTAAAGGCTACAGTATTGTCGGATGGATTGAATACTACCTTCTTCGGACTGAATGCATTCGAAGAATTGGATCCGAGAAATACATTGCCTTTCAAGCCACGCAACCCCGTACATGCAGCGCAATCGTTAAGTATGAAATTCTCATAATAACGTATAGTTTTGTTTGCCGGAAGAAAACCTATTTTTTTCTCATTGGTAAAATACGCACCTATATATTCATCAGTAGCGGCCACGTATTTCACAGGCTTGTCATACATACCGCTCTCCACAACTTCCCAGCGTTTGTCATCATAGACTACAATACCGAAATTGGTAGCGACATATATGCGTCCGTTGCCGAAACTTACATCATTGATAGTTCTGTCAGACTGCAATACAGCATCCTTTATATCAGGTAGATTAACAACTTTTCCGTCCTTTTTTATAACATCTATATTTCCGGAATTATAAACAACTACGACATAGTCACTCTTTCCGTTATAAAATATCTTGGTTATAATAGCCTCGCTCAGCACGTTATGTATACCATACTGATATAATTCTTCTGAATCCTTGTCAAACGAGAATAAAGACCCTGATGAAAGGCAGAACACCTTATCGGGAGTCTCGAGCATCTGTTCCGGTGCGAGATAATTGGCATATACTTCCCAGCTTCCAACAGCACGTTGGGCTTTTACTCCTAAAGGTAATAATGCCGCAAATAATATAAAAAGTTTCTTTATCATCGTAATATGTTTTTTCGGATTGGTATATTATATAAATTTATCTACTTATCGTTAAGGTAATCTATCAGCTTTCTGGTAGCTTTTCCACGGTGGGACACTGCGTTTTTCTCATCTGCAGTCATCTGCGCGAAAGTTCTGTCGAATCCGGTCGGTCTGAACACCGGATCATAACCGAATCCTCCTTCACCTGCCTGATGATCAAGTATTATTCCGTTGCAAACTCCTTCAAAAGTAACAGTCTTACCATCTTCTATAAGAGCTATCCATGTCACGAAACGTGCCGACCTGTCATCGGCATTTTCAAGATTATGCAGAAGAAGCTGCATATTGCCGAGTGTATCATGACCCTCGGCCGAGGCATACCGCGCGGTATGCACGCCCGGAGCGCCACCCAATGCATTTACCTCAAGCCCCGTATCATCCGCAAAACAGTCCACACCATATTTTTCAGCCACATATCGTGCCTTCATGAGTGCGTTTTCGCGTATTGTATCGGCCGTTTCAGGTATCTCCTCATTGCAGTCTATATCCCTGAGGGAATATATGTGGAATTTATCTCCCGCAATATTCCTGATTTCCTCAAGTTTATGAGGATTATTGGTTACGAATACAAGCTTCTTCAGTTTTTCTGTCATGTATCTATAACGTAAGATATATCAATTTATTATATACCCGAATGATTGTCTTTGCAATCTTTAATATTCAATATTCAGGCGGGAGCGCCAGATAAGGCACTCCCCTACCCGGAATATATTTATTTTATTACAATATTGACTATCTTGTTGGGGACTACGATTACTTTGACCACGTTCTTCCCTTCAAGCCATTTCGCCGAGTTTTCCGAAGCGAGAGCCTGCTTCTCCACCTCTTTCGCATCCGTTCCTGCAGCCACAGTCATATTGAATCTCGCTTTACCGTTGAACGAAACTGCGTATGTCACATTTTCCTCCTTTATATACTCTTCGTTATACTCAGGCCATACGGCATCGCATACAGTCGACTCATTGCCCATAGCATGCCACAGTTCCTCTGTCACATGCGGAGCGAAAGGAGCCAGCAGAACGACCAGTTTTTCAAGTACCGAACGCGACGTGCATTTCATCGCAGTCAGTTCGTTCACACATATCATGAACGCGCTTATCGATGTATTGTACGAGAAATTCTCTATATCGTAAGTGACTTTCTTTATCAGTTTATGTATCGATTTGAGAGCCTCTTTCGAAGGTTCGCTGTCGGTGACAATAAACTTGCCGTCGCGATAGAACAGATTCCACAGTTTCTTTATGAAGCGGCTTACACCGTCGATACCGTTTGTATCCCACGGCTTGCTCTGCTCTATCGGACCGAGGAACATCTCGTAGAGTCTCAGTGTATCCGCACCGTATGTCTCCACTATGTCATCCGGATTCACTACATTGAACATAGATTTCGACATTTTTTCAACAGCATATCCGCACACATACTTTCCATCCTCAAGCACAAATTCCGCATCGTTGAACTCCGGGCGCCATGCTTTGAAACGCTCCGTATCAAGCACATCATTGCTCACGATATTGACATCCACATGTATCGGAGTGACGTCATAATTGTTTTTAAGTCCTGCCGACACAAAAGTATTGGTGTCTTTTATACGGTACACGAAATTGCTTCGTCCCTGTATCATACCCTGGTTGATAAGCTTGCGGAACGGCTCGTCGGTACACACCTCACCCAAGTCATACAGGAATTTATTCCAGAAACGGCTGTATATAAGGTGACCCGTAGCATGTTCGGTTCCTCCTATATAAAGATCGACATCGCGCCAGTATTCGTTTGCCTCGCGGCTTACGAGAGCTTCATCATTATGCGGGTCCATATATCTCAGATAATAGGCCGATGAACCTGCAAATCCGGGCATCGTGCACTTTTCAAACTCCCATCCCTCGGGCGTACACCAGTTCTTGGCACGTCCCAACGGAGGCTCGCCGCTCTCTGTCGGCAGATATTTATCCACCTCCGGAAGCAGAAGCGGAAGTTTTTCCACATCAAGCATGTAAGGAATGCCCTCCTTGTAGTATACGGGGAACGGTTCGCCCCAATAACGCTGACGGGAGAATATGGCGTCGCGGAGTCGGTAATTCACCTTTACCTTGCCTATACCCTTCTCTTCGATAAATTTCTTGGTTGCGGCAATAGCCTCTTTCACCTGCATGCCGTTTAGATTGAGCTCCTCCCCTTCCGAGTTGATGATTACTCCCTCTTTGGCATCGAAACTCTCCTCGCTGACATCAGCACCCTCTATCAAAGGTATTATGGGAAGATTGAAATGACGTGCGAACGCATAGTCGCGCGAGTCATGCGCAGGCACGGCCATGATGGCACCCGTACCGTATCCTGCCAGCACATAATCGCTCACCCATACCGGAATTTTCTTTTTGCTCAACGGATTGATGGCGTATGCGCCGGTGAACACACCGCTCACCTTCTTGTCAATCATACGCTCGCGCTCCGTCTTGTGCTTTATCGAATCAAGATATTCGTCGACAGCCTTACGCTGCTCCGGAGTGGTTATCATGTCCACATACTTGCTTTCAGGGGCAAGCACCATGAATGTGACGCCGAACACCGTGTCGGCACGTGTCGTGAATATCTCCAGGTCTACATCTGTTCCGTCAATCTTGAAATGCATCTCCGCTCCTTCCGAACGGCCTATCCAATTGCGCTGCGTCTCCTTGAGCGAATCGGTCCAGTCAATTCTTTCCAGACCGTCAAGCAATCGCTGTGCATACGCCGATACACGCAGACACCACTGATACATCAGTTTCTGTTCCACCGGATAACCGCCGCGCAGCGATACACCTTCGCTCACCTCGTCATTGGCAAGCACCGTGCCTAATTTCGGACACCAGTTCACCATCGTATTGCCAAGATAAGCCAGACGGTAATTCATCAGCACATCGCTTTTCTGCTTCGCGTCCATATTTTTCCATTCCTCGGCAGTAAAGTCGAGTTCCTTGCCGCAGGCTGCCTTCACACCATTGCTGCCATCCTTTTCAAAATGTGCTATAAGGTCGGCTATCGGCATAGCCTTGTCGGCTGCGGTATCATAGTAGGAATTGAACATTTTTATGAACGCCCACTGGGTCCATTTATAGTATTCCGGGTCGCAGGTCTTAATCTGACGGCTCCAGTCGTATGAGAATCCGATTTTGTCGAGCTGCGAACGATAGCGGTCGATATTCTGGCGTGTCGTTATTTCCGGATGCTGTCCGGTCTGTATCGCATACTGCTCGGCGGGAAGTCCATAAGCGTCATATCCCATTGGATGCAACACATTGAATCCTTTAAGACGTTTGTATCGTGAATAAATATCCGATGCGATATAGCCCAGCGGATGTCCTACATGAAGTCCGGCACCCGAAGGATAAGGAAACATGTCAAGCACATAATATTTCGGCTTCTCTTTGTTTATTTCGCACTTATATACATTATTCTCTTTCCAGTATTGCTGCCATCTGGCCTCTATCTCTTTGTGATTATATTGCATATCGTCGTATTTTATTTCCTCAGTTATTATTATATACTATATATTTATTCAACTATTCAATCTCATATAGGGCCTATTGGGCTTATTGGGCTTATTGGGCTTATTCCCCATATTAGCTCCCCCTATTAGCCACTCCCCTATTTCCTGCTCAGCTCAAGCATCCGCTCGATAGGCTTCCGTGCACGCTCCGCAACCTTGCTGTCGACATGTATCTCCGGCTTGCCGTCGCGCAGACAGTTGCGCAGCTTTTCAAGCGTATTTAGTTTCATGAAATTGCAGTCGTTGCAGCCGCACGTCGAATCCATCGGAGGAGCGGCGATAAACTCCTTGTCGGGACACTCCTTGCGCATCTGGTGCAGGATACCGCTTTCCGTAGCCACTATAAACTGCTTCGCGTCGCTGCTTTTGGCGTAATTGAGCAACGCCGCTGTCGAACCCACCTTATCGGCAAGCATCACAATCACACGCTTGCATTCGGGATGTACAAGCAGCTTCGCTTCCGGGTACTGTTTCTTCAGTTCCACGATTTTTTCAAGAGAGAACTGTTCGTGCACATGGCAGGCACCGTCCCACAGCAGCATGTTTCTTCCCGTGATACTGTTGATATATCCTCCGAGATTTCTGTCCGGCCCGAATATTATCTTCGCGTCCTTGTCAAAAGTCTCGACAATGTCACGCGCGTTTGACGATGTGACCACAACGTCAGTCAGTGCCTTCACGGCAGCCGAAGTGTTGACGTATGATATCACCGTATGGTCGGGATGAGCCTCGACAAATTTTCTGAACTCTTCAGCGTCGCAACTGTCGGCAAGCGAGCACCCGGCATTCTCGTCAGGCACGAGCACCGTCTTGTCGGGACACAGTATCTTGGCTGTCTCTCCCATGAAATGGACTCCGCACAACACTATCACCGGCTCGGCTATTTTCTCAGCTATCTGAGCCAACGCAAGAGAGTCACCGATATAATCGGCCACATCCTGTATCTCGCCTTTCTGATAATAGTGTGCGAGAATGACCGCCCCCTTTTCTTCTTTGAGTCTTTTTATTTCCTTTTTCAAATCCTCCACATTCGGGTCGGCTTTGCTCACGGGAACATTGTTGTCAACAGTCATTTTATTTTTATATTTTGAAATTTTTTTAAAATTTTCTTTTCCTAAGAATAATAATAACAGATGTTGATAACGGCAATAACTTTTATCCGTTTTTCTTGCTTTTTAAGTTATTAATACCGAATATGCCGTTATCATCAGGTTATCTACATCTTTAAGTGATGAAATAAAAGCACTTATACACGTTATTTACATACTGTTTATAAACTGCAAAGTTAATAACTTTTTGAGAAAAAAGTGTTCAAAAAGTTACAAATAAACATTGAAAAATCTCCTAATATCTTTTTGATAACTAATTTGGACTGTAAGTTCGAGCTGTATATTAATTACCTCATATCAAATATCCAAATTTACTTATCAAAATCTCTTTTATTATTATCTACATCTTTCTACACTGTTATCAACACCCGATAATAACTCATCAACACCCTCATTCCCCCCTGTAATTATAAAATGATTTCCCCTTCAATCGGTAATATAGCCAAGTGATGACGCGTAAGCGGAATAAAAAATAAAAGGCGGAATAAGAAATGATGATCGGACAGAAATAAGATATGCAAATATAAAAAATAGCGGCCAAATAACAAGCCGCTATTTTTCAACATAAATATATGATATGTAAATTACTTCCTGTCGAAATCGGCAGGTATTTCGCCCCACTTCTCCGTATCCCATTTTATCACCCTGTTGTATGATACGTTTGACTGTATCCATTTGTCGGCACGCGCAAGCATATCGAATATCTTGTCATTGTTTTTTGTACGCGCGAGTTTTGATTTATGACCGCGATTACGCAGCCATGACAGTGCCGTGCGCGAGTCGGAATAGACTACGGTTTCCGTATTGTTCGTTTTCTTAAGAAAAGCCAACACATGTATCAGAGCGAGATATTCGGCCACATTGTTAGTGCCGTCGGCAAGCGGGCCTACATGGAATATCTCCGCTCCCGTCATCACATCCACACCACGGTATTCCATAGGTCCGGGATTGCCCGAGCATGCCCCGTCAACCGCTATGCTGTCTTTTATAATATCCGGTATTGCCTCATAGTTCACCGTTTCCCTGCGGTTCATGGCTATGCTGCGCAGCAATTGTATCTGTTCATTATAGTCGCCTCTATAGGCCCTGGTAGCCGCCTCCTGGGAGTCGAACGATTTGTATTCGGCGCCCGGAAATCCCGTTACCTGCAGCTTGCATTCCTCCCATGAATCATAAATTCCGGGACTGAATCCCTTCCACACCACATAAAATTTCCTGCTCATGACAATTGTAGAAATATGTTTATATCGGTGAAGCGGCAGCCTGCTGTTTTGGCCACTTGCGGGTCGGTTACTTTTCCCAAGAAAGTGAATACTCCACGGCGCAGTCCCGGAGTAAGTTTTAGGGCGTTCGTAAGCCCTTCGCATGTTATTATCGAGTCAAGCATAGTGATGAATGTATTGCTCAAAGCCATTGCCGCCGTACGCGGAACGGCGCTTCCGGCATTCACGTAGCACACTCTCTTGTCATTTGCCGTACGGTTGCTGTCTATTACGGTTGCGAGGTCTATGGTAGGCATTGACGGGAATATGCGTCCGTGGCTTGCGTCAAGGTCAAAGGTCACCACACCTTTTTTCATTATCTCGACTGTATCCGTCCCTATGCTCAGTTTTGATTGCATCGGTGTCGCTATCACCACATCGGCCGTACGGAGCGCCGAAGTAAGCACTCTTTCATGGAGCGAGGATGCTATTACTCCCGGACCAAGGTCACGCACCGCCGCACGGAGCGAATACACATCGTCGTCAAACATTCTCACAATCGCACCCAATCCCAGTGCCGAACGTGATGCGGCTATCGCAGCTATGCCCGAGCCTATCACCGTCACTTCGCAAGGATTCAGTCCTGCAATGCCACCAAGAAGTATTCCTTTGCCGGCATTGGCGTCGGCGAGTAGGGAAGAGGCTGTCGCTATCGCCGCGCGCCCGTCAATTTCGGCAAGTATGTCGGCGAAAGGTCTGTTGCCCCGTTCATCGGTTATATTGTTTACCGCCACACCCACAATTGCCATTCGCTGCATCTCTATGATTGAATCGGCATGTATTTTGTCGGGACATAGCAGAGTCAGCAACATAGCGCCGCGCCGCATCTTTTTTATATCGGCCGGAGTAAGTGTCGACATGTTTATGACTATGTCGCACGACAGAGCACCGTGTCTGTCGGTCAGTTCTGCGCCCTGTCGGGAGTACGCGTTGTCGCTGTAATGTATTGAGTTGGCAGCCCCGTGCTCTATCCTTACGGCATATCCTTTCTCAATAAGCCTGTTGACACCCTCCGGAGTCAGGGGAAACCGGCGCTCCGATGCATCGGAATTGTGTGGCAGTCCTATGGTGATACGCCTGCGTGCCGTGGCTACAGCTTCAGGTTGCTCCAGCGGAGTGGCGTTTGAAGATATACTGTTGTCCATGACTGAATAATAATAATGGTTCAATTAAAAAAACACACCCATTCAACAAAACTCGCATATATTTGCATATACTCGTTTATATTTGCAATACTCCTGCAATAATAGAGCGGAGGTTATTGCATGACTGATATTGACGATTGCCAGATGTAGGGCTGCTCCCCGGAGCAGCCGCTAACCCGCTTTGGTATCGATAACTTCCAACGGTGTAGGGACGCACGGTCTGTGCGTCCGGAAAGCGAGCATCGATTATCAGCGTATTATCGGACGCACAGACCGTGCGTCCCTACTTTGTTGACAGAAATGCCTTGACAAACCTGTCAATCGAAGCCTCCAGATCGTCGACGGTATCCAGATTGTCGGCACAGAAACGATGCATAGCCCGGCTATAGAAAGGATTCCTCTTTTCAAGCGACTTGACTATGAATTCGCGCAGCTCGTCATCATTGAAATCGGCTATCAGAGGGCGTTGGCTTCTTCCCTCCTTAAGCCTTGCATGCAATATGTCGACAGATGCGTCGAGCCATACCGTAGTGCCGCGGCTGTTCATTATCTCCATATTGTCAAAGAAACATGGCGTACCGCCGCCGCATGCTACCAGTATATCCTTTTTCGATGAAAGTTCCCTGATGCAGTCGCGTTCGATAAGTCTGAAGCCATCCTCACCGCGTTCTTTGAATATATCTTTTATCGACTTGCCGTACCGTTCTTCGATATATTGGTCAAGGTCGATAAAAGCGATATGGGCGCGGGCTTCGACTCCGCGGCCAAGCGTAGTCTTACCCGAGCCCATATATCCTATAAGAAATACCGGCGACATTATTTCTTGCTGTCAACGTCCTTCTTCAGAAGGTCGCGGATTTCTGTAAGCAGAGTTTCTTCGGCCGACGGGGCAGGGGGAGCGGCGGGCGCTTCCTCCTCTTTTTTCTTGAATTTCATTATCACGCGCAGTGCCACGAATATACTCAGGGCTATGATGATGAAGTCGATGATGTTCTGGATGAAAATACCGTAGTTGATGGCTACTTCCTGTACCGAGCCGTCTTCCGACGCTTCAGTTATCACATGCTTGAGGTTTTTATAGCCCTCGCCGCCTGTCACAAGTGATATTACAGGCATTATCATGTCATTGACAAGCGAAGTTACAATCTTACCGAAAGCACCGCCGATGATTACACCGACAGCCATGTCGATGATATTGCCTTTCATGGCAAACTCCTTGAAATCAGATAAGAATTTTCCCATCTTTACTTATTTTAAATTATTAATTGATATTATATTCAAAAATTTAAAAACAGCTACATCAAAATAATATGACTGTAACATCATACATTTTGATAAACAACCCCATAGTAGCCGCGGTTTTTAACCGCGGAATTTTTTAATATACCCTAAATGCAAAGATAGTAAAATTTTTTAAACTGATGTGACAATTCAAAATTCCATTTGCCACCCATAAAAATTCAAAATTCAAAATTCCCCATTCCAAATTCCAATTGCCACCCGCAAAAATTCAAAATTCAACATTCAAAATTCCAAATTACCTTAGTACCAGGTGACGCCGTTCTGGCGCGAAGAGCGTTTGTCATATTTCAAGTCGCTGAGCATCGATGACTTGACTGAAATATGGAAATTGAAACTTTTGTACGGACCCACAGGTATGAAACTTGCGCTCATCGAGAAGCAGTGCAGGTCGCGCGATATATTGCAGTTCATGTATGCGATTTTGTGGGTATCGAAATTATACGAGGCCGATAAAGAGAAATTCCAGTTGGCGGTAGGGCGTATGTTGCCAGAGAACGACAGGTTTTGCGTTATCTTCCCGTCATATTCCATCTTTTGCTTGTTGAAGGCGCCGTAACCGTAGCCTATCGAGTAGTTGAATGTCAGGCTCCACGGCACTTCCCATTTCATATAGCCGTCGTCGCTGACTGCCATTGAGCCGTCATCGTCTTCCTCGCTCTGGTTGCGCCGTGCCGAGGGGCGAGTGTTCTGCATGTCGTCGTCAGTATCATCGTTCCCGCGGTTTTTGGTATCCTTTTTGTCTTTCTTCTTTTTGAAAGTATTGTTGTTAAACGTGTAGGAAAATGATGTTCCGGTGCTCGACAGGCGTCCTATGCCTTTGCCTGCTTTCCAGCGCGGTATGTTGACTCTCACGGGATTACCGGCCGAATTGAGCTGGTAGGTATATACATCCCATACGGCCGACAGGTTGAGATTAAAATTCTTGACCAGTCTGAGCAGTATCGACGTGTTGATATTGCTCCAGTTGAGGGAGTCGGCCGCGAAGTTATAGCTTTGCGATACTGTGAAATTCTCAATGAGTGATATTTTTTTCTCTCCGATGGAATCGTTATCCGATTTCACCTTCATCTCCAGGTTGTTGGCTAATGATACCGATACGGTTCCCGATTTTCCCTGACCCGGCACGCCGAACAGCGAGTTGGGGAACATCGAGTATTTGCGCTGCACCTGCTCTCCCTGGGCGTTGACATAATCGTATGAATCGTAATATCCAAAGAAAGGGGAGGAGAAGTCGGGCGACGCGCTCAGTGATATGGTAGGAGTGAGCACGTGGCGTATCATCTTGATTTTGTCGCCCATGAACGGCAGCGGAGTATAGAAACCGTAAATTTTCGTATCGAGCGACAGCGACGCGTCAAAGTCCCACACGTTGTAGAAACTATGCGTCGTGTCGCACAATTCAACAGCTGCGTTCGGATCCCACTGACGGCGTACCTTTGTGGTGTACATACGGTCACGCAAGTTGATTGACGGCGTCAGGTTGAAGTATTTGAATATGTTGAAGGTGGCTGAGATAGGTATGCTGTGTTTCATACCGTTGCGCCAGTCCTTGATGAGGCTCTTCTGAAAGAAGACATCCTGCTTGGCTGTCAGCGAGTTCTGGAGCTGGCCGGAGTACGACATGCGTATCTTTTCATACCAGCGCTCGTCGCCCACGGCGCGCTTGCGTTTGAAGGGATATATCTGCGACATCGTCAGTGTCACATTGGGGAAGGATACCGACAGCGTCGAGTCCTGGGTGCGCTGCGACACGTTGAGCGTGGTCGACAGCGACCACTTCGACTGCGGGAAGCGGTAGGTCATGTTGACCGTCGAACTCTTCGTATTTTCCGTGAATGCCGACGAATAATACGAGTTGAGGTCATTGCGTGTATAGCCTGAAGTGGTGAAGTTGACCGAGGCCGACAGGTTCATGTTTGGATTGGCCTTGGCATCCTGCGAGTGGCTCCATACTATCTGGAAGTTGGTCTGCTTCGAGTAGTCGGGCTGACCCTTGTCGCCGTATATCGATTTCAGGTAACTGATGCTGAAATTACCCGAATATTTGTAACGTTTGGCGTAGGTGCTCCGTGCCGAGAGTCCCCACGACCCGCGGGTATATATCTCGCCGGTAAGCGCTAAGTCTATGTTGTTGTTGATGGCGAAATAATAACCTCCGTCACGCAGGTAGAAACCGCGGTTGTAGTCGTCGCCGAATGTCGGCACTATGACTCCCGATGCATATTTGCTCGAGAAGGGGAAATAGCCGAACGGCACTGCAAGCGGCAGCGGCAGCCCCGCAAGCACCATGTAGGTCGGGCCGGTCACGATATTGCTTTTAGGTTTTACCTTGGCGCGTGTCAGCTGGAAATAGAAGTGCGGATGCTCGTGGTTGTCGCAGGTGGTATAGCGTCCGTTCTGCAGGTAAAAGTAGTCATCCTCAGTTTTTTTTGTCGTTCCGCCGGTGAGATAGCCTTCACCCTGCTCGGTGATGACGTCGGTGATGAAACCGCGCTTTGACTTGAAGTTGTAGCGCATCGTTTTTGTCTCGTAGCTCGAACCTCCCTCCTCGAAAACCGGGCTTCCTATGACTTCGCCTACCGAGTCGGTCTGTCCCACGGCATAGACCTCGCTTTTGTCAAGGTCTATTTCTATCCGGGCGGCGTCGAGCTTCAGGTCGCCGTAATCCACCTGTCCGTTACCGTACATGTACATGTTTGAGCGTCCGATAAGCACCATTGAGTCAGACGATGAGAATACTACCTGGTTGTCGAGGTCGACTTTCTCGCGGCGTATGCGCGACGGGGTAGTGCCGGCAGGACGCGTAGGGGCGATATGTTTTTTCTCCCCGATACTGTCGGCAGCAGCGACCGAATCCCGGATGCTGTCATTCAACACATTGACAGCCAATACGCTGTCGGGTCGTTCTGTACCGGCCGACGCACTTTCCGCGTCAGGTTCCTGAGGGCGCGGGGCATTCATTCCCCCGGCAATGCCTGAGAAACATAACGTGGTAAGTATGAGAGTTATATATAATCGGAGACGGGTGTACACCTTGATAAGCCTTGGTTTATAGACCGCAAATATACGTAAAATTATCATCATATACCGTATCATAATGTTAATTTGCATTTAACCATGCCATTTTATTCCCTTATTTCCTTATTAATAATTCTGCATGCTGTACGGCAATTATCGGGTAGGTGACTATATTTTTATGCACATATACGGGTTGTCAGAGTGTTAAATCCGCCATATTTTGCGTTTTATACTAAAATATTGATGTCGTATTTTTTATTTGACTATTAAAATAACTACCTTTGCGGGTAGAAAAGATAAAAATTGTTATTCTCTTGCAAATGGAAAATCCAAAAGTGAAAACACTCGACAAAGTGGTGGTCCGCTTCTCGGGTGACTCCGGCGACGGCATGCAGCTTGCCGGCAATATCTTCACCAATGTATCGGCAGGACTGGGTAACTCGGTTTCGACTTTCCCCGACTATCCCGCCGAAATCAGGGCTCCGCAGGGTTCGCTCAGCGGCGTGTCAGGTTTTCAGGTGAGTGTCGGTTCGGGTGTACATACTCCGGGCGATGCCTGCGACGTGCTCATCGCCATGAATCCGGCGGCTCTCAAGCAGAATGTGAAATTTCTGAAACCCGGAGGCGTCATAATCGTGGACATCGATTCTTTCAAGAAAGAAGCGCTCGACAAAGCTCTCTTCACCACCGACGACCCCTATAAGGAACTCAACATCTCGGCACAGGTGGTCGAAGTGCCCGTCACTTCAATGACCAAGGCTGCGCTTGCCGACTCGGGCATGGACAACAAGTCTGTCCTCAAGTGCCGCAATATATTCGCTCTCGGTCTCGTATGCTGGCTTTTCGACCGTCCGCTCGAGGCTGCTCTACGCATGCTTAAGAACAAGTTCGCCAAAAAGCCTGCCATCTATGAGGCCAATGCCAAGGTTATTCAGGCAGGTTACGATTACGGACACAATATCCACGCATCGGTGTCGACCTACCGCATAGAGAGCGACGAGGCGCGTCCCGGCGTATATACCGACCTTAACGGCAATACCGCTACGGCATGGGGCCTTATCATGGCTTCGGAAAAAGCCGGACGTCCGCTCTTCCTCGGTTCATACCCCATCACTCCCGCAACCGATATTCTCCACGAGCTTGCCAAACGCAAGGACCTCGGTGTCAAGGCTTGTCAGATGGAAGATGAGATTGCCGGCGTATGCTCTGCTATCGGCGCCTCTTTTGCCGGTAATCTTGCCGTAACCTCTACTTCCGGTCCCGGTCTCGCGCTCAAGAGCGAGGGTATAGGTCTCGCCGTCATCGCCGAGCTTCCGCTCGTAGTGATTGACGTGCAGCGCGGCGGCCCCTCGACGGGTCTCCCCACCAAGACCGAGCAGACCGACCTTATGCAGGCTCTCTATGGCCGTAACGGCGAGTCACCCGTGTGCGTTGTGGCTCCCTCTACGCCCACCGACTGCTTCACTATGGCATTCGAGGCTGCCCGCATAGCCATCGAGCACATGACGCCTGTAATCCTCCTCAGCGATGCTTTCATAGGCAACGGTTCGTCGGCATGGCGTGTGCCCGAAGCTGACGAATATCCCGAAATCAAACCGCGCTTCGTGCCCGAAGACCTGCGTCCGCAATGGTCGCCCTATAAGCGCGACGAGGAGACACTTGCACGCTATTGGGCTATCCCCGGCACTCCCGGACTCGCACACCGCATCGGCGGTCTCGAGAAAGACGCCGAGACGGGCGCCATCTCCACCGACCCCGTGAACCACGAGAAAATGGTGCTCCTGCGCCGCGAGAAAGTGGCACGCATAGCCAACGACATTCCCGCTCTTGAGATTGCAGGCAATCCCGACGCCGACACGCTGCTCGTAGGGTGGGGCGGTACATTCGGCCACCTCATGACCGCTACCGCCGACCTCAATGCCGCCGGCACTCCCGTGGCTTTCGCTCATTTCCGTTACATCAACCCGCTTCCCGCCAATACGGCCGACGTGTTCAGCCGTTACCGCCGCGTGATTGTGGCCGAGCTCAACTGCGGACAGTTCGCCGACTTCCTCCAGGCCAAATTCCCCGACGTGGAGATACACCGTATCAACAAGATACAGGGACAGCCGTTCCTCGTAAGCGAAATAATCCAAGGTGTCAACAACATAATCAACAAATAAGCAATTATGGAAAACAAAACATATACAGCCGCCGATTATAAAAACGCTTCTCCCGTACGCTGGTGTCCCGGTTGCGGCGACCACGCCATTCTCAACTCGCTCCATAAGGCTATGGCGACCGTGGGTGTCGACCCCTCTATGACCGCCGTGATTTCCGGTATAGGCTGCTCCTCGCGCCTCCCTTACTATATGAACACCTACGGATTCCATACCATACACGGCCGCGCGGCAGCTATCGCCACCGGCTTCAAGGTAGCCAATCCGGAGATGACCGTATGGCAGATTTCGGGCGACGGCGACGGCCTCGCCATCGGTGGCAACCATTTCATCCATGCCGTGCGTCGTAACATCGATATCAATATCCTGCTGTTCAACAACAAGATATATGGTCTGACCAAGGGTCAGTATTCACCTACCTCCGACCGCGGTTTCGTGTCGAAATCATCACCCTACGGCACTACTGAAGACCCCTTCGTGCCCGCCGAACTTGTGTTCGGCGCACGCGGCAACTTCTTCGCCCGTTCAATCGACGTCGAGCTTCAGATTTCGCAGGAAGTGCTTGTAGCCGCAGCCCGTCACCGCGGCACTTCGGTATGTGAGATACTCCAGAACTGTGTCATCTTCAACAACGGCATACACAACTACATCACCGACCGCGAGTTCCGTGCCGACCGCACAATCCACCTCGTACACGGCGAGAAGATGCTTTTCGGCAAAGACAAAAACAAAGGTCTCGTGCGCGACGGCTTCCTTCTCAAAGCCGTGACAGTAGGAGAGGACGGCTACACAATCGACGACGTTCTCGTACACGACGCACACTGCTCGAGCAACTTCCTCCACCAGCAGCTTGCCATGATGGACGGCTACGACCTCCCCCTCGCCATAGGCGTAATCCGCGACGTCGACGCCCCCGTCTACAACGAGGAAGTATCCCGCCAGGTAGAAGAAGTCCGTGCCAAAAAAGGCTTCGACAACCTCCGCTCCCTAATCCTCGCCGGCGAAACCTGGGAAGTAAAATAACCTCCTCCGCCTATCCCAATGACCACCACAAAATAAGTGAGGTCAAAATATAACAGCATTCCGCGGCTACTGCCCGACTAATAGTACGGCATAGTAGCCGCGGTTTTTTACCGCGGACATGTACATTAATTATGACACAGTATGATTAAGGAATATAAGGCAGATGATAAATTTAAGAGGTGGGCAAGAGCATTACAATTTGCCTATCGCGAAGATGTGTTGCACGACTTTAGCGAATATCGTGCCCCTCAAGTTCTACTGAGTGAAGAAAATGCGAAGCGTGGCCTGATATTTTATGAAGGTTACCGCGATTTGATATTAAGCAAGGTCGGAAACATTTCAACTCAGTTGACAGCCAATATGCTTCGCAGTGAACATATTCCGTATAATCTATTCACACCGCTTGAAACGATGCCTGAGATTTCAACCGAAATATTCGGTGAAATGATAGGCGTGCCTATCAAGAAAATCCGCGAGATAAAAATTGAATATGCCGGCGATGGGGATAAATCACTCTACCTCAATGACCGCACATCGTTTGACACATTTGTGCGGTATGAGACTTTTGACGGCAGAATTGGTGGTATTGGAATAGAAGTGAAATATACCGAAAATGAGTATCCTCTTGGCTGCAAGGAAGGTAAAGACATAGCAGGTGATAATGAGCGATATAGATTAATGACATCGCAAAGCGGATACTATATGCCCGACCTTGATATTAGAATATTCCTGGCAGCCCACCACTTGCGGCAGATATGGCGCAATCATATCCTTGGTTACTCCATGAAGCATAAAGGTGATGTGGAGATTATGCACCATGTCCACCTTTATCCGCAGAAAAATGAACATTTTCATTGTCATGCTTTGCCGGATTACCGCAAATTGCTGACCGAACAAGGAAATGAGACGTTCAAGACAATCACCTATGAAACATATTTTGCATTACTCGATAAATACAGCAAAAATGACGGTATAACCGCCTGGGTAAAATATCTCCGAAGAAGATATCTTGGTATTAAATAGTAATAATTATCATACGTACTGACAGTGAAAAAGCGGTTTAAATAGCGGTATAACCGTCTGCTATATCGTATTGTGTTAAAATCGTTTGGTAAAGTCGGCCTTTTTCGGATGGATATATATAAAGCTGACGGAGGGCTGAAAGCCCGTTGGTGTCACTATCCCCGTCCGACGCGTAGCGGAGGGCGGGGTGGCGGTGGTCTCTAATAAAAGGAGCCCGCGGAGAGGGCGACTGTGTAAAATGTATCGTGAAGCATCACACACTCGCCCTCTCCGTGGGCTTGCACATTGTATTCCCTTCGCCCCGCCCTCCGCTACGCGTCGGACGGGGATAGTGACACCAACGGGCTTTCAGCCCTCCGCTATTTTATCTTGTGTTTTTGAGTATAAAAAACAACCGGGCAGCCTACAAGCTGCCCGGTTGTCTTATTGGTATGGCGGGCATGTCATACATCTGTGGTGAAAGTCCATAAGGGGCGTAGTTGTCGACGAACCCTAAAGCGACTTGCAAGTTTCGAGTGGTGACGCTCGGGAGAGAAGAAGCAATAGCGAACTCGTGGCCTGACGTACAGAAACCTAATACCAAGGCGTATCAAGCGGACAAGCTGGCCAAAGACAGTGAAGTTCCCAAAGGCAACCGTAACCTTGATGCGTAAATTAGGCGGGTAAACGAGGAAAGATGTATGGCTTATCCCGCGAGGCCTCGGCAGTCCGCAAGGATAGTAACAACGAATGCCGAGGAGTCAGCAGAGGCCGAAGTAGCCGACCGCGAGACGGTCAAGGCGAAGGGCCGAATCGCGCATTGTCTGAGAGGTAGAATCGTGTAGAAAGCGGGATTGGTAGTCAGATGTCCGAATAGGAGCTCTCCTTTCAAGAAGATAGGGCGTATCCCGACAATAGAGAGGAAGTGACGATAGCCTATATGCGAAGCCAATGACAGAGGACAAACTAAGCGCGAAACCGCCGTATGCCGAACGGCACGTACGGTGGTGTGAGAGGGAAGGAAACGAAAGTAGGTCAGAAAAACTTTCGTTTCCCGACCTACTCGATTCTGTTATTTCTTTTCCTCTAATTAGTCGCGGTCGCCGAAGAAGCGGAGGAGGTAGAGGAAGAGGTTGATGAAGTCGAGGTAGAGTGAGAGGGCGCCGATAGTGGCGAGTTTGCCGTAGCTTTCGTTGGGTGCTACCGATGCCATCTGCTTGATTTTCTGAGTGTCCCATGCGGTGAGGCCGAGGAATATCAGTACACCGGCAAATGAGATGACCCAGCCGAGTGTGTCGCTGTGGGCGAAGATGTTGACTATCGAGGCTATAATCAGACCGATAAGTGCGAAGAAAAGGAACGAACCGATTTTCGTCAGGTCACGGTTGGTGAAGTAGCCGTACACGCTCATCGCGCCGAATGTACCTGCCGTGATGAAGAATGTCTTGGCTATCGAGCCGGGTGAATATACGAAGAATATCACTGACAGCGTGAAGCCGTTGACTATCGCGAACAGGAAGAACAGCAGCGTGGCCGTCGACGAACTTATCTTGTTGATAGCCGCTGTAATGGCGATTACCAGACCGATTTCAACAATGGCGAGAATCCAGTAGATTGACGATGATGACAGCATTTTGTAGGCCATGGAGGGCGAATTTGCCACCCAGAGAGCGGTGAGTGCCGTCACTAAAAGTGCCAGAAACATTTTGAAATAGACACGTTTCATCACCTGCGACACCCTGCTGTCGAGCGCCTGGGTGTACTGTGTGTCGGAATAGTTGGAATAATTCATTTCTGATTGATTGTTAAGTGTATTTACTTTATATACGCAAATATAACGAAAATGTTGCATCTGCAAGTATATATTAGACTTAATTATGCCCTTTCGGTTTAATTACATCCGTTCGGGTACCTTGATGCCGAGCAATGCCATGCCTTGTGCTATGACACGGGCGGTAGTTTCACTCAATGCCAGACGCAGGGCACGCACTCCGGCGTTCTCCTCGCGCATGATGGGGCAGTCGTGGTAGAACTGGTTGTACTGCTTTACAAGCTCGTAGACATAGTTTGCGATGACTGAGGGAGCGAATTTCTTGCCGGCGTCGGCCACCGTTGCGGGGAAGTCGGCGAGTGTCTGTATCAGTGCCACCTCTTTCTCGTTGGGTGTCACGCCGGTGTAGTCAAACGCGGTGATACCCTGCTCGGCCGCTTTGCGGAGCACCGAACGTATACGGGCGTATGTATACTGTATGAACGGGCCGGTATTGCCGTTGAAGTCGATCGACTCTTTGGGGTTGAAGGTCATGTTCTTGCGCGGGTCGACTTTAAGCAGGAAGTATTTGAGTGCTCCGAGACCTACCGTTTCGGCGATTTCCTCGGCTTCAGCTTCGGTCAGGCCGTCGAGTTTGCCCAGTTCGCGCGATACCTCGCGGGCTGTGCCCACCATCTCATCCATGAGGTCGTCGGCGTCGACCACCGTGCCCTCGCGGCTCTTCATCTTACCCTCAGGAAGCTCGACCATACCGTAGGAGAAATGCACCAGGTCCTTGCCCCATTTGAAGCCGAGTTTGTCGAGGAGCAGCGACAGCACCTGAAAGTGGTAGTTCTGCTCGTTGCCGACCACGTAGACCATCTTGTCGATAGGATAGTCCTGATAGCGCAGCTTGGCCGTGCCTATATCCTGCGTCATGTAGACCGAAGTACCGTCGGCACGCAGCAACAGCTTGTGGTCGAGGCCGTCGGCGGTGAGGTCGGCCCATACCGAGCCGTCATCCTTGCGGTACATGATGCCTTTTTCGAGCCCTTCGAGCACCTTCTCCTTGCCTTCGAGGTAGGTCTGGCTCTCGTAATATATCTTGTCGAAATCGACGCCCATACGCTTGTATGTCTCGTCGAAACCGGCATATACCCATGAGTTCATCATCTCCCACAGACCGCGTATCTCGGGGTCTTTCTGCTCCCAGCGCACGAGCATCTCGCGAGCCTCGTTCATCAGCGGTGAAGCGGCTTTGGCTTCATCTTCGGTCATGCCCTTCTCTATCAGCTCCTTGACCTCGGCTTTGAAATGCTTGTCGAAGAGCACATAGAAGTCGCCGATAAGATGGTCGCCCTTCTTGCCGGTCGACTCGGGAGTGGCGCCTTCGCCCCATTTCTTCCAGGCCAGCATCGACTTGCAGATGTGGATACCGCGGTCGTTGACGATGTTGGTCTTGACCACGCGGTTGCCGCAAGCCTTGAGTATCTCCGAGAGGCTGAAACCGAGCAGGTTGTTGCGCACATGACCCAGGTGGAGGGGCTTGTTGGTGTTGGGCGACGAGTATTCCACCATATAGAGGGGGGAGTCGTCGGTAGCTTTGGTGATACCGTAGTCGGGGGTGTCCTCGATATGTTTGAGCACGGAGCACCAGAAACCCGGCTCGATGACGATGTTGAGGAAGCCGTTTATCACATTGTAGCGGCTCACTGCCGGCTCATTTTCCACGAGCCAGTCGCCTATCTCCTTGCCTACCATCGCGGGAGCCTTGCGGGCTGTCTTGACCCAGGGGAACACGATGACCGTCAGGTTGCCTTCAAATTCCTTTTTGGTTGTTTCCGGTACAATACCGGCGGCATCGGCGTCGATGTTGTACAGCTCCTTGAGAGCGTGCGCCACTGCCTGTGCTATTATTCTGTCTATTGACATTTTCGTTGTTGATTTTTATAATATTTGCACTACTTATAGTTATCAACCACAAAGATACAAAAAATCAGTAATATAGCTGCTATATACCCTGATTTTCCCTACGCTTCCGTATCTTTCTAAATCTTGTACCGTAAAAGATCGCCGCAACTGTCACTTAGCTCGGTAATTATTTCCCGGCACCGTTTTTCCGGAATTTTTATTCTTCGGCCTACGGCTATGAAATCATCGGCAGTCGGTTTGCCGGTTCCGTTGACCGAGGTAGCATGCTGGCCGTTGTATCCTTCGGTACAGAGAGTCAAGTCGTAGGCCGGAGCCAATTGCCAGCGCCATCTTTCTTCCGTATCCTTCGTGATGAGAAAACTGAAATTTTTACAATGGTCGTCTTTATTTTCAGTCAGGTAGTTGAATACCATGCGGCGGAACATCTCTTCGACTTCTTTTGCGCTTTGAGTCAGATAGCCCGTCAGTGCCAGCAGGTTGCCGTAGTCTAATACCGGAGTCGACAGCGAGATTCCAAGCAATGCTCCGGCCGTGGCCACATGAATGCGTTCGCCTGTCGGGGTCAGGTCAAATCGTCTTGTAGCGAAATATCTGTCGTTAAGCAATCTGAAATCGGGTACATTAATACCGCATCTGCGTGCCACTTCATTGTAGTGATACTCACGGAGTCCTATATCCGTATCGTCGTAAGTATGTCTGAATTTTACGAGCCAGTGCCCTTCTCCGTCCGAAAATACGGCTTTCGGGCGACATCCCCCGCTGTTACCGCTGTTGTAAAGGAGGAGGCCTGCGTCTTTGTCCTGTTTCTCCCTCAGCACATCAAGAGCCTTGGCCTGCAGGATGTCGAAATCGAGAACTTCTTTTTCTGTTGCGACCGGTCGTTGCGGCTGATAGGTCAGCGCTCCCATTCCGCTGTTTCCTATTATGCTGAGCCGGTCAAGGGCTGAAAGGTTACGGTCGTCGATGCCCTCCCTGAGGAGAGCCTTGTGGAGGAGATAGCGTCCGTAACCGTCGGGCAGACTGTCCTCAAAAATACCGAAATTGCCATAAAACGGCTGTGGACGGGCTATGAAAAGCTCCGGGCGCAGGGGAAGTTCGAGCGGTGATATGCTGAATCCTTCTCCAAGCCATTGTTTGCTGTATTCGAAAACGCACAGTTTGCGGTCGGGAGTAGACGAGAGAGTGCCGACTTCCTTGTCATGGTATCCAACAGTAAGTTTGTCAAGGCTTTTCATGATTTATGCGCTTTTTTCTTGCCGGTATTCTTGTGAATCTGAAGCAGTTCATCCATTGTGGAATACTTCGCCTCGTTGAAAATGTTTTTTATCTCCGACGTGTATCCCAGGGCGACTGCTATGCCAATGAGATTTTTCAGCGAGATAAGTCCTTTTTGCTCGAATCGTACGATATTGCTGAGTGCCACTCCCGATTTTTCGGCAACCTGAACCCGAGTCATGTTTTTCTCGATACGGCGTTTGCGGAAATCGTTGGCAATATTCTTCGCAATATCATCGCTGTTTTCAAATGCGAAGTTATCTAAAATTGATAATATATTATTCATATATCGATAAAATAAGTGTTAACTGATAAAATATTATCAGTTTGTAAAGATATGCTTTTTCTGTTGATAAAACAAATTCCTACGCTCTTTAATCATTTAATTTTTACAGAAACTGCGGGTATTTGTAACTTTTTTGTTATTTTTGCGTCTAATAGAAAAACAATTTTAATATTCCAACGATAAAATCCGAAATTATGAAAAAGATTCTGATGTTGATGATTGTGGCACTCGCTGCAGTCTCTGTTAAGGCTATCAATGTTGACGAGGCTTACAACAAACTTACCGAAATCCCGGGCGCGGCTCTTTCCGATGTACCTGAATATGACTGTACCAAAGAGGGTATGGACTGGGGCAAGGTAGTGATGTTTATCGGAGCTTCTCCCGCCACTATCGCCGAAGTGCAGAAAGTGCTTGCCGAAGTCACCGACCCCGTCGTAGTCGATGAGAAAGCTCAGGGCAACAACCATGTTGTAGGCTACGCTGCAAAGCAGGAGGACGGCCGCACACGCGCCCTTGTAAGCGTCAATATGCCCGGTGCCGGACTCGTGGTAGTCTACGCCCAAGGTGGCGACGACGTCGTATCAGGCATGAACATCAACTGATACCGTCACTCATAACAATAAATAACAAAGGCGTCCTTTCCACTCGGAAAAGACGCCTTTGTTGTTTCGTTACAATTATCAGTACTGCTCGCTGGCGTTGGGGAAGTCGCCGTCCTTGACGTCGTTGATGTAGCCCTTAACCGCCGAGTCGATGACTGTGGCGAGGTCGGCGTAGCGACGCAGGAATTTGGGGGAGAATCCTTTGTTGATGCCGAGCATGTCGTGCATCACGAGCACCTGCCCGTCACAGCCGTTGCCGGCCCCGATGCCTATTACGGGTATGGTGAGCTCCGATGCAACGCGAGTTGCCAGTGCTGCCGGTATCTTTTCGAGCACGAGGGCGAAGCACCCTATCTCCTCAAGCATTTTGGCGTCGCTGATGAGGCGCTCGGCTTCGGCTTCCTCCTTGGCGCGTACGGCGTAGGTGCCGAACTTGTTGATTGATTGGGGTGTGAGTCCTAAGTGGCCCATCACGGGGATGCCCGCGCAGAGTATACGTTCGATTGATTCGCGTATCTCGGCTCCACCCTCCATTTTTACAGCTTCGGCATTCGACTCCTTCATGATGCGTATGGCCGAGGCAAGAGCTTCTTTAGAGTTGCCCTGATAGGTGCCGAACGGCATGTCGACCACCACAAGAGCACGGCTAACACCTTTTACCACGCTCGACGCGTGGTATATCATCTGGTCGAGGGTCATCGGCAGGGTGGTGACGTTGCCGGCCATGACATTTGATGCCGAGTCGCCTACGAGTATCACATCCATTCCTGCTTCGTCGATGAGGCGTGCCATCGAATAATCGTAGGCCGTAAGCATGGCTATCTTCTCGTTGCGGCGCTTCATTTCTGTAAGTCGCAATGTGGTGACTTTTCGCTGATTGTCAGTTGTATTTGTTGACATATATACGTGATTTTATGTAATTATTTATGCATAAATGAATATATCGGGAATATTCGGCACAAAGGTAACATATAAATCAACACCATTGAATGAAAATGTAAAAAATTTGCCGATGGGGAAACTTTATCGGGGAAAAACTCGTATCTTTGAGAAAATAAAATCTTAAATATACGATGAAAATAATAAATTTTGACAAGGGAAATTCCCTGATAAGCCAGTATATGTCGGAACTCCGCGACGTCAACATACAGAATGACCGTCTGCGCTTCCGCCGCAATCTCGAGCGCATAGGCCAGATTATGGCGTTTGAAATATCGCGCACGCTCAACTACAAGGAGGTCGACGTCACCACACCTCTCGGAGTGTCGAAATGCCACCGCATAGCCGATCCCGTTGTGCTTGCCACCATATTCCGTGCCGGAGTACCGTTTCATCAGGGTTTTCTCGAATATTTCGACAATGCTGAAAACGCCTTCGTGTCGGCATACCGCAAATACAAGGAGAAGGAGAATTTTGATGTCTGCATCGAGTATCTCGCCTCTCCCAACCTCGAGGACAAGATAGTGGTGATAGCCGACCCGATGCTTGCCACAGGTGCCTCAATGGAGCTGAGTTACCGCGCATTGCTCACCAAAGGCACCCCGCGCCACATCCACGTAGCCTCCGTAATAGCCTCGCAGCGCGCCATCGACTACGTATCCGAAACATTCCCCAAGGACCGCACCACAATCTGGGTCGGCGCAGTCGACGAACACATCAACGACCACTCCTACATAGTCCCCGGCCTCGGCGATGCCGGCGACCTCGCCTACGGCGTAAAGGAGTAACCGATATAACCTGTGTATAATTCGCTATTTATAAGCATAATACGGCGCCCGCAGGTCGCCGATTTAGCAGTAACCGGGTACGCCGCCGCTTGCGGAGGCGTGCCCGGTTTTGGTATCCATCAGTCTTAGGCGCCCGTAGGCCGCCGATTTTTAGAGGGTGTCTCATGACAAAAGTTAAACACTGAGTCGAAAATTTTGTTATGAGACACCCTCTTATTCTCCGAGGATTTCGGTATACTCGGGGAATCAGGCTTCTATAAGGAAATTACGGTATTCTTCCTTGAAATCAAATTGTTTATGGTGCTCAGGAGCATAATCGGAGGGCCGGAGGCTCGTGGATTGTTATTAACCACGGCTCGGAGAACGCGGAGCGGGCGCAGACCGGGGCAAAATGCAATACAAACAGAGCATAAGCCCGGGACGGGCGGTCTGTGGTTCAATCAGTACTAATACCACAGTTCGCCCGTCCCGGGCTTGTCTATATGATACAGCTGCGGCCGGGGTCTGCGTACCGTCCCGGTACTCCGAACCCCGGTTAAGCACACCCTCGAGCCTCCGGCTCTCCGCTGTCGGAATTTTAACAACTGAGTTTTTACATTGATCTGTGAAATGACACAGTGTCGTTTATATGTGCCAAAAATGATGTGATAAGTTAGGGAAATATGACTCATGTCCAAATATAATCACATTTCGGACATTATACAAAAAATACTTAAACTAAATCGGCGGCCTGCGGGCGCCTCCAATTGATATGTATCATAACCGGGTACGCCGGAGCTTGCGAAGGCGTGCCCGGTTACTGCTAAATCGGCGACCTTCGGGCGCCATTTCTTTACGAAAAATGCATTGACTCGCGTCCATATAAGTTGGTTGTTTATTTTGTATTGGGGGGTGGCTGCTTTTACCTTGCGTTGCGGGGGTGGTGGGTGAGGATTTCTTCGCGGAGGTAGGAGCGGTCGAGGTGGAGGTAGACTTCGGTTGTGGAGATGGATTCGTGGCCGAGCATCTGCTGGATGGCACGGAGGTTGGCTCCCCCTTCGAGGAGATGGGTGGCGAAGGAGTGGCGCATGGTGTGGGGCGATATTTCTTTGCTGACGCCGGCTGCTTCGGCGAGGCCGCTCACTATGTAGTATATCATCATGCGGGTGAGGCGTCCGCCGCGGCGGCTCACGAACAGGATGTTGCTTTCGCCGGGTTTGATGTTTATGTCGCCACGTACCTCCATGTAATCCTTTATTGCGTCGATTGTCACCTGTGCCATCGGTACAAGGCGCTCCTTGTCGCCTTTGCCCCGTACTATCACGTATTGCTCGTCGGTGTAGATGCGTGAAATCTCGAGGTTGATGAGTTCCGACACACGCAGTCCGCAGCCGTAGAGTGTCTCGATTATGGCGCGGTTGCGTATGCCCTCGAATTTCGACATGTCGATGGCGTCAATCATGGCGTCGATTTCTCCGATTGACAGCACTTCGGGGAGCTTGCGTCCGATGCGTGGGCCTTCAAGCAGCTCGGTAGGGTCGGCGTCGATGTAATCCTCGCGTACAAGCCACCGGAAGAAGGATTTGACGCCCGATATAATCCGAGCGAGGGTGCGTACGGCGATGCCGAGGTCGTAGCAGTCGGCGGCAAACTGCTGCAGGTCGGTGAGGGTGATGCGGTCAACGGTCAGTCCGGTGCTGCTGCAGTAGTTGAGCAATTTGCGCACGTCCTCGCCGTAGGCTTCGACCGTGTTGGCCGACATGCCGCGCTCAAGGCGCAGATGCACCGTGAAGCGGTCGAGCAAATCTCCGGCTGATGGTAATACGCGCCCCAAGATAATGACGGATTATTTGATGACTATTTTGAATGACTGCCGCGGCAGGTGGCTGAAACGGCATATTATGCCCGTGCGGCGGTCGCTGAAATCCATACCGCGGCTGCATGTGGCCGTCACACGCTTCCAGAGGCTTCGTGACGGCTCTTTGTTTATCCGGGTGATGATGCACACGGGCGAACCGTTGTCGCGCTCCAAGGGGCTTCCGGCGGCTCCTGCGACGGTCATGTCGGGTACGACCGTAATGTCGTCACCGACAACGCTAATGTCGCGTCCCGTCGCCTTGATGATGCGCCGGAGCCTGTTGTCGGAATCGGAATATACGGCGATGGTCGCCGGCTTTAGATACTCGATGCAGCGGAGCATCAGGGACGCGAAGTGCAAATCATCGCCAGTGAGGCCGTCAAGCAACTTTTCATGGCCTGCCGCGCCCCGTCGGGAGAGAACTTCGGTGACGAACGAGTAGGCGAAAGGGGAGTGGATGCCGAATCCACCCGCGCGCCAGCGCCGTTTGGGCCACGTGATTGTCCTGCGTAGCGATATCATTCGTTATCCTTGTCCTTTTTACATCCTGACAGACTGCATGTTATAGCAGCAACCGTCAGCAGGTATATCACCATTATAGCCACGGTGGCAATGGTGACGGTGGTGTGGACAGACGCCGGGTCGAATGTCATGGTTATCTCATGTGTTCCGGCGGGGATTGCCATCGCGCGGAGCACGTAGTTGACACGGCCTATTTCGGCCGGCTTGCCGTCGATGGTCGCCTCCCAGCCCCACGGGAAATATATCTCGGAGAATACGGCCACGCGCGGCGATGATGCGGTCGACTTATATGTCAGGCGGTCGGGCGCGTACGATGTCTCGACTATTACGTCGGTGCTGTCGCCCGGAGCGGCATTGCCGAGTATCGCGGCCATAGACTTATCGGCTACGGCCTCATATTCGGGAGCGAGCGCCGTGAGGGCGTTGAGCTCGTCGTTGGCATTGTCGACATAGCGGATATTGTCGATGAACCATGCGTTGCCGAGCGCGCGGTCATTGGTATAGAGCTGTCCGCCACCGACGATATAGCGTGCGTTGAGCATGTTGAGCACCGGTTCGGATGATATTGCGCCAGAGTTGATGAGGTCGTTGTAGCGGCCCAGTTTGGCTGCGTGGTAGCCGCCTATCATTTTGTGGAAATAGGAGGGACCGGCGTCGCCGAAGCGGTCGAAATCGGCCACGCGGTAGTTGGGGTCGGTGTCCTGAAGTATATCGCGGTCGATGGCCGTCGGCTCGATGGCTTCGGTTGCGGCGCTGAGTTCGGGCACGAAGAAACTGTCATGGCTGAGGTAGCGTTTGTTGACGGTGTAGAGGTCGGCAAACACTAATACTCCGATTGCGCCTACAGATGCCATTGTGCTGTATTTCTTGTCCTTAAGCAGGTTGAAGCGCCATACGCCTACCGCGCCTAAGCCCAAGAGAAGATAGATAAGCGAACGCACGCAGTCTTTTCTGACAAGCGACAGATGCAGCTCCTCCACGGCACGGCGTATCTTTGGATTCTCGAAGCTTGCCTGCGCGATGACTTCGTCGTCATAGCCCTGATATGTGAGCTGCTGGGCAATCATCTGCGATGTGCGCTGCTCGGTCATTTCATTGTAGCCTTTGCCGAATATTCCGGGATTGAGCACGCCTAAGAGGCAGATGATGCCTACGATGCCGAATCCGGCGGCAATGGCTATATCGCCTTTCTCTTTCAGGAATTTGGCGCGTTTGGGTTCCGGAACATTGCTTTTGGCCGGAATTGCGGGCTGCAGGCGCGGAGCCGGATTGTAGAGGCGGTAGAGTCCGAGTACGGCAAGCATCGGTATGATGAATTCGGCTACCACAAGAATGCTTTCCACGGTGCGGAACTTGCTGTACATCGGCACCATGTCGATAAACAGGTCGGTGAACCACTGGCAGTTGCGTCCCCACGACAGCATGACGGTGACGAGGAGCACGAACAGCAGTCCCCACTTCACGGGGCCGCGCACGACCACGCATCCCATTATGAACAGTGCGAAGATGATGACGCCCACGTAGACAGGGCCGTTGGTCATCTCAGGTTCTCCGAAATATTGTGTGGAGTAGTTGAGGTAGAGGTCGACGAACGGGTCGTCGGAATATTTTTCGGCTCCGTCGAGGTCGGCAAGCGACATCTGTTTCAGCTGTCCGGCTTCGGGACGTATGGATGCGCCCCCTTTCACGTCGGGGATAAATAGGGAGAATGTTTCGCTGCGTCCGTAGGAGTATTGGGTGATGTAGTCGCGTTTGAGACGGTCGGCGGTAGCGGGGTCATTATTGTCGACCTCGCTCTGCTCGCGCTGCGTCTCTTTGGCGTATTTCGATGTATGGTAGATGGAGGGGAGGTTGGCGCAGATGGCAAGCGCGGCGGCCACGGCGAGTGCTCCGGTGGCTTTGCACCAGCGTTTCATATCTATCATCTCCTTGGTACGCAATGCCTTGACAAGGTATGCCACGACAAGTATGCCGATGACGAAGCAGAAGTAGTAGGTCATCTGTATGTGGTTGGCATTGAGCTGCATCATGGCGAAGAACGATGCCATTGCCGCGCCGGCGAGATAACGTCTGCGATAGGCGAGAATAATGCCGCCGATTGTCGGCGGTATGTAGGCGAGGGTGACGAATTTCCATATATGCCCGGCGCCAATGATTATTACGAAATAGGTGGAAAATCCCCACGCTATCGCGCCGATAAGGCCGTACTCCCACCGCACGCGCATCGCCATCATCATTATCATGAACCCGACCATCATCATGAACAGCAGGTTGGAGGGGGAGGGGAGTCCGAGTCCGTATACCTTGGTAAACCATGCGAACAGCGAGTTGGATGGATAGGTGGGCGCTATCTGGAACGTGGGCATGCCGGAGAACAGCGCGTTGGTCCAGCGGCTTTGCTGTCCGGTGGCTTCCTCATACAGCTTTATTTCCTGTCCGTTGGCCATGCCTTGCAGCATATCGTGCTGGCGCAGGTCGTTACCCTCGAAATTGTCGGGATAAAAAAATGCGACGGAAATAATGGCCATGATGACCACTGAAAAAAGGAACCCGCGAGTCTGGCGGTTCCGTATAAACTCAATCAATCCGGATTTGATACCGGCTAATGACGGCAACTGCATAATTGTTATAATATTATTATCCCACAAAGTTACTAAATTTAATCGACACATAATCCCCGCTCCGCCAAAATCTCATCACACCAACCTGACAAAGCCCCTCACGAACTGAAAACGCAACCATATAAACCGGTTAAATGTTAATATTTTAAATAATTACGATAATTTTATACATCAAAATTTGCAGTGCTATAATAATTGTCGTATTTTTGCAGTAACTATCAGTAAAATAGTAAATTTAAACGATATGGAAACGACAGATACCATCCGTATACCTGCTCCTTCTAAGGAATTGGTCGCTTTCATAGAGAAAGTGCGACAGCAAAAGAATGAGCGCATGAAGTCAGCATGTGATAAATACCGTAAACTCATTAACGGTTAATGGAGACAATAGAAACATTAATTCCTGATAATGAGGACAATCATTTAGTGGTTGTCCTCTATTTTTATGATGATAATGATAAGACGGGTACTTTTCAGATTCCGCAGGAATTGTCAATTATCGGCATTGACAATTGGATTGCGTGGCGTTTTTTAGGAAATTATGCCTCAATCCGAAATTGCAGTGCGTATTCCACTTCCCATTTAATATCACTTTCCGCGGTTAAAAACCGCGGCTACTATAACACATTATGAATCAATCACGTAGTAGCCGCGGTTTTTAACCGCGGACAACAAAGCCGATAATTGTCATATTGTTACGCACTGCAATTTCGGCCTGAGCCGGAAATTATTGGGATATGGAGCGGGATGCATGTGGCTGAAATATGTATTTGTATGCATTGTTGATGTGTGATGTTGCATAAGTTGTGCTAATATATTAAATTTGCATCAAATTGATTATGAATTACCAATATTAAATTACATTTTGCATGAAGAAATTCTACTTTTTAGTTGCATTGATTTCAGTTATTTCTTTTTCTGCGGCTGCCCGCGACAAGCAGGACGGCTGGAAACAGTTGGGTACAGGCTCATTTTGCGACGACATGTTCTCGGCTCTTGACAACAGTTATCTCGACACATGGGATGTGGAAATAGAGGAGAGCGAAACCACTCCCGGCTACTATCGTCTTGTCAATCCGTTCGGCAACGGCAATTGCCCATATTTCGGCGAAAACAACAATTTTGAAGCCAACGACCTTTATATCCATGCCGAGGACCCCGAACATGTGTGGATTGAGTGGCAGGAACTGGGTTTTGGTGTCGGAAGTTACGGCAATGTCGCCGTAAGCTGCATGGTCGGTCTGTATATTTATGGCGGAGATTTCACATTGGAGGATCTGCTTGATCCTGATTATGGTATCGAATTCGGCAAGCTCGCTGATGGAAAAATCACGTTCCCCGACAACGAATGGTATTATCTGCAGGTCGCATTCTCCAACTACCTCGAAGGAACGCCTATGAACGGCAACACCAACAACCGGTTCCTGGTGACGCTTCCTCCCTCGGCCGGCATCGGAGCAATCGCAGTCGATGACTGCCACGCGGCCCCCGAATATTTCAATATGCAGGGTATCCGCATCAACAATCCCACACCCGGCACACTCTGCATCCGCCGCACAGGCACACGCGTGGAAAAAATCATCGCAAGATAATTTCCATCCGCAGCGTCACCTTATCCTGATACGGAACATAAACAATTACACAAAATATAAAAACAGGAGCACAATCCCGTCATTGCGCTCCTGTTTTTTTATTTTGAAGTAAAAAGAAAAAGCCATATAACGGCACCATGCCGGATACAAAATCTATTTTTCTTTTGTCATGTCGCCATGGCTTCTGTCATTTTGTTCTTAAGCAAAAAATTCCTGAAACGACCCGAAAAAGTCCGTTTCAAGTGTTAAAAGCGTCATTTTTGATCGTTTTTTCATCTGAAACGACCCGAAAAAGTCCGTCAGGGTGAAAATTAAATGCATTTATATGATGGTATCGTGGTCGATTTTTCATATATTTGCACAAAACGCTTTTTCATGGTTGTCTCTATCCGTTTAAAAAATTTCTATTCAATCCATAATGAGGTTGCCCTTGATTTTACCGCTGAATCTTCGGGGGCAAAAAAGGACGGCTTGTTATCGGAAAATATAATCAAAGTCGGCGAAGATAAATTTGTCAACATCATCGGGCTTTTCGGGAGCAATGCTGCCGGTAAATCCAATCTTATAAAGGCTGTGGATTTTTGCCGACAACTGATTCTTTACTCACAATTTGACAATGAAGGTGAGCCGTTCGGATACCGGCCTTTCAAATTCAGTGAGGACAAGGAGTCGGAGTTTCATATTGATTTTATCTGGGAAGGTATTGAATATGAGTATGGCTTCGTGCTCTCCGGTGGAAAAGTGGAGTCGGAATATCTGAATTATTTCCCCAACCGGCGACGTGCCAAGGTGTTTTGCAGGGAAAGGACACACTTTTATTCCTATGGAAAAGGAGTTATTCCCCGTCCAACAGAGATTGAGGCCAATACTTCGTCACGGACATTGTTTTTGAGTCGAGCAAGCCTGATGAACCGTGAAATACCACGTACGGTTTACAGATATTTTCTCACTAAATTCCTTGTGGGTATTGGAGATTTTAATTTCTCTAATTTTGACCCGACTTTCTTTAATAAACATAAAGAACTGGTGCTTAAAGCACTGGAGATAAGCGACAGCGACATAATCGACCTCCAGGTATCGCAGCCCGGAAGTGGTCGCCCTTTGATTATGAGTTTCCATAAGGAAAATCCTGCCATAGCATTTGATTTTCTTTCGGAGGAGTCGGAGGGAACTAAGCGCCTGTTGTCTATTCTTCTGTTTCTTCTTGAATCGTCAATGGAAGGCGCGACATTGTTTCTTGATGAATTTGATTTGAAACTTCATTTACGGTTGGCCGAATTTATACTTGATGTCATCAGGGCTTCGAAAGGAGGGCAATTTGTGTTTACGAGTCACAATTCATCTCTGATAAACCGCAATAGTTTGCGCGATGAGCAGATAGTGTTTGTCAATAAACTTCCTGACGGCAGTTCGGAGTTTACTCCGCTTTCTGATTTTGATGGGGTAGGAAAGAACACGGATATTCAGAAAGCCTATCTGGCCGGTCTCTTTGATGCTGTCCCATTTACCGGGAGCTATGAATCAATATTACGTATACTCGGTAAATAAAATGAGGACACGTAATTTTAAAAAGACACGCAAACCGCATAAAATGATATTTGTGGTTTGTGAGGGAGATACTGAGCAGGCATATGTTGAGATGCTCAAGCGTTATTATCGTCTCCCCATTACGGTGAAGACCAAGGTTAGTGGCAACAGGATAAACAGTAAATTGTTGAACCAATATATTGCTGAATTGGGATTGGATAAGGAATATGAGTGCATTGTTTTTCTAATGTATGATGGCGATGTCAAGGCTGTCGTAGACAGACTGAATAGCTTGAAAGGGACATTGATTCTTTCTACTCCTTGTATCGAATACTGGTTTCTAATCCACTCATTAAATCATGTCGGTTATATAGAATCGAAAGAGGTTGTCAGAAAGCTTATCGCGTCTAACAGTGTCTGGGCTGGTTATACGAAGGGGCGGCTTACTGAAAATCAGGTTACACACCTTGTAAAAAATCGTATCATAGCATGTGAGCGAGGAAGAAAATTGAGGTGGCCGGACAATCCGTCGTCTAATTTACATATGTTTATCGATACTCTTGAACGGGAGAAAAATTCCTGAAACGACCTGAAAAAGTCCGTTTCAAGTGTTAAAAGCGTCATTTTTGACTGTTTTTTCACCTGAAACGACCCGAAAAAGTCCGTCAGGATGAAAATAGGGTTGCTTATGGGGTGTTCGGGAGTAGTGCTGATGTGTGGCAGATATGACTGTTTTTACGAGAAAACATTTGGCTGTCGATAGGGTAGGGGAGGGGTTGCCTTTCTGCGGTGGTGCGGGGCGAAATTTTGAGTTGTATTTTTCGGGGAGATTACATATATTTGTAATTTGTTTTTGTGGGAAGCTTTGTGTATCATTCCGAGGGTGTAGGGACGCGATTCATCGCGTCCGCGCTTGCACTCGGTAATGTCCGGTGACCGCAAAGCTGATACGAAGGTGTTGCAAAACTACAAAATTTGGGCAGATAATGTAGGGACGCACGGTCTGTGCGTCCGCAGTTTAGTGCTGATAATCTGCTGAATATCGGACGCACAGACCGTGCGTCCCTACATTTTGAAGTTTTGCAACGACATTCGGCAACATGTGTTTGACTTCCAATTTTTAGGATATGATAGAAGTATTGTCACAGAATGTGGAGAAACCGGCGCTTGACCGGGAGAAGGTGGGGCGGTGGATTGTTGAGGTGGCGCGACGGCACGGGCGCCGCGTGGGCGCGATTACGTATATCTTTTGCGACGATGCGCGGATTCTTGAGGTCAACAAGGAATTTCTCAATCATGACTACTTCACCGACATCATCACGTTTGACGATACCACCGGACGACTCATCCGCGGCGATATATTCATATCCCTCGATACCGTGGCCTCAAATGCCGAGACTGTCGGCACGACGTATGACGACGAACTGATGCGCGTAATCATTCACGGTATTCTCCATCTTTGCGGCATCAACGACAAAGGTCCCGGCGAACGTGAAATCATGGAAGCGCATGAGAATGATGCTCTCGCGCTTTGGCGCACGGGAGGCTTCTGAGAATGCCGGATTTGCCGACGAGAGTGCGCGAAAGTGAAAATATCGCACGGAAATCGCGTTAAAAACGACCGAAAATTTGTTTAATATATTTAATATCAGATAAATATAACGGAAATTTCCTCAAAGGATTTTTTGAAGAACTATTAGATAACAGATGAGATACGAATTTGATGTCATAGTGGTCGGTGCAGGGCATGCCGGATGTGAGGCTGCCCACGCTTCGGCACAACTTGGCGCCGACACGCTGCTTATCACCCTGGATATGAACAAAATAGCCCAAATGAGCTGTAATCCTGCCGTTGGCGGTATAGCCAAAGGTCAGATAGTCAGGGAGATAGATGCGCTTGGCGGAATGATGGGAATTGTGACCGACCGCTCGGCCATACAGTTCCGTATGCTCAACCGTTCGAAAGGTCCGGCAATGTGGAGTCCGCGTTCGCAGTGCGACCGCATGAAGTTTTCAGCGCAGTGGCGTCATATTCTTGAGAATACTCCGGGACTGTCGATGTGGCAGGACGATGTGGTCGACGTCATCGTTGAGGACGGTCACGTCAAAGGTGTCGTCACGGCGATGGGGGTGCGTTTTTACGCCAAGAGCGTGGTGCTCACCAACGGTACATTTCTCAACGGCCTGATGCATATCGGGCGCACGCAGATGCGCGGAGGCCGCGTAGCCGAGCCTGCATCGTGCGGCCTCACCGAGTCGCTCCGCAATCTCGGATTCGCAACCGATAGGATGAAGACCGGTACACCGGTGCGCATCGACGGACGCACTGTTGACTTCTCCCTCACCACCCCGCAGGACGGCGACGACGCCTTCGCCGAAGGTGGCGATTTTCACAAATTCTCATACCTCCCCGGCGAACGGCGCACCCTCCGGCAGCGTCCGTGTTTCACCGTCTACACCTCCGAACAGACTCACGAAGTGCTTCGCCGCGGACTCCCGGATTCGCCACTTTTCAATGGCCAGATACAAAGTATCGGTCCCCGTTATTGTCCCTCGATAGAGACGAAGATTGTCACTTTCGCCGACAAGACAGAGCACCAGCTTTTCCTCGAACCGGAAGGTGAGGATACGCAGGAATACTATCTCAACGGCTTCTCGTCGTCGCTCCCGATTGACATCCAGGTCGAGGCGCTGCATACCATTCCGGCATTCCGCGACGTGCAGATTTACCGTCCCGGCTATGCCATAGAATATGACTTTTTCGACCCGACGCAGCTGCGTCACACCCTCGAGACGAAACTCGTCGCAGGGCTTTATTTTGCCGGTCAGATTAACGGAACGACCGGTTATGAGGAGGCCGCTGGACAGGGGCTCGTCGCGGGTGCCAATGCCGCTCTTTCAGCTCTCGGACGCGAGCCGTTCACGCTCGGACGCGACGAGGCATATATAGGTGTGCTCATCGACGACCTCGTGACAAAAGGTGTCGACGAACCTTACCGCATGTTCACCTCCCGTGCCGAATACCGCATACTCCTCCGACAGGACGATGCCGACGCACGCCTCACTCCGCGAGGCCGTGAAATAGGTCTTGTCGACGATGCCCGCTTCGACGCGTTCTGCGACAAGATGCGACGTCGCGACAGTCTTGTGGAGTTCATAAACAACTTCTCCGTGAAGCCTGCGCTCATCAATGATTACCTTGTGAAGATAGGGGAGACCCCGATGCAGCAGGGAGGCAAACTGACGCAGCTTCTGTTGCGTCCGGCTCTTGATTTGCGTACGCTTGCCGCAGGCATAAAACCGCTTGCCGACTTCATCGCTTCGCTCGGCGACGACCGTATCGACGAGATAATCGAGGCTGTTGAAATCATGGTGAAATACCGCGGCTATCTGGAACGCGAAAAGCTGCTCGCCGACAAAGCGCGGCGCCTCGAAGGGCTCGTGCTCGGCGATAAATTCGACTACGCGTCGCTTACGTCGCTCTCTACCGAAGCGCGTCAGAAGCTCGCCCGCATACGCCCGCAGACCGTAGGACAGGCATCGCGTATACCCGGCGTTTCTCCCTCCGACATAAATATCCTCCTCCTTCTCTTAGGACGATGATAACCGATTGTTTCACGTGAAACAATAAAACCGTAAATAAAACTTTTACAACAACATAAACTTAAAAAGAATCATGGAATACATCAAACGACACATTCGCGACGTTCAGGATTTCCCGCAAAAAGGTGTCCTTTTCAAAGACCTTACCACAGCGTTCAAAGATCCCCGCGCCCTCCATATCATCGGCTGGGATCTCGCACAACTTTATCGCGACAAAGGTGTCACCAAAGTAGTCGGCATCGAGTCGCGCGGCTTCATCGGCGGCTCAATTCTCGCATTTGAAATCGGTGCAGGTTTCGTGCCCGTGCGCAAGCCCGGCAAGCTCCCCGCCGACACTCTCCAGGCTTCCTACGACAAGGAATACGGCAAGGACGTAATCGAGATACACCGCGACGCCATCACCCCCGACGACATTGTCGTGCTGCATGACGACGTTCTCGCTACCGGCGGTACGATGCGTGCTGCCTACGACCTCGTGAAGAGCATGAACCCGAAGAAAGTCTACGTTAATTTCATCATCGAACTGACAGCTCTCGGCGGCCGCGCAAAGCTCCCCGCCGACGCCGAAGTGACCTCATTGATTAAATACTGATAATATCCCGTGATGGGCGGCAAAATCTCGGCTCGAATTGTATGGACGCACGGTCTGTGCGTCCGGAAATCGGCCGAATACTAACTCATATATTCCGGACGCACAGACCGTGCGTCCCTATATATTTTGCAGCGCATTTCCGGCGACGATTGACTACCATCTATGGCAAAACACGACAAAAGCGAAGCTCTCAAAGAGAAAATATCAATCCTACCGACTACCCCCGGCGTATATACCTATTATGACGCCGAGGGTACTGTCATATATGTAGGGAAGGCGAAAAACCTCAAGCGCCGCGTATCCTCATATTTCAACCGCACGCACGACTCGTTGCGCACGAATCTTCTCGTGAGAGCCATCGCCGACATGTCGTATATCGTGGTGCCTACCGAGCAGGACGCACTCAACCTCGAGAACTCCATGATCAAGGAGTACAAGCCGCGCTATAATGTGCTATTGAAGGACGACAAATCCTATCCCTGGATATGCGTCACGAAAGAGCATTATCCACGCGTGTTTATGACGCGTCACCGCATCAAGGACGGCTCGAAATACTACGGGCCCTACACCGAAGCGGGCACCGCCAAAGCCGTGCTGTCGCTCATCAGCCAGCTCTACCCGCTGCGCACCTGCCGCCATCAGATTACACCGGAATATATCGACCGTGGCAAGGGACGCCTGTGTCTCGAATACCATTTGAAAAAGTGTCTCGGATGCTGCAAGGGGATGGTGTCGCAGGAGGAGTATGCGCGGTATATCGAGAGCGTCAAACAGATACTCAACGGAGAGACACGCGAGCTTATGGACTATCTTAAAAGCGAGATGACGGCACGTGCCGAAGAACTGAAATTTGAGGAAGCGCAGCATCTCAAGGAGCAGTATCAGCTCGTGGAGCGTTACCGCGCCAAGAGCGTGATTATATCGCAGGTGCTCGACGATATCGACGTATTCGGCGTAGATGACGATGACCGGAATGTCTATGTAAACTACATGCACTTGCGTCGCGGGGCGGTGGTGCGCAGCGTCACGTTGCGATATACGCGCCGTCTGGAAGAGACCGTCGCGGAGATTCTCGCGTATGCGATGAACGAGGTCAGCCAGCGTCTCGGCGCCGTCTACGATGAAGTGGTCGTACCGGAAATTCCCGATGTGCAGTTCGACGGAGTTACATTTACAATACCGCAGCGCGGCGACCGCGCGAAGCTCCTTGACGTGTCGACACGCAACGCCCGTCAGGCCAAAATCGACTACCTCAAGCACCTTGAAAAGGTAGATCCTGAGCAGCGCACCGAGCGGTTGATGGAGCGTATGAAAGCCGATTTCCGCCTGAGCGAACAGCCACGCCATATTGAGTGCTTCGACAACTCGAACATACAGGGTACAAATCCCGTGGCATCGTGCGTGGTGTTCAAGAACGGCAAACCGTCAAAGAAAGATTACCGTCATTTCAACATCAAGACGGTGGAAGGCCCAGATGATTTCGCGTCGATGAAAGAGGTGCTCACGCGCCGCTACACACGATTGATGAACGAAGGGGAGCCGTTGCCCCAACTGATAGTTGTCGACGGCGGCAAGGGGCAGCTTTCGTCGGCAGTAGAGGCGCTCGACGAAATCGGTCTTCGTGGCGTGATAGCCGTGGTCGGCATTGCCAAACGTCTTGAAGAAATATATTTCCCGGGTGATTCGGTGCCCCTCTATATTGATAAGAATTCGGAGTCACTGCGCGTGGTGCAGCATCTGCGTGACGAGGCCCACCGCTTCGGTATAACACATCACCGCAACCGTCGCTCGAAATCGCAGACGGTAAGTATTCTCGACTCTATCCCCGGGGTAGGGGAGGCCACCCGCATATCATTAATGAAACATTTCCGCAGCGTCAAAAAAATATCCGAAGCCACCGAAGACTCCCTCTCCGAAGTCGTAGGCAAAGCAAAAGCACGCACCATCCGTCAATTTTTCATCGACCGCACATCAGCCGAAGAAGCCTCCGCCGGAGCCTCGCAGCAACAATAGATGCATTATATTAATGACGCGTTAATAACGAGTGGGCGTCCGTCCGGACGCCGGTTATTCGTAACCCTGTACGCCGAAGCACGGCGAAGGCGTGCAGGGTTATAGATGGCAAGAGTAGTGGCGTCCGTCCGGACGCCGATTTACGGAATCTGCAAAATATTGTCCTTAATGTGTACGATGTAAATCGGCGTCCTGCCGGACGCCACCCAAGTTATATCCTTATTCCCTGCACGCCTTCGCTGTGCTTCGGCGTACAGGGTTACTAATAATCAGCGTCCGTCCGGACGCTCGGCACAACCGGTGTTATGATGCGGCGGTAGGCGTAATCGGTACCGTCTGGATGTCGATGGTGAGTACGAAATTGATTATACTGCCTGCGAACACTATCTTCTCCTTTTCCGATATGGCCGCTTCGCCTTTGAATTCTATTCCGTTTCCTTCGGGTGTCTCGCTCAGTTCAATTCCCGCTACTGCCACCGAACCGTGGCCGGGAATAATATCGTTGATTGTTATGTTGCCGATTTTGTTGTCGGGGGTCTCGAATACCACTTCGCCTCCCTTCTCCGTTATCTTTACGCCGTCAAGAGTCACGACAAGAGCTTTGTTGCCACCGATAGAGTAGGTGCCCGAATGTGAGTGGAAAATCAGCACCGGTTCATCCTCCTTGCATGCCGAAAGGAGCACGATGCATAAAAAAGTGAAGAGATAGCCGAAACGTTTCATAACATTATTTTTTTGTTCATTTATTAGAAAACTGTTGTGAAATATATAACTGCATTGAAATTCAAATAGTTCACCGTCTAATGTTAACATTTATTAACTCTGAGGCTTGAAAATTCATCCTTTTTCGACCGGTTAATCGTCAAAAATCTATTCTCAACGGCAATAGCGGAGTCCTGATTGTCAATGCCGGGAGATAATTTGGGACACGGAGGAAATAGTAAGGTAAATGTCCGTAATGCCCTACGGGTTGTTTAAATTTAACTTTTATTGTTAAACTATTCTTCGGCGAATGTGTCATAAATTATGTATTTTTGTAAATCTATGTTTTGACCGATTTTTTCCCTTATTCTGTAATGATGAAGAAAACGCTGATAGGTCTGACGCTCGAACAGCTCCGCGATATAACTGATGCTGTCGGGTTGCGTCCTTTCGCCGCGAAGCAGATTGCATCGTGGCTCTACGTGAAGCGCGCCAAATCAATCGACATGATGACCGACCTGCCGAAGGATGCGCGTCAACGTCTCGCTGAAGAATACTGCATCGGACTTACCGAACCGAAAGATGCCGCCGTGTCGGCCGACGGCACGGTAAAATATCTTTTTGAAGGTGTCGGCGGCCGCGACATCGAGTCGGTGTATATACCCGACGGCGACCGTGCCACGCTGTGCGTATCGTCGCAGGCCGGCTGCAAGATGAATTGCCGTTTCTGCATGACGGGGCGGCAGGGCTTCAACGGAAGCCTCTCGGCCAACGCCATCATCAATCAGGTGCTCTCCATACCGCAGTCGCGTTCGCTTACCAACATCGTGTTCATGGGCATGGGTGAACCTCTCGACAACCTGCAGCCAGTACTCAATGCCATCGAGATACTGACGGCATCGTGGGGGCTCGGCTGGAGTCCGAAGCGTATCACGGTAAGCTCCATCGGCAAACTGAAGGAACTGCGCACGCTTCTCGACACCACGAAAGTGCATATCGCCATCTCGCTCCATAATCCCTTCCCGGCCGAGCGTGCGGCCATCATGCCGGTGGAGAGGGCCTATCCGATACGCGACGTCATCGCGTTGCTGTCCAATTACGATTTCAGCCATCAGCGGCGCCTGTCGTTCGAATACATCATGTGGCGCGACGTCAACGATTCCATCCGCTATGCCGAAGCGCTCGTCAAGCTCATCGGACGTCTCGACTGCCGGGTCAATCTTATCCGCTTCCACGCCATCCCCGGTTCCGACCTGCGTCCGTCGACAACACAGGTTATGGAACGTTTCCGCGACTGCCTCAATGACCATGGCATAACGGCTACAATTCGGGCCTCGCGCGGCGAGGACATCATGGCGGCATGCGGCATGCTTGCCGGCAAAGCCACCGCCGAAGCCGCAACAGAATAAAAACAGATTACCCTGAAAGATATGAAAAGATTAACGATATTTCTTACAATGCTTGTCGTGGCATTGCTTCCCGTTCTTGCGCAGGACAAGGTTCCTGTAGTCAGCTTCGGGGAGACGTCTCACGATTTCGGTTCCATCCCCGAGGAGGGCGGTCCCGTCAGCTGCACATTCTCATTCGTCAACGAAGGCGATGCGCCGCTTGTCATCATCTCGGCCACGGCACAGTGCGGCTGCACCCGTCCGTCGTTCCCCCAGAAACCGATTGCACCCGGCAAGAAAGGTGAAATCAAAGTCACCTACCATCCCCAGGGACGTCCCGGTGAATTCATCAAAGAGGTAAAGGTAAAGACCAACGACAAGAAGCACCGCACCACAAAACTCAAAATCTCCGGCGTAGTCCTCCCGTACCGCCGCTAAACTTACCCGGCATCAGTTCCAATATGTAATTAATGGCGCTGACGCGATGAATCGCGCCCTTGCAAAATACGATAAAATGAAATATAAATCAACGATACTCGGCGTGATGCTTGCCGCTGCCGGCGTGGCAGTGGCCGCTCCCCGCGTGCAATGGCTCAATCCCGACTACGATTTCGGTGCCATAGCCGAAGCCGACGGCGTGGCCCGGGGCGAATTCCGCTTTGTCAATACGGGCGATGCTCCGGTCAGCGTGACAGGTGTGCATACATCGTGCGGCTGCACCACCGCGCAGATACCGCGCGAGCCTGTCAGCCCCGGCGACACCGCTGTAATAGCCGTGCAATACGACCCGACAGGCCGTCCCGGCAAGTTTGAAAAGAAAGTGACAGTCAATTTCTCCGACGACGTTCCGCGCACGTCGCTCCGTGTCCACGGGGTCGTCATCGGCACGACCAAGACCCTGCAGTCGCGGTATCCCATTGATGCGGGCGTGATGCGTCTTCACTCGTCGGTAATCCCGTTCGGCAACGTCAGGAATGTCGCCGCCAAAAGCGACTTCCTCGAGGTATACAATGCGTCGCACGATACCATCGTGCCCGTGTTGAGCAACATCCCGTCATACGTAAGCGTGGCTCCCCTCGAAAATAAAATCGCTCCGGGGCAGCAGGCCGTCTACAATCTGATGTTCTCCGGCTATAAGGCACCGGCCTACGGACTCGTTACCGACAGCCTTTTCATAGCCTCAGGCCCCGGCGCCGAGCCGGTGAAAGTCGACGTAGTCGGTATAGTCGTCGAGGATTTCTCACGCCTGAGCGACGCTGACCGCATCAATGCGCCGGTCATTTCGGTGAGCGACGACCGTCTCGACTTCGGCACCTTCACACCCTCCGCCGCGGTCACCAAAGAGTTTACCATTACCAACAAGGGTAAGAATACACTGATTTTGCGGCGTGTCTATACCGCCGACAAGGGTATCGGCGTATCGGTCGACAAGACCGAGATAAAGAAAGGGAAACAGGCTAAAGTGACCGTCACGGTCACCACCGAGGCTCTCGGCGATGGTGTGCTCAACGGCCGCATCTCCATTATCTCCAACGACCCCGAGCGTTCCAATCTCACTGTACGTGCCGTAGGTCTTCCCGAAGGATTCTGAATTAATATAAAACTTGAATATAGGAATGCAGTTCCCTGCGTCCGTAAAAATACCTTACTATGACCCATCCTGAAAACGACGAAAAATATATCGGTCTGACCGTCAATTCCGGCGTGGCGCAGCCCCCGTCGGTCAATCCCTATCTCAAACGTCACCGCCGCAAGCCGCTCCCCTCGGTGGGCGAGATGGTCGACGGCATCGTGAAGGGGGACGTAACTATGCTGTCGCGAGCCGTGACGCTCGTAGAGAGCATCCAGCCCGACCACTACGCGCTCGCTCAGGAGGTCATAGAGAAATGTCTGCCGCATTCGGGCAATTCGCGGCGCATCGGCATAACGGGCGTTCCCGGCGCGGGCAAGAGCACCTCGATTGATGTGTTCGGCCTCCACGTGCTGCGCGACGGCGGCAAGCTCGCCGTCCTTGCCATCGACCCGTCGAGCGAACGCACCCGCGGCTCTATTCTCGGCGACAAGACGCGCATGGAAAAGCTGTCGCAGCATCCCGGAGCATTCATACGCCCTTCTCCCTCGGCCGGCTCGCTCGGAGGCGTGGCGCGCAAGACGCGTGAGACAATCGTGCTGTGCGAGGCTGCCGGCTACAACAATATCTTCGTCGAGACCGTAGGAGTGGGGCAGAGCGAGACTGCCGTACACTCGATGGTCGATTTCTTCCTCCTCATACAGCTTGCCGGCACCGGCGACGAGCTGCAGGGCATCAAACGCGGCATCATGGAGATGGCCGACGGCATCGTAATCAACAAGGCCGACGGCGACAACATAGGTCCTGCTCAGCTCGCGCAGGCTCAGTTCAAATCGGCACTGCATCTCTTTCCGCCGGCCGAGTCGGGCTGGGCGCCGGAGGTATTGACCTATTCCGGTTACTACGAGCTTGGCATAGCCGAAGTGTGGGACATGATCGACCGCTACTTTGCTTTCGTCAAGGACAACGGTTATTTCGAGCGCAAACGCATGCAGCAGGCACGCTACTGGATGTACGAGACCATCGACAACCGCCTCCGTTCCCACTTCTACAACGACCCCGAAATCGCCGCCATGCTCGCCGACCGCGAACGTCTCGTCCTCTCCAACCGCCAAAGTTCCTTCACCGCCGCCCGCGACATCCTCGATTACTACTTCACACGGAAATAATAAGAGGACTCAGAGCACTCCGAGTACTCCGAGTTCTCCGAAAGCTCCAATAATTTTGAATATTATTTTTCAAAATGCAATTAAAATGCTAATTTTGTAAGCAAAAAGTAATTAAATATGCGTAATTTCACGACTGTCGCCGATATAGGCGACCTTAAGAAAGCTGTCGAGGAGGCAAAGGAGGTCAAGGCCGACCGTTTCGCCTATCAGTATCTCGGCCGCAACAAGACGTTGCTGATGATATTCTTCAACTCGTCGCTCCGCACACGCCTCTCCACACAGAAAGCCGCCATGAACCTTGGCATGAACACCATAGTGCTCGACGTCAACCAGGGCGCATGGAAACTCGAGACCGAGCGCGGCGTCATAATGGACGGCGACAAGCCCGAACATCTCCTTGAGGCAATCCCCGTGATGGGATGCTACTGCGATGTGATCGGCGTACGCTCTTTCGCCCGTTTCGAGTCGAAAGCCGACGATTACAATGAGCTTATACTCAATCAGTTCATAAAATACTCAGGGCGCCCTGTGTTCTCGATGGAGGCAGCCACGCGCCATCCCCTGCAGTCGTTTGCCGACCTTATCACCATCGAGGAGTACAAGACCAAGGAGTGTCCGAAAGTAGTGCTGACATGGGCACCCCATCCCAAGGCACTCCCGCAGGCCGTGCCCAACTCGTTTGCCGAGTGGATGCGTGCGACCGATGTGGAGTTTGTCATCGCCAACCCCGAAGGCTACGACCTCGCGCCCGAATTTGTAGGCGACACCAAGGTATACCACAACCAGGACGAGGCACTCCGCGGTGCCGACTTCGTCTACGCCAAAAACTGGAGCGCCTACGACGACCCCAACTACGGCAAAGTGCTCTCCACCGACCGCTCCTGGACGATGACAGCCGACAAGATGGCGCTCACCGACAACGCATACTTCATGCACTGCCTCCCCGTGCGGCGCAACATGATTGTAAGCGACGACGTCATCGAGTCGGCCCGCTCGCTTGTTATACCCGAAGCCGCCAACCGTGAGATTTCGGCCGAAGTAGTGCTCAAACGTATCCTCGAATCACTATGAAAGTCGCGATAATAGGTGCCGGCAACATGGGCGGAGCCATAGCGCGCGCCCTTGCCGCGACTGGCGAGTATAAAATAGCGCTGTCCAACCCCACGCTGCCCAAACTCGAGGCCTTCAAGGCCGAGTTTCCCGACATAACGGTCACGACCGACAACGTCGAGGCCGTAATCGACGCCGACGTCGTAATACTTGCCGTCAAGCCATGGCTTCTCGGTCAGGTTATCGACCAGATTAAACCGCGCCTCGTCTACCGCCGCAACACGATAGTGTCGCTTGCCGGAGGCGTTTCCATCGACGCTCTCGACGCCATGCTTGTGCGCGGCGACGAGTTGCCTGCCGTGTGCCGTGTCATCCCCGATACCGCACTCTCCGTAGGCAAGTCGATGACATTCATCGCCGGACGTCGCGCCGACGCGTCCACTCTTCAGACTGTCGAGTCGCTGTTCCGCCGCATGGGCGAGGTGGCCGTAATCGAAGAACGCCTGATGGACGCCGCCACAGCACTCAGTTCGTGCGGCATAGCCTACGTGTACAAGTTTATACAGGCATGCGTGCAGGCCGGTGTGGAACTCGGATTTAAACCCGCCGACGCCCTCCGCTATGTCTGTGCCACTGTCGACGGCGCCGCCGCCATGCTTTCGCTCCCCGGCGCTGCGCCGCAGACCGAGATTGACAAGGTCACCACACCCGGCGGCATGACTATAAAAGGTATCAATGCGTTGGAACACAGTGGATTTACCTCCGCAGTCATCAATGCCATACTAACCCCCGTCAGAAAATGAGGAATTATCGCCGAGTCACCATAAAGATAGGCAGTAACGTGCTTACCCGTGCCGACGGCACGCTCGACGTCACCCGCGTTTCGGCTCTCGTCGACCAGGTGTGCGCCCTCCGCGCCCGCGGCATCGAGGTAGTCATGATTTCGTCGGGCGCCGTGGCGTGCGGACGCTCCGAGCTGCGCGGCATGCAGCTGCCGCAGCTCGACAATGTCGACGCCCGCCAGCTCTTTTCAGCTGTCGGACAGGTAAAGCTCATCAACCGCTACTACGACCTGTTCCGCGACCGGGGTATCCACGTCGGTCAGGTGCTCACCATGAAGGAGAGCTTCGCCACGCGCCGCCACTATCTCAACCAGCGCAACTGTATGATGGTGATGCTGCGCAACGGCATCATACCCATTGTCAATGAGAACGATACCGTCAGCGTGACCGAACTGATGTTCACCGACAACGACGAGCTGTCGGGACTCGTGGCCGCCATGCTCGACTGCGACGCGCTCATCATACTCAGCAACATCGACGGCATCTACAACGGCGACCCGCGTCAGCCCGGCGCCGAGGTGATACGCCGTGTCGACCCCGACCTCGACCTCACCGACTACATCATGACCGAGCGTTCGGGCTTCGGCCGCGGAGGCATGGTAACCAAATACCGTATCGCCCGTAAGGTGGCCGACGAGGGGATAGCTGTAATCATTGCCAACGGCAAGCGCGACAACATACTGACCGACATCATATCGGGCGAAGGCGACACCGTTTGCACCGAGTTCGCCCCCGCCGCAGTGCCCGCTTCGAGCCTCAAGCGCTGGATAGCCCACAGCGAAGGTTTCGCCAAAGGCGCCATCCGAATCAACGACCGCGCCGTGCAGGCTGTCAACTCCGACCACGCTGCCTCGGTGCTCCCGATCGGCGTAACTGAAGTAATCGGCGATTTCGAGAAAGACGACCTGATAAAAGTGCTCGACACCGCCGGCAACCTCATAGCCATAGGCCGCTCCTCCTACGGCGCCGCCGAAGCCCGCGAAGCCGCCGGCAAGCACCGTCAGCGCCCCATAATCCACTACGACTACCTCTATGTGGAGTAAATTATAACTCCTATATGGCCTATAACTCCTATAAGGCTTATAAGACTTATAACTCTTATATAAAATACCTCATCATAGTGCTGACGCGATAAATCGCGTCCCTACAAATCGCTTAAAAATGGTTGAACAGCAGCTTATTGACGCGCGCCGTGCATCGCGGCAGCTCCTCGGACTCTCCGATGAAAATATCAACACCGTACTTCTCGCTGTGGCCGACGCTCTCGTAGCGGCCACCGACGACATACTCGCCGCCAACGCCCTCGACCTGGCGCGCATGGACCCGGCCAACCCCAAATATGACCGGCTGAAACTGACCCCCGACCGCATAGCCGGCATCGCGGCCGACATGCGCAACGTGGCGTCGCTTCCGTCGCCGCGCGTGGAGATTGACCGCCGCGTGCGTCCAAACGGGCTGGTTATCCGCCGCGTGGCCGTTCCATTCGGCGTTATCGGCGTCATCTATGAGGCGCGCCCCAATGTCACCGCCGACGTATTCTCCCTATGCTTCAAAAGCGGTAACGTATGTGTGCTCAAGGGGGGACACGACGCCGACGACTCCTCTCGCGCCATTGTCGACGTGATCCATCGCGAGCTCCGCAGCCACGGCATCGACCCCGCCGTAGCCACTCTGCTCCCCGCTACCCGCGAGGCCACCGACACGCTTCTCGCCGCCCGCGGCACCGTCGACCTCATCATACCCCGCGGCAGCAGCAGCCTTATCAACAGCGTCCGTGAGAAGTCGCAGGTACCGGTCATTGAGACGGGCGCCGGAGTGTGTCACTGCTACGTCGACGCTTCGGCCGACATAGCGATGGCGCGCGACATCGTCAACAACGCCAAAACACGCCGCGTAAGCGTGTGCAACGCTCTCGACTGTCTCATTATCCATGGCTCGCTTCTCGACGCGTTAGCGGCCATCTGTGAGCCTCTGGCGGCCTCATCCGTCATCATCCATGCCGACGACCGTGCCTACCGCGCTCTCGAAGGCCGCTATCCCGCGCAATTGCTCCGGCATGCAACCGATGCCGACTTCGGCACCGAATTCCTGTCGTATGCCATGGCTATACGCACCGTCGACAACCTCGACGAGGCGCTCGACCATATCGACCGCAACGGCTCCGGCCACAGCGAGTCGGTAGTCACCTCCGACGAGGAGGTAAAACGCCGCTTCTCCACCGAGGTCGACGCCGCATGTGTCTACACCAACGCCCCGACATCGTTTACCGACGGCGCCCAGTTCGGTCTCGGCGCCGAAATAGGTATCTCCACCCAGAAAATGCATGCCCGCGGTCCCATGGCTCTCGAAGGCCTTATGACCTACAAATGGCTCATCGCCGGCACCGGCCAAATCCGCCCGTAGCTGATAGGGGCGAGGGCGTCCCGCTCTCGTGGTATTATTATGGAAAGTTATTACGGGGGCGAGACGCCCCCGCTCCTAAACAAAAAGCGATGGCTCGAAGCCATCGCTTTTTGTTTGCTGATATTTTTAATCAGATTATTTTACAAGTTCTTTTGCTACCTTGTCGCCGCGTACCACGATATAGAGGCCGTTGGTCGGCTCGGCAACGCGTACACCGCATCCCCGGGCCATTTGGAAACCTCCGGAGACCAACAATAGCAATTTACACTACTCCAGCCAAGGGTGTTTTCAAAATACACTGAGGTTGCCGAAGCGGCCACGCTTACGAGCATGGCTACAAGAAAAAAGTAAAATTTCTTCATGAATGAAAGGGTTAAGTGTTAAGTAACTGTTTAAAATTATTTTATATTAACCGTTCTCATTATTTCAATATTCTGTCGGAGTCTTTTTCGCCGCTTTCCGTCTCGTCATCAGTCATGTAGCTCGCTACACTCCTTCTTCCTCACCGGAAATCGCCTGAAAAATTCTCTCGCCATAATATTAAAATAATTTTGAACAGTTACTTAAAAAATTAAGGTTAATATTATTTTTGTATTATGTCTTGTAAGTACGATAATTGAAATATCTCTTGGCAAGAGTGTGTGATTCATAGCATAATACATAGCTTCAATAATAAATATATGAAAGGCATAAACAGGATGTTTGCCAAACATTTATTATTAATTTCAATTTTTTTTGAAAAAAAATCATTAAAATAGTTCTGACTTGTAAAAAATTATATATATTTGCACCGTATTAATTATCTCTTGCCAAGAGACAATAAGGAATATATAATTACAGTTGTTTGCTATACTTACATAGGATATAGTAATTATTATTTGCAAAAAATGAAATTTTGATTTGTGGATAATGTTCACAATTTGAACTTATAATTTATTTAACCTTAATTTATTAACACTTAACCTTTTTATTCATGAAGAAATTTTACTTTTTTCTTGTAGCATGTTTCTTGATGGGTGTCGGTGCGATAAGTGCGGCTGACTCTTACCAGTTACATAGTTCAATCACCGGTAAAACCAATTGGGAAAGCGTAGATTTAACACCGAATGGAGATTGGTATGAATATACCGGTACATTTGTTGCCGGCGAGTTTGGTATCAAGAAGAATGGCGCGTGGTATGGTGGCGGCGGAGCTAATATTACCAAAGCAGATACTGATTATTCATTTAATCCTTCATCGGGAAACTCAAAAAGCACTCTTGACGGCATTTTTACTTTTGGCTTCAATCCTACTACCAACCAGGTGAGAATGGTGACATACTCCGGAACCATAACCGAAACAGTTACCTATGCAGTACGTGGCACCATTAATAATGGTGGAACTGACTGGACTGACCAACTGATGACTGAAGGTGAAGATGGCGTATATTACGTAACAAAAGATTTCTTTGCCGGTAATTTTGGGATTAAAAAAATGATTAACGGCTCAGAAAAAGATTGGTACGGATACTCAGCTCTTGGAACTCCTAAAGATAATTGTACGGAAGTTGAAACTGATGGAAATATTAATTTGACTGTCGGTGGCAATTATACAATTTCTATTGACTCAACCAAAGGTGAGGTTACCGTTAAATTTAATGGAGGTGAAATTGATAATAAAATCACATACGACCTTTGGGGAAATCTTCCCGACCATGCTGAAGACTGGAGCGCAACCACTCTTACCAACGTGGAAGGTGACATCTGGACAGTAAAGGATCTTAACGTTACCGCACAGAGCGATTTCGGTATCCGTGAACTTACCAACGGCACTCAGTCAAACTGGATCTGGGCTACAGGCAGCAACGAAATCTCAGGCGTAGGTACTTTCGCATGCGGAATCGAGACTGAGTCTGAAGGCGCCAACTTCTCTATCGCCCCGGGTAAATGGACTCTCTCATTCAATGCCGCTACAATGGAGCTTGTAGTAACCTCAGGCACCGATGCTGTTGAAGGTATCGAAGTTGAAGAGAATGTAGCTCCTGTATATTACAACCTCCAGGGTGTACGCGTTGCCGAGCCGACCAACGGCCTCTACATCGTGGTCCGCGGCAGCAAAGTAGCCAAAGAACTCGTAAAATAATCTGATTAACATATCAGCTAATAAAAAGCGATGGCTCGACGCCATCGCTTTTTATTTATATCATGACAGTGAAGCGGGTATTAAAACCCAGCAATTTGTAGGGACGCAGGGTCCGTGCGTCCGGAAAGCAAGCATTGATTATCAGCGTATTATCGGACGCACAGACCGTGCGTCCCTACTTTGTCGGCCGAAATTTCGCAGTTCTGCAATCCTTTCTCTACAATCACGTATATATGGTTAACCTATAAAATCCCTAACTTTGGCGTAATATAAACATAAGGCTATGGCACGGCTCTTTCATTTAACTTTGGAGCTATAATGTTGCCACTGTTATTCAAGTCTTTACATTGTGTTCTTATGTAATGTCTATGTTAATCTCATTATGGCTAAAAACACTAACTGCCTGTAACGTGCTATTTATCATACATTTTGAAATTTCCAAGCTTTTTTAAATGAAAGAGTCGTGAGGCTATGGTAATTATAGCTTAACCAAGGACTTCGTATTGGAGCGGAGGTGTCATCCATACCGACAAGTCAAGGCGTCGGTATGGGCGGGTATCCGCCAGGATACCGATTTAGCAGTAACCGGGCACACCGGAGCGTAGCGGAGGTGTCACGCATACCGACAAGTCAAGGCGTCGGTATGGGCGGGTATCCGACAGGATACCGATTTAGCAGTAACCGGGTACACCGGAGCGTAGCGGAGG